>Ga0307435_1000920_pt1 | contig 12743 bp, 9 predicted proteins | sample SalMarWE160470MG_FD_202164 | JGI IMG/M metagenome (GOLD analysis project Ga0307435, IMG submission 202164) | Salt marsh sediment microbial communities from the Plum Island Ecosystem LTER, Massachusetts, United States - WE1604-70 | ecosystem: Environmental > Aquatic > Marine > Intertidal zone >... | reverse complement strand
ACCATTAATATCTTCGTTAACTAACCTGAAAAGGATTTTTATCAAGAAACCTTGACCAAAACGTCACAATTCGAATAGTCGTCTAGTCAAGAAACTTTGACCAAAAACAATTACATACATCAAATTTCAAAAACTATTTTTTATCCAATGACATAACAATATTGGTGAAAGTTTATGAAAATGATGTGGCTGCTTCTGCTTACAGTGTTACTAGTTTCCGCCGTTAGTCTTCCTATAATTTATGTTCACAACGAGAACAAAAAGGAGGCTTCTAACGAAGAATTCTTTTTCGGTGTCTCCTTTGGCGGAAACACAACCAGCCAAGCCAAGCTTATCATCGACAAAGTTAAGGGCTACACAAATTTCTTTCTCATCAACAATTGGGACATATCCATCAACGAGACGGCTTTGAACGAAATCAGCCAATACGCCGTAGATGCTAACATGAACATTATGGTGTACTACGATTTTGTCCCTTTCAAAAATTATCCGTGGCTTCAGCCATGGCTAAACATGGCAAAAGAAAAATGGGGAGACCAATTCTTAGGCATTTACCTCTACGATGAGCCTGGTGGAAATCAGGTCGACACAGGCCAATGGCATACAGGTGAGTTAATCGAGAAGGCTATGGCAAATCTTTCTGACTACAGCGATGCAGCAAATCGATTTGTAACAACAATCCCCGCTACCATCAGTTGGCAGAATGTGAAGAACAGCAACCTCCCAATCTTCACTTCCGACTATGCACTTTACTGGTTTGACTACTTGGCGGGCTACGACACAATTTTCGCTGAGTTAGGCTGGAACCACAGCAGAACTCAAAACATAGCTCTTTGCAGAGGCGCAGCAAATGTACAAAACAAGCAGTGGGGAGCCATAATCGTATGGACCTATGAAAATCCTCCATACTTAGAGAGCGGAACAAAGATACTTCAGGACATGACCACAGCCTACCGAGCAGGAGCCAAATATGTAGTTGTATTCAACTTTCCTTACGATCAACCCTTTGGCATCTTGAAGGAAGAGCACTTCACCGCCATGGAAACATTCTGGGATATGACGCGTTCGCAACAGCAAAGTTCTCTTGAAAAAGTAGAGGCGAAAGTAGCTTTTGTCCTTCCTAAGGATTACGGTTGGGGTATGCGAAGATTAGAAGATAAAATATGGAAACCAGAATGGGGTCCGGATGACAAGTCTCCTTTGATTTGGGAAAACATGAACAAGCTCATCGAAAGATACGGATTAAAATTGGACATAATATATGATGATCCACAGTTTAATTACGAAGAAAAATATTCACAAATCTATTATTGGAACAGCACAATCAACTGAAATCCCTTTAGAAAACTAGCGATTTTTTGGCTTTAGAACAGCTTCCTCTATATCCATGTAGCAGAAATTTCCAGTCGGATTCGGTGACCCCCCATAATCAACGACTTGACTTTTCTTACTGAACTTGGTGATTTTGATGCTCTCCTTAAAGAGCGGCGCATCAAGCACAGTGGTGTGAAACTCTCCGGGTTCTCCTGTGGCATCTATTCCAACGCCGGGCCGGCCGACTAGGGGTTTCATATCCTCAACGCAGGCTCGGTCAAACTCGCGACCCAACCATTCTTCACCAAAGTACTTCAAGTCTATGCAGTTAAGAATAGGTCTCATGCCAAGTGAGAGCTCCATGTTTAAAACACGTTTACGGTAAGGGCTCCCAGGAATGAAAGAGAAAGGACGATCCCACAAAGGCATTATCAATTTCATGTTTAACTTTTTACAGGCATCCTTCCAAACACGCTTGTGATGTACGTTGTCGATGTCTCCGGTTACGATGCCCTCGATTCCCTCCTCTTTGTTCAGACGAGCGTGCACATCAAGAATTTGATCATACCGATCCTGTGGGCGTTTGCTCGCGATCTTTATCTTGATGTGGGGGATTCCCAAAGCCTTTGATTGCAGCTCCATTACCGGTAAGCTGTGAAAAACATAGGGGTCCATGTAAACGTAGGTAAGAAGGAAAGCAACTTCGTGACCCTGCTCTATTACCTTGTGGTATGCTGTGCAGCAGTCTTTGCCTCCGCTCCAGTGGACGACGACTCTCATTCAGCCACTCTCACCAGTCGAAAGGGGTATGACAAAAAATAACTATTAAACTTACTGTTGCTTTGGAATGAAGAACTAAAGCTAATAGATCGAATTTTTAGCGAAACCTACGAACCCATGAATTCTTTTGCCATCGATGGAGTAACCAACGGGTCTAATTCGAGATTTTGGGTCAGATTAGAAAATATCGATAATTTTTTTTGAAGTCATTTACTCATTAGTTTTGCTTTTATGGCCCGTAGAAGGTGGGCTAATACTGTCCGACCTATTGATAAGCTCCAGAACCTTCCTTTGGTTAACATGTTGAGAAAATATTTTGGACGAAGATAAAACCTGCGAAATGCCTGTTCGCGGATTTCCCTCAAACTTTTTTGCAGATAATTAGGGTACTAGTTTGCTTATATGATTTTTGTTGATAACAGCTAATTTACACATCGAACGAAGTATGTGCCATTCGAGTCGATTTTAGGTTTTTTACGTTGCTATCTACAAGAGTGCAAGAAATGCTGATTTAAGCGATTAGCAGATGCGGCTGTGGAGCAGCCAAGAGCACAAAAACAAGGTTTTACTAAGAGCCAAGATGTCTTGTATGTTAGCATGCCAATTTTAGCGCCAGTTTGTTAACTGTTTTAGACAACTTTTTTATCCCTCGTCATTAACCCTAAATTTTCGATTTTTATTTTGCATATTAACTGCTTACATGGAGGTCAAGAAACCCAGCTTCGCAGATTATGGACGCTTAAATTTATATTTGATGGCTCTAAGCAGATGAGCAAAAGCGGTTCGTGTTGCCGAAAAACCATACATCCCACCTTTAGAGAACATGCGGAGAACATAGCTAGGACGGAGATAAAACCTGTGAAAGGCCTGTTCGCGGATTTCCCTCAACTCTTGCATGCTCAATGTTGGAAGCTCAAAGATGGGCGTCGCCGTATCATACTTGTCGAAGTCAGTTACTTTTACCCAACCCATCTTCTTCACATAATCAGCCATCGGAGTTCCAGGATAAGGCGTTGCTATATAATAACCTATGTCATCTGGATTTATTTCTTTAACAAGTTTAATGGTTTCCCAAGCGGATTCTCGCGTTTCACCTGGAAACCCAAAAACTACACTTGCAATGGTAATTAATCCAACTTCTTTTGCCAATTTAAACGCCTTCTTTGTCGTCTCTATAGTAAATCCCTTTCCCATAGCATTCATAATCCGCTGCGAACCGGACTCGACACCTAACCATACGGCAATACATCCGGCTTCTTTCATTTTCTGAAGCAAATCCTTTGTGACCATGTCAACACGAGTCCCGCAATCCCACGTTATCCTAAGATTTCGATCATGAATTTCCCTGCATATTTCCTCAACTCTAGACTGATCTACAGTGAACGCGTCGTCATAAAAAGTAAAATTGTCAGTTCCGTATTTTTTATGAAGAAACTCAAGCTCGTCCACAACATTTTTTGGGCTTCTCATCCGAAATCTTCGACCAAACATCCTAACCGCAGAGCAGAACTCGCACCAAAATATACAGCCCCGGCTTGTCATTAATGGAAACACTACCTCTCCATATTTTCTAAGGCGATCAATAGGCCAGAGATGATGAGCAGGAAACGGCAAGCTGTCAAGGTCTTCTATGTAAGGTCTATCGGGGTTCCGTATAATTTCCTCACCCTTTCTGTAAGTTATACCCAAAACATCATGGAAATCCCTGCCCTTCTCTAATCTCTCCACAAACTCTATTATCGTGTTTTCGCCCTCTTTCCTCACAACAACATCCAAGTATGGACATTCCTGCAATGCCTTATCATCCCAAAACGTAACGTGAACGCCACCAAGAAGGGTTAAACAGTTTGGATTAATTTCTTTAGCGATTTTTGCTATGCGGAGCGCAGATTTGTAGGTGAGGGTGGTTGATGTCATTCCAACGACATCGGGTTGACGCTTACTAAGTTCGCTTCTAAATTCATCATATGAGAGGCTGAGGACTTGGCAATCAATTACATCAACGGCGTATCCATTCTTCTCTAAAACAGCAGCCAAATACCCTAGACCTAACGGAGTGAATGGGGGATGCCTGTGTGCGCCCTTCGGGTAAGGTGGGTTCACAAGAGTTACATGCGGCTTCATATTTCTTCCCTGAACGTTTATCCTTTCCGCAAATACAAGAAGCCGCATGCTTAATATGTTTTGCATAATTGTGTTTACACGTGATGAAAAAGATCGAACGGTGAAAAAGGCGCGAGAAGAACACGTTTTTGAGAAGAAGATGAAATCAAGCAGAAACATTATTGCTTTTTTATCTGTAATTGCAAGAACCAAGCAAAAAAAACAAAATATGGGATTCTTTAAGCTAGCAAAACATTCTCATTTCCCAGAAGATGGAAAAAAAGAAGCAAATTGAAGGTTTGTAGTGGTTTTGCTGTCTTTCACCTGAACCAACCAGACATCCAAGCGCCAATTGCACCAAATATACCCCAAACGCCGTAAATTGCAATGTAAGTAAAGTATGCAAGGCCCATTGCGTCCCAATAGGTCATGCCCATCTGGGCCATTGGAGAGAACCAAATGTACGTCTGGGTCGTAAATATTGTTGCAACTGCGGCAGCCACTAGTGCCGCAATCAACATGCTTTTTAAGCCGGTAGAACCCCGCATTTGCGAGCGCACATATAAGGATCCAGCTATGTATCCCGCTAACATGCCAGCGACAATCAAACCAAGCCAGTCTAAGGTCGCAGAGATTCCGCCGTAGTATGTGGACATGCCCACCGTAAAGAGTACACTACCTATGAATCCTGCTATGCCTCCAGTCCACCTGTTCAGAACAATTCCAACCATTATTGGAATAGCACAGGTGAGGAGACCCTCAGCGATGCCAACGGTAATTATATGTTGTAGAGGTACTTCTGGTCCTCCCCAGATCGATTCTGGGAAAGATACATGTATGTCCGCCAGAGCGTCAAATATCACTGTTGGGAAAAGGAGTATCAATACACCTATAGCGATTGGTATAACAACACCGAGTGAAATTTCGCTAAAGATCAAACCGTACAATTTATCTGATAATGACAAACTTCTTCCACCTCTTTCTCTCTATTTACATAGCTATTGCTTAATAAGCTTTTCACCTTATTTGCACGCAAATGCCTCAAGTAAGCACCCTTACAAAGACAAAGATTTCTCCAAAAAAATAGCTGTTTTATGCATTAACCTTAGTTTTCATTTCTCAGTAGATGAGAAAAAGAGAAAAAAATAACAGGTGTGCACAATTTTTTGTGCACATTTTCAGAGTTTTCAAGGATTTACGTTTTTTGTATTCTTTCTCTAGCTAAAACGATTGTGATTTTGCCTAACCATCCGACCTGTTCAGCTTCGCACGTTTTTTCTTACGAATAGCTAGTTTCGTAACTTCTTCCTTGTCCACTTCACCCTTAGCCAAATCGAGACTTTCAAATAGTTTTTCGCCAATATCCGACCGCACTATTACAGTCGAATATCCTTCATCGCTACCCACTGAACCAACAGAGATATCAGAGTATTTTGCAGTGAAGTCAGGGCAATCAAGACATCTTCCTTCAACAGCGTTGTTCAATTCTTTTACGCTTACCGAGTGGTCCTTTCCATCGACTCGAACAATATATTTTCCCTTGTGAATCTGAGTCTTCTCTGCTTTGTCCAAATCAACACCTAATAGCCTCGCTGTTTCTTCTTTGAGCTTATAGTAGTCGAAGCATTCGTAACAGAACAATCCGATTATGGTTAGTTCTAAGTCTGGATATTCATGAAGGAGAATCGGTTGTATTCTTCTTGCTGCTCGAACTTCACAAGCCATACCGACAATAGCAATTTTTCGTTTTCCTTTCGCTATCAAGTCTCCTAACTTTGACAGCAATGGAACCCGTAGGTACTTTGTTCCTTTAGCTTCCATTATTTCATCGACATTTTCTGCTATAACCGCTTCCGCCCAATAGCCATCTGTTCGCTTAACCACTATGGCAGCATCAAACATGCCCTTCTGCATGCCCGAAACCAGCAACGCAGTAGCTACTCCGCCATCCTGCCCGTCTATCGAACTTTTGGCTGAAAACATCTCCGTGTAAACACCAAGATTCTCGTCTGCGGTTCCTTTCAAGAATTGCTGCTCTATTTTTCTCGCATCTTCTTCCAACAGTGGGTACCCGAGTGTGTGGCTTTCAAGATCAATTCCTGCAGGACAAACGAAATTGCAGGTCCTACAACCTGTACAGTAGTCTGCCTCCAGTTTCATCAATTTTTTTACGTTTTGTTTATCAAATGCCTCTTTAATCAATATTGGGCTTAATGAATTCTGGCATACATACAGACACGAACCACATCTTATGCAGTCGTAAGTTTTGGTGGCGACAAATTGTTTAGCTTCGCGACGTTTCCGTTCAGGTCTCTTTTCTCCAGCTTTCGGAATTCCAATTTGGTCAAGTAGTGGACTTGTTAGGTTCATGATCACCAACGCAAGAATGGATCCTCCCAAGAATCCAGTGTACGTCTGAATGAGAATTGTTAGTATGGCTAAGCCTACACCGAATATGATTTGGCCTAAACGGGTTAAGGGAGTAGTTGCAGGGTCTGTTGCCATGAAGAATGCCAAGAAAATCGAACTGCCAATGAATAGATGGAATAATATTCGAAGTATTGGGTCTCCACCGTAAATGAGGTGCATAACGATAGAAAACAACAGTGTGGTTACAAAGTAAGCTAGAGTTATTCTCCATTTAATATATTTGCGGCAAAGTGCAAACAGGGCTACTCCTACTGCCATTACAGCGATGCTTGAAACGCCGCCTATCCAAGAGTGATACTTTTGCACGAGCATATTGTAAATAACGTCTGGTAGGGGGTTCTCGTATGTTCCATAAATATAGGGATTCATAATATCCAAGGAAGGATCTCCAAAGCATGAGACCAGATTGTTCCCAAAACTGGCAGTGGCCATTGGCTCGACGTCTGGGTAGCCCTCAAACTGACTTTTGATGAGGCGATTTTGCAAGTCTATTCTTCCTGTGTGATTTACGGGCAATAGAGCAGGCATAAGCAGCAAACCAAGAATCAGAAGTTTCGCGATTGCAGCGGGATTCACATATTTTCGTCCAAGCAGTCCTTGAAGTTTCTTGAAAACAATCAATCCGACAGCCGAAATCAAAGCAGGATACAGATATTTATCAAGCCCAGCACCACCCAGTATCGAGAATGTTTCAGGTTGCATCACCGGGGCTTCACCTAAAGTGTATGACATGGCAACGATTAAGCCGAAGACAGCCGCAGACATTGTGTTCAAGGGTCCCTTTTCTCCCATTACTCGTGAAAGCAGATAATCACAAGCTACAGCGACTAAAACCGAAATTGCAGATATTATAAGTGAATCGAAACCAAATGAAATTAAAGATACAGCTGCGAGAATGCAGAGAGCAATAAAAGTATACTTCATCAGCAAATCCTTTGTCATCGGGGCTTCAACAGAAGTTTTTATTCCCATTTTCCATAACCTCTTTATTTTGGTAGCTCTCTTAAAGCTTAAATATTTAAGCTTTTGGACACTATTAATTAACTGTGCTCAAGCTGAGTATAAGTTGAACCTAAATGAAGTATAGAGTAGTTTTGGCTATCCTTCTCGTTTCTATGTTCTTCGTTCTTCTTTTTTGGAGACTTGAGCCTGTGAAGGAACCATCAAAGCCTGACTTTTTTTTCGGTGTTGACACTGCCTATGACGATGTGGAGGACATCAAAAACCTTGTTGACAAAGTAAAGGCTTACACGAATTTTTTTGGTATAGGCAGTATAGGGATAACATTCAACCTTACAAAGCTCGATGAGGTCTGCCAGTACGTTTGTGACAGTGGACTTTACTTCATGGTGTATATGCACCCACATGAGGACATTGATCAGTCTCAATGGGTTGCCGATGCTAGGAAAAAGTGGGGCGACTGCTTTTTGGGGTTGTATGTTGCTGACGAGTTTGGCGGACGCCAAATAGACTGTGACGGCGAATTCATGCCGATAAAAGAGGCAGACAACTACACAGATGCAGCTAACAAGTACGATGAGTATGTGAGTCATTTTTTGAGCTATTATACAGAGGATTATATGCATGCTGGTGATTTGCTCTCGTTTACTGCTGATTATGCGCTTTATTGGTTTACTTACAAAGCGGGCTATGATGTGATTTTATCTGAGTTTGGATGGAACCACAGCAGACTGTTGAATATCGCGCTCAACAGAGGCGCCGCAAAGATGCATGATAAAGAGTGGGGAGCAATAATCACATGGACCTATAACGAACCACCCTACATGGAATCAGCAGATGAACTTTACTATGACATGGTTTTAGCCTACCTGAGCGGAGCCAAATACGTGATCATTTTAAATTACTCACAGGAAAAGTGCACACCTTATGGAACACTAACCGAGGAGCACTTCGATGCCATGAAGAGATTTTGGAGTTACATTCACACAAACCCTGAAAGACCAAGCATTTACTGTCCTACCTGTACTCAGATAGCGTATGTTCTCCCAAAAGACTACGGTTGGGGCTTTCGTGGAGGCGATGACAAAATTTGGGGGCTTTGGGTCGATGAATTATCGACAACAATGGGGAAGACTGTTGACTATCTTCTGCATAACCATCACTTAAGTTTAGACATAATTTATGACGACCCAGAATACTACAACAAAATGCAGATATACAGTAAACTCTATTTTTGGAATGGAACGGTAACAACAAACTAGAATTAGTCGTGCTGCTCATAGCATTTGAGAACACCATGAAAGCCGTTAAGATAAATAGCAAAGCCAAGACGACTACAACTATTGTATAGGTACGCTTTGATTCCCATTTCTCCACTTCAAAGATTTATTTGTGGTAAGGTAAAGTCGAGGTTTCTTATGAAAGCCATAGGCAACTCTACCTCACTCGAGACGAAGTTTACAATATAAAAGTTATTATTTAGCGATTTAACATACTTAAAAAGAATCCACAATATGATCAGAGGAGAGAGGTACAATTGATTTTATTGATGACAACCGCTCCACCCCTAAACTCACCTTGGGGGGTGCCAAAGAGACTTCCCCCTTTGGGATTAGCTTATGTTGCTGCGGCTCTCGAAAAAGCTGGTTTCCACGTAGAAATCCTCGACAATTATCACCTTAAAAAATCAACCGAAGACATCAAACACGAAATCAAAAGGCTTGAGCCAGAAATGGTTGGAATAACATGCGGCTCCGTAACCTATCAACGATCCATTGAAACAGCTAAGGCAGTAAAAGAGGCGCTTCCTTCCTGCAAGGTTGTGGTTGGAGGATGGCATCCTTCATACATGCCTGAAAGCATGCTACAACATCCAGAAGTAGACTACGTTGTCGTGGGAGAAGGCGAACGTGCAATGGTGGAACTTGCAAACAAAATTACGAAAGGTGAAGACAAAACGGCTATTGCCAAAATCTCAGGCATCGCTTATAGGTATAACGGAAAAACAATCAAAACTCCTCCCGAATTTATACGTGATCTGGATCAGATCCCTTTTCCAGCAAGGCACTTACTGCCCATGCACCTCTATGAGAGAACAATCCCTTATTTGACCGTTAGTCCTGTAGACACCATGAATGTGATACGGGGTTGCCCATATAACTGTTCATATTGTGAGATCAAGAGATTATGGGGATCAACGGTCCGCGCCTTTAGTCCCCCCCGAGTTGTAGAAGAAATCAACCATCTAGTCCAAAACTATGGTTCAAAGGGACTCTATTTTGTAGGCGACAACTTCACGATTAACAAAAAACAAACAATAGAACTGTGTAAGCTGATAAAAAAGGAAAAACTGGATATCGAATGGGCTTGCGATACCAGAGCCGACCTGATCTCGCGAGAACTGCTACGGGAAATGAAAGACGCTGGATGCCGGACTATATTTTTTGGAGTAGAATCAGGGGTGCCCCGCATTTTAGAAAAGCTCAACAAGAGAATTACTCTTCAGCAATTTGTTGACGCATTTAAGCTTTGCAAACAAGAGGGAATACGGATAGCATGCTCATTCATATTGGGAATACCTGGAGAAACAGTTAAAGACATGGAAGTCACGTTAAAGTTCGCAAAGAAGTTAAATCCTGACTGGTGTACGTTTGAGATATTCATAGCGTGTCCCGATAGTGAGTTATATCAGGAAATAATGCAGAATGGTCTCTACGATCGCGTCGAAGGTTTTCTGGCATACGTCAAGACTGAGGATTTCAATTATGAATCGTTGATTGAGATTCAAAAGCGATTTCAAACCAGCTTCAATTTATCGCCGAAAAGAATGCTTCGAATAATCAGACAAGACGGCGTTTTGACCGCCTTAAGAAGAAGCTTCAGACTTTTGTCGTCAACTTCTTGATTGGGACTAAAATTTGTCCGTAGAGGTTATTTTCGACGCTTAAGTTTTTACAATTTATTGGACTGCACGCGCTTAACCAGCACGCGCTGGCTTGCATGCGTCTGCAGCGATTACTCCAAAAAGCATCCTCTATAGAATTTTAACGAAAGTGTCGCCTGCTCGTCTAACACTTGTTGCCGCATCATCTTCTCAAAAATGCAGGAACTAATCTAGGCAGTTTAGTTCGCCATAAGACGTAATTTAACGCCGTTCGGGCCATCATTTGACTATAAAACTTTCCTTTTAATGATTGACGGAGAATGTACGTCGGGGAGTAAAAATTGTTGTAGAATTCCTTCCTTGCTTTCAGGAGCTCGTCATTGGGTATGAGGGGATTTTCAAAGACTGGCGTCTGCAGGTCGTATTGGCTCCAGTCTATTGACATGTTCCATCCCAGTTCTTTCACCAATTCGCGAAGGGCTGTGCCAGGGTATGGCGTTGCCAAGCACAGATAGACGTAATCCGGCTCCACCTTCCGGATGAAATCCATGGTTTGTTTTAATGTATCTGGTGTCTCGCCTGGGTATCCAATAATCACAGATATGGATACGGGTATGCCGACCTCCTTTGCCCATCCAATCGCCCTTTCATTTTGTTCAACAGTTGTCCTCTTATTTACGGCGTCTAGGATTTTTTGGCTACCTGACTCAACTCCGAATGAAACGAGTTGGCACTTTGCCTCCCTCATTTTAACCAGCATCTCTTTAGAAATTCGGTCAACCCTTGTTTGGCAGTCCCATGGAATCCCAACATTCCTATGCTTAATTTCCTCACAAATCTTGCCAGCTCTCTCTATGTCAAGCGTGAACGCATCGTCGTAAAAGGAAAATGCATCAGCCCCATGGGTATCTCTTAACCACTCCAGTTCGTCGACAACATTTTTTGGACTTCTTGCTCTAAATTTTAACCCATTCAACTGAGAGGAGACACAATAGGAACACCGACCGGGACACCCCCGGCTGGTTATGATTGGAAGAATCGTTTTCCCAAAAAGCTGATACTTCTTTAATGGTAACTGCTCATATGATGGTCGGGGCAGTTCATCAAGGTTTTGGATGAATGGTCTGTTAGGCGTGCGAATAATCTGTCTATTGTTCCTAAACGTTATTCCAGCAATCTCGTGAAGATCAGCAAAATTGGATACGTGACGCATGAGTTCTAACAGGGTCTGTTCACCCTCGCCTCTCACCACAACGTCCACTTCTGGGTTCTCGCTGAGGATTTGTTCATCCATAAATGTGGCGTGCGGACCCCCTAAAATAACGATTGTATTGGGGCACTTTTCTTTTGCGACATGTGCAACTAAAAGCGCGGATTGTATCATGGGTGTCACAGAAGTTATGCCAACCACGCTGGGTTCGATGGTGGCGATCTTAGTCCCCAAAGTTTCATGATTTATTCCAAGCGCTGGACAATCTATCACCGTTACGTCATGTCCGCTCTTTTCAAGGACAGCCGTTAAGTAGGCTATACCGATTGGTAAGTTGGGGCACCATATTGGTTCTGCCGTGTGGGGAGGCGGAATAACCAGCACTACTCTAAGTGTTCTGTCTGCCTTCTGAATTTTCAGCATTCTTACACCACAAGCATAGAACAGGAATAAAAACTCAGTAATCTTTAGCTTAAGTCTTATGGTTTAGAATCCTTTATCTTAAAGTGCAGACTTGCAGGGAACAGTGGTTAATGTTGACTGAAAACACTTCAAGCTCGCGATTATCAAGTGCGCGCACAATAGCCACATAACACATATAGATAATTCTGGATTAAACAAGGCTTATAAGCTATGAATAATCCTCAATTTTGAAGGACAATAAAAATATGAACTGCCGATCTGTTTCGACTGTTTTCTTGGTTTTTGTCTTGGCATTAACTATAGTTGTTCCAGCATTTGGATCTGCTTTTGGTCAGGGCGCTGAAGCAATGCAAACAACGCAAGCAACCCAGTCGAGCGAAACCACATACCCTTGGACGATGACCGGTCATAATTACCAGCGGACATTTTATACTGATAGCCCAGCTCCAAACACTTCGAACCTGCTATGGAAAGCAAACATGAACGATACACCAGCATTTGGTCCCATCATTGCTGAAGGCAAAGTGTTCCAAGGTACATTAAATACCGGCGATATATTCGCTTGGGATGAAAATAATGGAGAGCTATTGTGGACCCGTCACCTCAATAACACGGTGCAGGGAGTCACCTACTTCAAGG
>Ga0307435_1000919_pt1 | contig 12752 bp, 9 predicted proteins | sample SalMarWE160470MG_FD_202164 | JGI IMG/M metagenome (GOLD analysis project Ga0307435, IMG submission 202164) | Salt marsh sediment microbial communities from the Plum Island Ecosystem LTER, Massachusetts, United States - WE1604-70 | ecosystem: Environmental > Aquatic > Marine > Intertidal zone >... | reverse complement strand
CTGCCCTCACCACATATATGGCCATTCAGTCCCGAAGATTCATACCGATTGCAGCTATTGCAGCATGCCCGGTTGTGGCGTTGTTCATCGACCAAATAATTCACGCCGTCTCGGCTGCACGAAACTTCCACAATCAAAATCGTCTGGCCGTCTCACGGATGACCAGGGCACTGCAATTGTGTCTCATCGTTGCCGGCGCAGCGGCTGTCTTAATCTCCGGATTGGGATGGGGACTGAAATTTAAGTGTGTTTATCTGGATGCCTGGCCAACCGACACAAAGTTGAATTCCGTTTTTATGCGAATGACAGCTTCGGATGCCAAGCCTTTCTATGCGTGTATGTTTATTAGAGACAACAAGTTGGAGGGTAACATTTTTAACTACTGGACCGAAGGAGGATTCATCGCATACGGCCAGAATCCCGACCCTAACACCGGCCGAACACCCCTGAGATTGTTTATGGATGGAAGAGCGCAGGCCGCCTATGAGCCCGCAGCTTACAGGCTCTGGTCTGATATTATGTCCGGAGGACCCATCGTATATGAGGCAAAAGCATGGGGACGAAAATTGACCACTGAAAATTATATAGGTATCGGCAAGTGGATAGAGAAAAGGTTAAGGGAATACAAAGTATGGATTGTCTTAATGCCGACGGGCCAGTATGAAACGCCTTTTGTAAAGGGCCTTGAACACAATTCTAATTGGCCTCTTGTCTTCTTTAGTGATAAGCAAAAAATGTTCGTTGATATAAAAACACCACAGGGTATGAAACTTTTTGAGGGTATATTTAATGGGAAAACAATTTATCCCAATAAATTCACTTCAAATCTTATAAAAGCCAAGCTTTGGTTTTCTTCGCCGGTACAAGGTGCAAAAAAACAGGCACTTGAATTTGCCAAAGAGGCTTTCCATGAAGGTCAGTCGCAGATGCCTATGCGAGAAGTAATGTATGCCGCCAGGTTCCCTGAAGTGAAAGCAGACGCTGAACGATTTTGCAAAGAGTATTTCGACCAGTTCGATAAAAACAAAAAGGACTGGGCCAAAGAGGATGGTTACCACCACAGAATCGCAGCTGTTTTGAATATATGTAGTTATTTCAGGGAGCTCGCCAGAAGGCAAAATAACACCAAACTTATGCAGTTTTATGACGACAAAATGCAGGAATTCAACGATGAGCGAGGAAAGTTGCTTGAAACAAAAAGGTGGTAATCGGCCGCCGGCGAGCAACGAACAACCGGCGATAAAATCCATCAGTGTTTTTTTCCCCTGTTATAACGAACAGGAAAATGTTGCCCGCACAACTCAGAACGCCATTGAGGTCCTGGAAAACATAAACGCCGACTTCGAGATAATTATCGTTGACGATGGAAGCGGTGATGCCACCGCTGAAATTTCTGAAGAAATCGCCGGAAGAAACAGCAAAGTAAAAGTCGTTCACCATCACACTAATCTCGGTTATGGAGCCGCTTTGAGGTCCGGCTTTAAAGCTGCGACAAAAGAGCTTGTCTTTTATACGGATGGCGACGGCCAGTTTGATATCAGTGAATTGCCGCCGCTGCTGCCGTTAATGGCCGAATTTGATATTGTTAGCTGCTACCGGCTGAACCGGCAGGACTCTCTTATACGAAGACTAAACGGATGGGCATGGACAAAACTGGTTTGCCTGTTATTCGGTATGAAAGCACGCGACATCGATTGTGCCTTCAAATTATACAAAACGGAAATCTTCGACAATATTGAATTGTCGAGTTCCGGCGCGCTCATCGACGCTGAAATCCTGGCCAGGGCTGTCCGAAAGGGCTATACTGTTACTCAGAAAGGCGTCCATCATTACCCAAGAACGGCAGGCGCACAAACCGGTGCGAACCTGAAGGTTATTTTGCGTGCCTTTAAGGAACTGTTTAAATTATACCGTGAAATCCGCCGCACATAACTTGTTATTGGGCAGCCGGGTTTAGTTGAGGATTGTTTTAATGTCGCCGGTATGGCGATTATATATATTTAATAACCAGTAACCAATAATCAGTAACCAATAACCGATGGCTGATGAAAAAAAGTTTAATCTGTTCATCTATGGCTCGCTTCGTGACCGTAGAATTTTTCAGTCGGTCAGCGGCCTGAGTTTTACCAGAAAGTCCTCCAAAGTCGATGAAAAGGCCCTTTTGGCAGAACCCGCTTTGCTCCCCAATCATCGAAAACTCAGCCCGGACAACGTCTACTTCTACGCCGTCGAAGAGCCCTCTTCAAAAATTGAGGGTTATATAATTTACGATGTACCTTCATCGGCAATGGATGAAATCGACAGGTACGAGGGAAGACGCTACGACAGGGAAACTGTACGCGTTAACACAGCAAACGGCCCCGTAGAAGCCCAGGCATATCTTGTGTCCCATGAGTCGATGAGAGAACACTTCGGCGACAGGTTCCACGTCAATCTCATACACGAGCTGTGGCTGAGAAAAAGAATTGAAAAATTTATCAAAAAACACACACGACCCGGTGAAAAAACCGTCGATGCAGAGTTGGAACGACGTGCTGAGAGAGAGCTGATTGCGACAACTGAGCGGGACCTCGTTATGAGCCATTATCACACTGACGCCGTCAGCGACTATTATCTTGAGCACGAACTTGACCGCCCGCGTCCGAGCATAAAAAAGTTATACGACGACCCGGAAGTAAAGCCTATCATCAAGAATTATTTGACTATGGTCCTAAAGCAGGTCCTGCTCAATGAGCTTGACGAAAGAATTCAGCAGCGTTACCGCTTTGAGCTCGAGCATATACGCACTTCAGAGAGATATTTCAAGCGTTCCGTCAGCCTTCTCGCCGCCTTACAAATGATAAACACAAACAAAAGGACGGTTGAATTGATTGTTGACAAATGTCTTCAAACAATGCCGTATGAAAAAAACGACCTCATTGATTACGTTAAATATGCTGTACAGGCCGCAAAGAGTATGTTTCATTCTCGTATTGCAAAGGCACACCTGGAGCACATCCATTCCGGTTTACATCCCGGTATCGTGCCCCTTGGCATCGAGATTGAGTTGAGTAACCTTGGTTCCGCAGCCGTTGAACCACAGAGAAGCATACAAAAAAGAGTTGATTCGGTATATAACGGCTTTAAGTATTTCTATGATTTTCACCTTGATGTATTGTCATGGAAACTTGGCGGCTACATCGATGACCACTCCGGCTCAACCGACCGCGCAGGACGCTGTGGTTTTCTCGAGCTTGCACCGGGAAGGCTGAACATCGCCGGTGAGCTGTCCCGGCCGGCAACCGCAGACCCCTGGCTTCTTAATCAATTGATACAGGAGATAGTTGCTTTTTATGACGTCCGGCCACACAGTTTGCATATTTCGTTTCAACTTCGAAGAAACCAGGTCGGCAGTCAAAGAGTTCTGCCTTTAGGCTTTGTCAAGTGCCTGCTTGTTCTCGGCGGAGGCCCCGAAATAAAAGATACCGGAAAACTCTGGGTTTCAAGAATGGGCTATGATGAGATAACACAATACGGCTACGGCGAAGAGCTCTCCTTCGCAAGGACCAGCAAAAGAAAATGGTATCTCGGTGGAGACGATATTGCAGACAAGCCGCCAAAACAGGCAACCACATATGTCCAGCAGTATAAATTTATTCGGCTGGAGAAAAAAGCCAATTATGAACCGTTAATACTGTGTCTGAAGGGACTCCAGTTGGCATATAACCCGGGCGATTATTTAAGTGCTGAGCAGTTAAAAAGCAGCGCAAGACTGCGCCGTGAGTATGAGGAATTGAAACAATGGGCCGCAGATTCCACTCCAATCGGTCATCAAACCATAAAAAAATTCCTGGATACCGTTCGTGATGGATTGATGAACGAAGCGCACCATCGACCTATTCACAAATTACATTATATCGATTGGGCTTTAAGCGCTGTTGATGTGCAGTTACATATGTTTAACGAGCAGCTCAAAAGAACAATCAACACTTAGCCGGGGCTTTTTTTCATCGGCCGTTAACATTCAATTTATATACTTTTCTTCTCTTGAGCTTTCTTATCACGAATTTCGTCACGTCGTTGTGGTCAAATGCCAAATCTGTCGGCATTTTTTCTATATCGAACCATTGCGCCTGCGCCGCGTCGTCGCCGGCCTCTACTTTAGGCTTGTCTTCACCGACAATTCCCATATATGTCACTGTAATTACTCGTCCTCTTGGGTCTCTGCCGCACCTGCCGAAAGTATGGACCTGTTCCAGGCGAACTCCGGTAAGGGCGGTCTCCTCCGCCAGCTCTCTGGCCACGGCGTTATCCAGCTCCTCATCGATATTTACAAATCCGCCGGGCAGGCACCACTTGCCTTTGAACGGCTCGTTTCGACGATTGACCAAAAGCAGCTTTGCCTTGCCTGCGAAAAAACCAAATACAGCAGCATCAGCCGCTACCATCGGCCTCGGCCATTCATAAACATATTCCCCTCTTTTAGTCATACTGGTTATACACCTCAAAGTCGAATATCAAAGTAACCGATAAAAATACGAAAAGAAAAAACTTGAAAGTCCTCACATTCTAATATCTAATCTCCGGCTTTGCATTTTAATTTTGGATTTTCTTATGTCAATTGCTAAAAATCTCTATTTGGCTTACAATAGCTCAACTATGATGTCTTTAAGGAAAACTTCCGATAAAAACACCAAAATCGTATGCCTAAGACTCGCAAATGGTTGGGACGGAAAGGTTGCGCTATACAGAGCGTGCGGAGATAGCTTTTCGCAAAACGGCTGGGCCCAATGCCTGTCGAGCCCTGAGTCACTTTTCGATGATGTTGAAAAAATACTTAAAATTGGGGGCCAAAACTGTGTCGCTGTTAAAAATCTTAAAATTAAAAATAACAGCATAAAAGCAGTTATCAAAAGACATTACACAGGGGCGGGCTTTCGCCGGTTCTTTCGTTCACTTAGGAAGGGAAGGGCTCTGAGAAACTTCAAAACGGCTCTCGATTTAATAAGTTCCGGTTTTCCTGTTGCAACTCCTTTTGCAGCCCTCCAGCAGAAACGCGGACTCCTGACAAAACAAAGTATTTACATTTCTGAGTATCTTTCAGACAGCTCAGACCTGCATTACTTTGCCTCGAAAAGGCTGGCCTCTACGAAACCGGCAGACCGGCTGCTGATAAAGAAACAGTTATCTCACCAAATCGCCGCTATTCTGGCCTCGCTGCAAAAAAATGGCTTGTGGCACAGGGATTCAAAAGCGAGCAATTTTATTGTTTATAAGAACGCTCAGGATAAACACAGAATCTTGCTCGTGGATATGGACGGCATAAAACGCTATGTGCTGCGGCGAAGAAACCGGCAATTTCGCTGCCTATGGCACCTTGCCGCCTCGCTTATATCCGTACACGATATTAACTTAACAGATTACTGGCGGACCTTTACTATCTATTGTGACCTTACAGGCATTGAGCATTCTCAGCGCCGGCCCCTTTTCCGGCTGCTTGCAAAACGCGCTCTGGCTAAACGTATGAGAAATATGGCTGCGGATGTCACAAGTAAATAAGTGAGTATGCCGGAAAGTTTAAAGAACATCTTGATAATAAAGCCCAGCTCACTCGGTGACATAGTCCTCGCTCTGCCTGCACTAACGGCTTTGCGAAAAAGTTACCCCGATGCCAAAATTAGCTGGCTCATTCGCCCCGAGTTTTCCGAGCTGCTCGAAAACCATCCTCATCTCAACGATGTAATTATCTTTGACAGGAAACTACTCGGCAAGGCGTGGTTCCATCCGCACGCATTTACTTCTCTTCTGTCTCTTATTCGCCGGCTTCGGCGCAGTAAATTCGACGCCGTTGTAGACCTGCAGGGCCTTTTTAGAACCGCTTCATTGGCCTGGCTCTCAGGTTGTAAAAAGCGCTTCGGAATGGCAAACACCAAGGAGCTTGCTCACTTCTTTTACACGCATAAATTCGGCCAGGACCGGAATTGTATTCACCTCGTTGATTATTACTTAAAGATAGTACAGACAATTACGGCTTCCGAGACGCAGGCCCAGTTTATGTTCCCGCAAGCTCCTGACGCTGCCGATTCTGTTAGCAGCTTATTAGCTGACAACGATATAAAACCGGACAATTACGCCGTCTTCATACCCGGCTCTGCCCATAGAGATAAATGTTGGCCCATACAGCGATTTGCTGTTTTGGCTGATAAAATTTCGTCACAGTTTCACCTCTCAATTGTGGCTGCCGGTACCGATTTTGAAAGTGATACCATTGAGAATTTGAAAGACCTGGCCAATGTCCAGATAACGAACTTGGCCGGCCGGACTTCCCTGAGCGAGCTTATCGCTTTGTTAAAAGCTGCAAGACTTGTGATAAGCAATGATACCGGCCCGGGTCATATCGCCGCTGCTTTGGCAGTGCCCCTGGTTATGATATTCGGCCGCTCGAATCCTGCCAGGGTAGCCCCGTATGCAAGGCCGCAATGTGTCGCAGCCATTGAACCGGACAAAAGAGGTCTTCAACCCGACAGCCCGGACCCGAAGCACAATATTAATAACATAACGGTTCCCCAGGTCTATCAAAAGGTATGTGAGCAAATGAGTTCGTAATGCTTTGTTGCGGCTCATTTGATGGTTGTTATCGCACGCAAATCTTTTTCGACATAATCTTGAGCCGAACCTATCCACCGTCATTCCGAGCGCAGCCGAGGAACCTATTGAAATTTCATTGCAAGGTGCGAAGCGACGCAGCAATCTGGTTTTGTATTTTGTGTTTCGGTCATTTGGATTTGTTTAGAATTTGGAGCTTAGCATTTAGGGTTTATGCGAGATACGTTTCACGCTTAACGAGATACTAATTTTGCCACTGTTTCCACACATCGCTTGCACAAATCGGGATACTTACTGTTGTCCCCGACGCTCGGCCAAAGGTTCCAGCAACGCTTGCATTTTTGGTAGCTGCTCTTCTGCGCTGCAAAGGTCGTTTTGTCCGCTCCTTTTTGCACTGTTACCTCGCTGACGATGCACAGTGCTGCAAATTGCTCAAGCCCGAACTGATTTAGAATCCCGACCAATTCCTCATCGCCGCAGTAAACCGCCACGCTTGCTTCCTGATTGCTTGCTATCTTTTTATCTTGTCTCAACTCCTCAAGGACCCGCAATACCTCGTCGCGCAGCCCCATCAGCTTTTGCCACCGGGATTCATCAGCGTGCCAGTCGATGGATTCGTCGACCTTCGGCATCTGGGCCAGGTGCACACTCTCAACTTTCGTCCCTCGTCCTTCGTCCCCCACATCACGCTTCACGCTTGACGACTTCATTGCCGCCCACGCCTCTTCCGTCGTGTGCACCAGGATTGGCGCCAGCATTCGGACAAGGCTGTCCGCTATATTGTGCATCGCCGTCTGTGCGCTTCGCCGCGAATGGCTGTCTGCCCCATCGCAGTAGAGTCTGTCCTTGAGCACATCCATATAAATACTGCTCATCTCGACCGTGCAGAAGTTATAAAGCAGTGAAAAAACTCTATGAAAGACAAAGTTCTCGTAGGCTTCCGTCACGTTTGTAATCAGCTTTTGCAATTGCTGCAGCGCCCACTTGTCAATATCGAACATATTATCGTAGGCTATCGCTTTTTTATTTGGGTCAAAGTCATCCGTATTGCCGAGCAGGTATCGCAGGGTATTCCGGATTTTCCTGTACGCATCCTGCGTCCGTCCAATCAGCTCATCGGTGCACCGTATATCTTCCTGATAATTCACGCTCGCCGCCCACAGCCGAAGAATATCCGCCCCGTATTTTTTCACCTCATCCTGCGCGATAACGTAGTTGCCCAGCGACTTCGACTGCTTCATCCCATTCTCGTCGACCGTAAAGCCATGCGTCAAGACACTCTTGAACGGCTCTTTCCCGGTCGCTCCAAGCGCAGGCAGAAGTGACAACTGGAACCATCCCCGATGCTGGTCGGAGCCTTCGAGGTACAAATCGACCGGCACGGGCCAGCCTGCCCCTTTGGCACACACGCTGTACCAACTGCACCCCGACTCGAACCAGACATCAAAGATGTTCTCTTCCTTCTTCAGGTCATCGAATGAAAATCCTTCGGGCATTTCAAAGTCATCGCCCAGAATCTGTTTGGGCGAGTCCGTAAACCATCTGTCCGAACCGTGTTTACTGATATGCTTGGCTACCGCCAATACCGACTCTTTCGTCAACAAACTATGCCCGTCGGAATTGACGAACACAGGTATTGGCAGGCCCCAGCTTCTCTGCCTGCTGATACACCAGTCAGGCCGAGTCTCGAGCATCCCCTCGATGCGTTTCTGTCCCCACGCCGGAATCCATCGCACTCTTGAAACGCTCTCCAGTGCAAGGTCTCGTAAGCTCTTATCGAGGCCGGGCAGCTCCTTATCGACGCTGATGAACCATTGCTCCGTTGCCCTGAAAATTACCGGCCCCTTGCTGCGCCAGCAGTGAGGATAGCTGTGCAAAATCTCACCCTCGGCAAAAAGCAGTCCCACCTCCTGCAAATGGTTGTTGATGGTTCTGTCAATCTCCAGCACCTTTCGTCCCCTCAGCCAGTCCGGCACCGTATCATCATACCGCCCGTCATCCAGGACCGGCGAATAAACTGCAAGCCCGTACTTTTGGCCGGATACAAAGTCCTCCAGCCCATGCCCAGGCGCCGTATGCACAAGGCCGGTGCCATCGGACGTCGTAACGTACTCAGCCGGAATCACCATATAGGCGTCTTTGTCCGTCGGATTCTTTTCCACGAACGGATGCAGGTACCGCAGCCCTTCGAGATCTCTTCCCTTGACCTTATCTTTGCTAACGCGATACTGCCTCTTCTTCAGGTTGCCTGCTTCAACAACCGCCTCGATACGGTCGACCGTTACTATTGAGACAAACTTGTCCCCGTTCTTTTCATAACGTATCGCTGTATATTCCAGGTAGGGATGCACTGCTATCGCCAGATTCGCCGTCAACGTCCAAGGGGTGGTCGTCCATATCATAAAGCAGACTTTGGCGTCCTCTGTTTCTTTTTCCTCGACCAATCCAAGCTCAATTAGGCGGCCAATGCTTTCTTCGGTGACCGGGAAATTCACAAAAATACTCGGCGACGAAATGTCCTTGTATTCGAGTTCGGCCTCTGCCAGGGCCGTCTCGCATCCAATCGACCAGTGAATCGGTTTCAACTGCTTATAGACCAATCCCTTATCGACCAGCTCCGCAAACACCTCCAAAATCCCCGCTTCGTATTGCGGCTTGAACGTGAGGTACGGATTATCAAAGTCGCCGAATATCCCCAACTCCTGAAACTGCCTGCTTTGTATCCTGACGTATTTGCTCGCATATTTCTTACACGCCTTGCGGATATCGGGCTTGCTCATCCGGCGTACTTGGTCGCTGAGCTCGGCTACGACCTTTGCTTCGATAGGCAGGCCGTGGCAGTCCCAGCCCGGCACATACGGCGCATTAAAGCCCGCCATCGTCTTGTACTTGACAACGAAATCCTTGAGTACCTTATTGATAACGTGCCCCATGTGGATATCGCCATTCGCGTAGGGCGGACCATCGTGCAGGATGTACAGGGGCGCTTTACGCCGGGCCTTTTGTACCTGGGCGTAGATGTTCTTCTTCGCCCATTCCTTGCGCAATTGCGGCTCTCGCTGCACGAGATTGGCCTTCATCGAAAAGCTCGTCTTCGGCAGATTCAATGTGTCACGGTAACCTTTTGCCTTTTCTTTTTGTTCTGACATTCCCAAATTCCCAAAACACTTGATTATAAACCAGACATAGTACGCATTCAATCAGACAAAGTCAACTTATCACAAACCAATAAAAAAAGCCTTCCAAAGTTTACTGCTCCGGAAGGCTAAATATATAATGAATAAAGCTCTCTCAGGGCAGCTTCATTTTATCCCCTATAATAATGATAATCGCGATGTTCATAATATTATTCATAACAATCCAACTCTTTCTATCGGGCCTCTTGGCCCGGCTTCCAATTTCGTGCTACTTACCATACTACTCGGCTGATGTCAAGGGAAGGTTTAAAAAAATGACTAAGCCGACGTTGTATTCACGCGGACTTGCGTTTTTCGTCTTTTTGCTCGGCCTCGCAGGGCCCGCCCGGTTTCTTTTTCCTGAACTTTTTAATAAAATTTTCAAATCGCTCTTTGTTTTTGCCCTTTAGAAAGCGAGCCAATTTCCCGTCCAGCAGAAATCCCAAACCCAGGATTTCCAGGCCGATGAGTATAAGCCATGAGCCGGGAGTAAACGGAGTTATCAAGGCCAGAAAGCCCAGAATAATACAAATAATGCCAATAGATTTTTTTATAATTTTCTTCATTCGGCTTACAAAAGAAACCTGAATTTTCAAACCTCATACTAACTTAATTTCCCGCTTAAAGCCATCACTTTAACGAAAAGATGCCAAAATCAGGGAATAAGGGCGGCGTGGTATTTAATGTCGGTTGTGCGGCTTACAGCCTGTCTGCTCAAGGAGAAATGTTAGTTTTTTATCGCTCTTTGATAATCAAATATGCCGTCTCCGAGGTGATATTGATTACCCTTGAGTGGGTTCGGCTTGTAGGCAAAGCCGTCGACGCCGTCCATAGGCAAATACGATGAGATTGGGATATAGATATACTTTCCTTCTTCCACGTTATCACGAACCTTTTGAGCCACAACGATGTTGACCATGTGTGTGTACACCTTGATTGGCTTAAGGTCCCTGATGGCCTGGGCCCAGTATCGCTCGGGAATCTCAGTTGATAAAATCTCTTTTCCCGCGTTAACAGCCCGCCCATAACTGGAAGAAGTCTGGTATGCTGCGTCTGCCAGGGTATTTGGCAATAGATTAGTTTTCTCAACACTCGATTTTGTCTGGCAGCTCGATAGTACAAAAATAAGAACAAGAATTAGAATCAGCCGGAATGTGAGCCTCATTTTTCAGTCTCCTTATCTAACTGCATTGAAAATTATCTTTACCTATAGGCTATCACGATTCCGGCTCACCCTTCGTAAAATGTTTGTAAAAAGCAAAATGACCATAAAAGCAACTTCCTCCAAAATTCCAAATTCGCCATTCTAAATTCTAAACTCGTCCAAGCTATTAATAGGTGGCTGTTCCGAATATTTTCAAAGCCACCTACATCTTCACCACCGCTATTTGAGCTGCATCCAGAGATATGTGTAGCTAATAGCTTCTTTTAGTGCCCGTTGTCGATTCGTAGCCGCGGCAGCATGTCCACCTTCCGTGTTTTCATAGTAATAAACCTTGTGGCCCATACCTTCCATTTTGGCTGCCATCTTGCGGGCATGTCCCGGATGCACTCGGTCATCCCTGGTGGATGTATAGAACAAGACCTTTGGATACTTTTTGTCAAGTGAGAGATTGTGGTATGGCGAATACTTCTTGATGTAGGTCCACTGCTCCGGGATGTCAGGATTTCCATATTCCGCCATCCAGCTTGCGCCCGCCAACAACTTGTTGTATCGCTTCATGTCCAGTAATGGGACCTGGCAGACCGCCGCATTGAATAGCTCCGGCCGCTGAGTAAACATGGCTCCCACCAGCAGCCCGCCATTGGAACCTCCCATGATACCCAGGTGTTGCGGCGAAGTGATCTTGCGCTCGAGCAAGTCTTCAGCTACGGCGATAAAATCATCATAACACCTTTGGCGATTTTCCTTAATGGCGGCAAGGTGCCATTTGGGGCCAAACTCACCGCCACCACGAATGTTGGCCAGGACATACGTGCCGCCTCTTTCAAGCCAGGCAGAACCCAGAATGCCGTGGTAATAGGGAATCTGGGAAATCTCGAAGCCGCCATACCCATACAGCAATGTCGGATTAGAGCCATCCATTTTTGCCCCTTTGAGCTGCACCATGAAATAGGGGATTCGGGTACCATCCTTTGAGAAGGTCTCCAATTGGCTCACCTCCGAACGGTTGCTGTCAAAGAAATCAGGGAGGCTCTTTACCTTCTGCGTAAGTTGCTCGTCAGATACATAGTAGAGACTGGTCGGGGTCAGAAAGCCTGAGTAGGTGAAAAAATACCGGTCTGATTGCTCATCTGTCGAACCAATGGACAGGGTTCCGAGTTGTGGAGCATTGATTTTTTCCTTTTGCCAGGAGCCGTCCTTAAGCTGGAATTTGTACAGTTCCCTTTTCACATTATTCAGGATCTCCACCAAGAGAATATTCCTGGTGTTGGAGCATGACATGATATTTGACCGCTCGTCAGGTTCCACAATGGTGGTGAATGTGCGGTCACCTTGTAGGTACTTGTCATAATCAATGCTAATCAGTGAGCCCTGTCTGTAAGTATTTGCCCCTATCGTCCAATCGGATTTAAGTCGGACGAGCAACTGATTTTTGAAGAATCCCCCCAAAATGGCATCGTCAGGAATCTCAAGCTTTATTTGCCGGCCGTCTTCGATGACGTACCTGTGCGATGTGTAAAAGGTTATCTCGCGATCAATGACATCATACTGTCTTTCCGGTGTATGGATGACATAGCAGGCGACGCCCACATCTGTCGATTCGCCCTCGAAAACAGTTTTGGCTGCACTTATCGGTTCTCCTCTTTTCCAGATCTTCGCGATACGCGGATAGCCTGACCTGGTCAGACTCCCCGGGCCAAAATCAGTTTGTACGTAAATCGTATTTGGATCCTTCCAGGAAATGGAGTTCTTTGCTTCAGGCACATAGAAACCATTCTTTACAAACTGCCTGGAGCGAGCGTCAAATTCACGGCAAACCCGAGCAT
>Ga0307435_1000918_pt1 | contig 12762 bp, 7 predicted proteins | sample SalMarWE160470MG_FD_202164 | JGI IMG/M metagenome (GOLD analysis project Ga0307435, IMG submission 202164) | Salt marsh sediment microbial communities from the Plum Island Ecosystem LTER, Massachusetts, United States - WE1604-70 | ecosystem: Environmental > Aquatic > Marine > Intertidal zone >... | reverse complement strand
TAGATCCTTAACAAGTTTATAGGGATGCATAACGTAATTTCTTATTTGCGATCCCCATTCAATCTTTTTCTTCTTGCCATCAAGTTTGGCCTGCTTTTCTTTCTTTTTCCTCAGTTCAATTTCATACAAATGCGATTTTAAAATGCGCATTGCGTTCTCCCTGTTTTTTATCTGTGAACGTGATTCGGTATTTTCCACTATAATACCGCTTGGCAGATGTTTAACGCGTACACCTGTTTCAACTTTATTAACATGTTGTCCTCCTGCACCGCTTGAACGAAAAGTATCCCACTCCAGATCGGCAGGATTAACAATTATTTCAATAGAGTCATCAACTATCGGTGATACAAATACGGAAGCAAAAGAAGTATGTCTCCGGTTGTTGGCATCAAAGGGCGAAAGTCTTACAAGCCTGTGCACACCGCTTTCAGACTTAAGATAGCCATAAGCAAAGTCTCCCGTAAATTCAAGGGTAACTGATTTTATTCCTGCATCGTCACCCTGAAGATAACTCGCTTCCCTTACATTGTAACTGTTTCGTTCACCCCATCTTATATACATCCTCATCAGCATTTCAGCCCAATCCTGACTTTCCGTGCCACCTGCACCGGCATTAATTTTCAATATTGCTCCAAACTCATCCTCTTCATCCCTCAGCATATTTTTAAATTCAAGATCTTCGACCAGCTGCAATGTTTTGTAATATTGTTCTTCAACATCTTTTTCTGTGGCTTCGCCCTCGTTATAAAAATCGAATAAGACCATCAAATCATCGGTGTTACTCTTCACTTCGTTATAAGCATCAGTCCATGCTTTGATAGAAGATATGAGTTTTAGCTGTTTCTCTGCCTCCTTAGGGTCATTCCAGAAATCCGTTTTATTCGTTTTCTCCTCTTCCTTACGAACAGCTTCTATTTTCGTGTCAATGTCAAAGATACCTCCTCAGCGCATCGGTGCGCTCTGGTAATTCTTTGATCTGTTCAAGTGTTATCATAATTATAATATTAATTTCCAGGTCATCAAAATTATTAATTTTTCCTGTATGGCACCTATTTAAATATGTTAGTTATCACTATTTTTTTTATTTAATATCTCGTCAATTATACTAAATATAAGCTCTGTTTCAAAACCTTTGGACTGCCCGAAACGCAAAAGCTTGCTTTTTAATGCCAGTTTACCTGGTGATCCCGGCTTTCTTAATTTCTTCATTAATTCTGTTTCCAGTATACGCCTGTAGTCAGAACTGTCAATACTCTCCAATGCTTTGGAAATGTGTTCATTACTTATACCCTTATGCTTCAACTCGTATTTTATCTTAATTTTACCCCACTTGTTAAATCTTAATTTATCATGAACAAAGGATAAGGCATACCGCTCATCATTAATAAAGTTGTCCTTTGTCAGCGCACTTATAATGCTATCCTTTTCCTGTTCTGAAAGATTAAATTCAGCAAGTTTTTTCCTGATGTCATTTGTGCATCTTTCCTGTTTACTGCACATTATCTGCATCCTTTTTAATATCAGGCTGTCCGGTGCCGAGCTTTTTTTATCCATTTACAATACTTAATTATATTTTGTATGCCTTTACTATCCTGTTTTATATGCCTTTACCATCCTGTCCTTGCCTGCAATATCTTTTTTAATTTCAATTTTTTTATAATCATGCCTTGCTAATTCTTCAACTACCTCGTTTGCGAGGGCTTCATTAACCTCAAAATATACCCTTCCCCCGCCCTTCAGAGCATGTACTCCAAATTCTGCTATTACCCTGTAAAAAATCAGGGGATCATCATCAGGCACAAATAACGATTCCCGGGGTTCGTAATTCAGGACATTTTTCGGTAATGCAGACTTCTCCGATTCCCTGATATAGGGAGGATTACTTGCAATTATATCATAATCCGTACTTATTTTCTCCATATCATTTTTCATAATATCGTAAAGCGTAAAATTAACTGCTACTTCGTTCATCAAAGCATTATATTTTGCCAGTTTAATTGCTTTTGCCGATGCATCCATTGCATCAATAACTGAGTGAGCCATAACCTTAGCCAGTGCGACGGCTATACATCCGCAACCCGTTCCAATATCCAGAATCTTGCTTTTATTTCCCCTGGCGTCCTTTATGATCCAGTCAACAAGTTCTTCAGTCTCCTGCCTTGGAATTAACACATCGGGTGATACCCTGAAATGAAGCCCGTAGAATTCAGATTTTCCAAAAATATATTGAACGGGCTTGTACTTTTTCAGATCATTAATAATTTCATCTATTCGTTTCTCTGTCCTGCGTGAAATTGTTTTATTACTGTTGATATGTATGTCAATTTTAGTGTAATTTAGCAGGTATTCAAATATAAGATAAATAAAACTCTGAATTTCATTATCGGGATAAAGATTAGCAAGATTTATTTTAATCCGGTTCACAATATGTGAAACAGTCTTATTTGAATTATTCATATTTCAAAAATAGTAAAATCAGATTATTGTGAGTACTATTATGGATAACGAAAAATATATGCACCGCTGCCTGGAACTGGCAAAAATGGGACAGGGCAATACAGCAGCGAATCCGATGGTAGGAGCGGTAATAGAACATAATGGCAAAATAATTGGCGAAGGCTACCATAAAAAATATGGAGAATTACATGCCGAAGCAAATGCCATTAACTCAGTTAAGGACAAGTACCTGTTAAATAAATCCACTCTTTATGTTAATCTTGAACCATGTTCCCACCTGGGGAAGACCCCTCCCTGTTCTGAACTAATTATTAAAAATAATATACCACGTATTATTATAGGAACTATTGATCCTAATTCAATTGTGGCAGGGAAAGGAGTTGAAAAGCTCAAGAATAGCGGAAGAGAGGTTATAACAGGTGTCCTGGAAAAGGAGTCGGCTGAACTCAATAAAAGATTTTTCTCATATTATAGGCAAAAACGGCCCTATATTATCCTGAAATGGGCACAAACAACTGACGGCTATATCGATATTGTAAGGGACAAAAAGCAGCATGATAACACTATATGGATCTCAAATAACATATCACGGGTGCTCGTTCATAAGTGGAGATCTGAGGAACATTCCATAATGGTTGGAACAAATACCGCCTTGCTTGATAATCCCCGGTTGAACATCAGGTTCTGGAACGGCAATAATCCGGTGAGAGTAATTCCTGACAGAAAGCTCCGGTTGCCTTCCGGCCTGCATCTGTTTGATAAAACATTAAAAACCGTTGTATTTACTGAAAAAAAAGTCAGGCCAGGAAAGAACCCCGAATATGTCAGTATAAACTTTAATGACAATATGCTTGAAGAGATGCTGAAAGTTCTTTATAATAAAGAGATCCAGTCATTATTTGTTGAAGGAGGAAAAATGCTTATTGAAAGCTTCATAAAAAAGAATTTATGGGACGAGGCAAGGGTTTTTACAGGTAACATGGAGTTTAAAGCAGGTATAAGAGCCCCTGTTATTCCTTATGAGCCAATAAAGGAGACTTATATTGAAAATGACAGGTTACTGATCTTCAGGAACAATATACTGCAATGACAAATAATTAGGATTTTATAACTTATTCACCTGAGCGCATAATATTCATTCTGAAACATTTAATACCCATTAGTTATTAAGTTCTTTATATATTTTTGTATATTTGAAAATAAATTTCATATTAATCCTATTTTTATTTAATGTTTTAGTAAAAAGCATCAGGTTTAGTAACCCTAAAATTTCAAGCTATGAAAAAACATCTCACGTTAACCTGTCTCATATTAATCCTTAGTTCCACTTTCATATTTGGTCAGAATGCAAAACAATATTTTAAAGCCGGACAAGACTTTATTGCTACCAATAATTATAAGGATGGAATAGAACAATTCTCAAAGGCAATTGAAATAAGTCCTAATTATGCAGATGCTTACATTGAAAGAGCCAATGCATACGAAAAAATAAATGAGTTAAATAAAGCAGCGGACGACTATAACAGGGCACTTGTATTTGAAAATAAAACTCCCGAGGTATATTATGGCGCGGCCAGAATAAATTATAAACTCGGCAATTTCAAAGAAGCAAAAGACTATATTAATAAAAGCCTGGAATTGAGAAGCAAGTTTCTCGAAGCCCTGCAATTGCAGGTAAAAATACTGATTGAACTCGAGGAGTACATGAATGCGTTAACTGCAGCCAAAAAGGCTATAATCCTTAAGGATAATGCTTACAATAATTATTATCACGGGATAGTATCGGAATACCTGAAAAACTATAATCAGGCGGAAATAGATTTTCAGAAAGCAATTGCCAAAAACAGAAGATTTGTGGAGCCTTATATAGCAATTGCCCGTCTAAGGCTCAATATGAATAAACTGAATCAGGCTATAGAAAATTGCAATACTGCCATAGAGCTTGATAAGGACAATACTGATGCATACCTTGTCCGGAGCCAGGTCTATATTAAAATGTTGGAGTTTCCTAAAGCAATTGATGATATTTCAAAAAATATTATTATTGACCCCGAAAATGAGGAGATGTATCTTGTCCGCGGGACATATTATCAGCAATATGCACAACATCAGAATGCCATAAATGATTTTACGAAAGTAATAATGATGGATGATAAATGTTCAGAGGCCTATTATAAGAGAGCCTATTCCTTTGAACAAATTGCAAATTATAAAGCTGCCATCAAGGACTATGAAACCCTTTCGGCATTGTCTGAATATGACGTCAAGGCAAAAAAACTGCTGGAATCGGCAAAAGACAGATTATTTGAACTAAACAGGGAAGATAATAAACCTGTTATTGTTCTTGTTAATCCTGAACCTATTGATGACCTTGTTGTCAGAATAGCAAAAGATAAGAACGAGGTTACCATAAAAGGGAAAATAGTTGATGAAAGTGAAATAAAATCTCTTTTAATTAACAATAAGGAAGTCCCGTTTCTGCAAAATGAGGATGAGTATGAGTTTTTGGCAAACATTGATGTTGCTAATAAGGACATGTTTACTATTACTGCAATTGACAGTTATAATAACACGCAGAATAACACGTATACTATTGAGCGCACCGAGATTAATCCTCCCAAAGTAGCAATAATAGCTCCCTATGCATCAGATGACGGAGAAATTTATCTTGATAATGAAGAGCCAAACTTGTATGTCGAAGGTAAAATAACTGATGAGAGTTTGATCAAGACAATATTGATAGATGGTATTTCGGCAAGTTTTAAGTTAAACGAGTATAATCCTCGATTTTCAGCGACAATAAATATTACAAACAAAAGTAAGTTCACTGTAAGGGCAATAGATATAAACAACAATGAAACGCAACAACAGTTCAATTTAAACCGTGAGGGGGCCTCTCTCCTTGCCAATAATCCTATGGGAAGGACATGGGTGGTTTTTATTGAAAATTCAAATTATGAATCATTTCCAAGTCTTGAAGGTCCTTCAAAAGATGTTACCCTGATGCGCTCGGCATTATCAAATTATGACATACATAAAGTCATCCATAAGAAAGACCTGACAAAAAAAGATATGGAAAAATTCTTTTCAATAGAATTAAGAGACCTTGTCAGGGGCAATAGAGTAAATGCCCTGCTTATATGGTATGCCGGACACGGTAAATTCATTAACGAAACGGGCTACTGGATACCCGTTGATGCAAAAAGGGATGATGAATTTACTTATTTCAACATTAATGCCCTGAGAGCCTCACTGCAATCATATACAAATTATGTTACACATACACTTGTTGTTACCGATGCCTGTGAATCAGGACCAACTTTTTACCAGGCCATGCGTGAAATCCCGAAGCAAAGAAACTGTAATGACTGGGAAGCTACGAGGCTGAAATCGTCACAGGTATTCTCATCGGCAGGATATGAGCTGGCGATAGATGATTCACAGTTCACAAGGACTTTTGCCAATACCCTGGCAAATAACCCCAATGCCTGTATACCTATTGAATCAATAGTAAATAAGGTTGTGGTCGCAGTAGAAAAAAATAAACAACAAAAGCCGAAGTTCGGGAAAATAGCCGGACTTGAAGATGAGAACGGTACGTTCTTCTTCATTTCAAAAAACTAAATTTATGCCTTAATGATGTTTATAAATATCGTAAAGAAAATAAAAATTATTCGTTCAGCTGAACGAATAATTTTTTTATATGCCTTATTATCAATCTATTCATTATCTTCTGCCCAGACATATTACTTCGACAATTACAGTGTACGTGAAGGCCTTGAGTCAAAAGTATATTCTATAATCCAGGATAATAATGATTACATATGGCTGGGAACCCCAGGAGGTGTATCAAAATTCGACGGGATTAACTTTATAAACTATACTGCTGAATATAACCTGTCAGTAGGAGGAGTAAGAATTTTATACCAGGATTCATCCGGGAATATATGGCTGGGGCACGAAGGGGGCGGACTTACAAGATATATCAATGGTGAATTTGAAAATGTTGACCTGCCTGATAGTGTAATTCAGTCCAATATAACTTCTATAACACTGGATACAGATAATAAATTATGGATCACTACCGAAGGTGACGGAGCTTACGTTTTTTATAATCCTTATGACGAAGTTAAAAATCTGAAATTCGAACATTTCAAAGGTAACCGCCTGAGTGACAGAATATATAATAGCCTCCTGACGTCTGAAGGCGACCTTTTCCTGATTACCGATATAGGTATAAAAAAGTTCAATAAGGAAAAGAATAATTTTGAAAATTACGTCCCCGAAGGTTTCAGTACATATTTTATAACAACGGTAATGTTTGAGGATTCGAAAAAAAACCTGTGGTTTGGTACATATAACGGCGGACTCATTGAGTACATTTATTCAAAGGATACTTTTAAAATTTATGATGATAAAGACGGACTGGCGGCAAACTGGATCAGTACCATTACTGAAGATAATACAGGTAACATCTGGGTAGGACACTGGGCCAGGGATAAAAGCAAAGGGGGTATTTCAAGAATTAATGAAAATGAGGTTAAAGTATTCAATACAAGAAACGGAATGCACGATAACCAGATATGGTGTATTAAAGAAGACAGAGAAGGTAATATATTAATAGGGACTACTGAACACGGGCTTGAGATATTTAAAGGTGAGCAATTTGTATCTTTTACAACCGGCAACGGACTTATCAATGACCAGGTGTGGGCTATATTCCAGGATAATGGTAATAATATCTGGTTCGGCACAAATGGAGGAATAACTGTATATAACAACGTCGACACCAACCAGATATTTATTCATTATAACCAGTCAAACAACTATATAAGTAACCAGATAAGATCCTTTAAACACGATAATGATGACAATATCTGGATACTTACCGCTGACCAGGGTGTTTTAAAATATGACAATAATATTAAATCCTTTGTCAGCCAGCCGGTAATTAACGGATATGTTATGCGCTCAGAGCCGCGGGCAATTGAAATTGATAAATCAAACCAGTTATGGATTGGCACTGATGAAGGTATATTCCAGTTTGACCTTAATACCCCTAAATATATAGGAAGGCACTCACATGAAACAGGTCTTGCAGACAATAAAACTACTTCCTTATTTGTGGATTCGAAGAACTATTTATGGATCGGTTCAAAAGGAAAAGGTTTAACAAGAATGAAAAATAATGAATATAAAATTTATAGCCTGCCCGAAAATATTACCCCTACGTGTATTACTGAGGATAACGATGGTAAAATGTGGATAGGTACTGAAACAAGAGGAGTTCTGGTTATGGAAGACACAGTAATAAGAAGATATTCTATTGCTGACGGATTGCTGACCAATTCCATAAACCTTATATCAGTTGATGACAATAATAATATCTATGTTGGCACTAACAGGGGGTTAAATAAAATAGTCCAGGAGGAGAATAAGATATATACATATACGCGAAAAAGCGGTTTTACAGGCATAGAAACCAAAAATAATGCAGCCTATAAGGATAACGAGGGGAATTTATGGTTTGGAACGATAAATGGAGCCATCAGGTATAGTCCGGCACTGTCAAAAAAATGTCCTACAGAGCCATTAACACATATACTGAAAATGACAATCAATGGATTTGAAAAAGAAATGACCGGCGATCTTAAGTTAGCACATAACCAGAATTCTATTGCATTTAATTATCATAGTATATGCCTTACTAATCCTGAAGCAGTGCGCTATAAGATAATGCTTGAAGGACTGGAATCTGAATGGCAGGATGTTGCTAACCAGACTTATATTAATTATCGTTCATTACCGCCAAATAAATACGTATTTAAAGTTATTGCAAAGAATGCTATGGGTGTCTGGAATTCGGAACCCATGGAATATGAATTCCGGATTATGGCTCCTTTTTACCAGCGGGCGTGGTTCATTATAAGTGCCGCAATACTATTAATAACAGGAATCATTACATTTATAAAGATACGTGAACGTAACCTGATCAGGGAAAAAAGAATACTTGAATCCAAAGTCAAGGAACGAACCCTGGCTCTTTCAGAGGCCAATGAAGAACTGGCATTAAAAAATAAAGATATTACCGATAGCATAAGGTACGCAAAGCGGATACAATTTGCTATTTTACCACCGGACATTCCTTTTGATAATACATTTATATTTTTTAAACCCAAGGACATAGTTAGCGGAGATTTTTACTGGATAACCTCACGGGCAGAGAAAGAATTCTTTGCTGCTGTCGATTGTACGGGCCATGGTGTGCCGGGAGCTTTCATGTCATTTATTGGTTACACCTCACTTAATAAAATTGTTATCGAAAATAGAATTCATGAGCCTGCTGAAGTATTAAACCGACTTAATGAAGAAGTTGCCACGGCTCTGCATCAAAAAGGAGAAGAAGCTGTAGCTGACGGTATGGACCTGGCGCTGGTTGCATATACTCCCGCAACAAGAGAGTTACAATATGCAGGAGCATTTAACCCGCTTATCCTTGTGCGGAATGGGGAACTGCTTGAAATAAAAGCAAACAGGTTTTCTATAGGACGAACAACCGGACAGGTAATGAAATTTACCAATCACAAATTAAAAATAAAGAAAGGAGACTCTGTTTATTTGTATTCCGATGGTTATAGCGATCAATTTGGAGGTGATGAAGGAAAGAAATTTAAAAGCGCCAATCTTAAGAAACTGATTATGGATATCCAGGATAAAAATATGGAAGAACAAAAGACAATCCTGGAAAATACTTTTGAAAAATGGCGCGGAAATTATGAACAGATTGATGACATACTTATTGTAGGGAGAAAATTTGACTAAACTGAAATATTAATCCTCGCTATATATCAGCTTACATTTGAGAAGACCCTGGGCTTTACCATTGACTTTACTGCCAGATAGATGCCGTCAGGATCAAACCCGCATTCTTTATATAATTCCTTCTGTGTCCCGTGCCCGATAAATTTATCGGGGATGCCAAGCCGTTTAACCTCTGCCTTATAGGCGTTTTCACACATAAATTCAATTACCGCGCTTCCGAATCCCCCGACTACTGTCCCGTCTTCAATAGTTATCAGAGAATTAAACTTTTTAAAAATATTATGTAAACATTCTTTGTCCAGAGGCTTGACGAATCTCATGTCATAATGGGCAACACTAATATTCTCAGCTTCAAGTCTCAGTATCGCTTCATTTACAAGGTTGCCGACATGGCCTATAGTAAGGATAACGATGTCAGAACCTTCATTTATCTTTCTTGCCTTACCAATCTCTATTTCCCTGAAAGGTTTCTGCCAGTCAGTCATTACTCCCCTGCCCCGGGGATACCTGATCGCAAAGGGACCGTTATTTCGAAGTTGTGCCGTATACATCAAATTTCTGAGTTCCTCCTCATTCATGGGCGCAGAAACAATAACATCAGGAATACTCCTCAGATATGCCAAATCGAACACCCCATGATGAGTCGGACCGTCAGCACCGACAAGTCCCCCCCTGTCAAGACAAAAAACAACATTCAGATTCTGTAAAGCCACATCATGAATTATCTGATCATATGCTCTCTGCATGAAAGATGAATAAATATTGCAAAACGGTATCAATCCCTGCGTAGCCAATCCTGCTGAAAAAGTTACCGCATGCTGTTCAGCTATCCCCACATCAAAAGTCCTTTCGGGCATTTCGTCCATCATCATCTTTAGTGAACATCCCGAGGGCATAGCCGGAGTAATTCCAACTATTCTATCATTGTTCCTGGCAAGCTCCAGTATGGTATGTCCGAAAACATCCTGATAAAGCGGCGGCTCTAATTTATCAGACTTGACTTTTAATATCTTACCCGTCTTTTTATCAAACCGGCCAGGTGAATGAAATACTGTTTGATTAAGTTCTGCCTGCCTGAAACCCTTCCCTTTCTTTGTCAGGATATGCAATAATTTAGGCCCCCTGATATTCTTAAGGTCTTCCATTATTTTTACAAGATGAACAACATCATGCCCGTCAACCGGACCGAAATATCTGAAATTCAGGGCTTCAAACAAATTGCTTTGCCTGAGTAATATTGATTTTAATCCGTTCTCAAGCTTTTTGGCATAATCCCTGGCATGAGGCGCAATCTTACTAATCTTTCCGAGTAAATGCCAAATCTCATTCTTAAGCCTGTTATATGTTCTTGAGGTAGTAATGTCAACAAGGTACTCTTTAATTGCCCCTACATTGGGATCTATCGCTATATTATTATCGTTAAGAATTACAAGTATATCTGTCTGTTCAATACCAACGTTATTTAATCCTTCAAAGGCCAGGCCCCCGGTTAGTGCTCCGTCTCCTATCACGGCAATAACATGCCTTTCAATTCCTTTCTGCCTGTCTGCTACAGCAATTCCCAGTGCAGCTGATATCGACGTCGATGCATGGCCGGTGCCAAACGAATCATACTCGCTTTCACTCATCTTTGGAAATCCGCTTATGCCTTTGTATTTTCTGTTGGTATGAAATATATCCTTCCTGCCCGTTAAAATTTTATGTCCATAAGCCTGGTGCCCTACATCCCAGATTATCTTATCAAAAGGTGTGTCAAAAATATAATGTAAAGCAACCGAAAGCTCAACCACGCCAAGACTTGCACCAAGATGCCCGGGATTTGACGATACTTCATCAATGATAAACTGCCTTAACTCCCTGCTAACATCAACAAGCTCTTCAACCTTTAGCTTTTTTAAATCTGAAGGAAATCTGATTTTATCTAAATAACTTAAATTATTGCTCTCCATTTAAGATATTTAAAATTAGGCTCTCAAAGTTAATAATTATTATTTACTTTATTTGAGGTTAATTGATTCATGTTGTAATTTCATCAAAATATTTAATATTAAAATAAAAATATATTATGAGATTAACCAGTATAGTTATTGCTTTGACCGGATTTACATTATTAACCTGCGTATCCCCCAGACAATTTAAGACCCTTCAACATGAGAACAGGAACTGCCGGGAAGAAAATGACCTTTTAAAAGGTGAAAATGAAAAACTGACTGTCGATAATAATGAATTAAAGTCACGGATGGAAGCTACCAATAAAAATATTTCCAGCCTGTTGGAAGATAGCACCAGGAAAAAAAGTGAGCTTGACCATTTGTTAGCCGAATATAATCAGCTAAGGCAAAGGTACCAGGGTCTGTCAAGCTCACAGGAAACAATAATAAAAGGCAGTGATACAGAAAAAAAGAGACTTCTTGAACAGCTACAAGCCACACAGGAAGATTTAATTAAAAGGGAAGATGAACTAAACAGACTCTCAGGGACTCTTGATGAGAAAAAAGCAAATCTTGAACAATTAAAAAATGAACTAGAAAAACGTAATGCCCGCTTAATAGAGCTGGAAAGTATTTTGTTGAGAAAAGACTCTGCTGTTAATGCATTAAAACAAAAAGTGTCAGAAGCATTGCTGGGATTTGAAAATCAGGGACTAACTGTTTCCCAGAAAAACGGGAAAGTATATGTTTCACTGGAGGAAAAATTGTTGTTTAAAAGTGGGAGTACTGAAGTTGATGTTAAAGGTGTCAACGCACTTAAGAAACTGGCAAAAGTACTTGAACAGAATCCCGATATTAATATTATGATAGAAGGACATACCGATGATGTAAAGGTCATTCCGGGTTCAGCATATAAAGATAACTGGGATCTGAGTGTTCAAAGAGCAACTGCCATAGTCAGGATTCTTCTTGACGGATCAAAAATAAATCCAAAGCGACTAACAGCTTCCGGGAAAGGGGAATTTATGCCTGTTGACCCCGGGAAAACACCTGAAGCACGTCAAAAAAACAGGAGGACTGAAATTATTCTTACTCCCAAACTGGATGAACTGTTTAAAATACTTGAGAATAACTAACTTTGATCTTATAATTTGATTTCTCTTTCATATGTTTTATGATTACCTGAATCTCTTTTCGGCATCTTCGCCAGGAAAAATCTTTAATTTAATAAAACTTAAATGTAGCTACTTTATATCGGCATTAATAAAAAAACCATTAATCTCAGGTTATCCCTGCAGCATTTCAATTGAACCCACTACCTTCTGTAATCTTGCCTGCAGCGAGTGCCCGAGCGGACAAAAAGCACTTACAAGAGCAGCCGGCAACATGCAGATGACCCTTTATAAAAAGATCACTGACGAATTGACCCCCTTCCTATTATACCTCAACCTCTATTTTCAGGGTGAGCCATTCCTGCACCCTGACATTTTTAAGATGATAGCGATTGCAAAAGAAAAAAAAATATATACCAATATCTCCACAAACGGACATT
>Ga0307435_1000912_pt1 | contig 12801 bp, 10 predicted proteins | sample SalMarWE160470MG_FD_202164 | JGI IMG/M metagenome (GOLD analysis project Ga0307435, IMG submission 202164) | Salt marsh sediment microbial communities from the Plum Island Ecosystem LTER, Massachusetts, United States - WE1604-70 | ecosystem: Environmental > Aquatic > Marine > Intertidal zone >... | reverse complement strand
TGCGGCAGCATATGAGCGTAATGGCGAACTAAAACTGGCAATCTCTACATACCAAGAGGCCTTGACTCGATCGCCAGATGACGTACGTGTAATAATCCCGACAATAACCGCTCTTTACAAAGCAAAAGAATACGCCCAAGTAGATGAGATATTAAACCGCGTTCAGAGCCGAGAGCTACGTCACCCACAGCTTCAAACGCTGCAACTGCAGAGCTACCTCAGACACGGCCAATTGAGTTCAGCTTCGGAGATTTTACAGGATATTATCACCTATGACCCTAATAACGAGGCTGCTCGTTTTTCTCTTGCATTAGTCAACATGCAACTAAATAAGTTCACAGAGGCGGAGAAACTACTATCTGAAATAAAGGCTCAAGAACCCGATTCACTGTCCATAACGTATGCACAAGTACAGCTTAACATTCGGCAAGGCAAATCTGAAGAGGCTTTAAGACTGTGCGATGATATGGTAAACAACCTTAACAATGCTTACGCTTACATTCTCCGCGCTAGAACACACGTGACGTTAGAGCAAATTGATAAAGCGGCAAAAGACCTTGAGCAATCAACTATTATCGAACCTAATAATGTCGATGTTTGGGTAGCAAGGAGTGAATTTTATCGAACTATAGGCCAGTCAGACTTAGCGCTGGCTGACATACAGCAAGCTCTGTCTTTGGAACCAAACAACCTTAACATCCAAAAGCGAACTATTTCATTACTCTTAGCATCCAATAATTCTGAAAAGATTCAGCAGGGAACAACCATTCTCGAAAATGCTTTAAAATCAAATCCCGATGATATTCAGCTGTGTCTGTTTAAAGCGCGTTCGCTTCTGACCGAAGGTACGGCCGTAGCAATTAGGGATGCCCAGCAGATTCTTGAAAGGATAACAGAAGACCGGCCCGAAACCGCTGACGCCTGGGCGCTCTTGGGTGAAATAGCGCTGGCTCAGAAACAACATGCAAAAGCCATAGATGCTGCTCTGCGAGGTCTTGTTTACAGCCCCAACAACAAAATACTATTTTCACTAAAAGCCCGCGCCGAAGCTGCAACATCACCGGCATTGGCAATTGCTACACTTAGAGTCTTATATGATGTTAATCCCAATGATGTCGATACAAACCTGCAGTTGGCGAACACATATATCGCAGCAGGTCGGGCGGAAAACGCAGTAAAGCTCCTCGAAGAACAATTAACCCTATCTCAAGATACAGATGAGCAGCGAAGGTTAAGTATGGCTCTGGCTATAGCGCAATACCGCAGTGGTAACAAAATCCAAGCGCAAAAGGTGTTTGATGCCCTGTTCCAATCCGAACCAAATGATCCAAATCCTTTGATAGCACAGGTACAGCTACTCAGCGATGATAAGCTCTGGGACCAGTTAAAACAGATGGTCACTCAGTGGTGTCAAAATCATCCAGAAGATATTAACACATCTGTAATTGTAGCAAATACCCTTGCAGGCATTAATGACAGCGATGCTCAGCATATAGCTGAGGATTTACTTAGATTGGTATTGGAGGAAGCACCAAGGAATCTGCCCGCAATGAGTACTCTCGCTATGCTGCTGCAGATTACCAAGCGTTTTGAGGAGGCTGCAGGGCTTTACCAAGAAATACTTGAACTTCAGCCTGATAACGTAATCGTCATGAATAACCTCGCCTGGATAATGTGCGAAGAGCAAGGCAAATATAAAGAAGCACTTCAGATAGCCCGACGAGGTTTACAAATAGCACCTAATTATATCGATCTTATCGACACACGCGGCGTCATATATCATAGACTCGGCGAATTCGATAAAGCAATTGAAAGTTATAATGAATCTATCACACTTTATCCGAAAGAAAATCCCTCAATAGTCGCATCACATTTTCATCTGGGACGCTCTTTAGCAGCACAGAAGAAAAAAGACAAAGCTGTTGATGAGCTGAAGCGAGCTTTGGACTTACATAACCAAATCGGAGGTCTGTCAAAGATTGATATCAATGAAGCGCAAAATCTGCTCAAGCAGTTACAGAAAGGTAGTTAATCATGTCACAACTTCCAGATCCAACAACCGATAGTCCCCAAGAAGATGATAGTAATCACAAACACGCCACACTTATACTACTTGATAAAAAGCAGTGGTTATATGTGCAAAAGCAGTACAATCTGACTCCTCGTGAGTGTGAAATAGCAAAACTTATTTGTCGGGGCTTAAGAAATGGCAACATAGCCAATTATCTTCACATAAAGCCAGGCACTGTAAAAACTCACACCCAAAATATCTATCGAAAGGTCCATGTCAAAAACAAAATCTCTATGCTTCTAAGATTCCTGGTGGCATCAAGAGAGCTTTATACCCAATATGGGGGGACACATTCCATTCCTGTTACGGATTAATCAAAATCCGCCGAAGTAGATTACATCCTTTTCATTCCTGCCTTTCATATATACATCTCTAAAAGAAAATATATTAGTAATACCGCTGAATAACCATCTTCCTTATTATTCACACCATCAACCGCCAGGAAAGGTGTTAAATGTGAAGCTTCTACTACTTTGGGATTATACCCAAAGTAGTATTTTTCTACAAATTTTTTTAACCAACACTTCAAATTTCTGAAATCTAATTTTTTATAATTTTTTTAATTTTTTTCTTGAACTATAGATAAACATTTAGTAATATAAGAAAAATCTTATAAAACCAAGAATATGGGTTATCTATGTTTTTACATTAGTTACCCATATTTATCCTCTCCAACATATCCCCTGAGGAGGAGGTGGAGGAGTGCTATCAGCCGGAAAGGCAAAATGGTTCTTTGCGCTGGTTTTGCTCGTAGCGTTTTCGAGAGTTAAAGCTGCGCCTACAATTGGTGGTGATAAAGCAAATCTTGTTGCTGATAAAGTGTCACCAACCTCTAATGCAGATATTCCCTCTATTGGCGAATTGGAACTTTTTAACGGCACTAATAACTCGACTCTAGCCCATATTGCTGCCGAGATTCTAAAGCCTCCCGCTGATTTCATGAACAACTCTGCTTTGCCGCCGGGAACAAAACCCTTGCCCCCGGTACCGGCAGCCCTTTTCATGGGTCTGACGGGATTTATTTGTGTCACGCTGGTCAGAGACCGCAAGGTCTGGCTGGCTGTATTGACCGGTTTATTATGGGCAGGCCAGGCTGGTTTTACTGCTCTGCCGCAGGCAGCATCGTATTTGGTTGGCAGGAAGCATCTCAGTCAACATTCGCAGCAGCAAAACTATTGTGTGACTCTTCAGGAACAAGCTCGCTTGCGCAGCGATTTTGTGGGTACTGAATACACAGGCCTGCTTCATCATCTGGAAGGCATACCAACAAAAATACGAAATACGAAATACGAAACACGAAACACAAAACACGAAATACGTCATACGATACTTGTCCCGAGCGTAGTCGAGGGATATGCGCTAAACACGTTATTTCCCTACCTAATCCGGGCACTCAACCGCCTGGCTTTTGAAGTCAGGCAGTTTTTTTGTTTTTCACCAGCATTTATCTTTGAAACCATACCTCGCGGCCCGCCTTAACTCAGCTTGAGTTAGCCCTTTAAAAAAAGGCCAAGTTAAGTAAAAACAGTCTAAATTTTGTTAACTTTAGTATTAAACATTATAGGAGAATATAAAACATGATTAAAAAAGGATTATTAGCTTTGATAATATGTACTCTACTCTCCACGCTTGCGTCAGCTACGCCAAGTATATATTTCAGCACGATTCCCAATAACAGTTCCTGGCACCTTTCGAAACCTGGCGCCAACTGGGTATTGAGTTTCCCTGCGAATAAAACTGAGGTTGACCTTCCCGGCCCACCAGATGCTCTGTATGAGGACCATGTAAACCTTCCTTCCATGACAATATCCAGCATTAATATTGAAAACGCGACCTTACACACTCTTTCAGCAGTTTTAACACCATCAGGTACATTGAACATCCAGAATGGCGTTGGTGTCATGACGGCTAATGTTGGCCAAGGATATCTGCTTGTATCAGGTTCGACTTTCACGGCTTATCCACTCTTAAAAGACGATCTGAACATCACGAGTACTAATGCAGGTTACTCGGACACGATTGATGAACTTTATGCAGCAGAACTCGGTGGTTACGGCATAGATATGAGTTTTGTAGGTTCAAGCACGTCGGATCTTTATGTTTTACTAATGGGAAGTTCAGGGACTGCAGACGGCGGCATGTCGGGCAATATTTTGGCTATCCCCGCACCAGGCGCTATATTATTAGGCAGTATTGGTATTGGTCTTATCGGCTGGCTGAAAAGACGTAGAACATTGTAAATGTGTAATGAGTATATGCGTTGATGCGTGATTTTACGAAATACACAATGCTAAAAGATCTAAGTATTTTCGACTGGGTGAGAAGACATAAGGGACTTTAAGAAAATATCAAAAAACAGATCTAAGGGCAGGATGCCCTGCCCTTGGATGCTTTATAAGAGTAGATGCTTTCTTCTTCCAGGTTGATATATTAAATTGTCAGTGAGCAGACAATTTTTATACTCGGCGGAATAAGTGTAAGTCTTATCGACTGGCTGAGAATAGGACAATATAAATCGCATCTCGTTCGCTCGGGGCAGGCATGCATAATGCGTGAAGCCCACGCGTGCACGGAGAAAAGCTTGCCCATGCGAAAGCAGGGGTGCGTGTGGTAGAAGAAAGTTAATTTGTAGGTAATGAAAAGTAGGGTGGGGCTCGTGTTCTGCAACATGTGATTTGTGAGGTTGTCATTGCGAGGCTCACTTTGTGAGTCGTGGTAATCTCATAAACTCGTATGTTGGAGATTACTTCGCTTTACTCGCAATGATACTAATCGTTTCATATAAGGATGGTTGTGAAAAAGTAAGGGAGGACTTTGAAGTTATGATTTGAAAAGAAGTTTGACAGTGATGAAAAAGGCTATAATAAGAGGATTATTAGCTATCATAATAACTATACGGATGACAATACCCGCAGGAGCTAACCCTGTTTCCAAAATTAGCACGAGCGAACTTTCGAATTTTAATAGAATACCCGCAAAAACCAATGTTACAAACGCAGGATTTGCTGATGCATACGACGTCGGAGATTCGCTAAGGCAGATAGGATTCGACGGGGTCATGTTAACTGCAAGTGGTGTTGGACCAGAAGTCGGGGAAATAGGTCCAATATATACAGACTTTGGCACAAATGCCAATCTGTACAGCTTTGATAATTTGTCCATGAATTTAACAAACAATAATATTGACACGGATGAGCTTAAGTCATTTACCTTAGATATAGGTAGTGTCGGCACGGGGACAATTCTAGGCGGTAAGACGCTTACCTGGGGTCTTGGTGCAGCTGGTATTGTACTTGGTGTTGTGATGGGAATGAGCGGCGGCGGAGGCGGCGGAGGCGGTGGTGGTTTTAGTAGTAGTAATCCTTCAGGTCCGACAAATAATCATGTGCCTCCAATTCCAGCGCCTGGTGCAATATTGCTCTGCGGCATTGGTATTGGCATTGTCGGCTGGCTGAAAAGACGCAGAACATTATAGGAAACAAAAACTTGCCAGCATAGGGGGGAGTAAAGCTCTCAATTATTTCATCTATACTAATGATTCTGCAATTCTTAAAAAACGCGTATTTATGTTGCTAATACTTTTTCGGTTAAAGGTCCTATAAAAATCTCCACTTATATACACTGGCGATTTGGGGTAAAAAACCTGCGATTTCAATCAAATCATTAGATAACCTTTTAGGTTGTTTTCGCCTATCTTCTATACAACTAAAGAATCTATATTTCTGAACCAAAAAACCTCTATTTATCAGAAATTTTCTTGAAATATATCCCTCAATCAGATATAATAAAATTGTATCTAAGGAGAAAAGGGAGAGGTGCTCCAATATTTCACAAGAGTGTGTTTTCTCCCAAAAATTGATTGTTTATTGTCTAAAGCATCAAGACCGTAAATAGGAAAATCCCAGCTAATATTCCCTTCTTGCTTTCGCAAGAAGGGAATTGAGGAATATTATCGCGAAATAGTTATCTGAAAGAAATGACTATTAGAAAAAAGAGAGCGTTATGAAGAGAATTGCCATTTTTATCCTGGCTTTAGTATTGACGCTGGTCAGTGTAACAAAGGCAAATTACACATTCCAGCCCAGTCACTCTGACATGGATGACATTCACCATTGGTATTGTTATATTTGGAAGATAAATTTTCCACATGCTGATGGTCAGGTTATCACCGGGGCCAATCTTTTTATCGACAACATCAACAACTCGGAGATGGAAGATGACGACAGACTGTATATCCGCCTTTTAAGTAAAGGGGATATCGACGATGCAGTTAGCAATTTGAGTATGTACACTTTAGCTGTTGACATATATAGATATCATGATGATGACAGTGAAGATAGCCTTTCTGCCTATGGGATTCCGCTGACAACTTATACCGATCATGATGATGACCCCGGACTAGCAGAAGATATTAGTTACGCATTTAATACATCTCAATTAGATTTACTCCGTAGCTATATTGCACAGGACGGTATGTTCGGCATCGGATTCGACCCGGATTGTTATTACTTAAACGACGGCATTACACTTACTATCATGACTTATGTTCCAGCCCCAGGAGCAATTGTACTTGGCGGCATTGGCATCTGCCTTGTTGGCTGGCTGCGCAGACGACGAGTACTACATTAAGACTAAAAAAAGATTAATAGATTATCAACATTGGGCGTTCATTGATTTATTAAGAGGTCGATGTAGTTTTATCAAGGGAAGGAGCTCGCCAGCTTCCAATGCCGTCCCACCAAAAAGGGATATAATCAATTATGTAATTTTCATTTTTATTATTTTGTTTTAATATGGCTATTGCCATATTGTGAAGCTCTCGCATACAATTCAGTCCTCCTGTTTGCCATGCCTTAAGACCTATTTCTACCGCATCGCATTCTGCATTTTTTAAGTCAGGTTCCTTGGCTGACAATAGTGCGGCGAGCTTTTCGGCCTGCGGCTTAAGAACTTGCTGCCAATGATGGCGATTCGATTCCCCCTTCACCAAAATCTCAGCTAACAAGAGTTCACGCTTTTTCTGCTTATTTTCCCGCTCTGTTTTGGCTTGTGCTATTCGTTCAGCACGATGCTTTCTGCTGGCAGGCAATAACAGCATCTCCAGGAATCCAGTCGTCGGGTCGAGGATTACCCAGACCAGAAAAGTTGCTATGAATGTTCCCAGTGCAACTCCCGCAGCGAATTGGCCAATACTATTTTTGCCTATCATTCCCAAGCAGCCTGCCAGTCCACCTAAAAAAGGGGCAGTGACGTAAAATCCTTTGTAATAATTTGTGCTCGTCAAAGGATGCTCGAACTCTATTGCTTGAGCTCTGCTAACGCCTCTAAGAATTGCGAATAGGTACAAGCTAATCAGCAGAAAAATAATTAATGCTGAATGCCCGGACAGCGAGAATATAATCCACCAGTGGACACCTGCTTGCCGCAGTGATAATACAAGAATATAGACAACGCATAGTATTAACCACCCCGTGCTGGCTAAATGAATTGACCTTAATGTTCTGTATCCAGACAAGGACACCTCCTATATCCAACGACATCTCCTATATCTTTGGTTGCTTTTATCTGCCCCGTCTATTACAGTACAATATATGTAAAAAATCTATCAGTATCCACCTCCACCGCCGTAATACCTAGATGTACGACTCGGGCCTGTTTCCAACATGTAGGCACCTGAAAAGGCTCTGGCAACTGGCCTTATTAGCTCCTCCAGCACCATAGACACCGCTGCCAATATGGTTGGTGGCACGTAGATTATATCACCTTCCTGTAACAACACGTCCTTGCTTGTATCACCACGAGCACTCATGCGGTCGAAATTCACTTCAAAAATTTTGGGCTTAACACTTTTATTCTCCGACGGTCTTATTACTTGGATATGCTCCTCCCAGGCTAAAGGGGTGGGGTGTGCTTCAGCAAGAGCAGAGAACACGGTATCTCTTCCTGTGTAGTCTTTCAGGCCAGGACGGGAAACTTGGCCCAGTACATAATATACCTTACTCAGGTACGCAAAAACGCGTACATCGATAGGATTATCTCCGGGCAATGTATAAAGTTCTGTCACTTTCTTCTTTAGCACTTCCGCAATTTCTTTCGGCGTCTTTCCTGCCACTTCAATCTCGCCTAAAGCCTCAAAGCTCACTTTGCCATCAGGCCGAATACGTTGACGCTGTAGGTGGATTTCCGGGACGTTTGTACAATGTATCACAATCCCGTCCGGTGGCTGCAAAACATAAGTTTCAGAAACAACATTAACGTCGCGGGGTCTCAAAAATGCTTCAATGTCTTTGGGATTGGATGAAAAGCAGCCTGTTAGACTAAGCGTACACAATGACAAAGACAAGGTTAGTATTGTAGGTATATACCTCATTATTGTTACCCTTTCATCTATTATATTTGCCTTAGTATGTGCCCTTCCTTTATGTTCAAAAAACAGATTTCAACGATAAAGACTACAATTTATATCGTATTTTTCAATAAATATTTTCAGAATTTTTCGGGGATACCAAATTGACATCTTATCCTCCTCAGGAAGATAATATATATGATCAGTCCCCCAGAGGTAGACTATGAGACACTAAAGACGCTATGGCAGAGGCTTGGGGAAAGCCCCCTGCCAAGGTTTTTTAGTTTCTTATAGCATTCTTTGGTCATATATCTCATCTTTTTCAAAGGGATACGATATTCCCTTCCCATTCCAATATCAGCCTATTTTAATGAAGTTAATGTTACTTGCCTATGTATTGCAGATTCTCTAAACAAAAAAGTAAAGAAGTATTAGGTGTGAAAAATTTTTGAAAAATCTCTATTTCCTTCAAACCGCAGAAGTTGGATTAGTTATTCCCTAATGGCTTGATCGACTTGATTTCCATATTTTATGGGGAAAACAGCCTATTCTGACAAGGGTAGGTTGGGGTTTTATCGCACAGTCATAGGTCATACTACCAGAAGAAGCCGGGATTATTTCCATATCGAGGCATTGCAACACCACTTTCGATGTCCGGCTTGAAATGCCTCCATTCCGTATGACCCTCCAAAAAGCCAACGTTTCCACCGAGAGGTTCTTCATCGCTTTTCAAATGACTTGTTTGATCGTATACTCCACTTTGCGAGAAGATACCTCCAGGAACCTGGCCGAAATTACGCCCATATAGAGTATTACTTTGAGGCATGCCCATTATTGAATCAATAACTAACTCTCTACTAGCTGGTTGCTTCTCCATGTTTGTACTTAACCATATCTTTTGCTCGCTATCTTCCTCATAGCGTACGATTTCCGGCCGTGGTGCGCCTGGCAGAGCAACCTGCAATATATAGCAATACCCAGACACAATATATCCATCCATGCTCGCGAATTTTTTCCACGAGTTATTGGCGTACAACCAAAACAGATCGTTGTATTTTTGGTGGTTACTGTTCGCGGGACAGTAGAATATCTCTCGTGTCAGGCCGGTGCCGAGCATGAAATTCACCGTATTGGGGGCAATATCCTGCAGCCAGTATCCGGCTCTTTCGGGCAATGGGAGCCTTGAAGCGTTTTCATCAGCATACATATTCAAAGCAAGCAAGTGCTGACGGATACGCATTGCACAGGAGCGTTGTTTGGCTTGTTCTCTCACTCTTCTCAAAGCTGGTAGCAGTATTGCCATCAAAATTGCTATTATTGCTATTACTACTAATAATTCAATTAAAGTAAAGCCTCTTCGCTTCACCATGTCAGACCTCCCTTCTATTAATGAATCTGATACTTCTGAACAGGATAACAATGGTCGCTTTTATGACATGCTGTTAATAAATATCTTATACAAAGCAGTTTAATCCTGAGCCTAAAATGTATATAAATTAATACCTCTAAGCTACTTGCTTTATTGCAAAATTATTATACCCATTTTCCCTGGTAAGTCAATTTTTTTATTTTTTATTTTTTTCACGGCACAAGAGGTGCCCGAGCAATTTTAGGCAGGCGGAATTTAATATATAGCAGGTTTATAATCAGGTTCCTGACGATTTCTTGAACAGGTCTGTTTTTTTCTTTGGCCGAGGGCGAGCTTTGGGAGTTTGCTCACTTGTTATTGTGAGTCGCTGAAAGAGGGCGCGGTAATCTCATTTCATGCACAGTTAGATTGCTTCGTCGTCCGTATTTGGCGGGCTGTTCGCAATGATAAGCTCTAAGGGCATAATGACTTATGACGGTTATTATGCATGCCAGAATTTTTACACTCAGACAAAAGTGTGACTCACATGCTCACAAGCGAGGAGGTGTGAGCTGAGTGGATATCAATAGCCCTTTGGTGCCGCAATCAGGTCTATCAAACGCAAGGCTCAAATATCCCAGTTTTTAGCACTCTTAATAAATTTGTATTGCAGGAATACCCCGAGCGCCATTGGCACCAGCAGAATTAACGGCAAAAACCACTTCTGCTCAAACATAGTCTGCTTTAGTTTTTCGCCCTCCACAATATGGTGATACATTATGGCTAAGATTCCGACCACTAATAGGCTGCTGCCGCCGAAGCTGGTAAACAGCATGACGGAGATTTTGAATACGATAAATGAGATCATTGCTCCGGCGATGACTCCTACAAGGGCGCCTGCCCAGATGTATTGTTCGGGTAGTCCTGCGGCGAGCCAGCCGCCGCCTGTGAGTATTCCACCCGCCGCTGCGCTTAAAATAGTCACTCCATATCTCATCAATGGTATGGATAGTACTGTAAAAAGCACCACGGATATAAGGGCGAGCCAGATTATTACGCCCTCAATATATTTGTTTGCCAGTATGGCGATAGACAAACCAAATAGGCCGAAACTGATTGACACAAGTATTTTGTAAATGCGCCAGCCGTAGAATAGACAGACGATCCCAAAGGATATAAAGGTCAATGCTTCGACCAGGCCAAGTGAGGTAATCTGCTCCCAAATCAGGTCCATTCGAACAATTCCTCCTTCTGTTGTTTCTGAACCTGAATTTGTGGCTGCCTGTGCTAAAATGGTAAGGCAATCCATATTTGTCTCCTGAATTAGTTTTTGCCAATAGTTAGTTGCTTATACTTCACAACTTTTCTCGGTAAATTTATTTATTCCGCCAGTTTTGTTTTGTTTGCTGAGGCTCCTGCGGCTCATTATTTGCAGGTTTTTTTCTTGTCGGTTGTCTCTTTCTATCTCGGCAGAGCAAATATTGCTCGATGGTGCCGAAAGCTATCATTACAACAAGAACAGTTAAATAAAATGAGCTTCTATCAGCGATTCTGCTTATAGGTGAGGAGCCTTTGTACAACAACAATAAAACCATGCCGCCATAGATAAGCAGCGTTCCCAGAGCGGCAAAGAGCAAAGCTGAAGAAAGACGCCAGAATATAAGTCCGGGCACTATTAAAATTATCGCAGATACTGCAATTATTGCCCAGTTATACAAAGGCATCTGCCAGCAGGCATTTTTTGTTTTGTTGTCGAATTCGATTGCGTATGATTTTACTACCTGCAGGCTTTCATTAACGCTCAAGGTTGAGCTCTGTTCCGGCGTTATATCCTGGTCTACTGAAGCTTCTGCATCGGCTGGTTTCATATATGGTGCGATCAGAATTGTAAAGCAAACAGCCGCAGCCAGAGCTGCAAGCAGTAATGCGATTATCAGTCTTTTAAATACGATTGCGACCAATGCAGCTATACCTGTGGCAATTGTAGTTATGATGATATTTCGGCTGAACAGGTAAAATCCACAAATTGCACCGATAATTGCACCTAAGAGACCGGCTAAGAGTCTTCTAAGACTCAAGCCACGAAGCCAGATAAATAATCCGACAACCAAGATTGTTAATCCTGGAACGATTAGCACAAGGGTAGCAAACCTTGCCGCTGCCTGTTCGAAATTTTGGAGAATTTCAAGCATATTGTACCTACAAGCCTTACCAACCGGTTCCTTTAGGCTTACCGGTCGTTCATTTTCTATTTATCGGCCTTTGAGCACAATTTTCGTTAAATAGTTGAGTAATTTATAGATACGAGCCTAAAAATGTCGGTTCCGGCCTCAATCGCAAAAAATGAAAACGTCCCATAATTTTCTTGACCTTTATTTCTGATCATCATATCTTGCAGCGTTAATAGTGATAAAAGCAGCGAGAGGACATCTACAATTTTGCTAAGATTTGTGCCGCATGAACTCTGGCCGTTATTACGGCTTGTGCCAAGCGAGAGTATGAATGTGAATATCTGAACTTATAAAGACCAGCATGGCAAAGGTTTGGCCAAAGAATTGGTCTTGCTCACGAAAGAGCGTGTCTTTGTAAACCTGTAAAGGAGGTGTATCATGTGTAGAAAATGGATTTATTTGTTATGTCTTTTTATGCTGCTGGGCCTGCCTCAAACGAGCGTAGTCAATGCTGCTGACGATAGTCTTATAGGCTGGTGGAAGCTTGATGAAACATCCGGGACCATTGCCCAGAACTCAAGTGGCAACGGCTACGACGGCACCCTCCAGGGCAACCCGCAGTGGACAGCCGGCCAGATTGGCGGTGCACTGGCATTCGACGGCACCGACGACTATGTGGATTTGCCCATTGGTTCGCTCATTAGTTCGCTAACCGACTCCACCTTTGCGGCATGGGTGAACTGGTCTGGCCAGGGCGGTGACTGGCAGCGTATCTTTGATTTCGGCAGCGGCACATCGGTCAACATGTTTCTTACACCCAGCAATGGCTATACTGGCACGCCGCGTTTTGTCATTACGTTTGCTG
>Ga0307435_1000910_pt1 | contig 12826 bp, 17 predicted proteins | sample SalMarWE160470MG_FD_202164 | JGI IMG/M metagenome (GOLD analysis project Ga0307435, IMG submission 202164) | Salt marsh sediment microbial communities from the Plum Island Ecosystem LTER, Massachusetts, United States - WE1604-70 | ecosystem: Environmental > Aquatic > Marine > Intertidal zone >... | reverse complement strand
CTGGCGTCTCAACGCTTTATCGAAGTAGAAACTGGCCAACACGTTAAGAGCATGGAAGCAGTCAGGCCCACTCCTCATTGGCAAACCACCTGCCATTTTATCTGTGACAGATAAGAGATGATTTCTCTCATCAAAATTTAATCCGATCCGGGGTAATAAAGAAGAACCATAAATCGTCTGAGAGGTTGGCACACAAGTTGCACTTATGGTTATATTCAAAGTATCCCGATTGGGTAAACGCTTATTCATAGGAATTCCTGGTTACCAGGAACTCCTTCAGCGAGCGAGGAGGGGCCTGCCTTCCCCCCTCCTCGCTGTCCGCCGATTGATGATTTTCAGCTAATGTTGCATTTTAAAAAATACCTTGTGACCCCAGCATGAGTAAGCCATCACTTGCTGCAACCCGAAGCCGAACCTTACCGCCAAATTATGGAAATTCACAAACTGGCGGAAAGGTCTATAAAGGGTAACGCTGGCTTCTATAAAATTCGGTAAATCCCCCAGATGCTATCGACTAATTAAAAATCGACCTTGAACCAGAGAATTAGGGGTAAGATCTGGTCTAGTTATCCTATCTATAACTTACCTGCCAGAAGAAAGATATTGCTGATTGCAGAGGCCACAGCAAATATAGGCATTCATATATCCAACCAGGAAATTTTGCACATGAAACCAAATAATAGTGAAACAAATCTCGTCCCGAAAGGGAAGCAGATAGCCACCCTGGCGGGCGGTTGCTTCTGGTGTCTGGAGCCAATCTACGCGGACCTGAAGGGCATTGAAAAGGTGGAAGTAGGCTACTCAGGCGGTAGGGTGCCTAATCCCAGCTACCAGCTGGTCTGCACGGGATCTACGGGGCATGCCGAGGCCGTGCAAATCCGGTTTGACCCACAGGTTATTTCTTATAAGGAAATCCTGGAAATCTTCTTCACCTTCCACGACCCGACCACGCTTAACCGGCAAGGAGCGGACGTAGGCAGCCAATACCGCTCGGCAATCTTTTACCATACCGAAGAACAAAAAGCCACCGCCAATCAAGTCATCAGAGAAATGCAGGCAGCTGGCATCTGGGATGGACCTTTCGTGACGGAAGTCATACCCTTCGAGACCTTCTTCAAAGCTGAACAGTACCATCAGGGATACTTCAAACAAAACCCCGGCCAGGGATACTGCCGGATAATCATCGCGCCAAAAGTTGCGAAGTTCCGCAAGAAATTCACCTCCAAGTTAAAGAGTTCGGGGTAACGCAACTTTTGGCAAAAATAGTATTCTTCTTTAGGTAGCGAATACGAGTCCTTGTCTCCAAATCCAGATTCGCTTATACACCTGAGGCAATCGGGGGGTCGCCAATCCATTCGGATATTTCGACCTCGATGATGCCTCTGGCAGGCTTATTCTTCACGTCTAAGCCACTACCGTTTAACACCTCCCAATCATCGACGTTCCAGTATGCCAATTTTAGTTTCTTAAGATTAGCCATAACTGTTATCTCCTTGGATATAATATGTTCAAGAATTATGTGGTTTATGGATTTTTCTTGGGTGGGCAGGCCTCACTGACCTCCCAAGAAATCTAACTGTGTATCTCCCGATTATTTTCTGGAAAGGCCTTCCCACATTTCGATGAGAGCGAGATGCTCAGGAACATTCTCCAAAAACGATTTTCTCCAGTCGGGATCACTGATCTTGTCGGCGCGTTCCATCAATACCCGGTAGCCCACTTGGATAGCTGTAAGGGCTTTTTCCCCGTCTCCATGGCTCTCAAATATATCTGCACAAGTTATATAAGCTAATATAGGGAACTCCATACCTTTCTCCCCCCGATGTTCTGTATAATCCCAGACGTACTGCGCTTCCTGCCAGGCAGCCTCCTGTTGCCTCTGAGCCTGCCAGCAGCGAGCCAGCCCGGCGGAGGCATCGGCTGCGTAATACACCCGCTCATAAGTCACTCTCCCAAACACGCTGATCACCTTCGCAGCCCGCATTCGCTGGTAACGCAGTTCCCCACCGCACGGACAGTCGATCTCGCTGCCAGGGGTTGCTTGCATGGAACTCAAGAATATCCCCAAGGCCTGCTTCCCAATCTGCCTCAAGGCTTCCCGCATGCCGTTCTCGATTTCTGCGATGAGCGGTGTCCCTGTGCCCGCTTTTTGTCGTTCCATGACCGCCACTTTGAAGATTTCGGCCAACTGTTGTGCTAGCCCGTTGATCGTTTCAATGTTATAGTTCATCTGGAGCCTCCGGTAGTTTGGTCTGTCAAAACCTTATCCTACCGCAGGCTCCTTTTTCCTGACAACATTTGCGTGCGCACCATGGGGGTTTCCCTTTTGACAGGAGAATCACCTTGATATATACTCCTTCAGGGATCCTGGAGAGACCACGGCTGAGTTGCAGCAGGAGGAAAAATGAACCTTACCACTGTCAAAATCGAGAAACCCGAAGAGACCAACTTCATACTGGGCCAGACCCACTTCATCAAAACGGTCGAGGACATGCACGAAGCCCTGGTGACGGCGGTGCCAGGGATCAAGTTTGGCCTGGCTTTCTGCGAGGCCTCCGGCAAATGTCTGGTGCGCTGGACAGGCACCGAAGCGGCCATGATCGAGCTTGCCAGGAAAAACGCCCAAGCGATCGGGGCAGGTCACAGCTTCATCCTGTTCCTGGGCGAAGGCTATTATCCGGTGAACGTGCTCAACACGGTCAAGATGGTCCCAGAAGTGTGCCACATTTTCTGTGCGACCGCCAATCCCGTGCAGGTGATCATCAGCGAAACAGAGCAGGGACGCGGCATTCTGGGCGTGGTAGACGGCTACCCTCCAAAAGGGGTAGAAGGCGAAGACGACATCGCCTGGCGCAAGAGCTTCTTGCGACAAATCGGGTACAAACTTTAAATGTGCCTGATTCAGAAGCGCCCTGCCAGCGCCCTTCATGTCGCTCAGGGCGCATGAGGGCAGAGCAGCCAGCCAACGATAGCAGAAATGAAAACTCCCAGCCAGTAACGGGATGAGATCACCCGAGCCGGTAGGAGTAAAATTTTTGGGAGGGGATAACCGTTTGTGGGCTACGCCAGGTTTAGTGGAGAGCTGACCCGGGCGCCCGTGAACGATGAGGCCCGCAGAAAGCCAGCACAAATTGAAAGCCGTCTTTATCTTAATCGGTTTATCGATAACCTTTGACATCTTAAACGGGCTGCGCGATGGCAGCAATTTCGTCTCGACCGTAGTCTCAACCCGGGTGATGTCCACCCGCAGAGCGTTGAGCATCGCAGCCGTGGCAGAATTTTTTGGCCCCTTCATTTTTGGGGTGGCAGTGGCGCGCACGTTTGGGCAGGATATCGTGGCAACCAACACGATCACGATCTACGAGATTTTGGCGGCATTAGCCAGCGCAGTGGCCTGGAATCTGTTCACCTGGCTGGCTTCCATCCCGAGCAGTTCGACCCATGCGCTGCTGGGCGGCATCTTGGGGGCGGTGGCGACGGGCACCGGCTTGCAGGTGATCCGTTTGGGTGGTTTGATCAAGGTCCTGTTATCGTTGTTCATCTCACCCCCCTTGGGCTTGATAGTTGGCTACTTGGTGATAAAAGTGGTTTACCATCTGGCAGCCGAAGCACCGCCAAGCATAAATAATCTCTTCAAACGCTTCCAAATCCTTACGGGGATCATTCTGGCATTGAGCTATGGCGCCAACGATGCCCAGAAAACCATGGGACTGATCTCTCTCGGATTGGTGATCAGTGGCGTCTTGCCCAGCTTTCGCGTGCCTATCTGGGTGATGGCGCTGAGCGCCGGATCTATCGCCGTGGGTATCTTTTTCGGTGGGCAACGATTAATCAGGACTCTGGGAGGCTGCTTTTATAAAATCAGGCCCGTGCACGGCTTTTCATCGCAGCTGGCGGCCACGACAGTGATCCTGGGGTCTGCCCTGCTGGGGGGACCGGTGAGCTCCTCGCAGGTAGTCACCTCCAGCATCCTGGGAGTGGGCGCGGCCGACCAGCTGAACAAAATTCGATGGGAAGCAGCCAGCAGAATTGTCGAGTCCTGGCTGTTAACCATCCCGGTCTGCGCCGGGCTGGCTGCTGGGATCCACATCCTGATGGTGCGTATAGGGTTGTGAGTCTCGGTATGGGAGGGGAAAGCGCTCGAGAAAATGGGCACGGCTAGCCAGCTGCTTTGACGGCCACCAGGGTGATATCATCCTCCTGAGGGGCCACACCGTGATAATCCAGCAAGGTCTGAACCAGGCCGTCACAAAGCCCTTGAGCAGATGCCTCCACGAGCGCAGGCAGGGCCGCCTGCAATCCGTCGAGTTCGAAGAATTCACCTTGCCCGTTCCTGGCCTCGGTTACGCCATCCGTATAGAGCAACAAGGTACTGCCAGAGGCGACCGGTAAGCTCTTGGTTTCGAGGACCGGATTGGGAAAGATACCCAGGGTTTGGCCACGACCCAAGCTAACCGGCAAGGCTTGCCCGCTTCCCGCCTGTAAGATAGGCATTTCATGCGTCGCCCTAACATAGACGAATTCCCGCCTGGTGCGCTGTAAAACCTCATAGAGCACGGTGACGAAAAACCCCCGGGCGTTCATGCCCAACAACAGCTGGTTGACGCGCTGCCAGGTTATCGGAATCCAAAGGAATGACATCGAAGAAATCTCCACCAACCATGTGAGCCGGCAGCATGCGGGCGCCCAGGTCAAAACCTTCAAAAATGGGCAACTCTCTGGGGAGCATGCTTTCCTGGATCTCGCGAGCCTGGAGTAGCTCACGCTCCAGGATTTCTTTCTGAATGATCTGCTGCTGGGCGGCTTTTAGATTGGCGTAGGCCTCGGCCAACCTGCGGTTCTTTTCCTTCAACTCGCGGATGGATTCGTTATGGGCCTGTCGCAAGCGATTGCTGAGAACGCGCAACATCTCATAAGCGATGGTGGGCTCACGCCCCAGTAGGGCATCAAAGTCGCCGCGGGTCATTTCCAGCAGGCGCGCATCGCTATGCAGACGCACGCTGGCGGTACGCAAGCCATCGGGGTTGAGCAAGCTCATTTCACCAATGAATTCACCAGGACCACGGATGGCCAGAAAGCGCTCGTTAGGGGTATCCAGAGCCTTGAGGATGGCAATCTGGCCTTCGACGACGATATAGAACCGGTCGCCATACTCGCCCTCACGGAACAACACGGTTTAGGCAGGATAAGGTCGCTCTCGAAGGGTGGTGGCGAGGGCCTCGATCTCGGCAGGCGGCAGGGTAGGAAAAAGAGGTACCCGGCTGAGGATGGATTTATCCATACGGGCTTAAACCAGATGATCGCGTTTAAAAGAGTCTCGTAAAAGTGGGCTGGTGGCTAGAATTTACAGGGCACCAGGTGAGGTTATCGGTCAGAAGGAAGCGATGGCTTTCTTGTAATCGTGATGGATCTCAAGGAACATATCATAGCCAGCTGTTTTCAGGACCTCCAAGACATGGGCGGAAGGGTTGAGCAGTTTAAGATGGGGTGAGGTGAAGGTGCCGGCGACAATGCCCTTGGTAACGAATCGATCGCTCTGTACGGGCGTATCGCGGCGTAACATATTGAATATCTGGTGCAAAGCGCTCAAGCTCGCACTGCTCATGTATGGCACGCCAGCCAGATCGAGCAAAATGAAGCGGGTATCTACCTGGTAGGCCTGGCGGGCCTGGGAGAGCAGCTCTTGCTCCGAAGTCAGATCTCCCTTGAGGTGAAAAACGGTGACGGGCACGCGCCCCTGGTCGTTTGATACGGTAATTTCCATGATTAATTGCCTCTCGTGTAACGTTAAATTAGAAGGAGGCCAATGCAGCTGGCAGGTCGCCATAGACCTCGAAGAATTCGTCTAAACCGGTTTGTTGCAGGGTGAGGGTTACTTTGGGCTGGGGGTTGAGCAACTTTACATAAGCCTGCACGCCGGTGCCGCGCTCCCGGTCGATGGCGTGAAAGGCCTCCCAGCCCGATTGGCGGTCAAGGGGGGCCTGGTCGCGCAGCAGCAGGATGAGGCTGTGTAAAGCAACCACGCCGGAACTGCTCATGAAAAGCATGTCACTGAGGTCCAGTAGCAGGCGCCGGGTGCCCGCCTGATACAGCTCTTTGCCTTTGGCGATGAGGTCCTGGAAATTGGAAGCGTCCAGTTCGCCATGGATAGCCAGGATGGCTACCGCCTGGCCTTCCCGGGGGTAATCAACCGTCATCTGCATCTTGGTGCTCCTTTTGTATCTCGGGGTAATGCACCCTTTTCACCAGGGTGAGCTGGTTTTGACCCTGGAGGGTGTAACGATAGGTCACGCGGTCCATAAATTCCTTGGTCAGGTAAATGCCCATGCCACCCAAAGGGCGCTTCTCCAGGGGCACCCTGATATCCGGAGCGGGCAAGCGCGTTGGGTCGAAAGGGGGCGCTTGATCCGTCAGGCGGATCACCAGGGCATCCCCTTTCAGCGCCACCTGGATCTCGAGTGGACCGGGCTGGCCCTTATAGCCGTGCACCAGGATGTTGGTGACCATTTCGGTGACCGCCAGGAGCACATCGTAGGTGCTGGATGGATCGATCTGCAGGGCAGTGGCCTGGTCTTTGATAAAACGCCGGATCTCAGGCAGATGCCTGATCTGGGCGATGAGGTGGAGGGTGGGCTCATTTGGCATGTTGGGCTGTACCTCTTAATTTACCTTATATGCTCCGCAATGTCAACATTTTTAGGGGCTGTGTCATCTAAACTTTAAAAGTGAACTGTTTCCAGCTGAAAAGTGAACACCCGAAAACCTGGGCTGCCAGCGGGATTTGCAGTAGATTTCTCCTTCTTCAAAAGGAGGAATCAATGGGACAACTACACAAACGTTTCACGGATGAGCAGGTTAGGGTTCTCTTTCAAGGCTATGTCCAAGGACAATTGAGTCGGGCAGATCTACAAGAGATGCTGGGCATTAGCAAGACCCGCTTTTTTGCTTTGCTGAAAAAGTACCGCCAGGATTCGGCCACCTTTAGTCTGGCCTACCGGCGATCGATGCCAGCTCGGTTATCGGCGGCCGTGGAGGCGGAGATCGAACGAGCCCTGAGGCAAGAAAAGGAAATCGTGGAAGATGCGGATCTGCCCATATCGGGGTATAACTACACGGCCATCAAAGATCGTCTGGCGGCCAAAGGGATATCGGTGTCGGTGACTACGATCATCAAACGGGCCAAGCAGCTGGACTGCTATAAGCCGAGGAAGAAGCGCAAAACCCATGAAGGATACGGAGACGGCCAATTGCTGAGGGTGCCGTGAGATCCTATAGAGCCCACTTGTAACTGGCTGATCAACCGGAGTGTTTTTAAAATTGTCAAGGGCAATTACAAATCCAATTAACCCAAGGGAATATATTGAAATTCCTATCATAAACACCACATCACCAATTTTCAGGGGGGGGTCAAACTCATAAAAATGAACCACACCAATACTAAGATCACTACAAATAAGCGGCGAAGTAGCTGATGCTCTCTCTGACCCGATCGGCAATAGAGCCTCGCAATCGCATTTTTGGGGAAGAATATCAACATGATCCCATAAGCCCCAAAGAAGAGAACAATCAGTATCCATCCGTTGAACAATCCGATTTCTAAGTTTGGAAACAGCTCCATTGATTTTTCCTCAACGAAACCAAGTTAGTTATCCTTAAATGCAGCCCAACGGTGCGGCTTATCCGCCGCACCCACCCGCCCCCGCTTACAAGACCTACCTGAATCATCATCTTACCTTGTGCACGAAACGATGGATCATGGCGCAAGAGTGGGCGTCGGCTCCACACTGGGTTGGGCGGCGGGTCCAGGCAAACTGTATACCGCTGGGTACTCGGGGGGCAGCTTCTTCCACATCCGGTCGACCAGAACCAGCACCAGTGCCACAACCGCCACGGTCCAATCGAAAACCTGCCAGTCCAGGTTGGGGAAGAAGGCATAGGCAGTATTGGCTGCCGCATGGGTAATGCCGGCTACCAGGATGCTCCCCTTGCTGCGGTTGTACAGCCAGCTAATAATCACTGTGGCAGGAAGAAGTTCCAGGTATGTATGACCCCAATACCCTGGAGAAAGGACGGGCTTCCCTTCAGCCACCCAGTAAAACACGTGCCATAGCGGCCAGATAAGATTTATCAGCAGACAAGCAACCAGGGGACTGGTAACAGACTGCAACCTCGGTAACGCAAACCCACGCCAGCCAACCTCCTCACCGGTAGCATTGAAAAAGAATAGCTGGTAAAGGAATTTAACTACGATGAGGCCGATCAATACCAGACCTGTCGCCGAGAACTGGTGGACTGCGTAGGACTGCCTGCCAAGGAGGTTACAGATCACGATCGATAGCAGGACCGCAAGCGGGACCAGCACCAGGGCGAGCAGAGCCCATCCCCAAACGCCACGCAGGCGAATCAACGAGGACAGGTAGCGTTTCACAGCTGGAATGCGCGAAAAAGCCATGCTGATCACAAAGGCGACCGGCGCAACCGCAATGAAGACGAATATGACCATGCCGATGGAGAACGGAGCCTGGTTGATGAAGATGTTGTTGGCAAGGAATACCAGCGTCGACACAACCCAGGCTGCGAAGAAAGCGATCCAGAATGTTTTGCGTGTCCCTTGCCTGGGCTGGGTATTGGAAACTGCAGTAACGATGATCCCTGCCAGCGCCGGGCCGCACGTTGCGACAAAAGCCAAGGGGATCAGCAATTCGCTCCCCTTGTTCATGACCGCACCATAGGAGAACCCCAGCCCCCCGGTAATCATAAAGGTAATAACAAAGAAGGCAACGATTTGATGCTGTTTAATCCAATCGGTGAGTTTATTCATTTTTCACTCCTGCTGATCCGCCGCCTAACGATTGGCTTAGCTGCCGCTGCGGTGCGAACCCGAGAGCCTGTTTGCTCCGGTTGAAATGCTCAAAATCGCGCCGCTTCCCCGCGCTGCCTAGCAGCGGTCACGGTCTATGCTGGGTTGGGCGGCAACCACAATCAATCCTACTTTCACTTTCTTTTGGTAGCAGATCGAGGATGTGAGAATATATTGGCGATGATTTGGATAACAAAAAGACCAAGCATTATGATCCCACCTATCACGGAATAAAATTTCCAAACCATGACTACAAATCCATAATTCATCGAGATGTAGAGTGCAACATATGGCATCAACTGCCTCCAATCCATTTCCTCTCGGAATGGAAGCTTCCATATCCAATCATACAGAGCTTCAATTACTAGAAATGCTAAAAAGATTCCCAGAAAGATAGTGTATCGCGGTGATTTCTGTTCCTGCTGGACCAGGAAAATCGCATAGATGGCTGGAATTGCTAAAAAGAAATATACCCAGCCGATTTTTCGCAGCAGAGCAAGGTGATTCTTGCGAATAAGAAAGATAAAAATCAGAAATCCATTATTCAAAAGACCGAGGGTGAAAAATAATGGTTCAAGCATTTCGAACTCCTTTCTGCTATTTATCCATTTGAACCCTTGATCGCGGCCTAACGGCCCGCACATAAGGCGCCTTGCGGCTTGCGCAGTGCGATCAAACTGGACGCAATACGCTTCAAAACCGAAAACATCCCCGCAAAAATCCTCGATAGCAAGGTCGGCTTCATGCGCTTGTTGGGCAGACTCCTCAGATGAAAGCGTACCCATGATTCGCCCACATCTTACTGCCTACTCGACCGCTGCATCGATGACCTCGAATCGTTGATTCTCCGCATCAATCCGAGCACGGCATCCTATTGGTACAGTGAATTGCGGTGCTGTGTGTCCAAAATCCATGTCTGTGATAATAGGAAATGTGTATCCTCTCGTCCGCTTCAAGACCACCTCTCGAAGCTGCTGCTTCTCTTCCTCGGTGTAGCGCATTGGCCGACCAACCATCAACCCCTTCAACCTTTGCAGAACGCCCATATTCTCATAATCCATCAGCATGCCATCTACCCTTTCTGGAGACGGTGGGCCTTCCGATGTCTCAAAAAACATGATCGCATCCTGCCACTCCGGCCAGAACCTTGTCCCTCGTAGATGCTCCAATGCCCCCAAGCATCCGCCTATCAATACTCCCTCCGCCACACCTCCCCTCAGCCAACTCCAGCCTGCGGAGCTGTGCCGTGCGCGCGGCCGCTTCAGATCCTCTTTCTGTGCCCAATCAAGGAACTCCTCTGTCCACCAAGTCGACGGCTCGAAGACGCCAATCGGCCTCGCTTCACACAGCGCCTTCAGCATGTACCTTTCCGTGTACTCAAACATCCTGGGATACTCGGCAAAATCTGTCAGCAGCGCTGGCCCATTGAAGGTCACCAAGCCTGTTTCCTTCCAGATAGCCACGTTGAGCACCGTGATGTCAGAGAATCCCATGAAGACCTTCGGATTCTTCCGTATCAGGTCAAAGTCCAACAGCGGCAGCAAATGACAGGAATGGTCTCCGCCTATCGCCGCCACCATCGCCTTGACCTCCGAATCGCCGAACATGCTGTGAATGTCATCAACTCGGTTCTGAGGCGTGTCGGAGACGAACCCAAGTTGGTTGAGGGCATGAGGCCCTATCCTCACCTTGAAGCCAAGCGATTGCAGGTGTTGCACACCTCGTTCGACGCGGTGGGGAAACATACCTGCCCCACCCCAGGAGGGACTGACAAGGCCAACTGTATCTCCGGGCTGCAATCTTGGTGGTCTAATCACTCCATCTCCTTCTGAGAGATCCTTTCAAGTTCACAATCCTTTGAGTCCGCCCAATGACCGGAGCTGATCCGCCTGGTCAAGACACTATTAGCCGAAAGCGCTGAGCTTGCTGGGTCCGCTCCAATGATTGTTTAGCTCGCTCTTGTTTTTTGTCCATATTCATTGACATGATCTCTTACGTGACACGATTGGCATGCGTTCGATCTACGCTGTCCAACAATTTTAAGGGCATATTTGAGTCGCGAAATATTGCCCCAAATATTGCTGCAAGTTGTTCTTTAATATTCTGTTATCACATTGAATAAAAGTTTCAGTAGGTTGATTTTTCTTGGGATCTATGAATACCCGAAGTCTTATTCCTTCCCATTGTTGGGTTGTGCTAGTCAATGGGTGCTTAGCTACGCGGAAATCGACAGCAAGGGTGCCACTTCGGTCCACATATGTCTTGGCTTGGGGATATCTTTCTAAGAACGCCCGAGCATCATCGTGACCACGCGCGATAGAGATATATTCCTCGTCGGAGACTCCGTTGTCGTAAAAATGCTGTGATTCCCAAGTGCATGAGGAAACCATCAGAAACATCATCCATACTGCTAACAGAAGAAGGAACGATTTCTTACCCATAGCAGATCTCTCACTTTGAAAATCGCCGCAGGTGGAATTAATTAGACCCGCACAGCAAGCAATATAGAGAAGACTCCTTTGCCTCATATAATGGTGAAAAGCGGCACAACGGGGCTGCGGACGATCCGCAGGCCTAGGGCTTCACGGTTTGGTTCAGCGGCAGCTGCGGGACCGCCAAGACTCCTTCTCAATTATCGCGCATTGCTCGTGAAGTTGTGCATATCTCAGCGGCGGCGCCGCTGTCCGCTGTATGCGCGGGTTAGCCGCCATTGCTGGTAGAAGCACGCTAGGGCTAGCAGTGAATTTTGACAGATAGCTCGGCGATTTCTCGCTCCAAGTGGGCTGGATACCGTTGCAGCCCCGGCACTATATCCTCTGGAATGCTGTCAAACATCCAGGCAATTCCCAAAAGCATCACAGCGGTATAGTGATCAAACTGGTCAATGCCATACGGGCCTGCTCCAGCAGCCAGATTCAACAGACTTCCCTGCGCCAACAGGAACAAGTATGTTTTTCCAATGTCGAACCGCTCAATGTGGGCCTTCAGTCGCTGGTGTGGTTGCTGATATAGCCAGTCTATGTCAATTTCACGATTCGAGTGGCCGGCATTGAAAAGAATGGTTCCAGGCCTTACCTGGCGAAGATGTTCTTCGCGCAAGGCTCCCTCGACCCCTGTGGCTGTCACGATGATGTGGCAACGAGCAAGCCCTTCATCCAAGCTAACCGTTTCACACCCAAGATGATGTGCTTCCAAAAGGCGCACAGGATCCAAATCAGCCACCTGCACAATCGCTCCCAAATCACGTGCTCGCTCAGCGATCCCTTTTCCGACAGGGCCTTGCCCAACAACCAGCACACGTCTCCCAAACAACCCCATTTGGGTTACATGGCTAAATGCAGGCCAGATACTATCCCCGACATGAAAGCGATTATGCAGGTCCTTAAGCGGGATACTATTCCAATCAAATACAGGAAACGGCAACCTGTGTTTTTTCAAGAGATGAAGCCCACTCATTGTTGCTTCGAGTGCGCCCTTGACTGGAGGGGTTTTATCGAGATACGCTACGCACAGTTCTCCGCCCATATCGCAGAGATAATCGGCTTCGAAACTACGGACGATCGCCAAATTCTCCTGATACTCTGACTGGCTCATCCCCTGCCAGCCGTAAACACTGATCCCCTTTGAAACGGCATAGGCGGCAGCGACATCGTCCGTGCTGTCAACGTTGCAGGCTCCTATCATAATCTCAGCACCGGCCTGTTTCAAGGCCGACATCATTGAAATAGTATTTTGCCTTGTAATATGCCCCCAATAGGCCAATCTTTTGCCACGATAATCTCGTTGAGCGATTTGACGCACGTAATGTTCAGTGATGGGTGTAATGTACCGATGCCACGCAAGTTGTCCCTCATCAATCTGTGCAGCAAGGTCCAAATTCTTGATTCTTGAGGATACCATCGTGCTTACCTCCTCATATCGCTCTTATTGTGAAAGAGTCAGGCGGCTAACGGTTTTGAGCTAAGC
>Ga0307435_1000903_pt1 | contig 12877 bp, 8 predicted proteins | sample SalMarWE160470MG_FD_202164 | JGI IMG/M metagenome (GOLD analysis project Ga0307435, IMG submission 202164) | Salt marsh sediment microbial communities from the Plum Island Ecosystem LTER, Massachusetts, United States - WE1604-70 | ecosystem: Environmental > Aquatic > Marine > Intertidal zone >... | reverse complement strand
ACTTCATTCGTACGATGGTAGAGGATAAAAACGGTAACATATGGATTGGGACCCAATCCGGACTAAATCTCTATAACAGGGATAAAGACAACTTTATAAGAATGATGCATGATGATAATGACCCGAGCAGTATTGTAACAGATGGGATTCAGAAATTATATGCAGATTCAAAAAACAGGCTGTGGATTATGACCCAGGAGGGAATAAATATATATGATGTCGGCAGCAAAGAAATGAAATTGATTACCCATGACCCTGCGAACAGAAATTCCCTTCCCAGTAATTTTACGCGAGACGTTATCGAAGATAAGAAGGGGCGGTTCTGGATTGCTACCTTCAGCGGTTTATCATTATATGATGAAAGCGAACATAAATTTGTCAATTACAGGCATGATCCCTATGATCCTTATTCCCTGAACAGCGACAGGATACAATACATATTCCTGGATTCAAAAAACAGGCTCTGGATAGGCACATTTGATAACGGACTTAATGTAATGGATGTCCGTAGCGGCACATTTAAAAGCTATGTGCCTGATCCGGCCGATAAAAACAGCATCCCCTGCAATCTCGTTAATTGTATTGCTGAAAATGCAGAGGGCCAGATCTGGCTGGGCACATCAGGCGGATTATGTCTGTATAATGAGATGGCCGATAATTTTACTGTTTTCATGCATGAGGAGGGTGAGGAGGGCACATTGAGCAGCAGCGACATAACAACCATATTCTTTGATATCAATGACCGCATGTGGATAAGTACCAGATTTGGAGGGGTGAGCATATACGATAAGGGGAAATACAAATTTGCGCACTACAAGAAAATAAAGTTTGATACAAACAGCCTGAGTAATAATAATGTTACCGGCTTTGCAGAAGACGAATATGGAAACATATGGATTGGAACAGACGGCGGAGGAATAAATTACATGAACAGGGCTACACACGGATTCTCACATATAATGTTTGACATTGATAAACCCGATGGACTTACTAATAACAAAGTTTTAGCCATACTACTTGACAGTGAAGGTTTATTGTGGATCGGGATGTGGGGAGGCGGAGTAAATGTTTATGACCCCGCCACTGGAAAGTTCAGACATTACATCTATAATCCCGATAATGAAAAATCGCTTAGTGATAACAATATTTTCTATATATATGAGGACAGGCGGAATGATATATGGATCTGTACATGTGGAAATGGCATAAGCAGGTATAACCGCCAGACAGATGACTTTACAAGGTTTGTCAATGATCCTGATGATTCAACAACAATAAGCAATTCAGCAAGTGTTATGATGACTGAGGATCACCTGGGTAACCTGTGGATAGCTTCCGAGGGAGCAGGACTGTATATGTATAACAGGGAAAGGGACAAATTCATTCATTATAACGAAGTAAACAACACCAGGGGGGGATCGAAAGGAATAAGTAATATATCGGTATATTCCCTTTATGAAGATTCAAAACAAAGACTGTGGATAGGTACTAACGGCGGTGGCTTAAATCTGTATAACAGGAAGAATAATACTTTTAAAGTCTACAGGATGAGTGACGGATTACCGAACGATGTTATCCTGGGAATACTGGAAGACGATGCAGGAAACCTGTGGCTGAGCACAAATGAAGGATTATGTAAATTTAATCCCGACAGCATGACCTTTAAAAACTATAATGCCAGTGACGGGCTGCAAAGTGACCAGTTCGGAAAGTGGGCCTTCAAAAAGCTATCCACAGGAGAACTGCTTTTTGGGGGTGTCAACGGTTTTAACCTGTTCGATCCGTCCAAAGTACTCGATAATCCTTATAAGCCTCCTGTTTATATTACCGGTTTTAAATTATTCAATGAAGACGTTGAAATAGGCAAGGAATCGATACTGAAGCAGAATATTATAGTAACAAAACGTATTAAGTTGAAATATTTTCAGAATATATTTTCTTTTGAGTACACGGCTCTAAACTACAGGCAGTCGCAGAAAAACAGGTATATGTATATGATGGAAGGATTCAATGATGAATGGATAGATGCAAAAGGTGAACGAAAAGTATCATTTACCAACCTCGACCCCGGAGATTATGTTTTCCGTGTCAAAGCTTCTAATAATGACGGTATATGGAACGATGAGGGAGCCTCACTGGAAATAATAATTGTCTCCACCTTCTGGAGGACATGGATATTTTATACCCTGTTGGCTGTCATAGTGATATATGGTGTCTATTATATTATCAAACGCAAGGAAGAGCAGGTAAAAAAAGACAAAGCCATACTTAAAGAAAATATCAGGAAAGGAAAAGAAGAACTGGAAAAGCAGAAAAAGGAAATTGAAAAACAGGCAGTTGAGATACAGCAAAGGGATGAAGCCGAGAGGGTACAGAAATGGTTCAATGCGGGACTGGCAAAGTTCAGTGATCTGACAAGTAAGAATAAAGATGAACTTGTCACTCTTGCACAGGTACTGATTACAAACCTTGTTGAGTATCTTGAGGCAAAGCAGGGAGGTATGTTTATTGTTTCCGACGGCGAAAAAGAACAATATCTTGAATTGATAGGAAGCTATGGCTATGAAAAGAAAAAATCCGAGGTAAAAAAATTCAATGTTGGTGAGGGACAAATAGGAACATGCTTTAAAGAAAAAGAAGTTATCCTTATTGATGACCTCCCCGAAGAATATACGAGACTTTCTTCCGGACTGGGAGAAGCGTATTGCAAACACCTGGCACTTATACCCTTAAGGCTCGATGAGATAGTTATGGGTGTAGTAGAAATTGCGTCTTTCGAAAAACTAGAATCATACAAAATAGAGTTTGTTGAAAAAATGGGTGAGCTTGTCTCTGCAACATTATCAACGATAAGGGCAAATGACAATATGAAAAAAATGTATGAGCAGGTGAAACAGAAAACCGAGGAATTGACCTCACAGGAGGAAGAATTAAAGCAAAACCTCGAGGAGATGGCAGCCACGCAGGAAGAAATGCAAAGAAAGGAAGAAGAATTCAGAAAAATATCAGACGAGGCCAAAATAAAGGAAAAGGAATATAAGAAAGAGATCAGTAACCTGAAAACGGAATTGGAGAAGTGCAAAAAGAAATAAGATCACACTATTGTTCCCCTTTCAGGGTGACAGATGCATACCTGGCATAGACAAGAATAACAGCAAAACATATAAGTGGTATAACATATGACATCTTAATATCACCCGTAAGATCAGACAACCTCCCCTGCATTGCTGTCAATACTGCTCCCCGAGAATTGCCATTATTAAACCGGACCCGGCTATTTTGGTATCACTTCCTAACCCTCTTACTGCCAGTCCGAAAATAGTCGGAAACATCAACGACATGAAAGCAGAGATTAGAACCAGGGCAATGACACCGGTCATTCCACCTGCAGTAATTGCAGTCAGCGAACATATCATAGCCAGTAAGGCTGCTGCCACACTAACATATGTTCCCATAATTGCATTTAATTCGTCTGTCTGGATTTGCTTAAGTTGTTCCACTCTTTTTAAAAGCGGCCAGCAATGTATCTGTCATATTGTTGGCCGGACCCCAGAAAAGGAACATTGAAACTATAAGCCCTACAGCAAATGTATTTCGTCTTGTCATATACGTTTATTGTTAATTAATAACCTGGCACTTTTAATTTTTCCTAAAAATAAAAATCATTATTTACATTCATCCATATGAAACCTTTTACAGTAAAAAAAGGGCAAAAAATAACGATATTATAATTAACCCTGCATTTTATGACCGATGGAGAACCTGACTATAACCTCGATCCGGTATTTGTCAGTTTCCTGGATTCGGTTGTCACCTGGGCTGAAGATTTGCAGATACATCTTCTTATTGATAACCATACTTTTGATCCGTCAGAAGATACCGAGCCCGCTGTGGAGTCAATATTAATAAAGGTATGGACACAGATGGCCGAGCATTACAAGAACTGCTCGTATTATATTTATTATGAAATACTTAACGAACCTCATGGTATTTCAGATGTGCTGTGGGGCCCGATACAGCAGAATGTTATTGATGCCATACGTGCGGTTGACACTCAGCACACAATTATTGTGGGGCCCTCCGGCTGGAAATGGAGTAATAGACTTATATTCCGATAATCATCCGTGGCGCATGGAACGGCACATGGTACAATCCGGTTGGTGATTATGACTGGACAGCCGTTGACAGGTTCGAGATTGTTGCTGAGCACCACGACTTAAGCGGGAGGCACTTCTGGTTTGACAATATATGTGTTACCGATATGGACACGGCTGTTGTGAGAGATACTTCGGCTATTAACAACTTATCAGATGTGCTTGCTTTTGGTAATGCACCATTTTATGTTTATCCGGATCCTGCAAAGACAGGCATCGCTGTATCGTATTATGTGCCCGAAAAAAGTACGGCTGAAATTGCCATTTGCGATATTTCGGGAAAAAAGATAGCATACCTTATCGAGGGGATTCATGCACCCGGAAATTATACATATATATGGGATTGCAGTGATATGCAAGGCAATCCGGTGAAAAGCGGTGTCTACTTTTGCAGGTATATTAATTCAGGGATTGTAAACACTGCAAAAATAGTTATCATAAGGCCATAGGCAGATATGGTTTTTAACGCTTGCCTTTAAACACCCGGAATTCGTAAAGCGAATAGCCCCAGGGAGTACCCCTCTGCAGTCCGTTTAACCTCACATAACGTGCAGCAACAGGTTCAATGTCTATTTCATCCTCCTGTCCGTCACCTTCCTGTGTGGCGTAAACCTGTGTCCATTTAGTATTGTCTTTTGAAACCTCGATGCTGTATGACCGGCCGTATGCAGATTCCCATATAAGCTTTACCTTGTTGACAGTATAATCCCTGCCCAGATCGATACAAATCCATTGAGGATCGCTGAATTCGCTGGACCAGCGTGTTGACAGGTCACCGTCAATTGCATTCCGGGGACCTAAGGTAAGATCCTCGACGGATGATGATGTTGCAGACTTGTTACATGCTAGCTCGTTCTTTATTTTTTCGATTTTGAACTTTTTACGGTCAAAATTCAGAACCTCAGTCCGTACACTGCTGTCATTAAGTCCGAATGTGCCTTTAATCATGTTATCCTTCCACATAAGGTCAATAATGCCGTAATTAGGATCATTGACAGTAATACGCCCTTCATGGACATCCTGGTCTTTTTTTAGAAATCTCATGTATTCCTGCAATGTTGCCCGGCAGTCTTCTTCCGGGGAGCACCTGATAACAAAGTATGTAAAATAACTTGTACCTGGTACGTTATAATTCGCAGTAAATACATTTTTAAAGAAAGGATAGCCCAAAAAATTCCTTGCAACAAGTCTTTCAGTGTATGCGCTCCTGTATAGTACAGGGAAATCATCATAAACAGGGGGCAACGAATATATGCCGGGCAGCATTTCAGCAACACGTCGTGCAATATTCATTAAAAGATTTTCATCGTCATCAAGGTTATATCCTCTCATTTTTACATAATAACAATCCTTGTAAAAATTAAGGATACCTGCAATATAGTAGCCCTGTGCTCCAACGTCAATAAAATTCCGTATTGTTCCGTTTCTTTCCTGTGAATAAATGCCAAACCCATAGTCTGAATTTTCATGCCGGTATATTTCAATAGTAATGGATTGTCCTGCCTGTTTCTCATATGTAAGTACTGCAAGCTCCCTGAATCCATAATCGAGATATATTTCTGCCGCCCCCCCAATAGCTTCATTAATATTTTCAGGATACCACAGTTTTATCTTACCTGCTTTTTCAAACCCTTCAATATCGGGGAAGTATTTTGTGATATCCTGCACCGGTTTAGCAGTAAGTACCTGTTCTGAAAGAAGGCAGAATACCGTTACTATAAAAAGCAGGATATTTTTTTTCATTACCTGACTGTAATTCGGGTTATACTAAAAATTCACCGGGCACATCCAGAATACGGCTTATATCCCTGATTTTCTCACGTATATTGAAGCCCATGGAACACTCAATGAAACATGCTTCACATTCATCGCATTTAATTCTGCTAATATCAAGCATCTGCATTGTTTCCCTGGCTTTCAACGGCTCCCTGTATCCGTATGCATACATATAGCTTCTCATTATTTTTGGGATGTCCACACCATGGGGACACTGTGGCAGGCATTTACCGCAGCTGCGGCAATACATCCCCGTCAGTCCGGCTACCTGCCCCAGCCGGAGATCATTTCTTTCTTCAGGGGTAAGAGCAAGATCATTCATAAGTGACCAGTACATCTCAAGCTGATCAAAGGATCGCATACTGAAAATTGTTGTATGAACATTCTCATCTTGCAGGATCCATTTTGCTGCGGCACGCGGATTTATGGGTTGCTTCCTTTCCCTGTCCCAGTAAATACCTGCAAGTGCTTTCATGCCAACAATGCCACACCCCGCTTTAGCGGCATGATTAATTGCATCTCTTACTGTCCCGGTTTCCTCGTCGCGAAAATTATACGACACCAGTATTACATCATATATTCCTTCATCGACAGCAGCATACACAACATCGGGCGTATGGGTCGACACTCCCAGAAACCGGGCTTTTCCACTATCTTTAAACTCCTTTGAAATATCACGGATCATGTCAAGTTTAAGAAGCTCAGGATTATCAACGGAGTGCTGATAAAAAATATCGACATAATCCAGCTGAAGCCTTTTTAAGCTCTGATCCAGCTTTTGCCTGAAATCAGCTTTAAACTCTTCAGCAGTGATATCTGCCAGAGGCATGCCCGTTGAGTTGTCCCTGAGTCCGTATATTTTTGATCCTATTACGAATGAATCCCTTGGTTTCCCCTGCAATATCCTGCCAAGGGTTACCTCATGAAGTCCGTTTCCATAACCGTTGGCAGTATCAAAATGCATTATTCCTTTATTAAGTGCAGCCCGCAGTATATACTCATTTTCTGATGTTCCCATGCTTACTATGGGCACTTTTATGCCTGTCCGTCCCAGCGTACGGCAGATTATCTTATTCTCCTCCCCCTGATGGGGACTTTGGGGGTCTGCGGCTCTTAAATTCAGATTGCTTAGAGCGGGTACAACAGTTAATCCCGCTGCACCGGTGAGGCTCTTTTTTAAAAAATTTCTTCTGTTATCTGGCCTGGCTTTTTTTATGGTCATTGTTTACTTTGTTTAAGTTTTGATAAATATATAAAATAAAAGTCTAACTTAAAATTAACATTGAAGCATAGTACATAATACTATGGTTATATGTATTTAATATATGATAGTTTACAGGATAGATTCCCTATAAAAAAAAGGAAGTAAATCTGTCAGGGTTTTATGAGCACAACTTTTTCTACGGTATCCCCTGCTTTAATAAGCAGTATGCCGCTATTATAAGAGGAAAGATCGATCTCCGCAAAGCCATTTGCATCAAGTTGTTTCCTTTCAAGTAGTTCACCCGTTACAGCAAAAATATAAATATAATAACCGGGATAACAGGGTGCTTTGACGAAAATCATGTTTCCGGCAGGATTGGGATAAATATTCATGGATTGCGGAACCTGACTTTCCCTGACATTGACCACCATATCATTATAAGTATCCACTGACCAGTTGGCAGGAAAATGATTATCCAGGTCGTAACCTGTGAGGATCAGCACATCATCCGCATTAGCCAGGAAAGGCCAGGGATTATCCGGCTCATAATGTAAATAGTCAAGGACTAATCCATATTTATTTTCAAGTTTTAATGGCTCACCTTCATTGGACAGGCTTCCGGCTTCCCAATGCGCATGGTTACCCCACGAATCGCCGGTAAGAGCCACATCAGGATATTTTGATATGATATACGACTCGCCTGCCTCAAGCAAGGTGCCCTCAGGAAAAGTAAAATCTATCCCTTCGGTTATTTTGCAGCCCGATATATCAAGTGCGGCTGAACCGGGATTATAGATAGTAAGAAACTCTGTTTTCGAATCATCATTTTTAGGATTATAGAAAATTCCCGAGAACATTATTGATGCTTCACCACTATATTTATGAAATAAAGAACCCATATCCGTATTTATTCCCTGGTCACTGCCCGTGTTTTTACAAGGGGATGAAGGTTTTAACCTGAAATTAAATCCTGTCGGATCAACGAATAAAGGATCGCCGAATAAATTTGACGGGTCAGCAGGGAGCTCATCATTGTCTGCAAAGCTGAAGGAGATATTCATCGTTGACTTGTTATCAACAATATAAGATGCGTCAGAGCAATTAGACAGGATGCTATTCGTCACCACTGCATTTCCGCCCGCACTGCCGGCATTCTTCTCAAAGCAGGCAATAGCTGCAGCGTTGCTGTAGAAAGTACAATGATCGACAGTAACATGGCACGAATCTTTTAGTCCCAGTCCCATATTACAATTTACAAAAGTACTGTTTGCAATACTGACAGTTGATTTTTGTCCGACAGAGACACCCTTATCGGTAATATTGTAAACAAGCAGGCTGTCTATCTGAATATTTTGCGCCTTCTCACCTATATCTATTGCATCGCTGTTCAGACCAAAGAGATTATAAATCTTGCAATTTCTTACTATGCCGTTTTCAATATCATCATAATCGATACCATCCGTATCCTCCCGGTCATTACCTCTGAATACGCAATTTTCTATGGTGGCATGCCCGTATTTGACATTAATTAAATCTCCTGTCACCTCTGAGTGTAATGAACTGTTGGTGAGGATAATATCGGAATACCTGGCAGCAACGGGATTACTGAAGACATTCTCCACAGTTATATGATCAAGCACCAGGTCGGCATAAAAAGCCGAAATGGCAGCTACATCCCTTATTGGCACGGGCCCTTTTGAGGCATCTTCAATGTTAACATAGGTGAGGTGTGAAGTCCCTGTGGCATTGATGAAGCATAAAGCGCCCCAGGAGGAGCCGGGATATGAGGGATTAAGTTTAAATGTCACAGGTTCATCAGGGGTTCCTGTTGCATTAATTGTGCCGTTTATGAACATGCTTGCCCCTTCCGGCATCCATATCTCCACACCGGGTTCTATGGTCACCGTAACATTTTCATGAATGGTAACGTCACCCTGTGCCAGGTAGGGTGAGCAATCTTTATTTAGAGTAGTATTCCCGGTTATATCAGCGGGCAGCATGCATTGCCCTGTGGATTCAAACACGGCTATAATACCCGAGTCACTTGCAAGAGTAAAGCTGTATGGATTGCGTGTTGTTATAAAACCCTCTGTGCCTATCTTATGTGATACCAGCTCAAGATCAAATCCAATGTCACTGCTGTTGGAGGCTGACTGGTGAATTTCCACGGCAAGGACATTATTTCCTGCCACAAGAAGGTTTTTATCTATATCAAAAGAAGTAAACTGCGATTCTGCTGATCCGCTGATTGCTGAGGCAGCAGTAGTGTTGTAGTTTATGCTGCCACTGGTCATGTTGGTGCGTATAACTTCCTGTCCGTTCAGGTATATCACAGCGCCGTCATCACGCAGGATGTTGATCATAAATCCGAATCCTGATTTATCTTCTTCGGTAATGCTGAATGAATGCCTGAAATAAGTCGTGATATATTTATTATTGCTGTTACTGCCGTAACTTACAGTAGTAACCTCATCCCCATCGCCGTATCCGAGTTCTGCCTGCCCGCTCTGCCAGCCACTGTCATTAAATCCGGTTTCACGCCAGGCAGTGCCCTGGTCAGACCCGTTATCCAGGTACTTCCAGTTGGAACCACGCGGTACAATTATATGCCTGGTTGAATTTGCCCAGCCCTGGAAAGCATAGCCCGGTTTTTCAACTGCCGTGAACTGCAGTGGCAGATCCTTAGGATAGGGACCATACCAGCAGGATTCGGGAATTGTAAGTCCGTTTAGCTTTACATACCCCGCTTCTTCCGGTGTAACCATACTCCACAGGCTGGCTGTTTCACTGAAACCGTAATTCCTTAAATCATCCAGAAGGTACTGGGGCCGCGTTTCTGCAAATGTCTTTAAATTGTTGACTTCCTGGTACCAGTATTCCAGTGAAGGTATAGCATTACCCCAGGATGAGGTAGTGCCAAGCCACCTTTCAATATGGGCGGGCATCTCCTGTTCGATGGCCTGCTTATGCTCGTCAATAATTTTTTTCATTCTCTGCGGGTTAAATGTTGTATACAGGTGATCTGCCATTCTCTGGCCGAAGTATGCCCTGTACCCTGTATTATCCATAAGCTCATTCAGGGGAATAACATCCTGGTTTATGAATGAGCTTATAAGGTAGTTGGCCGGACTAAAAAATCCGCGGTCCATATCAACAAAAACCCATCTCCATTTTCCCGATTCTTTTGGTTTCCATGTAATTATGTTGTGATCAATAGATGTGTTACGCACATATATTTCGGTAATAACAAAATCGGTAAATTCTTCGATATCCATTTTCTCTGCCACTGCATTGTAATTTGCCTGAACGGACAGATTTTGTGACAATAATACCAGAAATTCATTATAGGCATTAAGGTCACCTGCTTCCACCACATCCCCGTTTTCTATAAGATCGAATGTTCCGGGCTCCATCCCGAAATTCTTTTCAATAAAATCATCGTCAGTTTTGGAGCGCATATTATGTATGCCCATATACTGGCCGTTAATATAAACCACGCAGGGACGGTACCCCTGCATGTCCACATTCATATTCGGGCGGGTGCAGTTCTGTGCCAGGGCATCCCTGAACAGGGTATAGCTCCAGTCACTGCCTGAGGCCCGCAAAGTAAATGATTTAAAGCTTGACCTGTCACGATCGAAAAACAGTTGGTATGCGAGATTATTGTCCCCGTATTGTTTCCTGAAATAGATACCGAGCGCTTTTTGCGGGAGCCTCCATGAATTAAGTCCGTTTACTTTAGTACCTGCCGGCATGTTAAAGGCAGCCCTGTCGCTGCCGTTATTTTCAAATAACTCAATGTTTATGGGTACCTCCCAGTCAGGTTTAAAATCCTGGACATAAATGCCGGTTAAGGGGTTCCAGAAATTTTCGGGAGCAGATGCCAGGGATACTATTGGTAAAGTTCCCGGTTCAATATCTTCATTAATGAAGTAGGATTGAGTGACAACAGGTCCGGGAATAAGATTGACCTTAAATATCCTGGCCCTGATGATTGCCGTGCTGTTAATGCTAATGGGGGAGCTGTAAACCGGCGAACTCTCCCCTGGTTCCGAGCCGTCAGATGTAAAGCGTATGGTGCCTCCGAAGTCAGTAGATAACTCCGTAATGACAGGCGTAGTGTAGAAGCCCCCTGTGACAGAAAACTCAGGAACATTTTCAACCATACCATTATAAGAAGTGGCAGAGTTGGAAGCACCCGGCGTAGGTACCAAAAAATAAGCCCATTCAGATGATCCGTTACTTTTTCTTCCGCGTGATATATCCGTAGTCTCCTGTCCATATGTAACAGAGTCTACCAGAACCTGTTCCGGCGTAAAGAGTCCTATCTCCTCCCCTTCCTGTGCCAGCTTATAGTTTGTATGTAATCCCGAATTGTTACCATCGGCCCATATTAAAATGTACCCGCCCGCACTTACGCTAATGTTCTGGGTTATTTGCCATTTTCCTGGATTATCCAGATTATCGGTAATATAATATCCGTTAAGGTTTACAGGCTGGGGTCCTGCATTGTAAATTTCTATCCAGTCCGAATAGTCCTCGTAATCGGGATCCTCAATTATTGTTGCATTGGAAGCCATGAATTCATTAATATACAGCTGGCAGGATATGTCTGGGGAATATAAGGCTGAAATTACAGATAATGTTGTAACCGCAGTTAAAATCTTATGTACGGAATTTATAAATAATATAGAAATCTTCCTTTTCAATCTTCACACTTTAAAGCCTGCTTATCTGAAGATAATCCGGGCGATATGCGATATCTCTATCGGGTATTATAACTTTAATAAGAACTGTAAATATAAGCAAACGAATCTGTAATTTTAATTTTTTTATGTTAAATGTTACGTAAAAATTCGCAAAAAGTTGGTATCATAGCTCATTAATTCATGAAGATTGCTGCCGGAATAATGCTCACAGTAACAGGCATTCTCTCAGACAGGATAAAAAAAGAAGGATGCCGGCCATAAGTGAAATAGTAACGACACCTGTATAAAACAGTTTAACCGGTATTTTTTTATTTATCAGTTTACCAAGCCAGATACTCAGTATAAGTACTGGCAGGGATATAAGAAATATTTTAAACGTGATAAAATGTATAATCCCTATTTTAATATAATCAGCTGTAGCAACAGAAGCTGTGACAATACTGAACCATGCAAAGGTGGTCCTGAAATTCGCGGTATCAAGTTTTAAAGAAGTAAGAAATAAAGCCAGGGGGGGACCGCTGACTGCCAGGCTGCCTCCCAGGAAGCCGCTGATAATGCCTGCGATGGCGTTTCCCCTTTTTATTTTTCTGATTTTAAAACGGTAACCGGACAAAAACATTGCAGACAGGATAATCAAAACAATAGAAGCCAGCAACTTTAACCATTTCTCAGGCAGGAATTTTAACATGACGCTACCGCAAATAACTCCTGCAATACCTGTTACTGAAAGAAGAATTATACTTTTTTTGATCCGGAATTGACGTGACTGGAATACAATCTGTGCTGATGAAAATAAATTGAAAAGCGTAATAACAGGTATAAGTGTTTTTATAGGAATAAAATGAATAAGCAGGGGAAGGGAAAAAAGTGCAAATCCAAAGCCGGTTGTTCCTTTAACAATTCCCGATAATAAAACTATGCCCAATATGATCAGCCATACCGTAAGTGACATACATATTATAAATTAATACTTCCCGGGGTTAATATACTCATAATCGTGTACTATAGTTTTCAGCGCCTCGTCCACGGAACTG
>Ga0307435_1000902_pt1 | contig 12924 bp, 11 predicted proteins | sample SalMarWE160470MG_FD_202164 | JGI IMG/M metagenome (GOLD analysis project Ga0307435, IMG submission 202164) | Salt marsh sediment microbial communities from the Plum Island Ecosystem LTER, Massachusetts, United States - WE1604-70 | ecosystem: Environmental > Aquatic > Marine > Intertidal zone >... | reverse complement strand
TCTGGATGGCCTTAACCAAAAGGAGTCGAGCATTCGTCATCTCTCGATCCTCTGAAATGACGCGATGCTTGTTGTAGTAATTGTGGAACAGACCGGCCACGTCCTGGAGATAGGAGGTCAGCCGATGGGGTTCCAACGCGATGGCCATCCCCTCCAAGAGTTCGGGGAAGACGGCCACCCGTTTCGCCAGCAAGCGTTCTTCCGGGAGGCGCAGCACGGTAATATCCACGTCGTCGAAGGTCGGTATCTCCATATCATTTTCCGCCGCCTTTTTGAAGATACTGGCTATCCGAGCGTGGACATATTGCACATAATAGACGGGGTTCTCCGTCCCTTCCTTCTTGGCCAACTCTACGTCAAAGTCCAGTGGTGAGTCAGCCCTGCGTAGCATGAAGAAATAACGGCAAGCATCCACGCCCACCTCATCCATCACCTCTTGCAGGGAAGTAAACTCTCCCGCACGGGTTGACATACTTACCTGCTTTCCCTCCCTCAATAGGTTGACCAACTGCATGAGGATAACCTTGAATCTAGACTTGTCACACCCCACGGCTTCTATGGCGGCCTCCATGCGGGGGATGTATCCATGATGGTCGGCCCCCCAGATGTCTATTATGAGGTCATATCCGCGATCGTATTTGTTCTTGTGATAAGCGATGTCCGAGGCGAAATAGGTAACGGCATCGTTAGCCCTGACCACCACCCTGTCTTTTTCGTCGCCAAAACGGGTGCTCTTAAACCATTGGGCACCCTCATGCTCATACAGATACCCTCCCTCTTGGAGTTCTTCCAGGAGCCGAGGGGCCAAGCCGTTCTTGTAAAGATCACTCTCGCGGTACCACGTATCAAAGCGGACCCGAAATCGCTCCAGGTCATGCTTGATTCCCCCCAGGATGACCTCGGAGGCCTTGTGACCGATGGGGTCTATGATCTCCTCCTCAGGGGGGAGGAGGTATCTGTCCCCCTCCTCTTCCTTGATATGACGGGCGATCTCCTTGATGTATTCTCCCTGGTACCCATCGGGGGGAAACGCGATCTTCTTTCCCCACTCCTGTAAATACCGGAGGTACACGGATCGTCCCAGGAGTTGCATTTGAGTTCCCCTATCGTTGATATAATACTCCCGCTCCACCTGATAGCCGACCTTTTCCAAGATGTTGGCTAGGGCGTCTCCGAAGGCGGCGATCCTCCCATGCCCGATGTGCAGGGGACCCGTTGGGTTCGCGCTGAGAAATTCTACCAGCACCCGCTTTCCTTTGCCCCATTCCCCTGCTCCGTACCGTTCCCCTTGTTGGTCCGCCTCCCGCAAACACTGCCGCCAATAGTCCTCTGTGAGAAAGAAGTTTATGAAACCGGGTCCGGCTACCTCCATTCGCTCGATGATCCCCTCGTTATCTTCAATGCATCTGACGATGGTCTCAGCAATTGCTCGAGGAGGTTTCTTGGTGTGGGAGGCAATGGCCATGGCAATGTTGGTGGCGTAGTCACCATGCCGCTCTTCCCGGGGATATTCCAGGATCAGAGGCGGAAGCGCATCCTCGGTCAACTCCCCTTGCTCCTGTCCCCTCGTGAGGGCTCGCATGATGATCTCGTTTAGACCCTTTTTCACATCACTCCCGCTGAGCCAGGAGGGAATAAAATTCTGGCCTTCGATCTTTTAGGAAGGGCCACTCCTTTCGCGTCCTTGCTACCTCCTCAAGGGCGATCTCAACCAGCAAGATCCCTTCCTGGAAGCCTGTCGGTTCATCTACCAGTTCACCTTCTGGAGATATGCAAAAGCTCATACCGTAGAAATCCTGTTTCGGCTCACTTCCCACCCTATTTACCCGCATGACAAAGAGGCCGTTGACGATAGCGTTGCCGGCCAACACCTTCAACCACCGCTGTTGGGAGGCAAAGGCGGCTGCAGTAGGGGCAAAGATGATCTCGGCACCCTGAAGGGCCAACTGTCTGCTCCCCTCAGGGAAGAAGTTGTCCCAACATATTTGGACCCCTATTTTTGCAAGCCCTAGGTCGAATACCGGGAACCCTTTATCACCCGGGGAGAAGTATGCCCGTTCCTCCCAGAGAGGGATCAGGGGGATGTGGACCTTCCGGTAGGTCCCAACAATATCCCCGCGCTGATCGATCACGGCAGCGGTATTAAAATACTGATCACCATCCCGCTCGAAAAACGGGCAGATCAACGCCACCTCTTTTTCTTTGGCCAACGTCTTCATGGTCGTCACGGTAGGACCATCGATATCCTCCGCCAGGAGGAAGGCGTTCTCATCTATATTGCGGGGGAACCAGTGGGTGTTACATAACTCCTGAAAGCAGATGATGTGAGCGCCCTTTTCTGTGGCGAGTTGTCCCATCCGTAAGGCCTTCTGAACATTATCTTCCTTATTCTCGCTGCAGGCTATCTGTATACCGGCAATCTTTATCACCCTAACTCCTCCCGTGCAAAGGATGGCACACGTTACATCAAATATCCTTTCGTTGTCAAATGCTCAGCCAACAGTATCTGCGGCCGATGACGTACCCACAAAGTTGTCCTTGACATCCCCCTCAAAGAGGTTTATAAAAAAGACTTTCTGAAACGGGAGGGTCAGGATGTCCAGGGTCTGTGAAATATGTGGTAAAGGTCCCATGAGGGGCAATAACGTCAGCCATGCCAATAATAGGACCAAGAGGGTTTGGCTCCCAAACCTCCAAAAAGTACGGGTACTGCGCGACGGCAAGGCCATGAGCATGAGGGTATGTACTCAATGCATTAAGACAGGACGGGTTGTTAAGGCCCCACGGGTCCCTGCCACCCCTTAATCCGCTCGACCTTTATCACCCCCGCAATTTTATACAAGGCATTGATCACCTTCTTCAGCTGTTTTAAGTCCCCGATCTCAATATCGAAGGTGCTTTCGGCATTCCCGTCACTGGTGGTCTTGATCTGAGCCCCGGTGATGTTGACACCATTGCCGGAGATCGAGGAGCTCATGGTAGCCAGCATCCCTTTTTTGTCGGCGGAGCAGATCCGAATCCTGGTGGGGAAGGTGGAATTTCCATCGAGTGCCCACCGTGCATCGATACGTCTGCGTGGATCGGCAGCGAGGGAGTTTATGCAATCCGCCGTGTGGATGGTTACCCCCCTCCCCCTGGTGATAAAGCCCACGATCTTGTCCCCCGGTAGTGGATTGCAGCAGCCGGCAAAGCTCATGAGGACATTATCTATCCCATCGATCTTGACAAGCCCCTTTGCGCGGCTGGTCATCCGCTTAATAACCTTTTCCAGCCCTCCTTCGCCTGCCTTTTTCTCGTCCATTCTGAGCTTCTCTGGGGCAAGGCGTCCGATCACCTGCTGCGTGGTGATTTTTCCATAGCCAATGGAGGCCAGAAGCTCCTCTCCGTTGGTGAGGCTGAACTCGTGGGCTACCTTTTCAAAATCCCCCGGTTTCCAGTACTTAGAGAATTTTAACCCGAATTTTTTGAAATCCCTCTCGCACAAATCCCTTCCCAGGGTGATGCTCTTTTCCCTCTGCTGGGCCTTTATCCATTGGAGAATCTTGGTCTTCGCCCGTGAGGTCTTTACAAATTTAAGCCAATCTCGGCTGGGGTGGTGTTTCACAGAGGTGATGATCTCCACCGTGTCTCCATTTTTGAGTTGGTAATTGAGTGGGACCAGACGGCCGTTCACCTTTGCCCTCACGCATTGATGCCCGACATCGGTATGAACGCTGTAGGCGAAATCGACGGGGGTAGCACCCTTGGGGAACTCCCTCACCTCTCCGTTGGGGGTGAATACATATACCTCAGTAGGGAAGAGATCCACTTTGACTGTCTGCAGAAACTCCCGGTTGTCCTCCAGATCCATCTGCCACTCGAGCAGTTGTCGCAGCCAAGCGAATTGTTTTTCGTCTTTTTCACCAATCTTTTCGCTTTCCTTATATTTCCAATGAGCTGCGATCCCTTCTTCAGCTATCATGTGCATTTCCCACGTCCTAATCTGAATCTCTATCCTCTCCCCATAGGGACCAATGACCGTCGTATGGAGGGATTGATACAGATTCCCTTTTGGCAGGGCTATGTAATCATCGAATTTCCCCGGAACAGGGGGCCAGAGGGAGTGGATGACGCCCAATGCCTCATAACAATCCTTAACAGTACCCACGATGATCCTAAAGGCGGTGATGTCGTATACTTCGTGAAACTCTACGCCCTGCCGCTTCATCTTCCGATAGATGCTGGAGAGTTGTTTTACTCTCCCTGTCACCTCTCCCTTGAGGCCTAACGTGCCGAGTTTTTCTATAATAATACCCCTTAGATCATCCACATATCGATCCCGCTCCTTTTTCGTCTTAGCAACTTTCTGGGAGAGCTCACGATAGGCCTGAGGTTCTAAGTAACTGAACGCCAATTCCTCCAGTTCCGTCTTGATCCAATCGATACCGAGGCGGTTGGCAATGGGGGCAAAGATTTCCAGGGTTTCTTGGGCGATCTCCCGCTGTTTCTGGGAGTCGAGAAAGTGGAGGGTACGCATATTATGCAGTCTGTCGGCGAGCTTGATAAGGATCACCTTGATGTCTTTTACCATGGCCAAGACCATCTTACGGAAATTCTCGGCCTGCTGTTCTTCGCGAGTCTGGAAGCTTATCTGGCTGATCTTGGTCACTCCATCTACCAACTGGGCGATTTCATCGCCGAAGTGCTCTTTGACTTCCTCCAAGGTAGTCAGGGTGTCCTCCATCGTATCGTGGAGCAAACCGGTGGCGACGGTGGCCACGTCCAGCTTCATCTTGGTCAAAATCCCGGCTACTTCTAGAGGGTGGATGAGATAGGGTTCACCAGAACGACGCACCTGCCCTTGGTGGACCTTGGCCGAAAAGACATAGGCCTTCTCCAAGAGCCCCAGGTCTGCCGAGGGATTGTACGATTCGACTTGTTCCGCTATGTCGTTAAATCTAAGCATCCGTAAATACATTATATTCCTTGGTCCCTGAAAGGGCAAGACTCTCTACCAACCGTTCGTAGCCCCTACATAACGCATCCTGTATCATGTTATTATGATGCTCCTATTTGTTACATATATGAGGGTGGGTTTCGTTTTGCAATCTATGGAAACATTGTGTACGAGGGATGTTTCCATGCTAATATGTAAGCTTGAGAGGAGGGGAATACTATGCAGATACAGATTGGTCTCCGGAGACCCAAAGGAGGAAAAGCATGATACATAGCAAGAAAAAAGATGTTTTGACGTTGGCGATCTGCATACTGATATGTCAATGTGCGGGGTTTATCGGTTCGTTCTTCACACGGCCCTCAATCCCAACCTGGTATGCGACCCTTGACAAACCACCCTTCACTCCGCCCAATGGGGTATTTTCACCGGTGTGGATTACGCTCTTTTTGCTTATGGGGATATCGCTCTTCCTCATATGGCGCAGAGGCCTTGCTGAGAGCAAGGTTAAGATAGCCCTCGGTTTCTTCGGCTCGCAGCTGATCTTCAACATCTTGTGGTCGGTGCTATTCTTCGGCCTCAGGTCTCCCCTTGCAGGGTTCATAGATATCGCCGTGCTCTGGCTTGCGATCGCCCTCACAATTTTTTATTTCTTGAAGGTATCGAAGACGGCCGGCGTACTCCTCTTGCCGTACATAGTGTGGGTAAGCTTTGCGGCGGTGCTTAACGTTTACATCTGGAGGCTCAATCTTTGAGATTGTGGAGCATACATCCCCAGTACCTTGATAGGATGGGCCTTGTAGCATTGTGGCGAGAATCTCTCCTGGCACAAAAGGTTTTAGAGGGGGGGACAAAAGGCTATAGAAGTCATCCACAGCTGAGGAGATTTAGGGATCACCCGCACCCTCAGCGAGCGATCGCGCACTATCTGATGGGGGTGTGGGAAGAGGGACGCAGGAGAGGGTATCATTTTAACAAAGCAAAGATCGGCGCAGAGGGACCACTAACAATACAGAAGATTCCAATAACCAAAGGCCAGCTGCGATATGAATTGCAATGGCTCTGCACCAAGGTGCAGCGGCGCGATCCTCCCACATATCAACGGTTGCTGGCTGTTGAAGCAATCGAATGTCATCCGATTTTTGAAACTATTGAAGACGCAATCGAGGAATGGGAAAAGGTGATTACCTCCTAGAGAAGAACTAACGCTTTATCTGCACCTTGAGATAGAGATCCCCTGTTCCCCCTTCAGTTGTCTGCCGCCCCATTCCCCTCAGTCGTAATGTGGTGCCCTCCGAAAGTCCCGGCGGTATGTTCACGAAAAAGGTCTTCTTGGTACGATTATGGGCGATGTTGACCAGTTTGCGCCCCCCCTGGCGGGCCTCCCGCTCGCTCACCGATATAACGCCGTGGAGATCGGGGCCATCTCCTGAGGCAACGGGATGGATCAGGTGGAGGCGTGGTGTCGCCCGCTTTCTGGTCAATCGTTGGATGCGTTCATCCACGCCTGTTGTCGGCACCATCTCAAAGAGCTTTAAAAAGACTATGCCGAATAGAAATCCACCAATATGAGCCCACCAGGCAATGCCTCCCCCCTTGCCTGCTGTAGCCGCGGCGTTCAGAAGCTGAAACAAGAGCCAGATGCCGAGAAAAAAGAATGCAGGAATCTGGACGAAATAGGGCAAGAAAAAGATGGGTATGAGGGTCAAGACCTTTGCCCGCGGATAGAGGATGAGGTAGGCCCCCATTACGCCAGCAATGGCGCCGCTGGCACCGATGGTTGGGATGTCCGAATGCCAATTAACAACGAATTGTGAAGCCCCCGATGCCAAACCACACAAAAGATAGAAGCAAAGATATCGAATGTGTCCCAGTCGATCTTCCACATTGTCCCCGAAGACATAGAGGAACCACATGTTTCCCAAGAGGTGCCAGAAGCCACCGTGCAAAAACATAAAGGTGAGAAAGGGGAGCACCTGCTGACCGAAGGTGAAATACAGTGCAATCTGTGGGTCAGTATACCGCGCAGGGACAAGCCCGTAGCGATAGATGAAGTCAGTGATCCCTTGCCCTTGGGTTAGCTCTATAATAAACGCCAATACTGAGACCGCGATGATGCACGTGTTGACGACAGGATATGTGTCAGATCGATTGGTATCTCTCAGAGGTATCACTGTCCCTTAAGCTAGCAAAGTCCTTCAAGGCAGTCAATGAGATTCCCTGCTTACTGTTTATGCCATACTGCAACCACTGCCCCATGTATAGAGCGATACAAAGGGAAAATGACTAGTTGCCATTATTTATCAAGGGGCTTTTAGGCACATCCCCTTGTGTAGTTTTTTATATATAGATGAACGATCTTTTTTAAACCATTGAAATTATTAGATTCTAAAACAAGCAAAAGCTCGTATTGAGGTCACATTTTGATGTGGGTAACAACCTGTCAATCATTGACAGTTCATTCAGCTTGTGCTATTTCTTTGTCTGCTCTTACAATATAACACCTACAAATATAATCGAGGCATCAACAAGACCGTGAGCATTCGACGTGCCACTAGAAACGGCGGAATAGGTTTTTTGCTTCATACTGAATTGTTGCGCGATGAGATAACCGAACACACCTGAGAGACATGTGCGGTGTCAAGAGGAGGAGTGCACTTGCAGGTCGCCTCTTGAAGGAGGGGCGCAGGATGGAAAATAACGAAAATACAAAAGCGCAACTCCTCAATGAGTTAAAAGAAGTGCGTCACCGTATAGCTGAACTTGAGATATCAGATAGTAAACTCAAGGGAGTGGAAAAGGCGCTCGGGGATTCAGAGAAGAATTTTTTTCAGTCCTTCCATGCCAGTCCTGACTGTATCGTCATCACCTCATTAGCCGATGGACGCTATGTTGAGGTCAACGACAGCTTTTTGCAAGCAGTTGGTTATCGCCGTGAAGAGCTTATTGGCCACACCGTCGTCGAACTCAATATGTGGGCAGATCCACAAGAGCGTGAACAGTTTGCTCAGATACTGCGGGATCAAGGAGCTGTCCACAATAAAAAGGTCGCCCTCCGTAAAAAATCAGGAGAACTCTGTTGGGTGCTGATGTCCGCAGAGCTTATTGAAATTGCCGCCACGCAATGTATCCTTACCGTGTCAAAGGATATCACCGAGCGTAAGCGAAAAGAGGAGGGTTTTGCGAAACATCAAGAACAGTTAGAAGCGTTGGTTGCAGAGCGCACCGCTGAACTGAAAGCAATCAATGAACAGCTCCAAGCAGAGATCACTGAACGTAAGCACGCCGAAAAGGCGCTGAGATCATTTCAATCAGACCTCCAGGCGAAAAACAAATCATTGGAGGTCCTCAGCACTATTGCTGATAAGATATATGGTTCCCTCGATGTGCAAACCGTGGCGGAACGGGCCGTTGCCGCTATGATGAACTACAGCCAAGCTCCCTGCGTCAGTATCTTTGTTGTGAATGCAGAATCACAGTGTCTGGAATCACGCTATTCCATTGGATTCAGTGAAGAAGTGCGCCGGGAGATAGCACACGTGCCGCTCAAGGGAAGCTTGAGTGGTGTTACCGTTGCTCGCGAGGAACTCGTTACCACTGACAATGTAACGAACGACGATCGTGTTGAACCGGAGGTTAAGAAGGCACTGCTCAAACAGGGGGTGCAAGGGATCATATCGGTACCTTTGCTCTTTCAGGATCAGGCCTTAGGGGTTATTAATCTTTTCTTTAAAGGGGACATCCCTTCCTTGACGGATTTTGAGCGAGAAACCCTCATGCATATTGGTAAAACCATCGGATTGGCCATGGCCAATGCCAATTATGTAGCGCAGATTGAGGCTGAGATTAAAGAGCGCACGAGGGTTGAACAATTATTACAGAGAGAGCGGGAAACCTTCTACTCAACCATTCAAGGGGCCCCTAACGGTATGGCCCTGATCGACAAAGATGGGCGGTATCTTTATATCAATGCTGAATTCACCAACATCACGGGCTATACGTTTGAGGATGTCGCCACCGGCAATGGCTGGTTTAACCGGGCCTATCCCAACCCAAAATACAGACGGAAAGTTATCGAGATCTGGAAAAAAGATTTAGGGTATAAGGCCTTTGACAGGGTATTTCGTGTGGTCTGTAATGAAGGAGCGGTAAAAGAAATAGAATTCAAGGGGACCGTGCTAGAAGATGGAAAGATTATCATAACGTTATCCGACATCACCGAGCGCAAGCAGGCAGAAGAGGTACTACGAGAATCTGAAACGCGCCTTCGTAAACTCTTCGAGGCAATTCCCGAAGCTGTTATTGTCCACGATGAAGAGGGTTATATCCTCCTTATCAATGACTTCGGTGCAAAACGACTCGAATGGACTGTGGAAGATCTGGTAGGGAGAAATTTGCGTGAGATCGTAGAATCTGAGAACGCTACGGTAATTTCCGATAACGTCAGAGCGGCCCTTACCAATGGCTCGTGCAGTTTTGAGACAACCTACATTTCGCGCACCGGGCGCCATATCGTAGCGGAGGTTAACGAGCGCCCGATTGAACTTGAGGGAAGAAGCGTTATCCTGAGCGTTGCACGGGACATCACTGAGCGCAAGCGGGCGGAACAACAGCTTGCCTATATGGCTACCCATGATGCCCTGACAGGCTTGCCCAACCGGGTGTTGTTCAATGATCGCCTCACCCTGGCGTTGGCCCAAGCACATCGCCATCAGCAAAAACTCGCCGTGATGTTGCTCGATCTTGATCGGTTCAAGGACATCAATGATACCTTAGGGCATAGCGTAGGAGATCAGTTGCTCCGCGTTGTCAGTAAGCGTTTGCACAGACTTCTGCGCGAGAGTGATACCCTGGGGCGTATGGGGGGTGATGAATTTTTATTTTTAGTGCCAGACATAACTCGGCTCGAACATGCAACCGAGGTTGCACGAAAGATTCTTGTATCCTTTCAAGAACCGTTTTCGGTTGAGGGCCATGAACTCCGCACCACTGCCAGTATAGGGGTTACCATCTATCCCGATGATGGTGCAGATGCTGATACCTTGCTCAAGAACGCCGACATAGCCATGTACCGTGCTAAACAAAAGGGAAGAAACAACTATCAAAGCTACACATAGACCCCCCGAGTAACTCATTGTTTTAGGCAAATCGGCTGGACCGATCAAGAATCATACCAATCGCACATTTCTATTGGATTTTTCCTTCAAATGGTTTGCTGTTTTGGCAGCATGCACACCTGTCTTGGCTATCTCCTCTTGCGGCGGTATCCTCAAGGTAATATACTACTAAAAAAGGGTGTTCTCCCTTAACTTTTTTCAGGGGATCGAACGACATCGTATCTGAGCTTTGTGAGGCAGGCATAGGTATCGCCATATTGTACATTTCTTCAACAACGGTGATACACCTTAAAAATAATGATCAAAAACATACAAGGAGGGAGGAAGAAACATGAAACGTTTCAGGTGGCAAATCCTTTTGGCTTCGTTGCTCATTATTTTATCGGCGGTTTTTTATTTCTTCCATTATGTGGTCTTCCACGACGCCCACCATATCTTTATCTACCTGGTTGGAGATATTGCCTTTGTCCCCATTGAGGTTTTGCTGGTTACGGTGATAATCCATCAGATGCTGAGCGCACGGGAGAAAAATGCCCGGATGGAAAAGCTGAACATGGTTATCGGGGCTTTCTTCAGCGAGGTTGGAATAAGTTTGCTTACGTACTTTTCCGATTGGGATCCTAAATTGGATAAGATCAGAAAAGATCTCATGGTGACGAGCGATTGGACCCATCAAGAATTTCTAGATGTGAGCAAGCGTCTTAAGAAATTCGATTATGGCATTGATATCGACAAGGTCGACTTATCAAGCTTACGGAAGTTTTTGAGGGAAAAGATTGACTTTTTACTCCGACTTCTTGAGAATCCAACGCTGCTGGAGCACGAATCCTTCACCGAACTCCTCTGGGCGGTCTTTCACCTTGCAGAAGAGTTGGCAGCCAGGGATAATGTCAAAAAATTACCGGACACCGACCATCAGCATCTCGCCGGTGATATCAAAAGGGTATATGTCTTGCTGGTCCATCAATGGGTGAATTATATGGGGCATTTAAAAGATAACTTCCCCTATCTCTTTTCCCTGGCGATGAGGATAAACCCCTTTGATCAAGAGGCGTCACCGATCGTGAAATAACGTGTTCATGATGTACGAGAAGGGGGGGCTGGATCGTCATATCGATATGAGAGACTCTCTTCAGCGCCGTCACGCTCTCCTTGACTTGCTCATACAGTGTGCTATTTTTTGATACATAAGACGACGGCGTCCAGATAATAAGCCGTCGTTACATTTGCTATTAAGGAGGGGAGATATGACCAGGTCGCTGTTAAAGTGTTTGCAAGACAGCGGGGCACATAAGACTATCCTGTATTCCGCAGGGATCATGCTGATGGCTGCGGCGATCCTTACCGCTGCCGGCTGTTACGAGACCTATGTTGAGGTTATCGATGCCTCTTCAGCTGTTGCCGTGTTCGATGCACCAGGGCATTATACGTACGACGCAGGGGGATCGGTGACTATCTCGGCTGTGCCCCACAGCAATGACTACCGCTTCCGAGAAGTGAGCAAAGACAACGACGTCTCGACAGGCTATCTCCGAGCAGTCCCCTTACAGGGGGATATCTATATCGTCCAGGCCAAGTATGACGACGATGAGGTCTACTATCTCACCTTCTATCAATTTACCAGCGACCGTCGTTTTAAGCCCATGGAATCTCATGTAGACGACAAAAAACTCGATCAACTTGCCCAACAATATGGTGTTAAGATTGATCGGGATTTTGATCTCGTACCGTACCTGAGCGGTAGTCGCAGCAGTATCAAGGCCTTTCTCCTCGGGCACGCGAGTCTACCTTTCACTTCCGGCACAAAGCATAATGCTCAGTAAGGTCAACTTAACATAATAAGGAGGAAAGATATGGCCAGAGAACTGTTCAGATTTTTGCAGGGCAGCAGGGCACATAAGACCATCCTGTATTCGGCAGGGGTCGTGTTGCTGGCTGCGGCGATCCTTACCGCTGCCGGTTGTTACGGGACCGATGTTGAGGTTATCGATGCCTCCTCGGCAATTGCCGTGTACGGTGTACCAGGGAATTATACGTACGACGCAGGGGGATCGGTGACTATCTCGGCTGTGCCCCACAGCAATGACTACCGCTTCCGAGAAGTGAGCAAGGACAATAAGGTCTCGACAGGCTATTTACGATTGGTCCCCTTAAAGGGGGATATCTATATCGTCCAGGCCAAGTATGACGACGAAGACGGCTACTGTCTAGTCTTCTATCAATTTACCAGCGACCGCCGTTTTAAGCAAATGTATCCTGACGTAGACGATTCAAGGCTCGATCAGCTTGCACAGCAACATGGTGTAACGATTGATCTGGACTTTCTGTACCTGGAAGGTAGTCGCAACAATATCATGGCCTTTCTTCGCGCGCACGCGAGTCTGCCTTTCACTTACAGCGAATAGTGTAATTATGATTTAAGACAACGAGGAGGGAACTATCATCGCAAGAATTCAAGCAGGTCATCTTTTTTCACGAGCAACAGATTTCGCTTTTTAATAAAGAAAGGAATCTAACATGAAAAAAATGTTTTTGGTGTTGATTCTTTTGGCCATCTTCCCGGTGTCTCTTGCTCTGGGCATAGAAATCGGAGGAGTTCAGCTGCCCGACGCTCTAACGGTGAATAATGCGAAGCTGCAGTTAAATGGTGCTGGCCTGAGAACAAAAGTGGTTATCAAGGTCTACGCAGGGGGGCTCTATCTTCTGCAAAAGGAAACAGACCCAGCGAAGATTATTACAGCAGACGAACCCATGGTGATTCGTATGCACTTCATCCATAGCAGCGTGTCCAAGGAAAGCCTGGTCAATGCATGGAACGAAGGGTTCGCCAATGCCACCAATGGTAATATTGCTGCGATAGAAAAAGAAATCAAA
>Ga0307435_1000899_pt1 | contig 12941 bp, 8 predicted proteins | sample SalMarWE160470MG_FD_202164 | JGI IMG/M metagenome (GOLD analysis project Ga0307435, IMG submission 202164) | Salt marsh sediment microbial communities from the Plum Island Ecosystem LTER, Massachusetts, United States - WE1604-70 | ecosystem: Environmental > Aquatic > Marine > Intertidal zone >... | reverse complement strand
CCATTGCCGCAGCTTATGCCCTTTATCGGCTTGTCGATGTCATCGAGTACTTTTTAAATCGTCTGGTGGGCAAGACAGAAACCAAACTTGACGATATGCTCGTGCCGGTGGTGCGTAAGGCCATGCGAGTGACAATAGCGATTGTCGCAGTTCTTCTGATTAGTGAGAATATCTTAGGGGCGAATGTAAAGTCACTTCTGCTTAGTGCCGGCGTCGGCGGCATTGCTATCGCTCTTGCAGCCAGGGAGACGATAGCCAATTTCTTCGGCTCTATCACAATCTTTGCGGATAGGCCCTTTCAGATGGGTGAGTTGATAAAGATTGAGGGCCATTTCGGCCCCGTCGAAGAGGTCGGCTTTAGAAGCACGCGTGTCCGCACACTCGATGGTCATCTTGTCACTGTTCCCAATAGCGTGATTGCAAATTCGATTGTGGAAAACGTCGGCCAGCGTCCCTTTATCCGCAGGAAATCAAATATCACCATAACTTATGATTCGGGCCATACAAAGGCCAAACGGACGGTTGAGGTCATAAAAGAAATCCTTGCCGGCGTGCCGGAGGTAAATACCGACCCTGAAAAGCTGCCGAGGGTGTACTTTAGTGACTTTAATGACTGCTCGTTGAACATATATATGAGCTATTGGGTCAAGCCTGCCGATTATTGGCTGTACCACGAGGTCAACCAGCGTGTCAACTTAGAGATGATGAAGCGTTTCGAAGCCGAGGGAATTGAATTTGCCTTCCCAACACAAACATTATACTTGAAGAAAGAGTAGAAATCACCTTCCGAGCAGCCGAGTGACGCGGTGGATTTAACGCTCGGGAAAAACAGGGAAATGATATAATATAGATGAGGTGCGAAAAAAAGATTACCAATGAGACCAATAATGAAAGACTTTGCTAATTATCTTCCGGCGCACCTTCCGGTGTTTTCCGCGAGCGTCCCTGGCAGCTCTCGCAATGGCATGCTCCCACCATTTTTAGATGTGTTGTGCCGGCAAGAGCCTTTGTTTCGATTAGTCTGGCGCCTTTTGCCTGCATTTTACGAAGTGCCATTTGCGCATCCTTTTTATTACGTGAGCCTACCGCATCGACCACAACAGCCACCTTCTTTCCTCGCTGCAGCAATCCCAGCGCAGTCGCCTTAACGGCGTCTTCCGCACACGCACCTATCAGCACAAACTCACTGGCACGCACTTCGCTCAGCAGCCTGTCAATTCGAGGTTCATCAAACGGGTCAACGCAGCGCTTGTGAAAGATGATTTGCTTGTACTGCCGCATCATATCTCTTGGCAAATCGGTGCTACCATCCGCTGGAAAAGTCGCCCTGTTTTGCAACAGTGTATAGTGTATTTTTTTCTGTCCATCGGTGCCATCAACGCAGTGGTGATTCTCTTCCTCGTGGTTGTTGTTTGGATAGACATCACAGGTTGAGATTATTGGGATATTTTTCCTTCTCGCCCACGCCATTACCCTTCGGATGTGCGCGAGAACTCTTCTGTGGTTTCTTATACACGCTTTGCCCCCAGCTAACAGGAAGTCTCGCTGCGTATTAACATCTATCAGAACTTGTTTACGCCGCGTTTTGACCATTTGCAGAATCATATTTAATGGTCCTTACATTAAGACCTCAAGAGTCCTATAATTGCTACGCTATGGCCAACAATAAGTTCAGGGTTCCCACAAAGCGGGAATCTTCACATCCTTCTATCGAATAGTGACAGCATCCACTTTAAACGCAACGAAGACAAAAAACTAATTTTTGAATCTTTACCTAAACACCCTTTTTTATGTAGAATAACAAACACAAATTTATGTTGTTTTATTGTCCTGCTTTATGCAGGAGATTTGACTTATGGCTCGAAAATTAAAGGACTATCCTTGTATTGCGTTGAAGCCGGAAGATTTAAAAGGTGAAATTGATTTTGTTCGAGTTTTCGGACGTTCTCGTCACGGCGAAGCGTGCCGTAGCCAGGCAAGCCCCCTCCATGTAGAGATCGGTACCGGCAAAGCTACCTTTCTGCTAAGCCAGGCTATGGCCCAGCCGAACGTGAATTTTCTCGGCATCGAGCGGGCCAACAAATACTACCGTTACGCTGTTGACCGAATTGGCCGATGGGGACTGACTAATATTCGGGTAATCCGCACTGACGCAGCCGCCTTTTTAGCTGATTTCTTACCGACTAACTCTGTGGACTGTTTCCATATCTATTTCCCAGACCCTTGGCCAAAAAGACGTCATCATAAAAGACGCTTCTTCTGCCCTACCAATCTGGAGCATCTGGTTCGCTGCTTAAAGACCGGAGGCACTTTAAGAATTGCCACTGATCACGCTGCATATTTTGAACAGATAAGGATATTAATAACCGACAGAAACGAGCAGCTTGAACAAACTGAATTTCTCCCCTCTGCCGGTGCAAGTAATGGAGAGTTGAGCGGCACAAACTACGAACGAAAATACATCAAAGACAAAAGACAGATCTATACTATCGCGGCGATGAAGAAATAAAGCTCGTTTACGTGTACTCGCAATGATTGGCGATTTTTAACGGGGTGTGCCGAGGATTTTCAGCGAATCTTCAACTACCGGAAGAGTCTTGGTTTCAACCTTTGGATCGTTAACATTACCTGTTACTTCCATCCGTATGACAGCTTTACCAAGACCTTCGGTCAGAGAACCCAAAAGCGAAGGCTCCGCACCAGCCAGACGTCGGCCTCGAGCAGTGAGACTCAGACCAATATCTGCGTTTCTCAAGTTCATCAAGCCTGAGCCATGAAAAGCGACTGTTTCACCGGATAAATCAAACACATCAAAAAGGAGCGTGTCGGATCTGATATATGAATCAACAACCATTCGTTCAAAGGCAAAATCTTTAGGCTCCGTCAGCCTCAAAACGTATAATAGCTTCGCCAATGGGGAGAGTTTACCCACCTGCATATCCCTTATAGCCAGCCTGCATCTGCCGAGCCGTGAAGAATTGTCGCCTATCTGGGCACAGATGCTCAGTGACCCGCCCATTATCCCACTGGTATAGTCGGTTTTGGCCTGCCTCAGACGGTTTGGCTCCTCGCCCAAGAGAAACTGCCTTAAGTCAATATTGTCAAAAGCAACTTGTAACAAATATTCCAAAGCCTCCCCTGCAGGTTTGATTTCCAATTTGCCCGTCAATTTGCCGTCGTAACAATCTGCGACAAAACTTTCAGCTAACCACTGCCGCAGATGCGGCTCGTAATTCAAATTCATCGTCATACTCGTTATGGATTTGCCCTTGATCTTAAAATTATCTGCAAGCACAGCAACCTGTCCATCAGAAAAACCATCTCCGGTTTTATACGAGCCTTTTGCTTTTAAAACCGCACCTAATTCTGCTTGAGCACCGGACATATTGAAATTGCAGGCCTTAAATCCGACAGTGGCAGTGAAATCTATGAGTTTTTCGCCGTCATCAACTTTAGAAACTTTTACATTTTCCAAGTCCATATCAAATCGGCCGGTCGGTGACAACGCCTGATAAAAAGAGCCTATATCTGCCGGCAGAGCACACACTAAAAATTCACCTAAAGAAATGTCCCTTGCTGAAAGTTGAAATATACCATTGCTGAAAGTGTTATCAGCCAGAACAATTTGGCCATTTAATTTTATGGTCGAGTCCATCAAAGGCAAATTTGTTTCTTGAATGCTGTCAGCTGGAGTTGCGGTAATCTTGTCGAATATCACATTGTTGTTCGTTATCGTTATCTTGCCGGTGATGTCTTTTAAAGGATAGGTAAATCGCTTGAAATTGATGCTATTACCCAAACACTCAACAGATATGCTGTAGTCAGTGCGTTCATCATTGCTCATTTTTTTAAAATTTGCGCTGATGCTCACCTTGCCGGCTGGCCGCAGTTCCGAAGCAACTTTTACCATTCCCGCAGGCAACAGACCAATCAATTCATCGCTCAATTGAGCCTGCTGTGCACCTATCGCCAAGTAATAACGTGGTAATCGCGGTTGATCTGTGAGCCAAATTCCACCAACTAATGAAACCTTGCTCTGGCCATAGCGGCCGGTAAAATTTTTAATACTCGTCGAATCGGGCGTCAGATGAACTTTTGCCGATACATCAGAGATCATCAGCCCCGATTTATTCGCTTTCAAAGAAGCTTGTTTCAAAGTCACATCCGCAAAAAAACTTGCCCGTCTTGTCCTGGCCAAATTGTAGGGCGGGACTTGCCCTACCTCCGAGCTTGCTGTCGCTGTATCCTCCGCTGGCGTAAAAATCCTGATATCAGCATCAGCCAGCCCATTCATATCAAATTGGTTATAAAGAGTCCCTTGCTCAGCCAGCAATGTCCTTACAAGTGTCGGGTCGAACGGCATATCGTTTGCTTTAATCGACAGATTATAAATCGGATTGTCGGTATTGTACTCGATAACTTTACCATTAGAAATTATGCTGCCTCCTCCGTTTGCTTGTGAAACCACATCGACAACTGTTATGCTGTCGGAGTCAAAATAAAGCTTACCTTTAAGAGCCTTCAATGGGTAAGGGAAACGCCAATAAACAGCTTCGGCGCCTCGCAATTCAACCTCAAGCAATTTCCGCTTATCCATTAGTCCGCTAAAGGCGGAGCGGCTAAAGCGATAATTAATTGCCGCCAGACCGCTGGGAGAAAAAGCTGTCCAAAATTCTTTTTGTTTCAGGCTTAATGCCTCATACAGATCGTCGTCCAGCGCCATATTATCACTCGTAATCTGGATCTGATACCGCTGATCAGGACCAAAATCTTTTACCCAGCCGGTGACTGTCACCTCGACATCACCGTGTTTGCCGGAAAGATTATTCAACATAGCGCTATTTTCGGTGAAATCTATCTGGCCTGCCACCTGTTCTATTGTGTAAGGGAACCTGCTATCGCAAATGGTCACGTCCTTACACAAGACTTTACCGGTGATCGTGCTTTTGCTTAATTGGCTGAAATCACCCGATACCTCCATATCTATATCGACTTTTCCTGTGGGACTATACCTGTTAAAAAAACTTTGCAGAGAAGTAAACAGAACAGATTCTGCTAAAAACGCCGACCTATTGAGGGCAAGTGTTTCTCCACCTGACGCCTTAGGGCATGACAAATTCTCGATTTTCAGCTTCAATAAAAAATTTTTGTTGCGGTCGTAATTCAATACCGCATCCAGCGTATCTATAACCCAGGCATTCTCAAATGCAGGTATGCCAGCCGATGAAATCCCGCCTGCCACTGTAATTCTCCCAGGGAGCCAAGACCCGACCAGTTTGCTTCTACCCCGTTTTTGCGAAGAGCTACTCGCAGATGAGTTGCCATCCGCCTTTTCAGCCGTTGTTATATCAAAACTATAACCGCCTAAAATTTCTTTAGCAGGTCTGAAACTCATATCAATAGGTACTGCTCCGAGAACTGTGGCCTGGCCTTTCGAGACCTTACTGTATTGCAGCGTTCCACCGTTAAGGACAATAAGAGGCATTTTGCCTGCGCTACCTTTAGGGACGTTGAATTTAAGTGCTTCTAAATTCCACTGGTCTGTGTCCAAATCGTGTTGGGCATTGAAAACAAAATCATTAATACGTATTTCCTTTATTCGTGGTCCCAATAACAATAAGCTGCCTATACTAAAACGGGCGTAAACTGTCTTCGCTTTGAGAATTGTGTTGTCGTATTCTTGTTTCTGATGGGGTCTTATTACAAGACGCTCGATCAAAGCTGAGCCGTTAAACTTGAAATCGATAAATTCGGCATCTACCTTGCATCCGGCCAGCTCACTGATTTCTGCTATTGCAATTTGCGGCAGAGCACACCATAGCCAGCTCAAGATAAAGCCTAAAGCGATAACCAAAATTAAAACCACGATTGGCCATCGCAGCAGAGCTATACCTCGTCTTTTAGGCCTGTTGGCTGACGGCTGTTGATCCTGATTTTTGAATTGGCTCATACAAAACATATAAGGTCTTGGATTTAAGGCACAGCATTCAATTTATGATTACTATTTTTTATTGCTTTGTCTGCAATATCCCGGCGCCAGTATGCACCGTCGAATTTTATTTTCTCTACTGCCTCGTATGCCCTTTTCTTTGCATCTGCGATTCGCTCGCCCAAAGCGGTCACACCCAACACCCTGCCCCCGTTTGTAATAATATCCCCATTCTGCTTTTTAGTTCCCGCGTGGAACACGACCACATCCTTGAGTCGGCCGGCCGTTTCAAGACCGGTTATTTTTTTGCCCTTTTCATAATCGCCCGGATATCCACCCGAAGCCATGACGACGCAGACTGCCGGCCGCTGGTCCCACTCCAGCGTAACCTCATTCAGTCTCCCTTCACATACCGCCAGGCAAATTTCCAGCAAATCACTTTTAAGCCGCATCAGGATCGGCTGAGTCTCCGGGTCACCGAACCGAACGTTAAATTCCAGCACTCTCGGCCCAGCGCTGGTAATCATCAGCCCTGCATAGAGCACGCCTTTGTACAACGTGCCGGTGCGATTCATGCCATCTACGACAGGCACGAGAATCTCACGTGTGATTCTGTTCATCATCTCCTCGGTGACAACCGGTGCCGGGCTGTAAGCACCCATTCCGCCTGTGTTAGGCCCTGTGTCGCCGTCGCCGATCGGCTTATGGTCCTGCGATGTTTCCATAACATAGATATTATGCCCATCCACAAAAGCTAATATCGAGGCCTCCTCACCCAACAGCTTTTCTTCGACTATGATTTTGTCCCCCGCCGAGCCAAATATCTTATCACACATTATCCTTTCCGCCGCCAGGATACCGTCTGCCGGGTCGTCACAGATAATGACTCCTTTGCCCTGTGCAAGACCCGCCGCCTTTACTACCACCGCTTCATCCCTGCTTGCTATATACTTTTTAGCGTCGGTGAATCTGTCAAAAATTCTGCCCTCGGCGGTTGAGACAGCGCTAGAACGCATCAACTGCTTGGCAAATGCTTTGTCGGCTTCAAGCTGTGCGGCACCGGCGCTCGGCCCAAACGCTTTTATGCCCGCCTCTTCAAAAGCATCGACCACACCTGTTGCGAGCGGGTCTTCCGGGCCCACAACTACCAAGCCTACATCGTTTTGACGTGCGAAGTTTACTAACTTATCAATATCAGTAGCTGCAATTGGAATATTTTCTCCACATTGGTTAGTGCCAGCGTTGCCTGGTGCGGTATAAAGTTTGCTAAGGTTATTCGACTGAGCCAGTTTCCATGCTATAGCATGTTCGCGTCCACCGCTGCCAATTAAAAGTACATTCATCTGCCAACCTCTATTAATAATTTGTAGTTAGCCCAGGATTTATTGCGGGCTTGCGTCTTTATCCTAATCTATGAATAAAAGGTTGGCAATCGGTAATTTGGAAATTCGTACACCAGACTTGCAGGAAATCATTCTATCTTTTATCCTGTCCGCTATGGTTAAGACAGAAAAGCTTAAAGTTCAAACTCGTGGAAACTGCGATATCGTAGATATAACTGAGCAGGTCAAAAAAGCTATCATGCAATCCCAGATAACCAATGGTACCGTCACACTTTTTAATATCGGTTCAACAGCAGGTATAACTACCACCGAATACGAGCCGGGCCTTGTCAATCACGATATAAAAGCTGCTTTTGAGAGAATTGCACCACGAAACTACCGATATGAGCACGAAGAAACTTGGCACGACGATAACGGCCATTCTCACGTAAGGGCCTCGGTTTTGGGTCCTTCTTTAGCCGTGCCGGTCGTAGATGGCCAACCGACTCTTGGAACCTGGCAACAAATAATCTTAGTTGATTTTGACACTATACCAAGAACAAGAACAGTAATATGCCAGATAATGGGCGAATAAGCTCCTTTACTCCTCGCCTGTCGCTCGTGAAGTATACGTCGTTTTCTCTACCAATGAACCGTATATCATACTAAGCGTAGATGAAGCATCCGGCCCTTATGCTCTTTTTTCTTGCCTTTCCCGACAGTACCGATCATAATACAGTGGACAAAAGTGGATTTCTATATATCCTTGATTTTCACCTGCAGCGAGGGAAGCGTTTAACTGCTGGCTGATTTAATTTTAGTGCCAATAGGATTCGAATCCTTTGGGGAAACTATTTTTCAATGGTTTTTTACATTTTAAAGTTTGAACTCCAATGCCTTTATTGTGATACCTCCAACAGTAACATCCGTTCGGAAATCCGCCTTAGAATGAGGCTTGACAAATTCCATGCGCGTACGAAAATAATGTAAGCATACTCGTTGGCCTACCATATTGGTTAGGTCCTAAGATAAAGGGGAATTGGTAGTTGGAGGGACAACCATGTGGATTAACCTCGGCTTCTTCACGATGGGTTTATTCGTTGGTAACCTCGCCGGCCTTAGTGCAACAAGCGTAGTAACACAAATGATTGGGCTTTTCTTTGCCCTTGCGGGAGGTTCGATAATCGCATTTCTCAAAAAGCTGGATACGAAGGAACAGAAAGCAGCAGGACAGGCGCTGTTTGCTGCTTCGTTAGGTGCTCTACTGGGAGTCTATGTCAGTGTTCTTGTAGTGCAGTGGCATCTGTTAAGTCCCCCAGGTGTTCGAGCACCTAATTCTTCATCGCAAATACCAGTTGCACAGGGGAGCGAGAGGCCGGGGTATTACCTTCCCGCATCATCAATGAAGGACATAGTAACCAATAGCAACGCCATACATATACAGTACGAGAGAGGCGTATTAACCCTGGAGGAGGCTTATGAAAAAACATACGACCTTATCCATGGAGGTCTCGACCAATGATAACGCAAAGACGCATTTTTGTGTTTTTAAGCCTGGTAGTGTCGATCTTCCAAGTTGGCTACGCCCAAAGGGACGCCGTAGTCGAGATCTGGACTGTCAAGGAGTCTCGGCAACATAGCTTAGGGACTGGTTTCTTCTTTGGCGATAGTACCACTGTTCTTACATGCTACCATGTGATTCGGGGAGCAAAGGAAATACGCGTTGCCTATAGGCCTGACAGGACCAAGCCCTCGGAGGTCTACACGGACGTGCTTGTGCGGAGTTACTCGCCTGATCGTGACTTGGCAGTTCTACAAATTAGAGGCGTCACAGAAGCGATCCCATTTGTCCGTCCGGCTGCCGAAACCCTTTCATGGAGGGAAGGGCAGGAAATGACCGTATATGGCCACCCACATGGCATTTTCTACTCACATCTGAGGGTATATCCCACACACGCCGGGTACGTTGTAACGCAAGACGTCAAAGACAGAAGACAAGCCCCGATATTCAACATCAAGGACGTCAATTTGGTGTTGCTTGAGGGGCGGATCTACGGTGGGATGAGCGGGGGTCCCGTACTATTCGAAGGAGGATGCATCGGCGTTTTATCCGGATGCAAACACGAGGGCGGTACGATAGCGTGGGCGATTCCATGTATGTATGCAACGCCCGAACGCATGATCTCCGTCAACAAAACCCCGCGAGATATTACGAATTGGCCTCCTTTGAGGCTGATGAGACCAAACCGGGCAATTCTGACCCAGAACACGCAAATCGAACAGCGCGTGCAGCACTTGCTGGATGAATATTTTGCCGAGATCGAGACATTGGCAGCTCTGAACGATGAGCTTAATGCGCATGCGGTGAAAGCCCTTGGGTGCATACAATCGTTTTGGCTGCTCATAGAAGGTGGCTTATCCAGCGGAGCCCGACCGAGCGAAGTGATGAATAATCCTGCATACGAACACCTTAAGAATGAAACGAACAAGGACTGGAAGGCCCTGGACGAGACGTGGTACCGGATAGTCGATTCCAGGCTCAGATTACACGCCCGCATGGAGAAGCTGGAATCTGAAACCAGAAGCTTTTCTAAGGCCCTTCCGAGAACACAGAAGAACGACGAGCTCGGCAAGGAGTACATAAGTCTTGCCGAACCGATGCGCAGAGAAATCGTCGAGTCTGGAAAGAGAACTAAGGAGCTTGAGCAATCGATGCAAAATGTTATAAAAGCCATGGGGAAACCACCAGCGACCTTGGAAGAGATGAAGACCTATTTCAAAACGATGGAGGCTTATCCTTCTGCCATATTGCGTCCAAGTTCCCGAAGAGATCGCGTAGCAAGGCTGCGTGTCTTTCGGAGTCTCGGCTATCTCTGGCAGCGGATCTTTGCGGAGGAATATGACACGCGCGACATGAACTGGGTGTTTATGTGCAACAAAGGCTATAGCATGGTAATTCCGGCAGGCTGGCAGATTGACACGTGGCCTGACACCCCCGACTCGGATACTGTCGACGCTGACTTACGCGATGCACTCTTGGAACCGTGTCTCTATATAAATAATGGGATAGGTGAAGACTTGACTGATACGGTTTGCGTCGCAATCTGTACCTTTTCCAGCCAGCTGGAATCTGTCCCGCTGGATAAGAAAGTGGAGTGGTTCCGAACTGTTGCCAATGGGTTCGCTGGAGGTAGGGATATCGAGATCTACAGGGAGGGGACCATCCTTTACTCTGCTGTGCCTGCTGAGTCGGGAAAGGAATATAGTTACTTTGCTATGGCAACGCTCCCTGAAAAAACCGTCTACCTGTGGGCGCTCCCATTTAACCGTAAATATCTCGACACGGTCAGGCGCGCGCTTCCGGCAATGGTCTCAAGTGTACAACTCACAAAGTAGCAAAACGGTGGGCTCAAGTCTACCCTATCAATCTACTCTACATCCCAAGTTCCTGGAGTATGACTGTTAATACCCAATGTGATTTAGTTGCTTCATCACATCATTTAATTGAGAGTAATATTGAAATATGCTTGGCAGTAGCTTTATCAGGAGACAAATAACCAAAGCTGTAACGATACTAACGATAGTCGTAATTATGATTTTGGTGTTTTTTTTGTAGTGTGGGTGAAACCACACAAGTGGCAGGGCCAGTGGACCTACGAACAGAAAAGTAACTATAATATTAGATGTTGAAAAGTACCATTTTTTGGGCCGAGGCCTCGAACCGGCACGGCTGGATCCGTCAAGAAACTCGCCACAGTACCGACACTTGACGGCCTCTGCCTGAATCTGCTCGGCACAAAAGGGACATTTCTTCATGCAAGTCGTCTCTTCTGCAGGATGCTGTTTTTGCACCTGCATCGGCTTTTCCGCGCAACAATATATGTCTGATTTTGCTCCCATATTATTGTTTATCGACCATTCAGCAAGGATTCTTTAGCAACTTACTATTCGTTTGTGATTGGTTTCCGGTGGGACTACTCTTAGCCGAGGGCTTCGAAATCTGCCAAATCCTTTTTTCTGCCAAGTGTCCTTTTATTGGCAATGAAACCATCTTTACCTATGAAAAAAACCGGTATGTCACCGTAATTACATGCCACCTTGCCGGTCTGAGCCTCCTGCCAGGAAACATCAGTAAGCTAAGTCATTATATCAACACACACAGGCAGCACTCTAAGCTGAATTACATTTCCATGCGAGGTGAAATCCTTCTGCGACAGATTCGTTAAGCCGAAACCGAATTCATCAAGGGTTGACAGGAATGGCGGGATTGTGCATACTTATCCGCCATAGGCAGACTTGTCTTACAATAATAAATTCTGGGACACTTGTCTCGGCGGCGGCCGAGCCGGAGCAGGAAGCCCCGCTTAAAGTCTGGATTATGTTCAAATAGGAGTTACGCAATGAAAATTACTATCTTCAACGGTTCACCCCGAGCAGAAAACAGCAACACGCACTTTATGGTAGAGCAGTTTACAAAGGGAGCCGAGCAAGCCGGTGCAGAGGTTGAAAATATATTCCTTGCAAAAAAAGAAATAAAGCCCTGCAGAGGTTGCTTTTCCTGCTGGCTGAAAACGCCGGGCCAGTGCATTATTAAAGACGATATGGCTGAATTAATCGAGAAACTCGCAGACTCGGATATTGTCGTTTTCGCAACCCCGCTTTACGTCGATAATGTCACTGGAATTATGAAAAATTTTATGGATAGAATTATTGCTGCTGGTGACCCACATATTGAAAAAGACGAAAACGGAGAGAGTGTGCATGTAAACAAACTTGGAAAGATCCCAAAGCTGGTCGTCATATCAAACTGCGGCTTTCCAGAGCAAAGCCACTTCCAGGTGCTTGAATTGCTATTCAAAAGGATAGCGAGAAATATTCGAACCGAGGTTATCGGCGAAATATACAGAGGAGGAGGCGCTATATTGAAAGATGCCCCTTTAATCTTAAAACCTCTAACTATGAAATATTCAAAGCTGCTTCAAAAAGCAGGCAGAGAAATCGTAGAAAACAATAGACTCTCAAAAGAAACCAGGCAGGAACTTGAAAAGCCGCTTATCCCCGCTGATACATACATTGCAGCGGCAAATAAATACTTTGACCAGTTACTATCAAGTGCCTAAATGATATCGGCTGTGTGATGACACTGTGGCCAGTCTTATTAACTTAAACAGTAAAAGTGTGAGAAAATAAAATTTCAAGCTATACTTTTTGACCTCGACGGCACATTGCTCAATACCCTTGCCGATTTGGCGAACGCGACTAACGCTGCATTGAAGCAACTCAGCCTTCAAACTCATCCGCTCAATGACTATCGATACTTCGTTGGTGATGGTATATATCGGCTGGCAGAACGAATTTTGCCAAAAGAGCATCTTGATGATAAGACCTTAAGTAAGTGCATAACAGCTATAAAGCAGGAGTATGGAAAACGCTGGGCAGAAAATACAAAACCATATCCCGGCATAACGGAATTGCTATCCGAATTAGAAAAAATCGGCATTCTCAAAGCAGTCCTATCGAACAAATTGGATGATTTCACAAAAGTTATGGTGAAGAAATTATTGCCCGGATTTTCCTTTAATATCGTTCGTGGCGCTCAACGATCAATTCCTAATAAGCCTAATCCTGCTGCAGCGCTTCAGATTGCCGATGAACTTCAGATACCGCCCGAACGGTTTATTTATCTCGGC
>Ga0307435_1000898_pt1 | contig 12956 bp, 4 predicted proteins | sample SalMarWE160470MG_FD_202164 | JGI IMG/M metagenome (GOLD analysis project Ga0307435, IMG submission 202164) | Salt marsh sediment microbial communities from the Plum Island Ecosystem LTER, Massachusetts, United States - WE1604-70 | ecosystem: Environmental > Aquatic > Marine > Intertidal zone >... | reverse complement strand
CCCAAAGTTCAATTCCATTTATTCCATTATCAGCTTCAAAAAAAAGTCTATCGTCAAATATCTTGAATATAGATGGAGTTGGATGATTCGAGTATACGGTTCCTTTAAAAAAATCCGTAACTCTGGATGCTTCATTAGTACCATCATATACCCATAGTTGATTTCCACTGATTTCATCAGTTGCAGTGAAATAAAGCTTATTTTTATATACAATAAAATTTGAAGGCCATGAACTGTAAAATCCCTTATAAATATCTTCTACCATAAATGGTGGATTCACTCCATCATACGCCCACAATTCACTTCCATGCGTTCCATCATCAGCACTGAAATAAAATTTATTATTAAAATACGCGAAAGAATATAAAGACGTAATAGAATTTCCGTCAATATTATCATTTATCTTCTTTGGTAAATTTATCCCATTAAATTCCCAATACCTTCGGCTATAGTATCCATATTTATCATTGGCAATAAAATGAAGTTTGTTATTGATTATAGCAAAAGAATAAGGATCTGAACTCCCCATTCCCTTGTAAAGATCTGCAACCATGGTCGGAACGTTAATCCCATCGCACTCCCATAATTCATTACCATGGATACCATCATTTGCAGCAAAATAAAGCTTATTGTTAAAAATAAAAAAATCAGACGGGCTTGAGGATGAATTCGAATTAATGTTCTGATTTATATCATATACCAAAGACACCGGTTGGGCAAAAACCATATTGACAGTGTCAATACAGAGTAATATTGCAAGGAATGATATTGTTTTCATTATTTTGAATCTTGCAGTCTGTAAAATTTTCTTCTAACGATCGTCAGTGAAACAGTTTAAATGCCTGATTTGCCCTTGTGGTTCTGTTATGAATCAGAATTCTTCATATTATATATGAATAGTACAAAGATACGTATTTTTTAACAAATAATCATACTCATTTAACTACAATAACCGGTTCCACTGCTGAAAACAGGAAAATATTGCTGGTTTCTCTCATAATTTCTCAGCAGACTTAACAATTCCTGCCCGTCCGTTAATTCATGAGATATCAATTCAAGCCTGCTCAGAAGAACATTCACCGCATATAAAATATCCACATCAGGATAATAATTCTTACTGCAGAAATTCAGGAACCTGAGAACGGTAAATGCATTGAACCAGCCAAGGAAACGTTTGGAAAATGAGTTTATATTATTACAATTAAGGTTTATTTCATTAATCTTATTAACAGCATGGTTATGTTGCAGGAAATCCTGTATCGACCTGGGCGATTGTCCGATTTCTCTTTCAAAATCAACTTCTTTCAACTTAAACAGCCCGGGAATTATTTTAAGGAATCCCCGCAATGCTTCAAAACTGGACGGATTATAGGTCATAAAAGGTGACTCATCCTTTATCAGGAACCTGTTAACCGCAGATCCTGTGCCAAATGGTACCCTTCCAGAGGGCCTTGGCGAAGGAATTACCCGCGTGGAATTTATATCAATATACTTACCAAGGGGAATAATTTTATGTAAGAAATAAAAATCTTCACCTGCTTTTCTTTTGCTCATTCCTCCCTGCCTGACATAAGCCATTGCCTTTACAGCAAAGCACGAACCTATGGTATGGTAAGCATAGGGGAATGATATATACCTTAATGACTGTACATAGTATCTGAGATGCAGCTCATACCGGGTTATTGCCCTGTAGACAGCGGCAGGGAAATCATCCCCTGATACGGGATGCTCAAAGTAGATGCTGCATCCATTGGTATCAGGATATTTATTAAAATGATACTCGATCTCCGTCAGATAATTTTTGTCGCAAATACTGTCTGCATCAAATGAAATAATAATGCCGGATTTGTTTTGTATTAAGTCGAACCTGCTGACAGCCTCATCCATCCCTATCTTCCTTGCCAGTCCGGCCCCTGCAGACTTTGGCGGTAAATCAGGTACATAAATGATATAATAATGAAATTTATTATCTGAATGAGCATTAGCCCATTTTTTTGCTTCCTTAAACGTCTTTAAATTCTGTTCCTTTATTTTACTGCCAGCTTTTAACGATGAATTTATCACAATAATTACTTCAACTGCAGATTGTGGCCTGGAACAGTTATATAAAGAGCTGAGTGAACGGATTAATTTATTCTCATAATAACATGGTATGACAATAACAAACCGCAGGTCTTTTTGAGGTTCAGCCTTTATATGAAGTTTGAAATCCTTTTGCTTTTGAAAATATTGGTCGGCAAAACCCATTAAACATAAGGGTTACTTATTTTTGCTTAATTCTTTTCTGTATTTCTCGTTCAGCCCCTTAACAACCTGACTGGTAATATCAAGATTCTTATCGGCATACAGAACATTCCCGCCAACTGTAGTAGTTCCAAAAACAAACTGGTATTTATATTCTGCCTGCAGTTCCTCAAGATAAACCGTAATGGAATTCAGTACTTGTCTTAGCATCACCTGTTCCTCTTCCGCCAGCTCCATTCTTAAATTTTCCTGTAAGCTCATAAGGTTCTGCTGTTCGTTAAGAATATGTTGCTCCAGCTGCTCCGCATCCGCGCGGGTTACAAGTCCGCGCTGAACCTTGTACTGGTAGTCTTCAACCTCTTTCTTGTATGCTCTCTCCTTTGATGCTAACTCAGCCTCAGAGGTCTTATATTTATTATCAAATTTTTGTTTAAGATCATGATAAAAATCAAAATTGTTAACAACTGTATCAATATTGATATAGGCTATTGAATTTGATGATATATCAAAAGAACCAGCTTCATCTTTTGTTGATTTCTCTGTGGGAGTTGCTGCAGCACCTTTATCTATATAATACAATATGCCTATTGCTATTACACCGGCCAGGGATACTATGCTTAATATTAATGGTAATCTTTTCATTTCTTTAATTATAAGTTTATAATATGCATAAAATTGTCAGCAAATATAAATTATCTTCTATTAATTTGAAAATTTGTTAATTCCGAAAAGGTATATGCAGGTTTGCAGTATCTTAAAATTCGGGGCAGGGAACGCCTGTAATTTTTTTCCTTCTTCTTGGCAACCTGAACTTAAAACTTAATGATACCTCATGAGTAGCGTAAGCGTGGGATATAAGGTTGGAGATAGTAAGATCAAAACTATAGCCTATATTAAAATGTCTTGTCTTATATCCGGCAAGCAGCACAAATGCATCTCCGCGTTGTGAATTAAAGGGCGGAAGGCCCCTGTACCATATTCCCAGAACAAGCGGAACTTTATACCAGTAAATTCCAAGATCCAGCTGGTTTTGCTTTCCCTGGTTCTTAAACAAAAATGCAAGAGTCATAGTCTCATCTTTGGGCTTTAAGAGTTTACCTTTCTCAATAAGCTCTATTCCTCCATACAGGGAAAACTTCACTGGCAGACGGGCCTGCAGGGTAGAAAAGGATATGTCAGGTTTTATAATATGGTCAAATGTTGTTCCAAACCACATATTCTTTGTATAAACAAGCAAAGATGTACCGACATCAACATTCCTGGCTTTGTCAGAATCATATATCGATCCCTGGCTTGGCTGTCCCAGTATGTCGAATATGCTGTTAAGATCATAATTGTGCAGACCATGTTCAATATAAGAAAAACTTAGTCCGGGCCTGATATTTACTGCATGGAATATTTGAAAATTATAGGAATATAATAAACTTGCCCTGAATGTACCTAACTCACTCTTGCCTATAACATCCTTCATACATATTATGCCTATCCCGCTCTTAAAAGCTGAAAAATATTGATCATACCCAATATTATAGGTGATAAAGGGAACGAGTGTAAGCCACTGGTTCCTGTAGTTTGCAGTTATGCGGCTTCCTTCCACTGCCCCGGCAAAAGAAGGGGCCAGATAAAGCGGATTAGCATAAAACTGCGAAAACTGCGGATCCTGCGCATGTATATTTATTATATATACGAAAAAAAACACATATATGAAGATCCGGCTCTTCATAAACACTCATTGATTTTTAAATATTCATTTCCTATAACTTAATACGAAATAGTCAGATATTAAGTTATGTTAGACGATTTGAAATTTAAATATTTTTTTTATTGTTAACTTATTATTCTTTAACTAATTATGAACATTGTTAACAAATAATAAAAGGCTAAAAATATATTAATATTTTAGTCTATCAAATTAATATCCCTTTTATATAAATATATTTCCCCGAAAGTCCATTTAATCAATCCTATATGCAGGAAGTTTTACTGTTAATGAGGTTTTATTAATTATCCGGGGTTATTCTTTCAGGATTAATAAGAAGGGTAACATCTCCTGCATAGATTTTTGTCTGGCCGTTTGTAAACGTAGCTTTCACTTTCCAGACATAGACACCCTGACTGACCGGACGGGCTGGATCATTATCAATACAACCGTTCCAGCCAGTGTTAATATTGTTAGTGCTGAATATCAATTCACCCCAGCGGTTATATATTTCAAATCTGTATATTTCGACTCCTTCCGATTTTGGATAAAACAATCCGTCTACCGGCACATCCAGATCATAAATGCCGCTGGCAATATCAGCCGGGTTAACATAGAAGTAATCGGGCAATTCAAATTCTTTTGTGCCCTTGACATATATAGGAGTGGGATGAATGAGCGAATCCCTGCATCCATAAGAGGTTTCTGCTACTAGCGTCACATAATAATAGCCTGTATCATTTAGTACAAGGAATGGTTCTTTCTCTTCGGAAAAAGGATTTTCAATCCTTTCATCATCAGCCTCATACCTGTAATACCACTCATATGTCTCGGCATACTTGGTGTTATTGTAAAATTTTATTTCTTCGGATGGTTCTGTCTGGCTTTCTTTAAGTACCTCACTTGGGGCGAAAGTAAAATCAACCTCAGGCAAAGGATAAACAGTGATGTCCTTGAAATCAACATTTGCTCCCCCCGGTCCTGTTACCAGCAACCTTGCCATATATGTTCCCGGTTCAGTATATACAAAAACCGGCTCTTCCTCAGCTGATGTATTACTTTCAAATCCGAAATTCCAGTCGTAAGTATTGTTTGTATACTTTACCGTAGCTCTAAAACTCACTTCGAAAGGTACACAGCCGGCTTCATCTTCTCCAATATATATTTGCGGCGCAGGGGGTGTAATGTATATATTATGGGAAACACTGGCATTACATTCGGGGTTGTTTATATTGCCTGTATATAAAGTTACCGGTATAGCATAATTATCCTCCGGCTCACCCCAGAACATGTTATCATAAGTATATACAAATGTATAATCACCATTATTACTGGTTACATCATTTCCAAAATCCCATTCGTAGTTCCAGCTATCCTGGTGTAAAGTATAATTTGTAAGCGTAATACTCGTCATATCGTTAACAGTATCATATTGCTGCAGCACCGGTTCAGGGACAAACTCGGGTTCCGGACTCGGGTAGACCGTCACAATTTTTGTCGTATCATCTTCACACCCATAACTTGTTAATGCCCTGAAGTTCACTTCAAACTCTCTGTTTGTGGCTTCGGTATTGGTGAAGAGGTGCTGCGGGTTTTCCATAGTGCTTATGCTTCCATCATCAAACTGCCACATAAAATTTATTGCATTTCCGTCATATAATCCGTCAAAATCCAGTACCAGGGGATCGCAACCACTCCATCCCGGCGAAGAGGAAAAATTTACAGTCACACCGGGATAAACCTGTATGTCCTTTTCGGCAGTATCCTTGCAATTATACCCGGTCGTGGCAATTAATGTTATTCTATTTGTCAGAATATTATTGCCGGTGTTCATAAAGGTACCTACCGGCTCAAAATCTGTGCTTGTGCCTGGTGAACCATTTTCCAGGGTCCACGCATACGAGAGGCTTGTACCTTGCGATAAGTTATTTATCACGGGAGTGAACGGGGGACAGTCTGCAGATACATCTTCAAAGTCAAATTCAGCAGATGGCTTCGGGTGTATTGCAATAAGCTTTGATATTGTGCTGTCACAGCCATAATCAGAAGTTGCTGTCAGAGTGATATTAAACTGCCTGTCATTAGTATAGCTGAAGTTCCTGTAAAGATGGTCAGGATTAACATCATTCGAACTTGAACCGTCTCCGAAGTCCCAGTCAAAATTTGTGGATACTACCCCAATATTGTTAGACAGATTTGTTAGTTCAGTAATGTGCGGATAGCATGGGCCACTGTTGTCTATACTGAAGTTGGCCCTGACCTGCGGATGCACCAGTATTGATCTTGTATATATATTCTCACAACCCTGAATATTTGTTACCCTCAGCTTTACCGTATTGTTCAGTGATGAGGTGCCCGTATTTGTTACCGTATGATTAAAAGCCGGGGCACTGTTATTTGAGTCATAAATACCATCATTGTTAAAATCCCACCAGTACTGGTTTATGCCCCCGCCTGAGCCTGTTCTGTCAATTGCAAAAGATTCACCGGAACAAATAAAAGGTTTGTCTAATATGAAACGGGCCCTGATAAACGGATATACTTCAATCTGAACTATTGTATCGTCGTAACAGTAATACTGAGTTGTAGCCTCCAGCCTTACATCATAAAATGTACTGCTTGAGTTTGAATTACTGTAAGTATGAGGATTCGGATTTGCGCCATTATAAGAAGTCCCGTCATCAAAATTCCATATAAAATACGTGTTTGTCTTAATATTGGAGTTATTTGTAAAAGCAACAGTCAGGGGCTGGCAACCCTCGGTCTGATCCGGATTAAAACTTGCTATTACCTGGGGATATACAATAACTGTATCAACATAAAAATCCTCGCAATAACCATTTACCGTACGCAGTACAATTTCATAGACATCAGGATCAGTACCCGTATTAATGTATGCCGGAATATCAGGATTGGAAGGGTTATTTAAAACAATAGAATCATCAGGAGTATACTTCCATATATAATCATCTATGTTTCCGTGCGAACTATTGTTGACTCTTATTTTAAAAGGTGAACAGCTATCAACTTTGCTGATTGTGAATTCGGGATACACATTGGCATAAACTTCAACGTCCCTGTAAAAACTGCTGTCGCAGCCATAGAGGTTGGCTGCCGTTAACTCGACGGTATATATGGTATCATTATTAGCATAATTAGCAAAAACTTTATTCACCGGATTTGTATTGCTTGAGCTTGTGCCGTCCCCGAAGTCCCACAAATAGCTGAGATTCTTACCCTGTGAGTTATTTATGAAGTCAACTGTGAGAGGGTTACATCCTGCATTTGGCGATGCAAAATCAAATGCTGCTATCACCATCGGATATAGTGTCACATGCCTTGTCAGTGAGTCTTTACATCCTTCAAAATTTGTGGCAACAAGTTTGATATAATATGTAGTGTCATTATTCGAGGGATTGACGAAATGATGATACATTGTGTCGGGTGTGTATATCACCGAATCGTTGGTGCCATCCCCGAAATACCAGTCAAACCTGTCACCTCCCATTGAAGTATTAGGAAGCTTTGCATCAAGGGGGCTGCAATTATTTAAAAATCCGAGTCCGAATAAAGCCCTGACAAAAGGGTGAACAAGAACAGTATCGGTTATTGTATCCCTGCACATATAATCCGAAATTGAAACCAGTGAAATTATATATGACGTATCGTTCTCAGTCCTGTTAAAATACCTGTGAGTGAAAGGTGCTTTTGATGTGTCTGTATATGATATACCATCTCCAAAATCCCAGTCAAACATTAAACTGTATCCAATAGAATTGTTTGTAAAATCCACCCTCACAGAATCACATATAATGTCAGGGACCAAATTAAACAGTGAATGGACTTCCGGGTAAACAATTAATCTTCTTGTAGTTGCAGTATCGCGACAACCATAGCTATTGACCCCGTTCATCCCTATATATAGTGTATCGGGATTTGGCTGCGAGTTATCAATATGGTTGAAATTAAATGCATTATAAGAAGTTCGTACAAAGGAACTGTCAATTATCGTACGGTTGATATCATAAATGTCCCAGAAAAATGTGTCAACCCCCGTTGAAATAATGGGATTAAGGGTTGCCTGGAACGGTGAACAATCGATTATTGAGCTGATAGAATAATTTGCATTGATATAGGGATACACGTTTATATCAATCATTGCCGTATCATTGCAATTAAAGGTCGAATAGGCTATAAGCCGTGCAGGATAAACAGTATCTTTTTTTGCAAAATTGTTGAATGTGAATGATATTATGGAATCATAAGTCGTCTGGTTTGTAGCAAAATCCCAGTAGGATTTTATAGTATCCAGGGATCCTGCTGTTGTGTCTGTAAACCGGATACGAAGCGGATGGCATCCTGAGACAGTGTCTGTAAAAAATCCTGCCCGCACATTGGGCAATACTTTTATTGTCTTGGCAATACTGTCGGGACATTCACCAAAGATACCCTTTGCAACCAGTTTTATTTTGTACTGCTGAATTGTATCCGTATTATTTTCAGGGTAGAGCCATGTAAAGGGATTTGTAAGGGTCGACTGGTTCACCCAATTATTATGACGGGTATCAAAGTTCCATATCATGGTCTCAGCCCTGGACTGATCAGTCACGTTTGTAAAGATGGGAGCGAAAGGTGAACAACCCTGCTTTTCCTTTATGTTGAACAGTGCCACCGGACCGTATAGTGCAAATATGTTCAGGTTTACAGTGGTATCTGCATAACATTCCCTTGTTATATCGACCCGAAATGTATAGAGTCCTGCCGAATCGGGAATAAATATAGGGTCCGGTACAATAGTGGAACTGAGGTTATTTGTGTCTGCCGGATTACTGATTCCTGTCCATTTATATGCCGTACCTCCGCTTGCAACAAGCCTGATAGGGTCGAGTGAACAAAGTGTATACAGCTTGGGAGCATAAGCTCCTCCTATACCCGCACTACCTTTGGCTGAGGCATAATCTGAAAAATAGCCGTATTTGCATCCCGTGCCTGTTCCCCCGTTAATTATGCCCAGGTGGAACCTTGCTATTTTATTACTGATCCTGGCCTCACTTCCAACAGTTATCTTATTGCTTATATAATCCCTTACCTCCATTGAGTTTCTTAAGACAGCCCATGTCGAATCAAGAACATAATCAAAATAATTAGACGGTATGGTATCAATACTGCCGTTGCAAGTGATAGTAAAGTTTCTGATACTTTTATTCTTTAAAGGGCCTCCCGTGGTGGTATCATTTCTAACCATAAGGTTTATGAAAAAGCCATCGAGGGGGTTGGGTGTCCGCGTAAAGGTAACGTTGTTGGAACCGGTACATCCTTCTATGGTAGGAAGATAAGCTCCCCCCATTTCACATCCGTAGCCCGTTATATGGACAACCATTGAAGGCTGTGATGTTCTGACATAAACCGTAGGGGTAGAAACAAGATAATTCCTCACCTGCCCCGCATTGGCAATCGTTTCCTGGAATACACCGTTGACCCAGATTGATGTATTGGGATATAAAGTAGTAATAAAAAACCTTTCATTTGAAAATAACTGCCCCTTCATTACGAGATATTCGCGTCCGAACAATTTTGTGGGTACAAGCTGATCCCCGAAAATGTCACGGCAGCCGCTGGCGTGGGCCATCGAATCATCATACCCGGTGATTACTATATTTTTATCAGATTTAACCCTGACCCCGTTTATATGCCTGTTTGCCGTCCTTTCTTTAGCCCTGAATGCAAACGTTTCACCTGCATCAAGATAAAATACTATCGAATCGGCAATAGGAGGATCAGGATATAGCCAGACATCATTGGGATAAACAACAATACGTGTATTGTTTTCTGTAGCTGCTATAACAAAACCACTCCATGTAGTTCCTCCGTATTCACCACCATTATTAAAATAGTTCTGCGTGGAAACATAAAAATTCTTACCCAGTGCATTTCTGCCCTTTAACGCAAAAATATCCCTGTTCCAGTAATTGTCAAGTTCATAATAGCATGTTATCTCGCCGGGGCCGGCTGTTATCAGGAATGCTTTATTTTGTATCGAATCCGAGGGATCAAGTGGCAAATTCATAGGGTAGTTTTCTATTCTTGCCACATCAATGATATTATTCAGCTTAATGGACTGATGTTCCATTTCATCCAGGCTGAATGTAATGGGTGTAAAAGCCGGGTTGGCTGGCTGGCTCACTGTGACGGTAGTTGGCAGGACGGCAGTAAAATGAAGATAAATTGGCCTGCCGTCACCCCCTTCAGGCTCACCTGACCCGTGTACACTCGAAACGTCCGGTGCCGCAAACCAGAAAAGATTATCGGTTTGCGTATAAGCGGACAAACAAAATATACTTATTGCCAAAAAAAATGTCAGACGGTTCATAAATATATAAGTTTGTTTCAGTAAATTTAATGTATCTTACTGAAGAATAATATAATAAATTACAAACATTTATATAAATTTATACGTAAATGTGCTAAACAAGTTCTAATAATAAACCAATCCTTTACCAATGAAATATAAGAAATTTTACTTACTTACTGTAATTTTTAACCTGTGTCTGTCCAATATATTTTCGCAGACAGATACCGTCAGGTATCTTGATTCGGACTTTGAAACTGCGGGAGACAGGCAAATCTGGTCAAGCATTCCTCCCGATGAGAATATAAAGTGGACATTCCAGAATGGCGGACATAACCTGAATCCGCCAGGTGCCTATGAAGGAAACTACAATGCACTGTTTTACTGGGCTGATGTAAATCCCAATATAAGAACCCTGGTCACCGGTCCTATTGATTTAAGCACGGCAAGTAAACCCCAGCTTACATTCAGGCATGCCCAGTATCAAAGTGTCTGGGGCCAGGATGAATTAAGACTTCTTTTCAAGGTTGGCAGTGGCGGAAAGTGGGATACCATTGCCAGTTATCCTGATGAGGTTGATTTCTGGGACTTAAAAACATTTAATATTCATGAGATTGGCACAAAATACCTGGTTAATAACTTTTATATAGGTTTTATGGGCATTTCCAGGGCCGGCCATGGTGTATGTATTGACCAGGTTATTATTGAAGAGAAAGACGAGATACTGAAGTATGTATATTCGGTGAATGCAAAAAATATTATTCACGATGTTATACCATCCGGACTAACGGATATACCTGTTTTCCGTGCAGATATTGTAATTGTAGGAAATACGGGACAGGCAGTACTTAACTCAATATCGTTTACATCAAGCTGTCCCGATAATTCCATATTTGAAACCAATGGATTTGAATTAATAGCTACAACCGACAGTATTTTCAAAACAAAATTCGGGGGTGCCTCAACAAAGATTGGAACAGCAACAAGTATTTCCGGCAGTGAAATTACTTTCACCGGACTTAACCATACCCTGCATATTGGCCTGAACTCAATATGGCTTATAGCCGACATACGTTCTGATGCCACACACAACAGCACGGTGAAATTCATGATGGAAGAAGAGAGTATAGATATTAACGGGTCGGATTATCCTGCAACACACATCGTCCCCGCAGGTCAGAATACTGTTGAAGAATCGGTGTTCGCGGATAATTTTGAAACCCTTAAGGGATGGGACCTGGATGATGACTTTGAAATTGCCGTGCCCCAGGGATTCTATGCCTATCTGAGCAGTGACCCCCCATACGCCTATAGCGAGACAAAAGTCCTGGGTACTGATCTGACAGTTGATGGCAAGTACAGGCTCAATATTGATTCTACCAATGCTTATTTCGCAGAATCACCGGTACTGAACTGCAAATATTTTGACAAAGTAAAGTTAAATTTCAGGAAGTGGGTTGCCTTTGAAGGAAATGATCTGGCAACTATAGATGTGAGGCTGGATGGCAGCGACAGATGGCAGTCAATTTGGAACAGCAGGGATTATGCGACTACCCCCGATTACGGATGGAAACAACTGACCATAGATGAAGAAATTGATAACATAGCTTCCCGTCATGATACCGTTCAATTCAGGTTTTCTATTTTAGAATCGAACGCCAGCATTGCCTATGCGGGATGGAACATAGATAATTTTGCCCTTACAGGCAACCACCTCGAAAATGATTTAGGCATTGAAAGAATTATTGATCCAAATGATGATTGTATAAATACAGGTTTTGATTCTGTGAGGGTTGTGATCAAAAATTACGCCGAAGGCCCCACGAATGATACGATACCCCTGTTCTTTTCCCTTTATGGTGCCGGTAGTACGCAAAAGGTGCGTGATACCATATTCACCAGCCTTCAGCAGGATGACAGCATAGTTTTTACATTCTCAACACCTGCAAATTTCCCTGGTCCGGGTGCATACAGCAAATTTATTGTAATGACCGGTGCCAGCGGTGATGAAGATCCTACAAACGACTCGCTGACCAAACCTGTATACATTCAGCAAAGTCTCGATTATCCCAGCTTTGTTAATTTTGAAACCGGCAAGGGATACTGGAGAAAAGATCCCAAAAACTCAACATGGGCATGCAAGCAGCCTGATGGTAGCATACCTGTTATACCTGGGAGTCCGACTTCCTGGATTCTTTCGCCTACAGGTAATTATATTTATAATGACAGCTCTTACATAATAAGCTCATGCTACGACCTTACAGGTAATTACAGGCTGATATACCAGATGAAGTACTGGAATATATCTGAGGCGGGGAAGGACGGTGCAAATGTTCAGTATTCCTATGATGACGGACAAACATGGTATCTGCTTGATACAACCGGGTATAAATGGAACTGGGGATGGTACACGAACCAGGTGGCAGCTCTGAATGCGATGGGCTGGTCAGGTACCAGTGGCGGCTGGAAAACGGTGCGCCAGGTATTGCCTTCCTTATTAAATTACGAACCTAAAGTGAGGTTCAGGGTTCACTGGGCTTCAGACTCTATTACCAACTACAGGGGAATAGCAATAGACGATGTGAAAATTTATACGGCACCTGATGATATAGGTGTTCTCTCAATAGATTCTCATAATGACGATTGCCAGTATGCTAATCCCGA
>Ga0307435_1000896_pt1 | contig 12977 bp, 12 predicted proteins | sample SalMarWE160470MG_FD_202164 | JGI IMG/M metagenome (GOLD analysis project Ga0307435, IMG submission 202164) | Salt marsh sediment microbial communities from the Plum Island Ecosystem LTER, Massachusetts, United States - WE1604-70 | ecosystem: Environmental > Aquatic > Marine > Intertidal zone >... | reverse complement strand
TTCGGTGTGTCAGTTTTCATTCTGCTGCTGATTCCTGCAGCGAGTATTACGGCAACGGTATTCATAAGTTAATTAGTTAAACAGTTAATTGGTTAATTTCAGAGGTATTAGTGCTTTCAACATTCATATTTTCCTCTGATGCTTTACGTTTTTTAAGATAACTGATATATCCGTTTATTTTCTTAAGAAGCTCATAACCTTCGATCTTCAATCCTTCCAACAACGCCTCTTCAGCGTAATTCTCATCTAAACACGTATTAAGATCGTCGAGCAGTTCTTCCAACGAACCACGCGATTGCCTGACAAACTGAATATTTTCCTGCCAATGATACCTGCCGTGTCCTTCGGCAATGTTATTTGTAAGAGATAAAGCCGCCTTTCGCATTTGGAAAGCTAAATTAAATTTCTCGTATTCTGGCAACTGACGGCTTAGTTTGTACATTTTGACTCTATATTGCCTTGCTGCCTTGTAAACCTCGAGATTTTCAAAGCTATAACCACTCACAATAATATAATCTCCAATTCAATTAACCAGTTAACCACCTAACCAATTAACCAAACACCTACCCGGCCAGGACTCGAACCTGGAATGGAGGCACCAAAAGCCCCTGTGTTACCAATTACACCACCGGGTACTTAGTCACTTGTTGCCCGTCGCTCGTCGCCAGTTAAGAATTTAATAAGTTCAATTTTGCTTGTCACGGGGGCCTTAAGATGGCCGGTCTGACTGCTGTCGGAGGCTTGAGCCGGCCAAGCCGTGAACTGCCGGCCCCTGTGCTCTAATCGAGCCGAAGCGACCCCGTGCGACAGAGCAAAAAACAAGGCGGAATAATATCACATCGGATTAGTAAAAGCAACCATAATTGAAAAATTTTTGTTATACATATTTAGCCAAAAAAGGGACATTTTCTTATTAAGGTAACAAAAACAGCCCATACGAAAAAAGGGTTGCTCTTATAGCGGTTTTGTGGTATATTTGTTTTATTGATTATTTTCTATGAGGAGACCTGCAATGAGAAGGGCAGTTTTTGTATTTGTAGTTTTTTCAGCGATTTCGATATGTTCAGGAGATACTATTTACGTTGATTTCAATGCGCCGGGTGCGAATAACGGCTCAAGCTGGGAAGATGCATTTAATTTTCTGCAGGATGGGCTAGCCGATGCCAACTCTTCACCCAAGCCGGTAGAAATTCGAGTAGCTGAAGGCATCTATACACCTGATAGTAATTCAGCCGAACCAAATGGCACCGGTGACCGGGAAGCAACGTTTAAACTTATTAATGAAGTTACTCTCAAGGGCGGCTACGCCGGCTCCGGCCAACCCGACCCAAATATTAGAGACATTGAGCTATACGAAACCATTCTGAGCGGTGACCTGGACGGCAACGATGTAGAGGTGGGCGATGCATGCGATTTGTTCAATGAGCCTACGCGGGGCGAGAACAGCTTTCATGTAGCCATTGGAGGTGGTTGGGATGGTGCGCCGACAGGCGTGCTCGACGGTTTCACGGTTGTTGGAGGTAATGCTAATTATACAGGGGGACGTGGCGGCGGGATATACGGATTCGACGGACTTATCAGTAACTGCACCATCAGTAGTAACTCAGCCCACATTCATGGTGGCGGGACCAATTACTGCCACGGCAAGATACAGAACTGTACCATAAGTGGTAACCAGTCTACGAGAACTGGCGGTGGGATATACATCTCCTGGAGTGAGCCTGAGATTATCAACTGCATAATCAGTGGTAACATTGCCAGCGGAGACGACTATAGCTCCGGTGGTGGTTTGTACAGCCATGCGAGCAGCCCAACACTGATTGGCTGTACCTTCAGCGGCAATTCGGCTGCCCAGTTTGGCGGAGGGATGTACTGCGAGGCGTCTGATAATGGCAGCTCTCCGACGCTGACCAACTGCACGTTCAATAGCAATTCGGCCCGCTCCGGTGGCGGTTTATATGACTCTGAAGGAAAAACTGTGATCACCAATTGTAAGTTTAGCACTAACTCGGCGAAACTAGATGGCGGGGCCATTTACAATAACTACAACTACAGCGACCAGACACTGACGAACTGTGTATTCAGCGGGAACTTCGCTGTCCAGGCGGGCGGAGGGATATTCAACAAAACTGATCCGTCTAGCCGGTCCATAATAACCAACTGTACTTTTGTCGGGAATTTAGCTTACAACGGAAGAGCTTTAGCTTGCGACTCACGGTCGCATCTATCGGAGAGTAACATCCAGTCAGTGGACTGTATCCTATGGGATGGTGGCGATGAGATATGGAACAACGACGGCTCGACTATCACAATAAGTTATACAGACTTGCAAGGTGGCCAGGCAGCATGTTTTGACCCTTGCGATGCTATCGTATGGGATTTGGGCAATATCGATGCTGACCCTTTATTTGCAGATGAGGATGCAAATGATTTTCATTTGCAGTCGGAGGCTGGCAGGTGGGATTCGAATAGTCAAAGCTGGGTGACAGATTCAAATACAAGTCCGTGTATAGATGCAGGTGACTGGATGACGCCTGTAGGTAACGAGCCGTTTCCTAACGGGGGAAGGATAAACATGGGCGCTTACGGCGGGACTCTTGAAGCGAGCAAATCATATTTTGGGGGCCAGCCGTGCGAAACTATTATAGCAGGTGACATTAACGGCGACTGTAAGGTTGATTTTATTGATTTTGCGATAATGTCAATGCACTGGCTGGAAGATGCAAGGCCATAATCAGAATATGCAGGAAAATCAGGCGGCGGGCAAAAGAGAGTTAAGAAAGTGGAAAACGGGGGTTATAACCTTATCGATTAGGCCGGTATAAAGAGCGACGAGCAAGAAAAGAATCCAGAACCTCGACCAGTTTTTCGAGACGGTAGGTTTCAGGCCTGGAATGATACAGGGCCAGATTTTGCTGCCGTCAAGAGGAGGGACAGGCAGCAGGTTTATCACTGCGAGAACGGCATTAATGTAAAAGACGCTCAGACAAATCCACATAATCAGCCAATTAGGTTTAAGGTACATAATTGCCAGAGCAATAGCGGAAAGGATGAGGTTCGATACGGGGCCTGCGATAGAAGATAAGAAATAATAAAGTTTGGGCCTTTTGAAATTGTAGATGTTAACCGTAACCGGCTTTCCCCAGCCGAAGCCGAGTACAAATAAAGCAAGTGTCCCTAAAAGCGACAGGTGCCTGAAAGGATTCAGGCTGATTCTGCCCATTTTTTCGGCTGTTCTGTCGCCGAGCCATTTCGCGCTCAGAGCATGAGCTGTTTCGTGGATAGTCAGGCCGATTACCAGGCCTGGAAATAATAATAGTGCGGTCTGCCAACTCATTGGTTCTGCCTTTCCCTGCAATAGTCGCGAAACTGCTGCGAACGATATAATCTTCCGACCGGCGAGTCGGAGGCTGTTATTTTATAATCGAGCTCACCGGCCCGGTAAAGCCATTCCATCGCTGCATCATTGTCACCGATACATAAACAGGCCTGCGCGATAAGGGGATTTAGCAATTGAGGCGGCCGTTTCTGCTGGGCTTTTATCAAATGTGCCTGGGCAAGTGCAGGCCGATTATTTACAATACAGAGCGCCCACTTGATGACTCTCGCGCAGGGGTCTTCAGAAATGCCCAGTATCCGGTCGGCTACTGTTTCGGCATCGACGTTTTTATTCTCCCCAAGCAGTATAAAAGCCTTGTTAATCAGGGCAAGGTGCGTAACAGTCGGCGGCAAATCGTTTCTCGAGAGGACCTGCTCGGTGACTTCTCGTTTGTCATATTCGGGATGGTAATCGCTTAGAAGAAGCTTGGCGAACAGCAGGTGCTCAGGATTTTTGTAATTTCCATCTTCTGCCAGTTTAATCCAGTTATGAGCGACTTCAAAATTTCCATTTACGAGCTCGATGCAGGCAATCATAGCGACAGGGTCACAGGCCTTAGTTTTCTCAATGACTTGAGGGGCGATGTCGGCGGCGGCGACACGGCCCTTTCTTTGGGAGACCGAAGCTAATAAAACGGCAGCGTCTTCGGGACTGCAGCTAAGAACCAAGCAGTACGACCACAGCCGCGTCGTATCAAAGACCCGCAGCAAATCAAGCAGTCCGGCAAGAGCTCGCACAGGTACGGCGGCAAGTTTTTTCAGAAAAGAAATCATAGGGAATATATTAGCTTCAGCAGTGCGATTTGTCGAGGAAAGTTAAATATAAACAAAACAGGGCAGAATATTTTAGCAGGCGATATTCAGGCAAAATAAATTTCAGCCAGGAAATCGGCCCAGCGGGCGTTAGAAGTCATCGCCATCCTCATCGAGTGCAACGTGTGCCCGCTGGCCTTCCTTGATATAGCCAGCAGGCTTATGATATTCTTCGATGTCCTGCTCCTTTTGGTCTGTTTGTTCGGCCTGCTGCATCTGCTCGTACTTCTCGAGAGTCATCATAACCCCTCTTGCCCGGCTTCCCTTATATTCGCCGAGGACACACTTATATCCAGTCTGCTCCCAACTGTCCACAGGCGGCGTTAATGCTTTGTCCAAGCTTGAAGCGAATAGTGGTTTTAACGCCCGCTTTTTCCAGAACCTCTGCAAACCGCTTGATTTGCTCAACGCCGGCGGCAACAAACTCACAGCCGGGATGCGGATTATATTCAATCAAATTCACCCTGAAATGCGAACCTTTCAACAGCCTGGCGAGCATCTGTGCATAAAGCTGCGTATCATTTACGCCTTTTATCAATACATACTCGAAAGTAACACGCTGTTTTGTCTTCGCCAGGTAAAATTTCGCCGCCGACATCAACTGCGATATCGGATATTTTGCATTTATGGGCATCAACCGCTCCCTTAAATCGTCTGTTGGCGCATTGAGCGATATCGCCAGTCGCGGGTGAACATCCTCGCCGGCAAGTTTTTTAATCGCCGGTGCAATTCCGCAGGTACTAATAGTCAGATGCCTTACGCCTATGTTTTTGCCGGCTGGGTGGTTCAGTATCCGAATGGATTTGACTACCTGCTCATAATTCTGCAGCGGCTCACCCATACCCATATAAACGATATTATTTATTTTTTCTCCATCCTTACAGGCAACATTCACCTGGTCAACTATTTCGCCCGCCGTCAAATTTTTTTTAAGCTTTATCTTTGCGGTGGCACAAAAGACACAGCCCATAGCGCAGCCAGCCTGCGTGGAAACGCACAATGTTCTCCGCCGGTAGGCGTCCTGCGAACCGCCGCCGTCAAATAAAATTACCGATTCTATCTTGCTGCCATCGGCCAGCGCAAAAACATATTTGACCGTACCGTCGGGGTCGGTCAGCTTATCGATGGTTTTCAGCTGAGAAATATAATACCCCTGCCCCGACAACTGCTCACGAAAAGAACTGCTCAACGGACTAATCTGAGAAATCTGTTCAGCTGCGAGATTCTGAACGAACTGAAAGATATACCTGCCCAGATATTTTTTCTGCCCCAGTCCAACAACTATCTGCTCAAGCTCTTCTGCGGTATTTGCTTTCAGGTCTTTATCCATAGTCATAGTTTACCAAATCACGTTGCTGGTGTCGAACGTCCGACGATACGAAGAAAAAACAACAGCGCATAATCACAGCCGTAATTGCAAAAAAGAAATGTGCCTGCAACCGGAATATCAGAGCAAATGTGCAGAGCTCAGAAGGTGAAGATTAAAAGTCATCGTCATCCTCATCGAGGGCGGCGTGGGCACGCTGGCCTTCCTTGATATAGCCGGCAGGCTTGTGATATTCCTCTATGTCGTGCTCCTGTGTGTCAGCTTGTTCGGCCTGCCGGGTCTGCTCGTACTCTTCGAGAGTCATCGTAACCTCTCTTGCCTGGCTTCCCTTGTATTCGCCGAGGACGCCCATCGAGGCCATCATTTCTATAATACGCGAAGCCCTTGCGTAACCGATACCGAGTCTTCGCTGCAGCAGTGAGACGCTGCCGCGACGGGTTTCGAGTACGATGCGGACAGCGTCATCAAAGAGGTCGTCCTTTTCCGTCAGCTCGGCGTCTATTCGATTGAGCTGTGTAAGCTCTGGGTGGAACTGCGGCTCGGCGATTTCCCTGATGTATTTTGTGATGCGTTTGACCTCAGGTTCGTCGACGAAGGTTCCCTGGGCGCGGATAAGGTCACTCGTGCCGGGTTTGAGAAAGAGCATATCGCCCTGTCCGAGGAGTGCTTCTGCTCCGTTCTGGTCGAGTATGATACGGCTGTCCATCTTTGCGGCGACGCGGAAGCCGATTCTTGTGGGCATATTCGATTTTATCAGGCCTGTAACGACGGTGGCCTGGGGTCGCTGCGTTGCGAGGACGATATGGATTCCGACGGCCCGGCTTTTCTGCGCGAGCCGGACGATGTACGCTTCGATTTCCTTGGGGCTGGTCATCATCAAATCGGCGAGCTCGTCAATTACAATAATTATATACTGCAGCCGCTTGGGGATTTTTGCTTCTTCATCGGGACTGGACGGCTCGAATCTTTCGATAATCTGCTGAGGAGTTAACTGGTTAAACTCGGTTATATTTTTGACGCGAGCTTCGGCGAGAATCGAATAGCGCTCATCCATTTTGACGGTAGCCCACTCGAGGATTTTAACAGCCCGGCTCGTCTCGGTGACAATGGGACACATCAGGTGCGGGACAGCATTGAAGGCTGTCATTTCGACCATCTTCGGGTCGATAAGGATGAGCTTTACCTCGTCCGGCCTTTTTGTGAGAAGTATTCCGGTGATTATGGCGTTGATGCAGACGCTTTTGCCGGAGCCGGTAGTTCCTGCGATAAGCAGATGCGGCATCGAGGCCAGGTCAGATACAAGTGCGTCACCGGCGGAGTCTTTTCCGAGGAACAGAGGAATCTGCATATTCTTTGGTTTGGTGCCAGCCAGCTCGAGCATATCCTTCATTCTGACTCTTTCTTTTACGCTGTTGGGTACTTCTATACCGATGGTGTGCTTGCCGGGCAGAGGGGCGACGACGCGGACGGCGCCAACTCCCAGTGCTCTGGCCATATCGTTTGCGAGCGAGCTTATCTGACTGACCTTTACACCAGCAGCAAGCTCAAGCTCGAACATTGTAACGACCGGGCCGGTATCGGCTGTGACGACGCGGGCATTGATGTTGAATTCAGCGAGGAGTCTTTCGAGAGCAGCAGCCTTTGATTTAACAACCTTTCCCTGCAGCTCTGAAAAGGTGGCCTCTGCACCGGCGAGCAGTTCCGGAGGCGGAAGAGTGTAATCCTCATAGTCTGAAGGGACAGCAGGTTTGCGGTGCTGCTGAGGCGGCTTAGGCGTTTTTAATACTGAGGTTTTAATTTTTTCGGCGGCTGGTGCTGTGACTTTGAACTGCTGAGGGAAAGTTGCTGCCGGCTGAACGGGAAACGGGTGAGCTGAGCTCTGCGCAAGAAGTTTTTGTCTTGCTTGCTCGAAACTCTGCCTGACACTGAATTTTTTCCGCAATCGTACGATTGAATCAAATATCCTTTTGGCTGCGGAGAAGACAGGAGCGACGACAGCAGCGGTTTTTGCGACTGTACGACCGAGCCGTCTGAGGACAATCAGGACAAGGCTGTCGGCTACAAGCACGATACCGACTATCCAGACGGCAGAGATAAGTATTGCGGTTCCGAGCAGTGCGAATTTGCTTTTCAGAAATGTTACTGTCGCAACACCGAGCAGGCCGCCAGAGCCGACGGGGAAAGAATATAAATCATCCTTCGGCCACAAGTAAAAATAGCTGCTTGAAACTGCGACCACGAGCAGAGACATACCGATTATTCTTAAGATTAGCTGGCTGATTTGTTTCGAGGCGAGGCTCGCAGCGAGAAACCCGATACCGCAAAGCAATAAAACAAAGACACCCGGGCCAACATAGTATAAAAGATGATACGCGCAGAACGCTCCGATCGAGCCGCACCAGTTAGCGGGAGGTGAGTTATAAGGGTAAGCGAATTTACTGGGCCAATCGGCTATATTGAAGCTGAGGCAACTGCAAAATAAAACGACTAAAGCGGCTATTGCAAAACACTTTGCCGCAGTCGCCGACTTTCGAGACTTTTGCTTTTGTTCCCTTCTTTTCACGCTACAGTCCTATAAAAACTGCTCAAAAAATAAAAAACCTAAGCGCAGAGTCATTGCATGCGCTTTAATTAGCGACTCACAGCCGGCATAGCCGGCTTTATGTATATCGGCAGATAACGATTTATTTCTACAAAATTGGCTTTTCAGCCTTTTTTTGAGGATTTAATGGTATTTACAACAGAATGCGGGCGGAAAAATTCAGGGATTTTGGAAAAAATAGCTTGACAGGAGCATTCTTTGTGATATACTTGTAATAGTTATTATAGTACAAGTATGAGGAAATGAATATGCAGTTACAGATTGACCTTTCATCAGGCAGGCCGATATACCAGCAGATAATCGACCAAATCAAGCGTGACATAGCGCTTGGCAGACTAAAGGAGGGAGAGAAGCTTTCGACGGTCCGTGAGCTTGCGGTTCAGCTTGCGACAAATCCGAACACTATCGGCAAGGCCTACAGGCAGCTCGAGCAGGATCATATTATTGTTACCCGGCCTGGGGCCGGCGCTTTTGTAGCAGCCATTGATACGAATTTAAATATGTCAGTCAGGAAAAGGCTAATCTGTGACGACCTTGAGCGGGTGATAGTAGAGTCAATTCATATGAAGATTGATAAAGAGACATTGACACGGTGGTTCAATGAGAGGATAGGAAAGTTTAAATTTTCCATTGGAAAGGATAAACCATGAGCGACGATGCTATTGTAATAGAGTCTCTGGTGAAATACTACGACGGCCGATGCGTCATAGATGGAGTATATTTGAAGATACCGCGAGGCTGTATATACGGTCTTCTTGGTCGTAACGGTATAGGCAAAACAACAATAATCAGAATTCTTCTTGGTCTTGATTTTCCGACGAGAGGCAAAAGCTATATTTTAGGCCAAGATTCGAGACAGCTTACAAATACAATTAAGGGCAGAATCGGCTATGTAGCCGAGGGTCACAATATGATAAGCAGCTACAAGGTCAGCAGGCTTATAAACATATGTAAAAAATTATCGATGCGATGGAACGATAAGTTTTTCAATCATTTAATTGAGATGTTTCGGCTTCCGATGGAAAGGTATGTTCGCGAGCTTTCAACAGGTATGCGGGCTGAACTCAACCTGGCTCTTGCGATGGCAACGGAACCGGAGCTTCTGATACTGGACGACCCGACTCTCGGGCTTGACACTGTGGCGAGACGGCAGTTTCTTGAGCTGGCGGTGGACTTACTGCAAAGAGACGGCAGGACGATACTTTTCAGCTCGCACATATTAGGTGACGTTGAGCGGATAGCCGACCGGATAGGGATACTTGCGGGCTGCAAGCTGGTTGTTGATTGCGGTCTCGAGGAACTCAAACGACGTATAAAGAAACTCAGGCTGATTTTTGAAAAAAAGGCGCCAGCCAATCTTCATTTAACCGAAATTGTAAACCAACAAAGCAGCGGGCGTGAGATGACAGTAACAATTGCAAATATGGACGAGCAAAAACAGGCTGTAATAAATACCCTCGGTGCTGAAAGCTGTGAAGAGATACCAATGAGCCTCGAAGACATATTTATAGAATGCACCAGGCCAAAACAGAAACAAGCAGTTTTTTAAGAATAGTTTAGCGGGAGACTTAAGATGTATACGCTAATCAAAAGAGAAATAGAAGACCATATTATATATTTTCTGGGAGCTCTTATACTTTCCTTACTTTTCACCGCCTCAATAGCAGCAAAAGGATTCGGCGGCGAACCAGCTGAAGGATTGGGAATAATTCTGGCGGCGATTGGTATTACTCTTGCGTGCGCCACAATCGTGATATGTGCGCTGGGAACAAGTCAGATGCATACGGACAAGAACAGGAAGATATCAGCATTCTTATCGACCCTGCCGGTATCTCGGAATCAAATACTCGCTGCCCGTGTGATAACCGGTCTTTTAGCATTATTGGTTTTGTTGGCTGCACCTGCGATAACAGTTGAGATTTTGCTGAGCACGCTTCGGCAAGAAGAGGCTGTCTATAGATATTTTACAGTCGAGATATTTTCGGCGGTGTATCTGCTGGGCCTCGGGGTTTACTGCACAGGCCTGATGTGCGGTTTCAGTTCGAGCAAAATCGTGGTGACGCTCGGCAGCTTAGTTTTGAGCGTTGTTTTGCTGACCATTATTCTTATCAAAGGACCTGATATTGAGACATTAATAATACTCCTTGTTTACGTCTCTGCAAGCTTAGCCTACACGTGGCGGAAATTTAGTACAATACCATTTATTTAAGGGAAAAACTTATGAAGGATTTAACATATACCTTGTTGAAGTCTTTTGCCGCGGGCTTTGCAGCTTTACTGCTGTTATCAACAGCTTTATTCTGGGGGCGTTTCTACTGTGACAGATATCTTTATGGACGGATGGCTCAGCAAAGCACGTGTAGAAGTGCGACGATAAGCCCATCAGGTATATTACCGGCTGAGATTGAAAAAGACCCTAATGTCGACATAGCCTCATCGTTTCATGGGTACACTGAACCCGACGCGGCCGTTATCAGAACAAGGTTAGGCATAGTTGATTATTTTGAGAGGAGGGTACCAGAAGCAAGATTCATGCTGAGTTTTTATGAATATGTAAATAATGGCAAAACCGACCTTTATTTCGATAAAAAAAGCGGATTGATTGTCTATCAATCCGAACGAGCAAAAAAAACCAATGATAATAAGACAGAAAGAGAAGAGATAAAATTATACGCCGGTCCTGAAGGCATTTCTGAGAAGCCGACAAAAGAGCTTGGTCGTTTTTACTCACCGGTAAGGATGCAAAAAGAGCCTATAATTTATCATTCACGAGATGAGATGCAAACTGAATACGTCAGGGCAGTGCCTATAACATATGACAAAAAGCTTCGTCGTTTCTTCAAGATTGATTTTGATAAAAGGGAAGTCAAGAAAGGTCCTGAGATTGACAAGAACATTAATTTCAGGCCTATTCAGATTGGCCAGCCGAGAAAAGGTGAGTATTTATTAAGCTTTTGGTGGAGCGAGCCAATGATAGAAATAAAAAGGGAAGATAAAAATGAGGCTGAAAAAAGATACGGGAAAATCCAAAAGCGGATAGTAACTCGATTTTATCCTCCCGGAGGTCAATATGTACCATTTCTCGATGAGAGAGGGCTGATATTTCTTGTTGACAGGGCTACTCTTGAGATTGCCGGAGAAGGGGGTTATCTTCCGGCACCGATGAGTTATTTTGGCTCGGGTAAAGCGGCCCGTCCGAATGTGGCCCGGCCGAAGGACCTGCTTGCCTTCATGATTGAGCCGGTAGCAATAAAGCCAGACGGTAAATATCTCGGTATGGGAGCAGCAGCACTTTCGCGTGATGGGGCATCAATAACAGTCGCTGTATTTGATAAGGAAGGAAAACTTCTCAAAATGACAAATACAGTCGACGGATACTTTTCATATAGAGACTATGATGGGGATGGGATAATTGAATCGGAAAGATATATAACACAGATGGATTCAAGCAAAGCAGTTTTCTGGGGCCAGCCAGGTTCACCTTTAGCTACGGTGTTGAGGTATCTTATAGAAAATCTGCAGGGGCCTGCATTAAACATAGCCTCATTTTTCACGGCTGACAGCTTTGAGGCTTCCAGCGGCCACAGGGCACTATTTCTCGTCACCAACTCATTCATTGGTATGAAGGGGAGGCAGGCAGGGGTAAGTTTTTCCTGGAAATTTTTCGGCGGATTACTTCTGATAGCACCTTCAATCATACTGAGTGTCCTGCTTGCCTGGTCGGTGAAACGAGATGCATTAACAAAGGGCCTTTGCAAAAAAGAAAGGCTATGCTGGATAGCTGGAGTTTTGTGTTTCGGTCTTGCAGGCTATATCAGCTACAGATTATGTTGCAAACAAGCTGGTCTTATTAACTGCCGGAACTGCGGGATGAGCAGGAGAGTCGATATGGACGTCTGCCACAGATGCGGCGGCAGCTGGCTTGTACCGGAGCTTGAGGACCCGGGCTGGCGAGTGAGAGACAATTAAGTAGAAATAAATAATGGGGGATAAAAGGAGAACCTTTGCAAATTAAAAAACCCCGCGGTGCATCCATTCACCACAGGGCCATAAAAACAGGATTTCTTCAATTCTATTGTAAAATTTCCTCGTCAGATTTCTCAATCATACGGTCGAGGCTTTTTGTACTTTCTCGTGTTTTCTTTCCGACCTGGACAGCTATACCGAGCCGGCCGAGCGTTCCCGCGACTTCCGGCTGGTTCTGATTAAGCTGGAAACTTCTTACCAGATAATCCTTACCCCGGTCCTGGTCAGATTTGCTGAGATAATAGTAGCCTATCTGCCTGTTGACCTTTGCGGAGTTCGGTGCAAGACTTAAGGCCTGCTGATAGCAGGTGAAGGCATACTCGTCGAGCTCTTCCTTCTGGAAGGCCATAGCCAGCTCGAGAGAGCCCATAGCAGTTGCCGAGGCCTGATTGATATAAAAGTCGGCAGATAATTTTGAATTTTCTATGTCACCGGATTGTGCAAGGGTCTTTACCCTTGCCGCCTGCGATTTTCTGTGAACGGGGTCGAAGCCGAGCGCCACAGTGAACTCGTGCTCTGCCTGCGTCCAGAGGGCGTCGGCCTGGTAAAGTTTGCCGAGCTGATAATGTGAGTCGGGGTCTTTGTAGTTGCGTTCGACTTGTCTGAGAAGCGCGGCTTTTTGCTGCTCCGCAGCGGTGAGTCCAACCTCTTGTGGTTTTTTATTTCCATTGCTGCAACCAGCAAGAAAGAAAATGCACATAATAAAAATAATATTAAAGTATAATGACTTTCCCACCATTCTGCGCCTCCAACGTCGCGATTTCAAGATTGTCATTGAACCCTGCTGCTCTCGATGATGAAGCTGAGTAAATTAAAAATCCTGTTCTCATT
>Ga0307435_1000891_pt1 | contig 13013 bp, 10 predicted proteins | sample SalMarWE160470MG_FD_202164 | JGI IMG/M metagenome (GOLD analysis project Ga0307435, IMG submission 202164) | Salt marsh sediment microbial communities from the Plum Island Ecosystem LTER, Massachusetts, United States - WE1604-70 | ecosystem: Environmental > Aquatic > Marine > Intertidal zone >... | reverse complement strand
CCGTGCATATTAGCTTAAAATAACCCTTTTCTAAAATCTCACGGGATTCAAACTTAAATATCCGCTCAAACCTCCTTGTTTAAGCACTTCAAGCACCCAACTACACACTAATTCAGACACAAAAAAACCCTAAAAGTTCCGCAGATTTGCGGCAAAAAACGTGAATTTGACGAATTAAAGGCGTAAAAACAAATAAGCGTAAAATAAAGACCAACCGACTCACAATATGGAGAAAAACCGCAGATTGCTGCCATCGCAAATACGGCAGATATGATAGATTCAGCCTATCGGCAATACCAACTTGTCGGATGCATAAGACAAATTACAGGCACTTGTGGTTTGCCGACTTCAGGTAAAACATAAAGAGGAAAGCCGAATTTGATGATTGTTATCCACTCAATAACATCCAGTTATGGGACGTAATGCCGCAGCCGTCATCACCTGGGAGGCCGTGGTGGCCGCGGTGGGATTCTTAGCTTTTGAATCTTCGAGCCTGGGGGGCGATTCGGATCGCTCTGAACGTTATTCAATTCTTTACCCAAACGGTCCAGCCTCTTCGCCTCCTCGTTAGATACACGCATAGTCTCAAGGTCGGAGATAAATCTATCTAACAAGGCCTTACTTTTTTCAGCACTTTGCTGCGAATCGGTCTCGCCGCTCTCGGCATCGGCCTGCATAGAGGCGCCGACCTCGGCAATAAGTTTATCCATCATAGCCATTTCTTCGAAGCTTGGCTGCCGCGATTTACCGCCTGCAACAGCAGCAGAAGGCTTTTCTGCAGCCGGCTCCGGAGCTTGCCTGGCACTTGCCTGCGTGGGTACAATGCTTGTAATACTGGCCGAAGAACCCGGCAAAACAGGGATGGATTTGGAAGTTGACTTGCCTTTAAGAAGGCTTTTTTTCGGCGTCCTGACCGCCACGAGTGTCACAGATTTCTCACGGTCGTTAACAACTACAGAGCCGTCTTTTACCTGCTCAATAAGCATGTGACCCACCTTGGTCCCCTGCCTGACCCAGTGCAAACCCTTACCCGGCTCATCAATATAGGCCAGCGACAATTCCGGACGCGATTGATAATAAGAGGTGCCAATAAGGGTAAATTTGGCCGTGGATTGGGGTGGATCAGGTGTAACAACCTCCCTGCGAGCCACAGTAGTAGGCTTTGGTTTCGGTGCAGGCTTACTGATACGAGGAGGATTCAGATACAATCCAAAGGCCATCGCCTGCTTTACAAGCGGCGGAATCTGGTCTCCTCTCTTCACGGTTTTAGCCCCTTTGGCCTGATTAAACTTCTCTATCGCGCCGGGCGAGTCTAAAAATTGCTTTATCTGTTCCTGTTCGGCGCCGCGATAGCCATAAACCACAGGAAAAGCAAGCAGACCCACAGCCAAAATCGCCGCTATAATAGTTGTTATTCGTAAAGTCTTTATCATATTCCGTTTCTCATACTCGGCCTTACGCTTCGGTGCTGATTATTCGGGAATCAGGATTTAAGCTTAATACCGCCTATTTTATTTGACATCAACAACAGCATTCGGTTCCCTCCAATGAATTATTTTTTGAAAATAGAGCTCTTCGTTGCCAGCGTAGTTTCCGCTGTTTTCGGGTGTATGGCAATCAGTGCAATCCATCTTCGGGCCGGTGGTTTTAGTCATCCCGAGGCTTTTGATATGTTCGGAGCCGGGGCCGTGGCAGACTTCACAGCCGACATCCTTCAAATCTGTGGTTTCCTGCTCCGAAACAAAACCACCTTCATATTTCAAACCGACAACATGACAGAGAACACATTCTGGGTCAAACTGAGAACCTGCCCTCTTGAGAGTCTCATAAGCATGGGCGTGAGATTTGGTGCTCCACTTTTCATATTCATACTCGTGACAGGGCTTACAGGACTTCGTGCCGGTATATTCCAGGCCGCCCGGCAGAATAAAACGAGGATACATCTTTAGAAGGTCGGCCTCTTTAACAAGCTGTTGATAGTCTTGATACAATGACACCAGAAAACTATCCTGGGGCATCTCTTCTGTAACCGCTATAGTACTGAAGCTCAGTTTTGGTATCCCCTTGTCTTTGGCAGGTTTAATCTGCAATTTGCATATATACCTGCCGAAGCGGCCTACCGAGATAACCAAAGGTCTTTTGTTTCGGGCAGATAAAAGAGCCGGCTCATCGGACGAAGCAGGACAAATCAGACAATCTACAAAGGCCTTCTTTTTAATAGAATCTATAATTTCAGGAACACAGCGGTTCAGGATGAGGATGTTAATCGTTTGCAGGCCGGCTTCGTGCGGAAAAAGCTTCTCAATCCGCTCTACGGGCGCCGTTTCCACATCAAAAGTCGCAACCTTTACCGCTATTACCTTATCTTTCAACAAAAACTTCTTCGTAAACGCTGCAGGCAGATTCGCATCGGTCGGCCTGCGAGAAGTGATTATATTAAAAAAAGAGCTGATAATGTCCTTGAGTCCGAGATTTTCGGCTATTGTGATATCTTCTTCGGTCAAATTGACTACATCATAATCAAGCTGACCAAGCGCCCGGGTCACTATATCGAATTTGATGAGGTCCTGCTCCCCGTCACTTTCTACAAAAAAGCCGGTGTCGACAATCATTCTCCGCTTCGCCGGCACCGTGTTAAAGACCGCTCCGCGTCTGTCAAGCCCGCCAAGCTGGCCGCCGCTGCAGCCACAGGGTTTCAAAACACCAAGCCCGTTGCCGGTCAGAAAAACCGTAACTACATCTGCATTGTTGGCAGGCTCTGAAACCAGTATGCACGAAGCCGCGACTGCCGACAAACAAATACAAGTTAATAATCGCAGCATGGCGGGGATAACCTTTGTTACTTTGAAGACTTCGTATCTTTCGCTGAAAAGTGTCCGTAACAAGTAATCCGCAGCTCCTGCCCGCCTTTCAGCTTCACTGTAAACACATCTGTGAACACCCTGCTTTTAGAAGCGGCGGCCGTCGGCGTTATTTGTAATTCGTATTGGAAACCATTCCGAATTTTCTCCCCACTCACCGCCTTAACAAAGCCCTTCCTTGATGATGTGGACTCAACCTCGACATCCTCATTATAATTGCTGAATATCCGGACCTGCCTTGCTACAGGCTTTTGCGGCTCGGCATCACGGATGTAGATTACACGCGGGTCAATCTTAAATTCAGCCAGCGCATCATAAATAATACTAATCTTTTTACATTGAGGATGGGTCAGTTCAATTGCGACCTGTCCTCTCAGTGCTCTCTGCAACTTTTCCATATCGAGCTTTGGCTTTAGAACAAACTTTTCCGCCTTCACCGAAGGGTCGAAATCAGCAGTAATAGCATCTCCGGTCGATTTAAAGCTCGTAATCGAAAACGGCCGCTTGTCACGACTAGTAAGTGTTATGGCCGGACAGCCGGCGTTTTCTCCTTTAAGAAAAAGGTTCAGCCTTTCCGGCTCGTGGGTGACTTTCATTACGACCTTTGCCTTCAAAGACAGTGTTACTTTGGGTTTGGCCTTGTCATTACTGTATACGTAAATATGCTTTGTTGCCTGGCCGGAACCGCTGCTGGAACGATACACAACATTCAAAACTCCGCTTTCGCCCGGCGCATATTCTTTCTTGGCCAGCTTGGTGACGGTACAACCACAGGGAGCATAAACCTTGTCTATTTTCAACAACGCGCTTCCGGTGTTCGTAAATTTGAACTCACATGTGTTCCGTGTAACAGAACCGACTTCGCCGAAATCGTATATCAAAGTCTCAAATGTAATGTCCGGACCCGACTTATTAACTTCGGGCGTGGTCTGAGATTCCGCCGGTTCCTGTTTTTGCGGCACTGATACCGCCGCCGTGCCGGGATTCTGGGGCTGCGCTTCAGCCGGGGCGGGCTTGGACTCGGTTACAGCCGGTTTGGACGCGTTAGCTTCCCCAAGCTGCTCCTGACAGCAAATTTGTAACAGCAACAGACAGCCCATAACAAATATAACTTCGTATCTTTTGAACAAACTGCGTTTCATATTATCATCTCCAAATTAATATCTAATGTAACTATCGACTAAATCATAGAAAGCATTAATCTAACAAAAAAGACTCTGTAATGCAAGTTTTTTTTCGCTACTAACGAACAGGGAATTTTCCGCAGACGGGGTCGCGGGCGGTGAATCGGGCGATGTGCGGGTCGTACTGGCGGGCACGGAGGTAATATTGGTCTATCTCGGAATCGAAGTACTGGCCGGTGAACTTAAAGGGATTATCCACCGTCTCTTCAAAGTCGGGAGCAGGATAGAGTTCTCCGAAGGGATTGTAGATGTAGCGGTTTTTGACGTCGCCGGAGGTGTCTATAATCTGGCGGACGCTGCCGAGGCGGTCGTGCAGGTAGAAGTATCTGTCTGCTGTGTGGTCGCCGGTGTGCTGGGCGATTATCTGGCTATTAGCGTAAATATAAGTCTTCACGATATCTCCGCTATTATTTAGTTCCATTAATATTACCGGCAAATCGCCCACAATGTCAACTATATATTTACGCTGCCCTGATTCGCTGGAATCCTTGAAAATGCGATTGCCAGCTGGGTCGTATTTGAGGTCAATCGAGGCGGAATCCTTTGTTGCGGCCCGCAACTTACACTTTTTGTTCTTCAGTCAACTGATAACAGGTTCTCAGTCTTTATTATTCACTTTCAAAGCCCCTAAGCGATATCGTCGGCTCCTTGAAGCCCACCACGCTTCTATACTACTATGCCAACTTGTCAAAATCTTCAACTCTCCTGGTCTATCGAACCGGCCAGGTAGCCGATCATTATAGAGAAGCGATGAATTTCGTAAGTCCGAGACGATATGTTCTCCAGGCAATTCGCTCAAAATAAGCTTGAGATTTTATGAAGTAGTGCTATCGTCTCCTATAATTATCAGACACATACGAATAAGTGGACAGAACAGGACTTGATCCGGGGAACAAAAGGCACTATGAAGACTACTAATAAATCTATGCAATGCAAATCCGCTAAAACAGGAACCAGACACGCCGGCGTACTGCCGGCAGTTGTAGTTCTGGTTGTAACTTTCATCATGGCTTCAGACCAAAGCCGGGGTGCTGCAGGTAATGCAGCAAAGGTCGTTACTTATCCCGCTCCGTCCGGTGAAGCCTTGTCGACCGACTATAAAGTGCAGGTAGCGGGCCGGCTGATTGATGTATACATGGCCCGCGTTCTCGACCCGCCATTCGCGGCAAAACTGTGGGACCATGGTGGTTCGTATTCGTTTGCCAACTTTGATATGTCAGGACGTGTTGTGGTTCGAATTGTGTCAAAGCGCTCTCTTCGAAACGTGATAATCAGGCCCCAATCATCCGGCGTCAAGCCAACACTTGAGGATGAACACACACTTAGCCTAACAATGGACCGGCCCCTCAAGCTCAGCATAGAGCCGGACGGCAAGAAAGGACCACTACTTCTGTTTGCAAATCCCCTGGAAAAACGTGCGCCAAAGCCCGGCGATAAGGACGTCATCTATTTCGGTCCCGGCGTGCACAAGCCGGAGAAAATCATTTTGAAGAGCAACCAGACCCTTTATCTCGCCGGTGGTTCGGTCGTCAAGGCAGAGGTGCTGGCCGAGGGAGCAAATATTCGGATATGTGGACGCGGCATTCTGGACGGCTCAGACTGGCAGTGGCGAAAAGGCCCCGTGGGTAACCTGATTGCGATTCGCAACAGTACCGATGTCGAGGTCAGAGACATCACGCTGAGAGGCTCCTCCCATTGGACTATTGTGCCGAAGAATTGTCAGCGGGTAACAGTCCGCAATGTCAAGCTCTGCAACTCCCGCGTTCAGAATGATGACGGAATCAACCCATGCAACTCCCAGGATGTATTGATAACCGATTGCTTCATACGAAGCGATGACGATTGCGTCGCCCTTAAAGGGCTCGACTTCAGCGCACCGAACAGCAACGTTGAACGAATCATCGTGGAGAACTCGATTCTCTGGTGCGACCGGGCCCGTATCTTCCTGCTCGGACACGAGAGCCGGGCGGCATTCATGCGCAACATAACTTTCCGCAATCTCGACATTATCCACTTCAGCATGACAGCATTTCTGTTGGAGCCGGGCGAGGATATGAGGCTGGAGGATATCACTATCGAGAACATCCGGATCCACGGCGAAGGCCAAAGGGAGTTTATCCGCCTGCGCCCCGTGGTTAACCAGTATATGCGCAAGAAGGTGCCCGGATTCATCCGCAAAGTCCGGTTCAGCAATATAACAGTAGACGGCCAAAGCGGGCAATACCTTGTACAGATAGAAGGTGCTGATACTGAGCATGACGTTCGCGACGTGACCTTCGAGAACGTGTCGATAGTAGGCTCGAAATTAACTAAAACGTCCGGGCCGGTGCATATCGGCAAAAACACTAAAAACGTGCGTTTCCATACGGAGGCTCAATGAACGACCGCCGACCTTTTGCCGACACGTTAACAAATAGGAAGTATGCCACAAAGTCACAAAATTAATTTCACCTGATTCGGCCTTTTCGGGCGACGGATAACAAATATTTAGTCTTTTTTGTTCACCTTCAAAGTGCCTAAACGATATCGGCGGTTGCCGGAGGTGTCGATGATGTGTCTTACGCTGCCGAGCCGGTCATGCAGATAGGAATATCGCAGGGCGGTGAAGCGGGCGATGTGTGGCTCAACTGATCCACAAGTATTAAAATTCATCTTTTTTCACAAACCGAGATAAACCCGGTATAGCCTGGAGTAAAAGAGCCTTTTCGTGGTCAGATAAACAGAAATATGCGTCTTTTTCATGAGCAATTGAGACCAGCCAGGGGGCACCGTGAGTTCTCGAGAAAGACAGATCCTCGGGAAGGTTCGGCTGGCACCAATCGTATAGCCTACTACTCGATTCCTTGAGAATACGCGCACATTCGCTGTTGAGAGAGTATCTGAAAACCTGAGCCTTGTCACCTAACAATTTAGTTCCGGGCCATTCGGAGCGCATACCTCTCTCTATCAGAAAAGGTTCCAGTTTTACTAAAACTCTCTTCCCGGGAGAGGCTAACGGTATCGTTTCCCGGACAACGAGAAGCGCTTCACGACACACACGGGTGGCATAATCAAGAATATCTCTATATAGTTTTCCTTTCGGTTCCCGGATTAAACTGAAATGGTCTCTTTTCATAATAGTCTCAGTCTATAATCTTAATATGGGTGTATGGGCCAATGACTATGTGCCAGAAATCGACGACTGCTCGCACCGGATGGATTTCATGGGGACGATAGTTAACCATATATTCTTTAGACCACCGCAAGAGAATCTTGGCCTCTTCACGATACCTCCGCTGTTATTTAGTTCCATTAATATTACCGGCAAATCACACACGATGTCAAAAATATATTTACGCTTTTCTACTTCGGTGGAATCCTTGAAAATTCGATTGCCATCGGGGTCATATTTTAGGTTTTCTTCTTTTTCTTTGTTGTTTTGCGTTGTCCACGTTGTATCGTCCAAAGAGGGTCAATCATTTGTGAATCCCACCGCTCGTAGGCATCCTGCATTTCTTTGAGAACGTCCGGCTTTTCTCTTTTCAGGTCTTTAGTCTCACCAATATCCGAGGCAAGGTTGTAGAGCCCGGTCTCGTTGCCCATCTTGACAAGTTTCCAATCGCCTTTTCTTGCCGCGTGGTTCCGGCCGCTTCGCCAAAAGAGAGTTTCGTGGGGAGTCTGTTTTTTCTCGCCGGTCAAAAAGGGCAGCAGATTTACACCGTCAAACTTGCGGCCTGATGGAAGCTCCGCCCCCCCTGCTGCCGCCGCCGTCGGGAGGATATCAAGCGAAACGACCGGATTATTGTACGTTCCGCCCGCCTTCAAGTAGCCTGGCCATTGCACCATAAAGGGTACACGAACACCGCCCTCATACATCGTGCCCTTGGTAGCGCGCAGCGGGTCATTGCGAGAGCCGTTTGCCCCAGTCGGGCCGCCATTGTCGTTGATAAAAAACAACAGCGTGTCTTTTTCCAGGCCTAACTCTCGCAGCTTGGCCAGGAGCTTGCCGATGCCCTCATCCATAGCGGTCAACATCCCGGCATAGATGCGACGCTTTTGCTCTGTAATATGTTTGAAGCTGTCCTTGTAACGCTGCGGAGCCTGCATCGGCGTGTGGACAGCGTTGTAAGCAAGATAAAGGAAGAAAGCCTCGTTGTGATGGCGTTCAACAAAGGCGACCGCCTCGCGCGAGAAGGCATCTGTGAGGTACTTTTTCTCATCGACCGGCTTGGTGCCGCGCAGGATGGGATTGAATGTCCCCAGCCCCGGTTCAATATAGGAGTGACCGCCGTGTAGGAATCCGAAGAATTCGTCATATCCGCGTTTGAAGGGGTGGAAGTGCGGCGCCATTCCGAGATGCCATTTACCCACGGCCCCGGTGACATAACCGGCGGACTTGAGCACGTCTGCCATCGTCACCTCCGTCAGCGGCAGGCCGACATGTTCTCTTAAACCTCCAGGCGGCGGACCGGTATTGAACTCGTGGCCGAAACGCTGCTGGTAGCGACCCGTCGCCAGCCCCGCGCGAGTCGGACTGCACACGGGACAGGAAACGTACCCGTTCGTGAAACGGACACCCTTTCGCGCGACCGAATCAATATTCGGCGTCGGTATATCTTTGCACCCCTGGCAACCGATGTCAGCGTACCCCATATCGTCGCTGATAATAACTACGATATTCGGCTGTTTTGCTTTGACCTTTTTTCTTTGGCCTGCACTCGCGCAGCCAATAGATTCTGTTAGCATCGGCACCGAAGCCGCCGCCAAACCAATCGCCTTCAAAAATTCTCTTCTCGTCTGCTTTTCCAGACCTGTTCTCCTGCCATTTATTCAATTTCACTGCGGCTCATTTTTCGTCCAGGGCATCCCCGCGGTCTTGTTTGGTGATTCGCCATTGTAACAGCAGGATGGCGACAGCCAGTGTGAAACCGAAGGCAACATCGCCGGCGACAAACCATAAGAACCAGCCAAAGCCACCGCTCGCAAGGGCGGGAACACCGTAAATCACAAATCCGACAACAGCCATCAGCGACCAAAGGGCGACTAAACGGATAGCCCCGGCATAGCGACGTACATCGGCGGAGAATACCAACATCATTGCGCCTAATAGTACATAAAAAGCAGAGAGCAGTCTGGCCAGGTAAGACACAAGCACCTTAACCGGCGTCCCGGGTTCGGCAAGCTCTGTACCCCGGACAAGCCAGGAGTGCGGCATAAAAACTGCTACGATGGCAGGCAGAGTTACTATCCCAACGACTCGAAGCAGCAGCTTCAAGTAGCGTTCCGAGGTATTCATCTTAACTGCTTTCGGACTCACGGTTACTGATAAAATCCCTTTTATATTACATTGTGGTATGTAATCCTATTCCATAGACAGCAAAAGAGCAAGGCCAATCCTCAATAAGACATACTATACTGTGGCTTGACGATTGTTTTTCTCACCGGAATTCATACTTGGCACGACATGAATTTTCATAACCGGCACAACTTTTAACTGCTTCAACGCGGTTTTACAGCCGATATCTAAGGGGCAGATTGTGTAATCTATTGCAAATAGAAAACTTAACACGTATGATAGAGTGGCAAAGTTAACTTATACGGGGTCAAGTTATGGACAGCAATAGTCCCAAAATATCGATAGTTGTGCCACTGCTGAATGAGCAGGACAATATCGGTCCGCTCTATAAACAAATCACACAAAACCTGGCCGGTAAATACAACTACGAAACAATATTCATAGACGACGGCAGCAGCGATAACAGCTTCACGGTATTAAGCGAGCTGCAAAAGGCGGACAATAAAATCCGTGTCATCAGGTTCCGCAAAAATTTCGGTCAGACTGCTGCACTGGCCGCCGGTTTTGCCCACGCAAGAGGCAGCATCATCGTGGCAATTGACGCTGATTTGCAAAACGACCCGGCGGACATACCTGAAATGATTAAGAAACTCGACGAAGGATTCGATGTGGTAAGCGGCTGGAGAAAAAAAAGACACGACAACGCCATTACCAGGCTGATTCCTTCCAAAATCGCCAACTGGCTTATCGCTAAAATTACCCGGGTCAAACTGCACGACTTCGGCTGCACACTTAAAGCATACCGCAAGGAAGTCCTGGATGAAACGAAATTGTACGGCGAAATGCACCGCTTCATCCCCGCCCTGGCAAGCTGGAATGGAGCCAACATCTGTGAAATGGTAGTCAACCACAGGCCGAGAACCGCCGGCGCCGCTAAATACGGGCTCAGCCGAACATTGAAGGTCGTATTAGACCTTATTACCGTCAAGTTCCTCGGCTCATTTTCCACAAAGCCAATCTATATCTTCGGCGGACTCGGAATATTAAGCGGACTTGGAGCGGTAATCTCCGGCCTGGTCGTGCTCTATCAAAAATTCGTGAACGATTTTCCCATGAACAGAAATCCGCTGTTGTTTTTAACGGCACTGCTGATTACTACCACTATTCAGCTCATTCTGATGGGCCTTCTCGCCGAGCTTCTGGTCCGAACATATCACGAATCACAAAATCGCCCGACTTACGTCATCAAAGAGATTCTGGAATCGACAAGTGGTCGCAGCAAAGATACCGGAGACAAGAAATGAGCAAACCGGCTCCAAAGAGAAAGCTGCCGAAAAAACATACAAAACCACAAAAACGAGAATCCGCCCTCCTTGCTGCACTTCAAAACAACAACAAGTTGCTGGTCATTGCAATAATAGCACTCGTGGCAGCAATACCTTTCGTGCTCGGAAAATACTTCGAGTTCAATTCTCCCGGGCCCTTCGACAGCGGCGCGTATGTCTATTCAGCAAAACACATACTCGACGGGGCGGTGATTGGCATCGATGAAAAACCAAGCGCCCAACTGGGGACGCTGCTGGTCAATATGCTGGGAGTATGGCTCTTTGGCTTTAGCGAAACAGGCCCCAAGCTCATTCAGGGAATTTTACAGGCTGCCGCTTTGGTCCTCATGTTTATCGCCCTGCGAAAGCTCTTCGGCACACTACCTGCCGCAATCAGTGTCATAGTGGCTTCAAGTTATCTGTCGGCCCCCCTCATTGCAAAGTTCGGCAACGTCAAGGAACAATATATGATTGCCTTTATGGTGATGGCAATAAGCTGTTTTGTGCTCCGGCAGCTCGGCGGCCGATGGTGGTGGGCCGTTTTAACCGGCGCATTCATGAGTTGGGCGCCCCTCTTCAAGCCGACAGGAACATCCGCTATAGGGGCAATCGGTCTGTTTACCATCCTCCAGCCCCTCTTAAAGAACAGAACATGGAAACAAACAGGCAGCGATATATTGCTTTTGATGGCAGGCACCATAGCAGGAATCGGCCCGCTGTATATATGGATAATCATCTCCAACGTTAAGATAGGTTTGCCTTATTCCTTTGCATGGGTGACACTGGCAAAGTTCCTGCCCGCTGCCCCGGACCCCGCGCAGCCAAAGCCGGCAGGAGACTATATCGCCGAAGCTCGAAAGCTCGTGACCTTTTCCCAACAATGGCCCATAGTACTACGGTACTACAGCCTGCTCATACTGCCCATTGCTCTGGCAGTCGGAGCGATTATTGCCAGAATGGTGCGGTTGATTCACAGGATCCTGTCAGCAGAAAAAGAGAACAAAAGAAACTACGACCGGTTCGTATTTCTTTTTGCTATCTGGTGGCTGTTGGATATGGCTTTTATATGGATTAGCCCGCGCTCCTATGAGCAGTACTATTTGCCTCTAAACGCCTCGGCAGCTATGCTCGGCGCATATTTGATTGCCACCTATACACACCTGCTCACAAACACTGCAAATAAGAACGCATGGAGAGTCGTTGGACTGGTAGGGCTTCTCGTAATGATTGCAATGGCGTGGCACATATTCTTCGGAATAGAAAAAAGCCCTCATTCAGGAGCGAGCTACGGTGAAAAACGTAGAGGGTACGCACAAAAGCTCAGCGAAATCAAACGAATCCGCCGGGATAAACTCAAAGGCCCGTGGGAAGTGGTGGGCGAATATATCCGCCTTCACTCGACTCCCGAGGATAAGATGTACGTCTGGGGCTGGTTCCCTGGAATCTACGTTCAAGCCCAGCGATTTAGCCCTTCTCCTAATGCGGTTATGATGCCTCGGCCGAAACCGCAGAGACTCAAAGAAATGATCACCAACCTGCTGGCCGACTTTGAGAAAGAACGGCCTAAATTTATCGTCGATTCCCGAAAACGCCACGTGCCGATGGAAAGACCACCTTATGAACTATGGCCGATTGTGCCGAAAGATTTTATCGGGATGAAAAAGGCCGGATTTTTGCCGCTAAACAAAATTGTAATCGAGGCGTACGATAAAAGCTGGAGCGATATGCTGCGCAAGACCTTTGACGAGGACGAGGCACTGCGATTTGAGGTGCTAAAACCCTTCAGGGATTTCGTTATGAACAATTATAGAATCGTTCGCCTCTTTGGACAGCATGTCTTGTTTGAGCTGAATAATCCCCCGGCAAATTAAGGGTTGTCATAGACGTGTCGAAATTAAGAATTCTAATGCTAAATCACGAGTTCCCGCCGGTAGGCGGCGGTGCAAGCCCCATTACTTTTGAGCTGTCTAAACAACTCGTTCTGATGGGCCACCGCGTTGACGTGGTAACAATGCACTATCGTGACCTTCCTCGATTTGAAACAATAGACGGAGTAAACATATACAGAACGCCCGCGATTAGGAAGAGACCAAATATCTGTTACACCCACGAATTAGCGACATACGTACCCGGTGCCTTGATTAAGACTATCCGGCTCGCAAGGCGGGAAAAATATGATATTATTCACTGCCATTTTATTGTCCCCGGCGGTCCCCTCGCCTGGCTTGTAAGCAAATTTACCCGCATTCCTTTTATTATCACCTGTCACGGAACAGACGTGCCGGAACATAATCCTGACAGATTCGGGATGGTCCATAAGCTTATTAAACCTGCATGGCGATTTCTGGCCCGTAGCTGTCCCCTTCTG
>Ga0307435_1000888_pt1 | contig 13044 bp, 10 predicted proteins | sample SalMarWE160470MG_FD_202164 | JGI IMG/M metagenome (GOLD analysis project Ga0307435, IMG submission 202164) | Salt marsh sediment microbial communities from the Plum Island Ecosystem LTER, Massachusetts, United States - WE1604-70 | ecosystem: Environmental > Aquatic > Marine > Intertidal zone >... | reverse complement strand
GGCTGTTGATCAGGATTTGCCCTTCCCAGAGAACATTTTTTGGCTTCAGACGCGTCCGGCAAAGGTTCAGGTTGCAAAGCCCAAATCGACTACTGATCAGATAATCGATTTGATCGCAAAGAGCTATACGAAATTCTGATTTTTAACAAAACAGGCAGTGGAGTTTAGAAGTAAGCAGGAGGTATCTGATAGGGAAGCAATAGGAAAAGGATCTGAACTGTAAAGAACAATATTCTCCGTATGCCGAAGTTCGGGGAATGGTGAAGATACGGTTGGAATAGCGATTAACTATACAAATGCTGACCGGATAACGGTGTTTTGAATGTTTATCGGTTATCACGGATAAAGGAGGATCCATGGCGGCTGAGCTTAAGAAGCCTAAGGAGGAAATCATCAAGAAGGCGGGAGAATTGGCGGTGGAATATGAGAGAAAGTACCAGGGCTGTTGTCAATGTACCTTTACGGCCATTGTGGATGCCTTGAGATGGGGAGGTCTTGAGTTGGTACCGGAAGATATGGAAGAGGCGCTTTTCCCCGGCTTAAGCCTGCTTTCCGGCGGTGCTGCTATGAGCACAGATGGTACGTGTGGCGGTCTGACGGCCGGTATTTTGGCTATAGGTTTGGCTATAGGAATCTCTCGGCAGATGCAGGATGAGGACAGGTCGACTAGGCGCATAGGATATAGGGCGGCATGGAATGGGATCGTTGATAAATATTATGAGGAATACGGCTCTTTACTTTGCAAGGATGTCCAGAGAAAGCGTTTCGGAAAGGCCTGGGACTTGAGAGTGAGTGAGATGAGTCATGAGTTTTTGAAGACATCAGGTGTCTTCGATATCAATGACAGGACGCCCGAGAGGGGCGTTTGTCTGACCCCGGAGTGCACCATTGCGGTGGCCGCGAGGTGGGCTACTGAATATATTGTTCATGAATTTGAACAGGGGAACCTAAAAGGAAACTATCGTAGGGTATAAATCATCAGGCAAGGGGGAACCATTTTGGCTCCAAGGGTAAGAGAGAGCTGGCGCTTTTTCATTAGGCCCCTTCAAAGGTGAAGATTCGAGTGATACTGCTGTAAGGAGCACAAAGGGAATGATTAAGGATTATGCTGTGCATTTTCCACCGGTTTTGGTTTCAGAAGATGAGAGATTGATCCATCTTGCGGTTCATGATTTCGTTGAGAAGCAGATCATGCCTGTCCGTGACAAACTTGAGGGGGACATGGAACTGCTGGGCAAGATTCGCCGGAATCTGGTGGATATGGGGCTCCAGAAGCTATCCATGCCCAAGGAGTATGGCGGAGAAGGAGTGCGGGGCTCCCTGCTTAATGCGCTTATAAGTGAAGAGTTGGCCCGTGGAGATGTCGGCATAGCCGTTTCCCATATGTGTACCTTGTGGGCCTGGAAGCCGGCAATGATGGCAGGGATGAAGGAGGTTCTGGATACCTTTATGCCGGATTTTTGTGGAGACAAGGTGCGGATTGCCTGTTTCTCTATTACAGAACCGGGAGGTCCTCATGGGGGAGGCGGGTGCGATCTTGAAAATTACACCTACAAAGGGACGAAACTGAGGACGATAGCCAAGTTTGATGGCGACGAGTGCATTATTAATGGGAGTAAGCTGTGGGCGACAAACAGCGGGGTCGCCGATCTCTATTGTGTTGTTTGCACGATAGATCCCAAGCTGGGCGAGGGCGGCATCGTCCTGGCTTACGTACCGAAGGGATGGCCGGGCCTCACGGTAGGGCCGGATGAAGACAAGTGCGGCCTCAGAACGGACCATAATTGTCCGATCTATTTAGACGATGTAACGATTCCCAAGGAATGGGCGATCGGCCCGGGCGGCAAGGCGGCCGAGGCCTTCTGGGCGCAGTTGCCCGGCGTTTCAAGCGGCGCAATGGCTACGGGAGTTATGCAAGGGGTGCTGGAGGCTGTTCTGGAATACACAGGACAGAGAATCGTTGCGGATAAGCCAATTAGACAGCACGGCGGACCTGCAGAGGCGCTGGCAGATATAGCCATGGCCACCGAAATGGCAAGGACCTGGTATTTGATGACGGCCTATATGGTCGACCACCCGGATATTTACGGCCCCAGGACAGGTATGCTGGCAGCCAGGATGAATATGGCAAGAATAACGAGCGAGAGTGCGGTGAGGAGCGCTGAAAAGGCCATACAGTTAATGGGGAGTTACGGCTATGTACGAGAGTATCATGTAGAGAAATACTGGCGCGATTCTCTCATGATAACACTGTGGAAAGGGGGTACGCATTTGAGCAGACATAATGTGTGCCGAGGATATTACGATTTGGAGATATAAACACGTGAAGAACGGGGAATAGATGATTCCCGGTGAAAGGGGGTGATAAGGAAGGCAGATTCGAACTCGGAGGAGCCGAGCTGAGGAAGTAACAGCAAGGAAAGACAATTTCTGCAGTTACCTAAACTTTTCTTTAAGGTCTCGGGTAAAGGAAATGGGGGAAGAAAAAGCAACTAAATCTATTGAATGCGAGGGGGGCGACATGAAGCTAGGTGATTGTACATTAGTAGGAGGCGAGTTCATAGAAGAAGTACATTTGACACAACAACTACCGGTGTGGTTCCTTGATGGGACACACTGCCTGCCACCGTGGACCCCTATGTTTTCCTGGTTCTGGTGCGGACCAAGTCGGGGGTGTGCCCATGGGATGCAACACGCTGCTGATAAATTGAGCCTACCTACACACAAGGGTATGTTTGATTTGCACCGTAGGGGTTTGGGTTATATGACTCCTACTCCAGTTAAAGACGAAGAGGAGGTAAAGCAGCGTCAAGCCAAATTCAAGGAGTCCTTAAGGCCGTACATCGAAGATTTTGACGGCATGTGGAACGTTTATCGCGAGGAGTTATTGGGGATATACAAGTCACTCCAATCGGTGGATCTGGATGCCTGCAGTAACAGTGAACTTGAGACGCAGTGGCGTCTTACTGACGATATGTACCGCAGACAATGGGAAATACACTGGATAATGTTTGATGTGGCCATGAATAGCTGGGTTGCATTTCAGGATATATGTACTAATCTGTTTGGCATTGACCAGACAAGCCCAGATTTTCAAAAAGCCACTACCGGCTTCCAAAGCAAAGCATTCCAGATCGACAGACGCCAGTGGGAACTGGGACAGTCAGCTATTAAAAACGGGTTAGCTGATATTTTCGCTGGTGATGCGCGCCAGGTAATACCCCAGCTGGAGCAAACTGAATCCGGCAGAAAATGGCTCAAAGATTTCCGCGCATTCTTGGAAGAGGATGGCTGGCGAGCCGGACGGGAGTGTGAGATAAATGAGGCAACCTGGATAGAAGACCCAACAATACCGATAAGAAATGTTCAGAATTTGATGAAACAAGATGGCGATAAGGGCTACAAATTAGATAGCGTGATACCGGAGCATGCCAAGGAGAGGGAGCTTGCACAAAAAGCATTGCTGGAAAAAGTGCCTAAAGATCAAAGGGAATGGTTCGAAGCTTTAATGAAGGTGGCTGCAGCCGCCGGTCCCTTCAGCGAAGAACATGGTCATTATTGTGAATTCTGGTCTCATGCCCTGATTCGCCGCGCTTGCTTGGCCATAGGCAGAAGATTTGTTCAAGCCGGAGCTATGGATAAGGTTGAAGACATCTTTTTTCTAAACGGAGATGAAGTCTATAGTAGTATATTTTGCCCTGAATATCTCAATATACGTTCCATAGTGAGTCAACGCCGCAAAGACTGGGAGGAGTGGTGTCAGGAAGAGCATAGTCCTATGATAGGAAATGCTACTCACGAAGAAGCGGTTGGCTTCATGCTCTCGGCTAAAGATCCATGTGTCATGGAATGTGGTTTTGGCCGACTGCCACAGGTAAGGGAAGAACTCAGGGCAGACCTCTACGGAATACCGGTATCCAGGGGAGTTGTCGAGGGGACGGCGCGACAGGTAGCCAAGGTTGAGGATCTGGTGGAAGTCCAACCGGGTGAAATTATAGTCTGTCCGGTAGCTGACCCAGGCTGGACACCGGTTTTTGGCATCATTAAAGGTGTTGTAGCCGCCCAAGGAGGTGCCCTGCACCACGCTGCCATTATGGGGCGGGAGTATGGAATACCCGTGGTAAGTAACGTCTTTGATGGAATAAAGAAGATTAAGACTGGCCAGAGAATAAAAGTTGATGGTGACCTTGGAGTAGTCTATATCTTGGAGAATTAGTAACGTAAGGTAGGTAAGCACTTCACTGAAGAAAAAGTTACGTAGTCCTGTGAATAATTCATTGCGCTTTCCTTTCATAAGAGAGGGGGAAAATAGTAAATCTTTACAGATAGGATCTTGACAAAGTCGTAAAAAGTCTTTTCACCTGTTATTGAGAGGAGTCCTTCGGCTATGCTCAGGATAAACTCCACGACGAAACAATCTCGTAAATTCAAGTACGTGCATTGAAGGAGATTGCTTCGCTCCCGCCCGCCTCGCCTTGCGGACTCGCATGGCGGGCAGGTCGCTCGCAATGACAGCTATGGCGACTTTTTACCAAACCATCAATCTTGATTTGAAGAACAGGAAGGCAATCTCCTGGAATGATGGCTAAAACAAGATGTTGCCGCCGTGCATGCGGGTCGGCGGTATGATCGATCCCCTTCGGGCTTCGCTTTGCTCGGTAAGCTGGCGTGGGAAATTGCGTAAATACAATTTCCGCCTCAGCAGACGGCGGCTCATCCCGCCGACCCGTTAGTTTGCTGATTGGACGAATACATCGCGATGGAGGTTATTAAGTAATGCTAAAAGATGGAATAGTAAGAAGCACCTGTAACTTTTGTGAGTTCGGCTGCGGCGTTTTGGTCCACATGAAAGATGGCAAGATTGATACAATAGTTGGCGACCCCAACGCTCCGTTAAACAAAGGGCTACTGTGCCCTAAAGGTATGGCCTCGCTGGAACACCTGTACCATCCTGACCGCTTACATTACCCGTTAAAAAGGGTAGGAGAAAGGGGCCAGGGTAACTGGCAGCAGATTTCCTGGGAGGAGGCCCTGAGCACCATAGCTGATGAAATGACCATGGCCAAAGATAAATATGGGCCTGAATCTATAGCCTTTTTACGCGGTGGAGCCAAGGGGATGCAAGATGGTCTTATGACGCGGTTGGCTAATATTGTTGGCACGCCCAATGTGGCCTCGGCAGGCTTTGTTTGCTACCATCCCATGTTAAACGCCTCCAGGATTACCTTTGGTTCTCTTTTGGCTTCCGACTACGATTATCCACCAGCCTGTATCGTTCTCTGGGGAGTCAATCCTCCGGAAACCTTTCTTTATCACAATATACCCATAAATGAAGCCCTAAAGAGGGGCTCAAAGCTCATCGTAATCGATCCCAGGAAAACAGAACTTGCGGCAAAGGCAGACTACTGGGTGCGAATAAGACCCGGCTCAGACCTCGCCTTGGCCCTGGCCTTACTCCATGTAGTAGTTAATGAAGGCCTGTATGACAAGGCCTTTGTTGACAACTATACGGTGGGCTTCGATGAGTTAAAAAATTTAGTCCAGGACTACCCCCCGGAAAAGGTTGAACAGATCACCTGGGTGCCGGCAGAAACCATCAAAGAGGTAGCTAGATTCTATACTACTCATAGGCCAGCAAGCATTGAAACGGGAAATGCTCTGGAGCAGAATATAAATAACTTTCAGACCAACCGCTCCATTTTCATCCTGGAATCGATCACCGGCAATGTCGGCAGGCCCGGCGGGAAGATACAGTGGGCAACGCCACCGTTTACGGGTAAGGGCTCTGCTGAATTTGACATGAGGGACAAAATCACCGGTGAAATGCTGGAGAAAAGGCTTGGCGCCGAGTTTAAAATAGCCCCTATCGCCAGATGGGCCCTGCCCCAAAGCATGGTCCAAGGTCTCATAACAGGAAAGCCTTACCCGCTTCACATGGTCTACGTACAGGGGGGTAATTTCCTCCTCTCCTGGGCTCATGCTCAAGATACATACAAGGCGCTCAATAAACTGGATTTCCTGGCGGTGGCAGACTACTTTATGACACCCACGGCAGCGATGGCTGACATCGTGCTGCCCGTGGGTAACTACCTGGAGTATGATAGTGTCCGGGTCATTCCATTTCCACCTCTGCCAGTGCAAATCACGCAAACGGTAGCCCAGGTAGGTGAGCGCTGGTCAGACAACAAGATATATCTTGAACTGGCCAAGAAAATGGGCCTGCAGGAGTACTTCTGGAATGACGAGGAGGAGCTGAATAATGCCATTCTGAAACCATCTGGGATAACATTTGAAGAGTTCAGGCAGATAGGTGTACTTACCGGAGCAAAGCAGTATCGGCTCCACGAAAAGGAGAATTTTAAAACGCCCTCAGGTAAGGTTGAGATATATTCAGAGCGCCTCAAGAAATGGGGCTTTGACCCCCTCCCTATCTACTATGAAATGCCGGAGACTCCACTCAGTGATCCGGATTTAGCCCAAGAGTATCCCCTGATCTTTACCAGCTATAAACCACGCCCCTGGAGCCATTCCCAGGGCAGGCAGATAGACAGTTTACGTTCTCTCCATCCCGAGCCAATAGTCAATATTCATCCTGAAACGGCAAACAAGTTAGGCATAAATGAAAATGATATGGTCTATATCGAAACGAAACGGGGGAGAATAAAACAGAAGGCTGCCCTGACTGATTGGCTCGATCCGAGGGTGGTAATCGTTGATGATGCATGGTGGTTTCCAGAGAAAGGCCCTGACAAAGTCTATGGCTGGAAAGAGTCCAATATTAACATTCTGACTAATAATCAACCGCCATATAGCCGCGAGATGGGTTCTACTAATTTAAGGGGAATACTATGCCGGGTGTACAAGGCATAAGGCTAAACTGAGAGATCGATAGAAAGGGGGCTTACATTTTCACTACCAACGATAAGAATCGAAAAGGGAGTGAAGCCTGTCTTGGTTCCGGTTACAAGAGCGTTGAACTGAGCTGCATCGTGGTAGTATGGGTATTCAATCCAAGTTTTCCTTTCGATAGTATCAGATAAACATTTTCTTTGAAGCGTGAATAGCGTTTGAGAAGGGAAGGAAGCACTCTTTTGAGCTGAGAGGCCTTTTCATTAGGACTGCAGGAGGTCTACACATTATGAAGAAGAGAGATGTGATTATAATAGGTGGGGGCGCAGGCGGATATTCAGCGGCACCCCGAGTGAATATGCTCGGGGGTAAGGTTACCCTGATTGAGAAGGACAAGTTGGGTGGTGTTTGCAATAATTGGGGCTGCATTCCTGTGCAATTTTTGGTGCGGAACGCAATGCTTGTCCAAATACTGAAAGAGGTTAAGGAAGACGGTATCAATGTCGGTGGGGTTGATGTCGATTACAGTAAATTGATAACAGCTAAGAATAGGGTTGTCGACTCTGTAAACCAGTATCTTCTGAACACCCTTAAGGCCAACAATGTTGAAATACTTAAAGGATATGGGAGGCTTATTTCACCAAACCGCGTAGAGATAGAATTTGACGACGGGTCACGGGAGGTTTTTTCCGCCCAGAAGGTCATACTTGCACCCGGCTCCATTCCCCAGAGATTATCCGTACCGGGAGCTGAAGGTAAAGACGTCATTACGGTGAAGGAGGCCTTAGATATTACCTCTGTGCCAAAGAGCGCCATCATTATAGGAGGCGGCGTAAATGCGTTAGAGATTGCCGATTTCTGGCATAAAATGGGCAGCGTGGTTAGTATAGTTGTTCGAAGCAGGATCCTCCGCCATGAGGATCATGAAATAGCCTCATACATAGAGCAGGCTCTCAGAGATGATGGGGTTCAAATATACACTGGAGCAACAGTTGATAGGATAGAAGATAGTAAAGGAGGAAAGGCGGTATCTATATCTCAACAGGGGGAGGAGCATACGATTGAAGCAGAGGTAGTAGTGTTCGCCATGGGGCAGAGTCCATATTTTGACGGTCTCGGTTTAGAGGACATCGGCATAAGGATACGTGATGGGAGGATTCAAACCAACTCAAGAATGGAGACTAATATAAAGGGGGTTTACTGCGTTGGTGATGCCACTGGCGAAATTATGCTGGCAAATGTGGCCACAGTTCAGGGAGCCGTAGCTGGAAACAATGCTATGGGCAGGGATTCAACAATGGATTATCGAGTGGTTCCGCATGGTATCCGGACAATACCTGAAATTGGTGCGGTGGGCATCACCGAGCAGGAGGCCAAAGAGAAAGAGCTGAAGGTAAAGATCAGCAAGTACCCATTCTCGAAAAATCCCAAGGCTCTCATGTTGAGAGAGGGCAGCGGCTTTATTAAAGTAATTGCTGACGCGGCATCGGGGGAAATCTTAGGAGTACACATCGTTGGCCCTCAGGCAACCGAGCTTATTCATGAAGCAGCGTTAGCCATGCAGATGCGAGGCACTGTTCAAGACGTAGAGGCTACCATTCATAGTCATCCTTGTTTGCACGAAGCAATGCAGCGGGTAGCCAAACAATTCTCCTTCAGTTAAGCATGTTTTACGCATAAGCGGAAATCAAGCATAATTGACGGAAAATTTGTGAAGCTCTCAAAAGCAGTGCTCGAAGAGCACTTCATTGGGTAAAGAGGTAAGCGTTGAGAGAGAGCAGCATGAGCACAGCAATATCATTTATAAGGATGCCAATGGGGAATTTTCCGAAAACACTTCAGGAAGGCGGGCCGATGTCTTGGCATGAAAGGGAGTTAGGGGCCGGATTAGCAGTCAAAAGGGCCGAGCCGAAGGAGGAAGTCCCAGCAAGGAAAGACGAGGACCTTTGGCATTTACCTACACTTTAACGTGCAAGGAGAAGAAAACCAGGAGAAGAAAACAACGTAAATCTATTACATGCGAAAGGAGGCGTGATATGAAGCCCGGTGATTGTGTTATTGGAGGAGTTGAGTTTTTAGAAGAGGTATGCGTGACACCCCAGCTACCGGTGTGGTTCCTTGATGCGACACACTCATTGCCCCCATGCACTCCGATGTTTTCCTGGTTCTGGTGCGGACCAAGTCGGGGGATTGGTCACGGTATGCAGTATACAGCTGACAAGCTCAGCGTACCTACGCATAAGGGGATGCCTGTGTGGTATCTACGTGGGTGTGACTATATAGTTCCCACCGTAATCAAGGATGAAGAGGAGATAAAGATACGCCAAGCAAAATTTGTCGAAAACTTGCGGCCATATATTGAGGATTTCGAAGGCGTGTGGAGCGGTTATCGCGATGAGCTGGTAGGGATGTACAGGTCACTCCAAGCGGTAGATCTGGATTCATGCAGCAATAATGAACTTGAGGAGCAGTTCCGGCGTACTGAAGATATGTACCGCAGGCATAATCAAATACACTTTCTCGTATTTACGGTGGCCATGAATGTCTTTGCGATTTTTCAAGATACGACTACCAATCTGTTTGGCATTGACCAGGCGAGCCCTGAGTTTCAAAAAACCATTACCGGCTTCGATAGCAAAACCTTTCAGCTCGACAGAAGACAGTGGGAACTGGGTCAAGATGCTTTAAAGAAAGGTTTGGCTGACGTGTTCTCTGGTGAAGCTAACCAGGTAATCCCCCAGCTTGAGCAAAATGAATCCGGTAGAGAATGGCTCAAAGAGTTCCGCGCCTTCCTGGAAGAGGACGGCTGGCGAGCCGGACGGGAGTGTGAGCTAAATGAGCCAACCTGGATAGAAGATCCAACCATACCTATACGAAATATTCAAACCTTAATGAAAGGAGAGAGCGGGAAGGGTATTTACAAGCTAGACGCTATGTTATCAGCGCATACCAAAGAGAGGGAAGAGGCACAGAAAATGCTGCTACAAAAAGTGCCGGAAGGGCAAAGAGATTGGTTTGAAGCCTTAATGAAGGCAGCTGCAATAGCCGGTCGAATTAGTGAAGAGCATAGCCACTATTGTGAATTCTGGTCTCATGCCATGATTCGTCGCTGCTGCCTGGCCATAGGCAGAAGATTTGTGCAAGCCGGGGCCCTCGACAAGGTTGATGATATCTTTTTCCTAAACGGAGATGAAGTCTATAGCAGTATCTTTTGCCCCGAGTATTTCAATATACGGTCTATAGTGAACCAGCGCCGTAAAGACTGGGAGGAGTGGTGTAAAGAGGACCATCCTCCCATGATAGGAAAGTTAAGCCCGGAAGAGGCAATGGCCTTTATGCTCTCGGCTAAAGATCCAAACATAATCGAATGTGCTTTTGGCCGATTTCCACAGGTAAGGGAAGAGCTTAAGGCAGACCTCTACGGGATACCGGTATCTGGGGGAGTTGCCGAGGGCCCAGCACGGCATGTAACCAGACATGAGGAGTTGGTCGAGGTCCAACCGGGTGAAATTATAGTCTGTCCCGTAGCGGACCCAAGCTGGACAGCTGCTTTTGGCTTAATTAAGGGTGTAATCAGCGGGCAAGGAGGCACGCTGAATCACGCTGCCATTCTGGGGCGGGAGTATGGAATACCCGTGGTGAGTAATGTCTTTGACGGAATAAAGAAGATTAGGACCGGCCAAAGGATAAAAGTTGATGGTGACCTTGGAGTGGTCTATTTCTTGGATAAGTAATAATATAAAGGAGGTAACTACTTCATTGCAGAAAGAGTTACGTGAGGCTTTAGTATTATTAAAGGCTGGCAATGGGGAATTTTCATAAACCACTTCAAGAAGACGGGGCCGATGTCTTGGCGTGAAAGGGGGGATAGGTGCCGGATTCGGGTAAGAGGGACCGAGCTGAAGGCAGAAGTTACAGCAAGGAAAGACGAGGATCTTTGGCATTTACCTATACTTTAACGTGCAAGGGGAAGAAAATAGGAAAAGAAAAGAAAGTAAATCTATTGAATGCGAAAGGAGGGGGGAAATGAAACCGAGTGATTGTCCGGCAGGAGCAGCAAGTGAGTTCATAGAAGAAGTATTTTTAACACCGCAGCTACCGGCCTGGTTCTTGGATGGAGCACATTCTATACCACCGTGGACACCGATGTATGCTTGGTTATACGAAGGTCCGAGCCATGGCTGCGTGCATGGTTTGCAGTATGCGGCTGACAAGCTTAGCATACCCCCGCACAAGGGACTTTTCGAGCTGCACCTTAGGGGATGCGGCTATATGAGCCCCGCCGTAGTCAAAGATGAGGAGGAAGTTAAGAACCGCCAAATTAAGTTCAGAGAAGCGTTGCGCCCATATATCGAGGATATCGACGGTGTATGGAACAATTTTCGTGACGAGTTGGTGGGCATGTACAAATCTCTCCAATCGGTGGACCTGGATGTCTGCAGTAAAAGTGAACTTAAAGAACAATTCCGGCTCACTATTGATGTGTACCGCAGACAATGGGAAATACACTGGTTGATATTTGATGTGGTCATGAACTGCTGGGTAGCATTTCAGGATATTGCCACCAATCTTTTTGGTATAGACCAAGCGAGCCCGGAATTCCAGAAAGCCACCAGGGGTTTCTTTCCCAAGACATTCGAGATTGACAAACGCCAGTGGGAACTCGGGCAGGAAGCTATTAACAAGGGGTTAGCTGATATTTTTGCCGGTGATGCTCGCCAGGTAGTCCCCCGGCTGGAGCAGACTGAATCCGGCAGAGAATGGCTCACAGTGTTCCGCGCCTTCCTGGAAGAGGACGGCTGGCGAGGTGCACGTGAGATGGCAGTCGATGAACCAACATGGATTGAAGATCCAACCATACCCCTACAAAATATTCAAACCTTAATGAAAGGAGACGCCGGTAAGGGTATTTACAAGTTAGATGACATGTTATTTAAGCATGCCAGAGAGAGGGAAGAAGCGCAAAAAGCATTGCTGGAAAAAGTGCCTGCAAATCAGAGAGATTGGTTCGAAGCTTTAATGAAGGTAGCTGCAGCGGCTGCACCGATTAGTGAGGAGCATAGCCATTATTGTGAATTCTGGTCTAATGCAGTGGTTCGCCGTTGCTGTCTAGCTATAGGCAGGAGATTTGTGCAAGCCGGGGCCCTCGACAAGGTTGATGATATCTTTTTCCTGAACGGAGACGAAGTCAACCGCTTTATTTTCTGCCCTGAATACGTCAATATCCGTGCTATAGTCAACGAGCGTCGTAAAAATTGGGAGGAATGGTGCAAAGAGGAACATCCTCCCATGATAGGAGATTTAAGCCAGCAAGAGGCAATGGCTTTTCTGTTATCGGCCAAGGAGCCGTGTATCATGGAATGCGGTTTTGGCCGATTTCCACAGGTAAGGGAAGAGCTTAAGGCAGATCTCTACGGGATACCGGTATCTGCGGGAGTTGCCGAGGGGCCGGCACGACAGGTAGCCAAACTTGATCAGCTGGTCGAGGTCCAACCGGGTGAAATTATAGTGTGTCCAGCGGCAGATCCGAGCTGGACAGCTGTTTTTAGCATCATTAATGGAGTAGTCGCCAGCCAAGGAGGTGCACTGCACCACGCTGCTATTATGGGGCGAGAGTATGGAATACCCGTGGTGAGTAATGTCTTTGACGGAATAAAGAAGATTAAGAACGGCCAGAGAATAAGAGTTGATGGTGACCATGGAGTTGTCTATTTTTTGGATAAGTAATCACGTAAGATAGGTAACCACTTCATTGCAGAAAGAGTTACGTGGCCCTTTAATAATACTAAAGGGCCACCTGCCAAATGCGAGAATGAGTGCGAATGCTTTGACATTCTTCTAGTTTTTTTACCTAATCAGTCTTCTTGGATTGAGATCGCCTAGCCCTAATGCTCTCCCTGAATCTCTCCCAGAACTCCTTGTCAGTATCCTGCCATCTTGTACGTGCACGTCTAATCCGCAACGAACATTGCACATATTACAAACAGTCTTTTTTATCACCCTATTCTCTTTTAAATCAGAGCCCATTACGCTGCCTCCCTCGGCACGATTGCCAATATTTTTAAAGAGGAACTGAAAGCATCTTTCGGGATTAATGGACCATTTATCTATCCCGCAGATATTGAATAGGGTAATCCCATCAGTGGCAGGTTCGTCGAAGCTTATTGCCCCTTAAAATCATATGTTAGCGCATCT
>Ga0307435_1000887_pt1 | contig 13049 bp, 9 predicted proteins | sample SalMarWE160470MG_FD_202164 | JGI IMG/M metagenome (GOLD analysis project Ga0307435, IMG submission 202164) | Salt marsh sediment microbial communities from the Plum Island Ecosystem LTER, Massachusetts, United States - WE1604-70 | ecosystem: Environmental > Aquatic > Marine > Intertidal zone >... | reverse complement strand
GGCATCTTGCCTACCTTCGCTGAAATTCGCCGCGAACATCCTGGCAAAGCCTGGGGATGTCCCGAGGTTAAATCAAGGAGGAAAGGGGATAAGTCCAACACCATCCTCATCGAGCAAGTCGCAGTCCTTGATTAACCTCTAAGATCGAGCCATCCAAACCGCCTGCCATCCATGACCAACCAAATCCGACTGCGCATCACCTTTTCCAAAACCGAAGCGATGCGATATACCAGCCATCTGGATCTCCACCGTACTTGGGAACGTACTTTCCGTCGGGCAGGTTTGCCTCTCGCCTACAGCCAGGGATATAATCCCCGCCCAAAAATTATTCTAGCCTGCGCTCTTCCTCTGGGCATAACTAGTCTGGGTGAAATCCTTGATGTCTGGTTGGAGAAAGGAATGCCAATTTCTGAAGTTCTCAGCGCCCTTCAGAATACTCTGCCCCCAGGGGTTACAATTTACCATCTCGAGCAAGTCGGTTTACAAGAAGCCGCCCTTCCAACCCAGATCACTGCTGCGGAGTATGCTGCTGAAATCTTAGAGTCTGTTATCGACCTTGATAACCGGCTCGCAATCTTGCTTTCTGAGGATCACCTTAACCGTGAGCGCCGCGGTAGAGGCTATGACCTTCGTCCGTTAATCGAAAACCTCTCCAGGCTACCCGATACCGCTGCAGGCTGCCAACGCCTGTCCATGCGCCTTTCCGCCAGGGAAGGCGCCACCGGGCGACCTGAAGAAGTCCTGGATGCCCTGGGGATCTCATCGCATTCAGTCTCTCTGACCCGAACAAAACTGATACTCAAGTGACCTCTATGAACTCATGGTAAAATCTAGTCGCTGTTTGCCCCCATAGCTCAGTGGATAGAGCGCTGCCCTCCGGAGGCAGATACCCGCGTTCGAGTCGCGGTGGGGGTATGACTCAAAATCGGTCGCAATTGCGACCGATTTCGCTAGTTGGCAGGCATCATCGATTTTGAGAACGCTGGGTTTAGCGATCCTTTCCACGAGTTCTTGTTGCCTTTCTTTGTATCGCCGGGGTTGCGCGGTCGAGGGATTGAAGAACGTTATTGTCAACGTATGGGCTTCGACCCGAATACCCTGTCTTGGTATCATGGGCTTGAATACTTTGATACCTGGTGATGAGTCATCTCAAGCAGGATAGCCTTTGTCCATTGCACTGCAGCTAATTGGCTCTTCGTTCGATTTTGGCCCCAATCTTGCATCTTCACCCGCAAGGAGATTAAAGAATTAACCTCCCCCCTTAGAGTAGATCGGAGGCCCGCGTAAAGATGGGCAAAATTATTTTTATCCCGGTATTGTTGTTCATTTTAAGTCTTTCATCCGCTTGTTCTCCTGTGCAAATCTCCTCAGCATCCATCCTCACAGATGCCGCACAAGTCCCAGACTCAGCCTCCTCCATCAATCCAGCAGGAGAAGCCGGTGCACCGATTTCGTCTAAGTCTCAGTCCTCTTCAAACCCCTCCCAAATACCCCAGGGAATGGCAGAATTTGAAGGTCAGGTGTTCGTGGCCACCACAGACCTGGTCGCAGAGTTATGGAAATCCTCGGGTTGGGCTATCAGCGATCAACCATTAGATACAAATAAACAAGATATACCCGAAGACTGCACCCTATACCCCCATTCTGGGGTTAAGAACCAGTGGGTAGGCAGCTGTTCTGGCTATATCTTAATTCCGAGATCGGGAGCGCAGCACATCGCCGTGATGCTTACTGCCCCCGATGGGTCTACTACTATGGTTCAAGTCGCCCCTGCTCCTGACCAGCCATGACCAGAAAACCTAACAATTATGCAATTCGCTTGACTCGCTCGGATTTTTCGCGATAATTGAAATGAGAAGATTTACTACACCCCCTGGTTAGTCAGCAGGGCTATAAACATCTAATCAGGGGGTGGTTCTCAATAACAGCTGGCACGGAACTTGCAACGAGTGTATATGTCTCTACTGAGAAGAAAATTCCATGAGTTTAATTCTCAATTTTAAGATTCCTTCATTTTGATAAGCAGCATCAAAGGATTTCATCATTATGTTACAAGTTCAGATCCTCCGTCCAGCAACTACATTACGTCCGCTCACCACCGCGCACCTGGCTCAAACCATGTCGCTTCTCGAACTTACTGCGGTTGAACTAAATCAAAAAATCGAAACAGAACTGTCACAAAATCCAGCATTAGAGTTAAGAGAGGAGCGTCGTTGTCCCACCTGCCATCGCCCTCTGATCGGTTCGCAACCCTGCCCACGCTGCAGCACACCAAAATCACTTTCCATGGAAGAACCGATCATATTCGTTTCTCCTCGCCAGGATTTTTATGTATCCAGAAGATCTTCGGCTGAAGAGTTCTCCGGGGAAAACCTTACACCTGCAAAAGAGGAACTACCTACTTTTGTATTACGCCAGATCGCCCCAGATCTTGATCCAGATGACCGCCGCCTGGCTGCTCATCTGCTTACCAATTTAGATGAGGATGGTTTGCTGGACACCACCCCTCTGGAAGTCGCCCGATACCACCACGTTTCGCTTGGGAAGGTTGAGAAAATCCTGAACATTATCCAGCGGGCGGATCCTGTAGGTGTTGGCTCCTCCTCCCCCCGGGAAGCCTTATTGGTACAATTGGAATTGCTGGCAGAAAATTTCCCCGTGCCTCCACTGGCAGATGAAGCCATCAAATCAGGGCTTGAATTACTCAGCCGTCACCAATATACCGAACTAGGTCGTTTACTAGGGATATCCAGCCGTAAGGTTAGGGAGATTGCCCGTTTTATCAGCGACAACTTGAATCCATATCCGGGGCGTGCTTATTGGGGCGATATCCGTCAAGGGACCGCCGAAAGCCCGAGAGTTTACAATAATCCGGATGTGATCATCTCTTTACTCCAGGGCAACGCTAATGCCCCCCTGGTCGTGGAAATCGTTTCACCCTTCCTGGGGTTGCTTCAAGTCAACCCACTCTTCCGCCAGGCGCTCGGGCAAGCTCCTGCCGATAAAGTCGAACAGTGGAAATCGGATTTGGAACGTGCAGATTTGCTGGTAAAGTGTATTCAACAACGCGCCAATACTATGGTACGCTTGATGCGCCGGATCACCAAATTACAACGTGAATTTATCCTTCATGGTGATTGTTACCTTCGTCCTTACACCCGGGCCAAATTGGCGGAGGAGCTGGATGTTCACGAATCAACCATTTCACGAGCAGTTTCCAGCAAAGCTGCACAGCTGCCCAATGGACACATTATCCCGCTCTCAAAATTCTTCGATCGCAGTCTCCATATACGCAGCGTGATCAAAGAGATCATCGACAACGAAAAAAAACCTCTAAGCGACAATGAAATTGTCAGTCTGCTCAACGAGCAGGGTTTTCACGTCGCCAGACGTACGGTAGCAAAATACAGATCCATGGAAGGTATCCTGCCATCCCATCTTCGTCAGGTTAAGGAATCCCCTAAACCCGCATAGATTTTTCACACATGCTCCCCTCATTGTCATTTTTACGGCGTCGGCAGCTGTCCCTTACTGAGATTGAGAGTTTTCTCGACGTTTTCCCTCAGGCAGCTTTGCTCGTCGATTTGCAGGGAAACGAGATACTGCTTGCGAATGCCCAAGCTACCGAACTGACTTCTTTTACACGGAGCGAATTGATAGATCTCAACCTGGACTCCTTGATACCAGCTTTGGGGGTGATGGATCACCCTCAAGGCATAGGAAATGCGATCACAAGTTTCACAACCAGTATTAATGCCCGCCGAGGCACAAAAGTTGAGGTGTTCTTAACTTTAAACCGCCTCAACTCCCCAAGCTCGATCGCTCTGGTCGTCCTGGAGCAAGAGCAGCTTCATCGCTTACAACAAGCTGAAAAACAACGACATAACAGACTTTTAGACCTTCTCTACAAATTAATTCTATCCACCCAGGAAAGCGACTTTCGACAGGCCATCCAATCCGCCCTGCAAACTGGACACACGCTTTCAGGCGCCGCCATCCTGGCGATCTATGTTGTCGACCCTCGCTCACCGGGTCTTAAACGAATCGCTAACTGGGGGACTGCTGCGGAGTTGCCTGAACGCATCCCCCCTTCAGATGTCAGCCAAATTTTGGATCCCCGCCTCTGGATCCCGGGTAAACGCGCCACCTGCGGTTTACTGCGAGCAGCTCGAGCGGCAAAATTCACCTACCTGGCTTCAGCGCCCCTCGGCCAACCTGGAAAATTTTCGGGATTGATCGTCATCGCTGACCCCGCATCAAGTCCGACTACCAACATTCTACCGGTCCTTCAAATAATAGCAGCCGCAATCATGGCTATCGTCCAGCAAAAATCCCTGACGTCCAACTTGTTCGAACAAATTGAAATACAATCAATCGGTCTTACACTCGCCGATACCATCAAGGAATCTGTGCGGGAAGGTGTCATCATCATTGGGCCCGATCAAAAAATAATAGAAATGAATCCTTCTGCTGAGTGGATTCTTGGATATGCCACCCGCGAAGTAAACGGTCAACCGATCGAAAACGTCATCATTGGCGCGGAAAACCTGATACCTGCACTCCAGGCAGCTCAACAGGGGATACCCACCCACAATTTAGGTAACGTCCGGATACATCGTCGAGATGGGGGCGCTTTTCTGGCCCTCATCCGCATTCTGCCAGTCTTTTACAAAGACAAATTTCATCGCGCCATCCTCCTTCTCCGAGATTTAAGCGAGCGCGAACAATATCAGGTTCGTAACCAACAGTTAGAACAACGCGCCCTTCTAGGCGAAATCACCGCAATTTTTGCCCACGAAGTGCGAAACCCGATCAATAATATCAGCACTGGCCTTCAACTCATCGCTTACAATTTACCCGAAGATGATCCCAATCAAGAGATCATCGCTCGTTTAGGAACCGATTGCGAACGCCTGGCTCATTTGATGCAATCCGTTTTATCCTTCTCGCATCCATCCCAATCCAGGATGGATAAAGTTGATCTCGGTTTGTTGGTTCACCGCTTACTAGAACGTTGGCGTCCCAGGATGGCACGCGTAAACATAGAGCATAAACTTACCGTCACCGCCAAAAATCCCCTCGTAATCGGCGATTCTCGCGCCTTGGAACAGGTTTTTACTAATCTGATCAGTAACGCTATCCAGGCTATGGGAGAAAAAGGTGGTATGCTCACCGTGCACTTGCGTTCGATCACCCGGCCAGGAGAACGCCGGCATATCGAGGTCAGTGTAGCGGATAACGGTCCAGGTATCCCGGAAGACATTCGCGAGCACATTTTTGAGCCCTTCTTCACTACAAATAGTGAAGGCACCGGTCTGGGTCTGGCGATAGCCAAACGCATTATCACTGCTCACAAGGGTACTATCGAAGTTGCCAGCGTACCTGGAGGAACGGTCTTTCAAGCCCGCTTCCCGGCCGCTGAACGAAACGAGACCTAGAGAAGATTATGACCGCAACTATTTTGATTGTTGATGATGAAGATAACGCTCGCGAGAACATCTCCACCTTTCTAGTTTCTCGAGGCTACGAGGTCCATGGAGTCGCCACCTTAGAAGACGCCCGGAATTATGTCCGCCGTGGTGAAGCGGATATTATTCTGCTGGATGTATTGCTCCCAGATGGTTATGGCCCTTCCCTGCTGGAAGAGACTACCCATCTCCCTGTTCGACCTCCCATCATTTTGATCACCGCTTATGGCGATATCGACATGGCGGTTGATGCCATGAAGAATGGTGCCCTTGATTTTCTACAGAAACCGATTCAATTGAACGTATTAGAAAAATCCATCGAAAGAGCCGTAGAACAGGTTTCCATGCAGCGTGAGCTAAACCATCTGCGTGAAACCCAATATAAGCATCTCGATTTTGTGGTGGGTAACAGCCAGGCGATGCAATCCTTGCTAAACCAGGCACAACGGGCTGCCACTGCATCAGTCTCTGTGTTAATTACCGGTGAGACCGGCACGGGCAAAGAAGTATTAGCCCATGCCCTTCACCAGATGGGAACTCGGGCTGGAAAACCGTTTATTGCCGTGAATTGCGCCGCCCTCCAGAGCACTATGCTCGAAACAGAGCTATTTGGGCATGAGGCAGGTGCATTCACCAGCGCGGATAAACGCAAGCCCGGATTGATGGAAATCGCCGACGAGGGCATCCTTTTCCTCGATGAGATCTCGTCTATGCCAGTAGAAATGCAAGCCAAACTTCTGCGCGCTCTCGAGGAGGGTGCCATTCGCCGGGTTGGTGGCACTAACATGCTGCGCGTCGATGTGCAAATCATCGCTGCCTCAAACAGGGACTTGCCTTCATTAATCAAAGCCGCTGAATTCCGGGAAGACCTGTACTATAGGCTGAAAGTGGTCGATCTACACCTGCCACCTCTACGGGAACGCAAACAGGATATCCCCGAACTTATCGGCCTGTTCTTGAGAAAAAATAACCCCAGGATGGGGTTAAATATCTCCGAGGTAACCCCCCGCGCAATGCAGGCTTTGATGAATCATGATTGGCCTGGCAACATACGCGAACTTCAAAACATCATCGAAAGAGCCATGCTGTTCTGCGATGATCCGGCCATCGATTTACCCCATCTTCCCAGGGAAATCATCCACCCTGATTCTTAAAAATCCAACCGGCTACCTTGCTTCATCTTTCCTGGCATACCTCTTGCACCATTACTGCCAGGAGAGAATGAATGCTCAATTTCCCTACTCCAAAAAATAACACCCGTTTGGGATTTCATTATTTCCCTGATACTGAGCACTTCCGGCAAAGCGATTTGCGCGCCTGGTTGCCTGAATTACGCGCCCTGGGAGCCAATTGGTTAATTCTGGTTGCGCCTACGGATCGCGCCATCCCTGAACAATTTCTACGCGGATTAGCCCGGGCGCACATCGAACCGGTATTGCACTTCCATCTGCCTTTGGGAATCCCTCATTCACAAACTGATTTGGCGTTGTTATTTTCCACCTACGCACGTTGGGGCATCCATTATGTTATCCTGTTCGATTGCCCGAATACCCGCACAGCCTGGCCTATGGGGGGATGGGTACAGAATGAGCTGGTCGAGAGATTCCTCGACCATTTCGTACCGCTTGCCGAATCAGCCAGGCAAGCTGGATTGATCCCTATTTTTCCACCATTGGAACCCGGAGGCGATTATTGGGATACCGCTTTCTTACGGGCAGCTTTCCAGGCATTAAAGCGGCGCGGCTTACATGATTTGCTTGAGGTTCTAGTTTTGGCAGCTTACGCTCGCGCTGGTGAACGACCTTTAAATTGGGGATATGGTGGACCCGAAAGCTGGCCAGGTGCCCGGCCATATTTCACACCGCCCAGGAGCGAGGATCAGCGTGGCTTTCGCATCTTTGACTGGTACCTTGCCATCATTCGAGCTGTAACCGGTAGATCAACGGGGATCCTTTTGTTGGGAGTCGGCAGCCACCAGCGTTCTCCTGGTAACAGCGCTCCAGACTCAATCGATGATACTGCCCGGACCCTGCGGACCCTAACCATCGCCAGGCGTATGGCCGGAGACACGCTCGAGCCTTACATGGCAGACCCACTGGAAACCGTTCCCCAGGAAGTCCTGGCTGGTAATTTTTGGTTGATCACCGCGAATCATCATAGCCCGGATCTGCCAGATGCCTGGTACAAACCAGATGGCAGCACGCTCCCTATCGTCTCGACCTTACGCCAATGGTTCAGCGGCCATCAGGTTGCCCCTAAATCCCAAGAGAGATCTTCGCTGAGGCGCCCTCAGTCTCCCGGCGACTCAAAGGACTTGATTTCAAATGAAAAAGTGCTTTCCCAACACCCTATTTCCCATTATCTCTTGCTACCCTCATACGAGTGGGGTATCCCCGATTGGTACCTTCAAGCCATCCAGCCTTATGTGAAAAAATACAAACCTACCATTGGTTTCTCAACTGAAGAAGCTGCTCTGGCCAAGCTCGTCACGATTGCCGGGAAAAAAGAAGCATTTTCAGAAAAATTAAAGAAAAACCTGGAATCTGCTGGTTGTGATGTTGAACACCTTGATTTAGTGGCATGAGAATTGCAACAGGAATCTTGAAGCAAACTGTTTGAAACTCCGGAAGCATATATCCCGATGATACGCCATTATCCAGAGAAGGAAATTATGAGAGACATACATTCTTCGTCCCCATTATCAACCCCACAACCCGTCCTGAAGGTGATCGGATTGGGTGGTGGTGGTTGCAACGCTGTCAACCGTATGATCGAACTAGGTATGCAGGGTGTTGAATTTATTGCAGCCAATACCGATTACCAGGCTCTTCAGACAAGCATCGCCCCCTATAAGATCCAGCTCGGTCAACATGTCACCCGGGGTTTGGGGGCAGGCGGTAATCCGGAAATCGGATATAAAGCAGCCGAGGAAAGCCACCGAGAACTGGCAGCTGCATTAGCTGGTGCCAGCATGGTTTTTCTCACTGCCGGGATGGGAGGCGGTACAGGCACTGGCGCTATACCGGTAGCAGCCAAAATCGCCCGCAGTTTAGGCGCCGTCACAATAGCGATTGTCACCACCCCCTTCTCTTTTGAAATGGGCCGTCGCCAACGGAACGCCAGCGAAGGTCTACAGCGCTTGCAACCTCAAACCGACACACTCATTTCCATTCCCAACGATCGCCTGCTTTGCGTTGCACCCACTGATCTATCTCTAGAAGTAGCTTTTCGCGTGGCTGACGATGTTCTACGGCAGGCTGTTCAGGGCGTCACCGAACTGATTACCGAGCCTGGCTTGATCAATGTTGATTTTGCCCATATTCGCCGGCTCATGCAACTGGGCGGGGGAGCGTTGATGTCCATCGGTCAAGGACACGGCGACGGCAAAGCCCTGCAAGCTGTCGAACAAGCGCTAAACCACCCGCTCTTAGAAGCCGTTTCCATAGAAAACGCTGCCGGGATAATCGCCAACTTTACCGGGGGAGATGACCTCAGCTTGTTAGAAGTGAGTGATGCTCTAAATCACCTTCAGGCTCAGGCTAAATCTGATACAGAAATTGTCATGGGCTTTATCCAGGATCCATGTATGGGCGACCGTGCTCAGGTTATTCTTGTGGTCACAGGTTTGGGTGGCACAGCCTTAGACGAAGTGATGCCACGTCATGCAGTCGTTTCCCGGCCACGGTCTCAAACTGAGGTACAGGCAGTTGAAGCCAGCCCTCTTCCTGTCATGGCAAGCACATCCACCAACCTAGACATACCTGCTTTCTTACGTCGCCGGGCTCGCCAAAATTAGTTACTTTCACCCTCACATTTTCAAAGGTTCGTTTTGTCAGAATAAATATGGATACAAAACTGATTAAATCTATATCCTCCCAGGTTTATCAACGCTTCCCCGAACTGGCAGGTCACCAACCAAAGGTCACCATGCAACCTACCTCCCAAGCGAAATCTATATCAGCGCCCACCAAATATCTGCTCACATATAAAGGCACCGTTCAAGCTCAAAACGGGAAGAATATCCCTCGCTTGGTGAGGGTGACCGCAAACTCAAACGGCAAGATCCTGAAGATCACTACCTCGCGTTGATCTGTCATAAGGAAATTACTGTTGAACATTCAAGACCTTACGACCCGCTTAGAAATTAATTTTTGGGACCTGGCGGTTTGGTTGTTAAGTAGGTCCTCCCTAGTACAAGGCTTAGTCCGATGGAGTTACGACCTTTATGAAGCGCGTCTCAAGTCATTGACCCGCAGCATGACACTGTTTTGGTCGCTTTCAGGGCTTTTCCTCGGTTTCATCATCGGGATATTCGGTTCACAAATCCTCCACTAAAGGATTTTCCTTGAAAGACTTTATTCTCAGGCGTTGGCATATCCAACCTGATAACCAAATAAGGGCATTCTTTACTAGCCTGGTGAAAAGCCCGCAGCTGAGCGTTTACCTTTTCGTTTTTGGGTTATGCCTGTTGCTAGGCTTGATCGCTGGTCTTCTGGCCGGTGATCCTCACCACCCAAGGAACGAGTCCCTTTCTCAGGATGAGAGTACTTTCCAGGCCAGCCCTGCCACTGCGCAGCAGAATATCTTATTCATTGGCGTCGATCATTTCAAATCCCAAAGTCCTCGCCTCGAAAGTATCTGGCTAATGATCTACCTTCCAAGTAGATTTCATCTCAACTTAGTTCCGATCTACCCAACACCCTTCGATCAGAATCCAGTTGCATCCACCTCTTTCACGCAGATCATGAAGATTAACCAGCAAGGACTTCTATCTGAAGAATTCTTCGAAATACTGCACTCTGGAGATGTTTGGTGGAACCATTATGTCCTACTAGACGAGACCGGATTGATTGAAATCATAAATTTCTTCGGAGGCTTGCGAAGCGGCATAGATTCTTTTGAGGGTGATAGAGTTATTAGTGCCCTACCCCTACCTTGGGTAGATCGAGGCTCAGCCCTCCAGGGGCAGACCAGCTTGCTTCAAGGTCTTTGTCAACAAATAGGCAGGCCCTCATCGTCATCATCAGATATCAATAAAATCTTAAGATTGGTACCAAATCACATCCGAACGGATATGGATGTCTCTGAAGCTGTTCAAAACTGGCTCCAACTCATCTCAACCGGAAATCACCTGGATTGTGAATTTCCGCTAATTGGCGTTTTAGCACCTTGAGGAGTGACATATGGTTAACATCACTTTGCTTGATCTTCAAATGGGCATCATCCTGGGTTTTTTCATCATAGGAATCATCTCTTTCATCATCGGAGTGATTATCCTGGTTCGTCGTACATTGGGAGCGGAGGTCCGCTCGATAGCCAAACAAACTTCCCTTCTCGTGAAAAAAGGTCTGGCAGAAGAGGTTGCAGGACTGGTCGGCAATGCCTCCGCCCTGCTCAATGCCACCAATGATTTGATCCGCACCTCTGCAGGGATCGGAGTATTTTTGACTTTGCTAGGCGTTGGTCTGATGATTGCGGCCAGCTGGTTGGTTTTTCGTTTCTAGTGAATTCCTAATTGGTGAAAAAATGAATGTGACCCCATCCCTTGTCGTCGAATTAAAGGAACTTTTACCTGAAACCAGCTGGTCGTGGGTTATCGCGGCCTTGAGACAGGATGCCCTCATTTGGGAAACCCTCCAAGAGGAAGAAAAAAGAAAGGGCGCGATTAGCAAAATCGGCAATAATCCTGAGGCATGGTCCCCGGCGGTTTTGGCCTTGATTGATCTGGATTACCCGTATCCCCTTGAATTTGATAAATTGGAAGAAAAACTGCGCCAACGCGCTGTCCGCACATACCAGACCCTCCTTAATGATGATTCCTCTGGATTACCAGATAAACTTACCCTGGCTCATGCAGGTTTGTTAGCCATCGCTTTGGCAGAACGCCGCCAAAAGATAGGTTCCTGGAATGGATTAACCGCAGACTTGTTTGCATCTCACCTGACCAATTGGTACACGCCATTGGCATGCTTATTGGGTCTTGCTGAGGATCAAAGCGATCTGCTTCGTTCCCTCATCTATCCCAATGCTCCCATAACTAACCTCAAACTTGCCACCCATGCCCTTCTAAGTAACCCCATCCCTCCTTCTAAACAGGTAGACATTCTTGAAGGAGCCTTGCGTGACTTACGATTGAACGATCTGGTAACATTTCTTAGGATCCTTCAAAGCGCCAATCCAGCATTGGCCTCAACAATAGCCTTGTCGACCCTCAATGAGGGACCTACCGTACCTAATCGTCAGATATACAGAAATTATGCTGAACAAATAGATCAAATTGTGCACCTGATCTCTCAGGCTGATCTCAACTTCATTGGCGGACAGATATCACAATCGGCCTCCTTGGAGACTATGGCGTTTCAAGCCAGCCAACGGCTGCAGACCCAGATCGCTGATCAGATCTCCGAGGCGATCGCCAGAAATGGGAATATTGACACAGCCCTGACAACCTGGAAGCAATTACGCCCGCATACCAATGGATATGGTTCTACCATTGAGAGTTTTCCCCCCCCCGGTTTAATATTAGCCTTGCTGGAAGCAGACCAACCGGCCGATGCCCTTGCCTTATTTCCATCTATTGATGAAGATCAAGAAAGCGCTAATGATGCCGCCTATCTATTGGCCATCGCCCGGTTGGCGGTATCGCAAGGAAATTTCGATAAGGCTTGTAAAAACGCTCGACATGCTTTAAAAATTTTAGAAGTACAGGTTAAGCCCCTCACGACTATCGGTGAGGAACACAGCCGGCTATCCGCTTCTGTTGCTGCTGGTCTTAGCCGCAATCTCATGAATTTATTCGCTGATCTGGGTTTGCCTAATGAAGCTATTAAGGCTGCTCATTTTGCCGTCGCATCACAGCCCAATGACCCCGATCTTTACGCTTCCATGGCAAACTTGTTTCGTATCTCTAGGGATCTTTCCGCTGCCGTAGAAGCTGCGCAAATGGCGGTTACGCTTTCCCCTCAGCGCACCGACTTGCGCTTTGTCCTGGTTGAATACCTCGAGATGAATGGGAATTGGTCTGACGCTCTCAAAGAACGCACCCAATTACTGGAAAAGCGTTTTACCCCCAGCCCGGATTTACCCTGGCCCTCTTATGATCATTATTATGCTCTGGCTACCTGTGCTTTACATGCTGGTGAACCTCAGCGCGCTGCAGACATTTGCCAGCAAATCCTGCGGGAAAGCCCAGCCGATGGTTTAGCTCATACAGCTTTTGGCGAGGCATTAGAAGCGCTTGGAGACACTCAAGCTGCCTTTGACCATCTCCAACAAGCTACCCAATTCACGCCTTACCAATCTACCCCTTGGTTGGCACTGGCGCACGCCCACCAGCGAGCAGGTCATTTAGATAAAGCTATCGACACCCTGCGATCAGCTACTCATGCCGTCGCCAGCGATCCCCTTGTTCACCTGGAACTTGCAGAAATATATCTAAGGCAGAATGCCCCAACCCAGGCGTTACACAGCTTACAGCAGGCTTATCAAGCCTCGCGCCCTCATACCCTAGCACCGCTTCTTAAAAAGAACGCCAAGGGCCTTCCTGGGGAGCGAAGCTTATTAGCTCATCAGGATCAATCT
>Ga0307435_1000885_pt1 | contig 13082 bp, 8 predicted proteins | sample SalMarWE160470MG_FD_202164 | JGI IMG/M metagenome (GOLD analysis project Ga0307435, IMG submission 202164) | Salt marsh sediment microbial communities from the Plum Island Ecosystem LTER, Massachusetts, United States - WE1604-70 | ecosystem: Environmental > Aquatic > Marine > Intertidal zone >... | reverse complement strand
CCGGAAAGCCCACGATAGTAAGTGCACTAATCTCGGCGGCGACAAAGGAAAGACAGGCCACAATCGAAGGCACACGCCTGCGTCCGAGAAAAAAATCGTTGGTATCCTTCTCTTCCCTGCCAAAGACATAGGATATGACGAATAAAAGCAAGACCGCCGCAGCAATGATAAGAATGTCGAGCCGTCCCAGGGTTCCTGCGAAGTTCTCGACAGCTACTGTTGCAATCATGTCACCCATATCACGGTCTTCAGCACGAATCGGCCATATTCTCAATGGCTGCTGGACAAAAAACTTATAAGAAAAAACAACTATGAACGTTCGGCGATGGATTATATGTTTATTTCACCGGACTTGCAACATAAAGACACAACGAGAAATGCGTTTACAGAATTCACATAAGTTGATATGAATATACCCAAATGCCGGAGTCAAGAGGATGTTTGGTACCAGGAATATAAAACGATAATTTTCACATATTGAGAACCAGTTATGCCGAATGCCATTGAAAAAGCCAAAAAGTTCTTAAATGAAGAGAAAGCATTCAGGTTGGGAGAATTACTAACGGAATCGTCCCATCCCAAAACTCAAGCCCTTTCTCAAACGAGCAAATCCAATCTTACCGATGGTATTCGGCTGCTGCAATCGGTGGATGAAGAAATTCCTCCAACTGTAGAAAAAGTTTTTCAACAAGATACATTCAAAGAGCTCGTCGAGGCCTTTTTTAACACCCTAAAGGCCAAAAAGAGAATTTTCTTTACGGGCTGTGGAGCCACGGGACGTTTGAGTATATTGTTAGAGACAACCTGGCGAAGGTTCTGGCGAACACTGAAACAAAAACATCCGGACATCATTGCCAGGATGCCCAAGATGGAAGACCTTACCATTAGTGTAATGGCCGGCGGCGACTTTGCCCTGATAAAGGCGGTGGAAGGTTTTGAGGATTTCCCGGATTTTGGTCGTTACCAGTTAAAACAAGCCGGCATCAGTTCCGGCGATGTTATTGTTGCCATTACCGAAGGCGGAGAAACCCCTTTTGTAATCGGCACTGCCTGGGAGGGACTCGATGTCGGGGCAAAGGTCTTTTTTGTATACAACAATCCGACCGAATTACTTTCTCGTTTTGTAAAGAGGTCTCGGGAGGTAATCGAGGAACCACGTATTACAAAGCTCGACCTTTCGACGGGCCCGATGGCCATCACCGGCTCGACAAGAATGCAGGCGACAACCGCTGAACTGTTGGTTGTCGGCAGTGCTTTGGAGACCGCTCTTTTACAATTTTTCAAAGAAAGTTTAACAGCATCCGAATGGGCGAAGCTGGGTTTCTCCATCTTATCGCCTGAAGATTACCATCAATTATTTGCCAGGCTCTTAACCGAACTCTCGAAACCTGACACGGTGGATGCAATGGCACTCCTAACTGAATTTGAAGAAAATATCTATCAACAACATGGCTTGATAACCTACATGGCCGATTCAGCAATGCTGGACGTACTAACGGATACGACCGAGCGTTCGCCTACGTTTATGATACCACCTTTTCGCAAACAGGCAGATACTCAATCTCCCCAATCCTGGGCTTTTGTTAAGAATCCGTTTTGCTCCACTCAAGAGGCATGGCGGGACATGCTGCAGCGCGAGCCGCGCGGCCTGGAATGGGGACCCGATGTTTATAAACAACTGAATGCCCCATCCGCATTGCAGGCCAAACCGCCCTCGCTGGGCAACACCGAGATACTCAAATTCAGGATAGGTAACGAACCGGAACCATCACGCACTGATGCTCCTGATTCGGCGCTGGTGATGATTGCGGTCGGAGATGAAGCAGACCATCTGATTCGCACCAGCCTGAAGCAATTCAGCGCCGGGTATAAAAAAACTACGGCGATTATCATCGGCCCACCAATCTCTACTTCGAAAACAGATGAGCTGTTTCAGTTTCCGTGCGAGCTGCCTAATTCACCCCTGCAATTATGGCACCATCTTGCTGTTAAACTGATTTTGAATACCGTTTCGACCGCAACCATGGCTCGGATGGGCCGGGTTGTAGGTAATGCGATGATTTGGCTGTCACCAAGCAACAAGAAACTGATAGACCGGGGTTCACGTCTTATTTCCCAACTGACAGGATGCAGCTACGAGCATGCGTGCATAGAGCTGCATAAGACAATGGAAGAGGTGGAAACGCGTTTACAAAAAGCTGAAGAAGTTCACTCTCCGGTTGCCTTGGCTATCGAACATATCGGCCTTAAAGGCGAAAAAACCTAATGTCCCAAGCAGGCTTCTAATATTCCAAACTTTCAGTTTGGGTACATAAGATATTTACTTCTGATTTGCAAAAACGATTTCAGCTCGGCCTGCCAGTTCCCTCTAAGTTCTTCTAACGACGACCGATTTGTTATAGCCTCCCGAATTGCCGAGGTGCCGCACAAACGGTCGAAGTGGCTGGCTCGCCACTGGAAGTCATTCGGATACATTTGATAAATCTTATTCACAATCAGAATGCCGCTGAAGTACGGCTCAAGCAAATCCCTATTGGTTATGATAACCTTAACGCCATTACATCGCTGGCCCTTGTATTTGGAGCTGACCGGTGTAAAAGAAGCCGTCACAAAACGAATGCCGGTCAAATTTAACCTGTTCAGCTCAGCAGCCAAGCGCCCCGAATCGATCCAGGGAGCACCGAATTGCGTGAAGGGCAGTGGCGTTCCCCTGCCTTCTGAAACGTTGGTTCCCTCCAAAAGACACAAGCCAGGATAAACAATAGCCGTTTCCAGGCTGACCATATTTGGTGATGGTTTTATGAATTTCAGTCCCGTCCGGTCGTACCACATGCTCCTGCGCCAACCCTTCATTGGAATCACCATTAGGTCGGCCTTTACACCATCTTTTAGCCAGCCCTGCTCATTAAACATTCGAGCCAGCTCACCGCAGGTCTGCCCATGTCTTACCGGAATGGAATACAGGCCAACAAAACTCGCATACTTAGGTTTGAGGATATTACCTTCGACCTGAAGACCGTTTATAGGATTCGGACGGTCCAGAACAACAAAACGCCTGCCATTCTCTGCTGCGGCTTCCATCGCCAAAGACATAGTATAAATATAGGTATAAAATCGTGCCCCGATATCCTGGATGTCAAAAACCAGCACATCGATGTTTTCCAGCATTTGACGCGTGGGCTTAAGTGTCTTGCCATACAAACTGTAAACAGGAATTTGGTAGTTGGGCTCGGTCATACTCTCAATTTGCTTTCCGTCCTCTTCCACGCCGTAGATTCCGTGCTCCGGGCTAAAAAACGCGGCAACTTTTACATTACCCATCTTCCTGAATACGTCCACTATATATTGTCCCCTGCTGTTATAAGCAGTGTGGTTGGTTATGATGCCGACACGTTTGCCCTCGAACAAATGCCTGTACGAGTTGATATTGTCTAAACCTGTCTTCACCGAGGCCTCACAACCTGAAACCAACATTACGAAAATCAATATTGTGGATACTTTGCTCAATCGCATCTTTCGGCTTTTGTTAACAAGCTGTCTTCTTTTACTTTACCAGCCCTTATTATACTTCGGAATTACCCAAAGACAACCTGTCCTTGAAAACAATTTTCTACCGAACGACCAGCAGGATAATAATTAAAGGGACAGAACAAGCTTTCTGTGATAGAATACGTCTTTGTGTAGTGTTTTCCCGAAAGAGAAATAGACATGAATTCAATAAGAACGAACATAATATTACTCGCATCGCTGCTCTTGACGGTAACAGGCTGCCGATTAGTCGAGAAAAAAACCTACAAGCCGGACCTGAGCGGGATTGACCGTGTAGTCGAAGAAGAAATCGAGAAAGGCAGTATCCCCGGTGCGGCGGTTCTGATAGGTCAGGGAAATAAGGTACTTTACTGGAAGGCCTTCGGCCATGAAGTAAATGAACCATTCCAGGAAGTAATGTCCAAAAACACCATATTCGACCTGGCTTCACTGACCAAACCTATCGCCACGGCTACATCTATTTTGATTCTGGCAGACCAGGGAAAGATAGACCCGTGTGATTATGCAGGCAAATACCTTCCTGCTTTTGCGTGCAATGGCAAAGAACAAGTCCAGCTTCAGCATTTATTAACTCATACTTCCGGATTGCCGGCTTATACAAATGCAGATTCATTAAAGAATGCTTTTGGGACTCCCTGCCCTGATAAAGTAATAGACAAAATATGCGCTATGAAAGCTGTGAGCAAGCCCGGAGAAGAATTTCGTTATAGCTGTCTTGGATACATTACACTGGCCAGGATTGTAGAAGTAGTCAGCGCCGAAAACGTTGGTGATTTCGCCAGGAAAAACATCTATGCTCCGCTGAAAATGAAGCACACCACCTATAATCCGCCAGCGCCCGGTGAGAAAGATATTGCGGCCACGCAGATTGTAGATGGCCAATTACTTCGGGGCACGGTCCACGACCCTCTGGCGCAATTGATGGGCGGAATCTCCGGTAATGCCGGGCTTTTCTCTACGGCCTATGATTTGTCGATATACTGCCAAATGTTATTGAACTCCGGCAAATGGAAAGGAGTAAAAGTCCTCAGCATAGAAGCCATCAACAAGTTGACCACAATGCAATCACACGGCCGGGCATACGGCTTCGATGTGAATTCCGGTTATTCATGGGTTAAGGGCTCTTATGCCCCGGAAAACGCATTTTGCCACACCGGCTATACCGGAACGTCCATAGTCTGTGACCCGGCCAGCAAGACCTATGTTATTATTTTGACAAACAGAGCTCATCCACACGATAAAGGAACGTCGAAACAGATTCGGACAAAAATCGCGGATATCGTTTTCCAGGCTTACAACAAATAGTATTTTGCCCCCCGCTTTGAAAGCAGGCACTCGCAATAGAGGCTCAGATTATGTATAATCTATCATAATATTATTTTCGACTTTAGGAGACCTACTATGAATCGCAGACAGTTCCTTCAAGCCGGTACGGCGTCTCTGGCCTTGTCGGCCATGGGCGGTTATGCGCCGATGTTTGCCGCCCAGAAGCCAAAACGCGTCGCCCTGATTGGGTGTGGGTGGTATGGCAAGGGTGCACACTTTCGCCTGCTTCAGGTCGCGCCGGTCGAGGTCGTGGCCTTGTGTGATGTGGACAGCAAGATGCTGGCCGAGGCCGCTGAGATGGTAGCCGCCCGTCAAGTATCCAAAAAGAAACCCCGCACCTACGGCGACTACCGCGAGATGCTCAAACGAGAAGAGCTCGATATCGTGCACGTTGCCACGCCCGACCACTGGCACGCCCTGGCGATGATAGCGGCCGTCAAGGCCGGCGCTGACGTCTATGTCGAGAAGCCCATCAGCACGGATATTGTCGAGGGCCAGGCCATGCTGGCGGCCGCGCGAAAGTATAAAAGGGTCGTGCAGGTCAACATGCAGCGGCGCAGTACGCCCCACCTGATTGAAGCCCGTGACAAAATTATCAAAGAGGGCAGGCTCGGCAAAATCGGGTATGTCGAGATATGCTGTTACTACCACATGCGCGCCCGCGGCAATCCACCCGATACGGCCCCGCCCGAAAATCTTAACTGGGACATGTGGACCGGGCCGGCTCCTATGCGCCCGTACAACAAAATCGCCCACCCACGCGGATGGCGGGCATTTATGGAATATGGCAACGGGATTATCGGTGATATGTGCGTGCACATGCTCGACATGGTCCGCTGGATGCTCGATTTGGGCTGGCCAAAGCGTGTCAGCTCATCCGGCGGCATTCTCGTGGATAAAGACAGCAAAGCCAATATCTCGGACACCCAGACGGCCACGTTCGACTTCGGCGACCTGCCCGTGGTGTGGACGCACCGAACCTGGGGCCATGCACCGGACCCCGAATATCCCTGGGCGGCCTTTATCTACGGCGATAAGGGAACGCTCAAGGCCGACGTCCATAAGTATGATTTTATTCCCAGCGGCCAGGGCAAACCGGCCCAGGGCAAGGCCCTCTACGAGTATGATAAGTACCCGGAAGATGAGACCGAAAAAGACCTGGAGCGCCACGTCGCGTCCGCCATGCGGGTGCACTGGAAGAACTTCCTGAAGATGGTCGAAACGCGGGGACGTCCCGTCTCCGACATCGAGGAAGGCTACATCACGGCCACCTCGTGCATCCTGGCCAACATTGCCATGAAGCTCGGCCGAACGCTTACGTGGGACGCAGATAAGGGACAGGTTGTAGATGATAATGAGGCTAACCGGCTGTTGCGCCGCCCGTACCGTCGGCCCTGGATACACCCGGATCCTAAACAAGTATAGCCGGAAGACGACTACCTTTTGACGAGTATGAATCTTCCTAAGGAGTATCAATGACAAGATATACCAGTATGGCCTCAAGGGCAAGCCGGGACACTCGGATACTGTGCATGGTTAGTTTGGTCGCGCTTTTGTCGATTTCAGCTTTAGCCGCCAACTACCCGGCGCCTAAGCCGCCCAGGAATACATCACAATACGGCAAACACTTTCAGCACAGCATGACGCTGATGGCAACCAGCACGCCGCAGAAACGCAACACCGTGCGTATTCTGTTCTATGGCCAGTCGATTGTGGGGCAACATTGGCACACAATGGTTGCCGAGGACCTTAAGAAATGTCTCCCCCATATTGATTTCGTCATCGAGAACAAAGCCATAGGGGGATTTAGCTCGCAATTGCTTGTGAGGACCATGTACTACGATGTGCTCCCGTTTTATCCTGATTTGCTGGTTTTTCACGTTTACGGCACGCATGATAAATTTGAAAATACAATTACATAAACGGCTTCAATGGGGTATCCTCCTTTTGTTGGTTGGAGGCTGTTCATCCCAGATTAAGAAGCCGGTAATGCCTGTAGAAATTTCTGATTCGTTTTCTGCTACGGGCACAGCACCGCTACCGGAAAAATGGTGGAGTGCATTTGAAGATGATGAACTTGATAACCTCATCAAAAGTGCCCTCACTAACAACTTCGGCTTGCAGACAGCGTGGGATCGCCTGGCCCAAACGGAGGCAATTGCCAGGAAAAACTCAGCAGTTCTTCGGCCCCAGGCAGACTTAGAAGCCTTCTTCAGACGCAGTCGACAGGAAAATCAAGGCCTTACTAACTATAGCAGCCTTTATACGTTTGGCATTGCCGCCAGCTACGAAGTCGACCTGTGGTCTAAACTGAGGTCATTGCAGAATGCCTCTCAACTCGATGTAGAAGCCAGCCGGGACGCTGTGGATACGGCAGCCATTACACTGGCCGCTTCAATTGCTAATACATGGTACCAATTAGGCGAAAATAAAGCCCTGGTCCGAATCGCACAGGAACAGATTGAGACGAATAAGAAGGTTCTTGATATTGTTACCGTCCAGTTCAGAAAAGGTATGGCCTCAGCAGCCGATGTTTTAAGGCAGCGCCTGTTGGTTGCTTCGACAGAAGCCCGGTTGATTACGGCCAAAGACGCGGTGGAACTGCTTCAGTACCAGCTTTCGGTTTTGATTGGCAAACAGCCTGTATTGACCTGGCAGAAAACTGCCATTGAGCTTCCGGACTTGCCGCCGATGCCCGAGATTGGTATCCCTGCTGAGGTTCTTCAGCGCCGTCCCGATGTTCGTCAGGGGTATCGGCAGATACAAGCCGCCGACCAGCGTCTTGCTGCTGCTATTGCAGATCAGTATCCCCGTATCAGTATCCTGGCAAATATCGAGACTTCATCCGGAACTTCGGCGCACGACCTTTTCGATGATTGGCTGGCTAACCTGGCGGCCAATGCGATTCAGCCTCTATTTGACGCAGACCTGAGAAAAGCGGAGGTAGAACGCCAAGAGGCCGTAGTCTCAGAGCGGATCCACACTTGGGGGCAGACTATCCTCTACGCGCTGCAGGATGTCGAAGCCGCCTTGACGTGGCATCAGCAGCAAACGCAATTGCTCGAGAATCTCAAACATCAGCTAAGCCTTGCACGCCAGACCTATCAACGCAACCGAGAAAGCTACATCAAGGGGCAGGTTGATTATATTCGAGTGCTTGAATCGCTGCAGTCCCTACAGGAATTGGAACGCAACGTAGTACGGGCTCAAAGTAACCTCATCCAAAGCCGGATTGACCTATATCGTTCCATTGCCGGTCCGTTCGATCTTTCACGAGACACGCTCGCTCACACCAGAAGCTCAAATGAAGCAGAGGAAGCATCAGAGAATGTTACTCAAGACGAATAGGTGGTATTATGACAGAAAATAAAAGTATTAAAACCAACCTAAAGAAAAAACCTCATCGATTGCGGGGTGCGCTGGTCGGAGGAAGTCTCAAGATTCTATTATCTGTGCTGATTGTCACCGGGGCCGTCGTAATCTATCGTCATCAAATCAATACCAGCCCCCGCGCAGGTCGAAAGAAACCACCTCGCCTGGCCAAATTAGTGCAGGTAATTCCAATTCTGAAAGACAACTGCACCACAACGGTAAAGGGTAACGGACTGGTTATACCGGCACAACAGGTGACACTACATCCTCAAGTAGTTGGACAGATTGTGGAAGTTTCTCCGGATGTCGTCCCCGGGGGTTACGTTCAAGCGGGGCAAAAGCTCATGGCCATCGACCATCGAGATTACGAAATTCAGGTCAGGCAGCGGCAAAGTGAGGTAGCTAAAGCTGTTGAAGACCTGAAAGTCGAGCAAGGTAATCAGGCGGTTGCCAAACAAGAGTACGAGATACTCGACGAAGTGATAACCGATGAAGATCGCGAACTTGTCTTACGCGAACCACAGTTGCTCTCGGCTCAGGCCGCTCAGGAATCAGCGCAGGCGGCCCTGGAGAAGGCCAAACTCGACCTGGCCCGGTGTGACGTTGTTGCACCATTCAATGCCGTCATCCAACAGAAGCACACCGACCTTGGGGCCTCCGTGTCAATCAATTCACAACTGGTAACATTAATCGGAACCGATGAGGCATGGATAGAGGCGAAGGTGTTTACCAATCAACTTAAATGGCTCGATATACCAAAAAGGAATGGTGACCTCGGCGCGAATGTCACGATTCGTAATACCGGCGTATGGGGAGAAGATAGATTTCGGACCGGTCGTGTGCTTTGTCTGCTTGGAGAACTGGAAACACAGGGCCGTTTGGCACGGCTGCTGGTAACCTTGGATGACCCATTTTGCCTGAAGCCGCAGAATCTCAATCTGCCCCAACTCTTAATGGGCTCGTATATATCTGCGGAGGTTGAAGGCCGAACTTTGTCGGGCTTATTTCCAATCAAGCGTTCTCATCTTCGTGACAACGACACTGTCTGGATCATGGATGATGGCGGTCAGCTCGAGATTCGGCCGGTACACATTGTCTTCCGCGGACCCGACCGGGTATATGTCACCAAAGGTTTGGCCGAAAATGAAAAACTTGTCGTGACCGACATCGCTGCGCCGGTGGCAGGCATGCCTCTAAGAGTTGACGGGGCTGAAGAGCAGAGTGAACAGTTGAGTCTCGAGATGCCAAAAAAGGAAAAGTAATGGCCGCAAAGGGAACACCAATAATACTCAAGAACAACCACGACAGCATTTCACTGAGCAAGGGACCTATTGCCTGGATGGCACGCAACCGTATTACGCCCAATCTGCTGATGTTGGTTTTTCTGGTTGGTGGTTTTTTAGTAGCACTTCGCATCAAGCAGGAAGTATTTCCTGAATTTGACCTGGATATTGTTACTGTGCGAGTCGTATATCCGGGTTCAAGCCCGGAGGAAGTCGAGCAGGGTATCATATTAGCCATAGAAGAAGGTATCCGCAGCCTGGATGGAGTCAAAGAAATTACCGCAACAGCCTCTGAAGGCTCGGGTAGGGTTGTGGCTGAACTGGAAGAGGGAACTGAGGCACAGCGTGTCTATCAGGACATCAAACAGGAAGTCGACCGCATCATCACCTTCCCGCTGGACGCGGAGGAACCCGAAGTGAGCCTTGCGATCCACCGTCGGGAAGTCCTGCAGCTCCAACTCTATGGGCAGACGAGTGAATGGGTCCTGCGTGAGCTGGCGGAGCAGGTCCGGGACCGATTACTTCTGGACCCTTTGATAACCCAGGTGGACCTCCGCGGCGCACGCAGATATGAGGTTGCTATTGAAATAGATCAGGATACACTTCGTACCTATAACCTGACTCTTGAGCAGATTGCCCAGCGGGTCCGGCAGACCTCCGTTGAGATTCCAGGCGGCAGCCTCGAGACTCAGGGCGGTGATATTCTGCTGCGCGTCAGTGAGCGACGGGACTGGGCGAAGGAGTTTGCAACCATTCCGCTTATTACCACAGCCGATGGGTCGGTGCTGTTCCTTGGAGATGTCGCACAGATAAAAGATACCTTTGAGGAGCAGGACCGCTACGCCGCCTATAACGGAAAACAAGCTATCGGTATTGCCGTGTATCGCGTGGGTGATCAGACTCCAATCGGGGTCTCTGATGCAGTGCGTTCAGCAATGGTCGAGATAGAGAAGGACCTGCCGCCCGGTATCAACTGGGTCATCAACAGGGACCGATCGGAGATATACCGTCAGCGTCTGGAACTGCTGCTCAAAAACGCCTTCTTGGGCCTGATGCTGGTGTTGCTTTTACTGGGCCTGTTCCTGGACTTCCGTCTTGCCTTTTGGGTCACTATGGGTATTCCGATTTCGTTTTTGGGCTGTTTCCTGTTTCTGCCGGGTATGGACGTCACGATAAATATGATGTCTATGTTTGCGTTTATTGTGTCCTTAGGCATCGTGGTCGATGATGCAATTGTGGTCGGCGAAAACATATATGAATACCGCCAGCAGGGCATGAATCCAATGCAGGCTGCGATTATGGGTGCCCGTGATGTGTTGCTGCCGGTTACTTTTAGCATCCTGACTAATATCGTGGCATTCTTACCGCTCTGCTTTATCCCCGGAATTATGGGCAAGATTTGGCGTGTCATACCATTTGTAGTCATCACCGTTTTTACTATCTCCTGGGCGGAGGCACTCCTTATTCTTCCGTGCCATTTGGCCCACGGCAGACAAGGCAAGTCGACCCGGGCTGGACTTCTTGGAATGTTACAGCGAAACTTCAGCAAAGGTTTGGAATGGTTTATCCACAAAGTATACGCGGCATTGCTCGGATTATGTATTCGTTTTCGCATTGTCACGGTAGCGTTTGGTTCAGCAATACTCATCGTGATTTTGGGCTATGTTAACAGCGGGCGCATTGGCACTATCTTGATGCCTCGTATCGAATCGGATGCGTCCGTTGTGACAGCCACTTTACCCTACGGCTCGCCAATCACAAAAGCCCAACAGGTCTGCCAAAAGCTAATTGCCGCTGCTGAGCATACAGCCAAAACAAATGGTGCTGAGCGGCTGGTCGAGGGCATTTTTTCACTAATTGACGAGAATGTGGTCGAAGTCATGATCTACCTGACTGATCCTGACATCCGCCCAATCTCTACCGCCGAAGTGACGCGTATATGGCGGGAGCGTACTGGGCCTGTACCCGGTCTGGAGAGTCTGCGATTCGAGTCAGACAGAGGTGGCCCCGGCTCCGGTGCAGCCCTCACAATTGAACTCAGTCACCGTGACATTGACGTTCTCGACCGGGCAAGTGAGGCCCTGGCTGCCATGTTGGCGGACTTTTCAAATGCCAAGGATATTGACGATGGATACACGCCGGGCAAACGGCAGCTCGACTTCAGTCTAACCGAAGAAGGACACAGCCTGGGGCTGACCCAGCAGGCGTTAGCCAGGCAGCTGCGCAATGCTTTTTATGGGTCTCAGGCTGTCCGTCAGCAGCGCGGACGTAACGAAGTCAAGGTCAAGGTGCGTCTGCCTCGCGAACAACGAGTCCGTCAGTATGATGTGGAACAATTGCTGATTCACACACCCCAGAGCACAAACGTGCCGCTGGGTCAAATAGCACAAATTGAACCGGGACGTTCTTACACCATTATCAACCGGCGTAACGGACGTCGGACGGTTACCGTGACGGCTAATGTCGAACCTATCTCACAAACCAGCCAGGTGATGGCAACCCTTGAATCTGAGGTCTTGCCCCAAATAATGAGGGATTTCCCGGGACTGTCATATCGCTGGGAAGGACGTCAGCAGGACTTGAGAGAAAGTACCGAGAGGTTGTTAAGCGGTTTATTACTTGCGCTTTTTGCTATTTATGCACTATTAGCCATACCGTTCAGTAGCTATTATCAGCCAATAATTGTGATGATCGCGATTCCGTTTGGAATCGTTGGAGCGGTGCTTGGCCATATGCTCATGGGCTATTCGTTGTCTCTGATGAGTATGATGGGCATCGTTGCTCTCTGCGGAGTAGTAGTAAATGACTCACTGATTCTTATAGATTACGCAAATCGGCGACGGCGGGAAGGCATTTCAGCTCTTGAGGCTATTTACCAGGCCGGTCGGCGGCGGTTTCGACCCATTCTGCTGACCACCCTGACAACCTTCGGAGGACTGGCACCGATGATATTTGAGACATCACGTCAGGCAAGATTCATGATTCCTATGGCCATCTCGCTGGGATTCGGAATCCTATTTGCCACGAGCATAACTCTCGTGCTCGTTCCTTGCCTGTATATAATAGCCGAGGATGTACGTAGGTTTACTCGATGACTGCTTCCTTTTAGCAGCGAGCTCGCTCACACACACAACTCTTGAATGGGCTAACAAAGTATTTAATTCTGGAGTACTCTGACCCCAATACACCCTGTTGTTTAGGTATAATTTGTATTCATTGTTTCTCGTTTATTTTTACCTTGGCGCACCTCAAGTAGTACCGCCCACTACTATAAATAATGTCTCTATAAATACTTGCCCTTCGATAATCATTTACTTCACCGGTTGGCACTTGATCTGGCTTTTCTGATCATAAATCCGCCTGTATTCCGGTTGCTGCAAGACCAGTATTTATGACATACTTAGACTCCTGTGGACCTTTGCGGTCTTCTACTTTCTTAGAGGATTTTAAAAATACGCCCGGCAGGACTCGAACCTGCGACCTTCGGTTTAGGAAACCGACGCTCTATCCTACTGAGCTACGAGCGCATCACAACAAAAAGCCTATCCTGGA
>Ga0307435_1000882_pt1 | contig 13117 bp, 13 predicted proteins | sample SalMarWE160470MG_FD_202164 | JGI IMG/M metagenome (GOLD analysis project Ga0307435, IMG submission 202164) | Salt marsh sediment microbial communities from the Plum Island Ecosystem LTER, Massachusetts, United States - WE1604-70 | ecosystem: Environmental > Aquatic > Marine > Intertidal zone >... | reverse complement strand
TTCTGTCTACCTTAAGTTCGTTAATTGCTCCCCATATACTTTCTGCTCCCGACGCTTCACCTGCATGGGCAGTTGTCCTGAAGCCATATGACCGGGCCTTTTCGTAAACAACCCTGTAAGGTCCGGGCGGGTATTTATGTTCCGAGCCTCCAATTCCTATACCAATGACATTTGAGCCTTTCAATTCACCAAGTCCGTCAACAACAGACATCCCTGAAACAGGACCTGTATCCCTGCACAGGTCAGCAATTAACAAAATATCTATTTCGTCCGCATAGTAATTAATTCCCTTCTTTATTGCTTCTGTTAATTTCTGCAGTTCAATATTCTTATGGAAGTGATCTGAAGGTGTATAAAACATCTCAACATACCTGATATTCTGTTCGCTCAAGTCTTTTGCCACCTCTTTGGCTATAAACGTAAAATCCTCGTATTCCCTTAAAAACTGGTTTTCCCACCTCCATGTATCGATAAAATGCGAAAAATCTTTATACCTGAATTTATCACGCAACTGTCCTGGCTCCTTAATACTCTTATTTCCACCGTATTTAACCACCAATTCCCATAACGAATTCACAGGTATTGCACCCTCAAGATGGATATGCAGTTCAACTTTAGGCATATGCCTGATAAACTTGACTGTGTCAGTCTTTACAATAGCATCACTACCTGATTTCATTTATGCTGACTTACGATTATTATTCAAGGTTAGAATAATATTTCATGTATTGTGTCCTGCTGAAAAGCTTTTGCTCTTCCTTGCTTTTTGAGGTCAAAAGCCCTCTTATTTCATTTATACTGCTATAGCTGTGACTTTTCATCCAGCTTTTGAGGTCTTCGAGAAATGTTTTAAGGTAATCAATACCATTTTTATATAAAGTTGAACATACCTGTACAGTTGCAGCTCCTGCCATAAACAATTTTACAGCGTCCCTTGCAGTATGTATGCCTGTTGTTGCAGAAATATCACATGAAACATTATCAGCCAGAATACCAATCCAGCGCAGAGGAATATTTACTTCGCCAGGTGAGCTAAAGTAGGAACCGGAGGTTACTTCCTGTTTATCAATATCAATATCCGGACTATAATACCTGTTAAACAGCACTATTCCATGTACACCTGAAAAAGCAAGTTTCAATAACATCTGAGGCAGATTTGTGAAAAAATAGCTAACCTTTATTGCAATGGGGAGTTTAGTATTCCTCTTTACACCTTCGATAATCTTAAAATACAATTCTTCAATTTGTGTGCTGTTTAATTTGTCATAATCAGTTATAAAAATATTTAATTCCAGTGCATCGGCTCCGGCATTCTCAAGTTCCCCCGCAAATTCAGTCCATTTATTGTTGCTTATACAATTTATGCTTGCTATTACCGGAACAGATATGGATTTTTTGGCGTCATTTATAAGGTTAAGGTACTTATCAATACTTTGCTCCCTGGTAACGTATTTAATAAAATCCATAGCTTCGGGATGCTGTGATGCATCATAGCTTTCGAGACTATTATGGGTTTCATACATTATCTGTTCTTCAAATAACGACTTCATAACAACTGCCCCCGCTCCCAAATTTTCAAATTTCTTAATGTTATTGAGTGAAAGGGTCAGGCCTGAGCTGCCAACTATAACCGGTGATCTTAACTCCAGCCCCAAGTAATTAGTTTTTAGATCCATTATAATTTATTTTCTTTATATGTTACCTGTTATCAATTTAAAACTAAAAATAATATTTAAAAATTACCTAATCAACAAAGTGTAATTTAAAAAATGATGACTCACAGCCCCTGAGAATACAGTTGATATTCCTCCATACGCATAGAATGGATCATATCCCGAAATTTTATTTCATCAATGTCAGTTTGCATAATAAGTATTTCCAGATGTTAAAAAAAGATCAGTAAGCCCATAACACAATATAATTATCTAAATTTACTAACAATTTTAAACTGTCTACAGGATTTCACAATTAATTAAACATCTCATATTTAAATTAACATCCTGCATATTATGAAAGATTTTAACGTAAACTTAAAAATTTCCTGCAAAAGGTTTTATACATATTATTCATAATCAGCTTATTAATTATTGATACTTCAGCCCGGGTTGGGCATGACCTGGTAAAAGGCAACCTTATTCAATTCAACGATAACGGGGCCTGGTGCTGGTACCAGGATGAACGCGCAGTAACAGATGTGGAACGAGGCAAGCTTATTGTCGGATCCGATGTAAATGGCATCGGCGTCGGGGATTCGCCCCGCAGTGGTGATACCCTTAAAAAAAATGCTCATGTAATACTAAAAGTATATAATATCCTTGGTAAAGAAGTTGCAACAATTATTAATGAGAGAAACCCTGCCGGCACTTACAAAGAAAACCGGGATCCTCAAAAACTGCCTTCAGGCATTTATATCTGCAGGCTTATTATAGGAAATTATTCACGAACAAATAGAATGATGTTTATAAAGTAAGGATAGAGCTAACTCACAGAAAATAAAAGAAGAAATTTAACAACAATAATGAAAAAAAATGTACCTTTGTGTCTGATTTAGAAATTGGAGTTTTAATTTGACTTGTTCCTTTTACCAGTTAGTTCAATTACTACCCCCCTTTTAAATCTATTAGTAATAACTTAAAAAATCAATCTGTAGTAAAAACAAGGTAAAAATTCTCACCTCTTTTATAATCAAAAATTATAGAAGGTTCTGACAATTTGCTGACTTAATATCTTATAAAGTCTGTAATTGAGTAAGGTACAATCACCTGATATTAAATTTTAATTATAAACAAATAAATCAAGAAAAATGAACATTTATGTAGGCAATTTAAGTTATAAAGTGGATGAAAATGACTTAAAGAACATTTTTGAAGAATACGGAGCAGTTTCTTCTGTTAAAATTATTAAAGATAAGCATAGCGGCAAAAGCAAAGGTTTTGCTTTTGTTGAAATGGCCGACAATAGTGAAGCCAAAACAGCTATAAAGGAACTAAATGGTGGCGAACTGGACAACAGGAAAATCATTATTAATGAAGCGAGACCGAAACGTCCGGATAATAACCGTTATTAATAAGAAAAGGAAAGGAAGTATTATGGCAACAGGAAAAGTAAAATGGTATAATGATGCCAAAGGATATGGATTTATTGAAACAAAGGAAGGTCAGGATGTTTTTGTTCATCGTTCGGGTTTATCAGTTTCATATTTAGGACTTGAACCCGGCCAGAAAGTTGAATTTCAAACTAAAAGCGGAGAAAAGGGACTGGTAGCTTTTGATGTCAAGTTAATAAATTAGAATATTATCTCAGAAGCAGAAATATCATGAAACCTCGGTAATAGCTGACAAAAAATTATTAAATGAGGCAACTTAAAATAACAAAGCAGATCACCGACAGACAAACTGACTCTATCAATAAGTATTTTCAGGACATAGGTAAATATAAATTAATTACTGCTGATGAAGAGGTTGAATTAACCAGAAGAATCAGGGAAGGAGATATTGCTGCATTAGAAAAACTTACCACAGCAAACCTGAGGTTTGTTGTTTCAGTTGCAAAACAGTACCAAAATCAGGGATTATCACTGGCTGATTTAATAAATGAAGGTAATCATGGTCTTGTTAAAGCAGCCTATAAATTTGATGAAACCCGGGGATTCAAATACATCTCATATGCCGTGTGGTGGATCAGGCAAGCTATAATACAGGCAATTGCTGAACAATCAAGAGTTGTCAGATTACCACTGAACAAAGTTGCTTCAATTAATAAAGTGGCTAAAGCAGCTTCAAAATTAGAACAGAAATACCGGAGAGAACCCACGGATGAGGAAATCGCCAATCATGCCGAGATATCCAAAGAAGAGGTATATATCTCCAACCGGATTAAAAATCACCATATTTCATTTGATGCTCCATTGAAAGCCGATGATAACAATGATAAAAACCTGTATGATATTGTTATTACGAAGAATCTGCCTCCTCCTGATGCTAATTTAATATTTGATTCTTTGAAGAAAGAAATTAATATCGCATTGAAAGGTATTTCAAAAATTGAAGCGGAGATAATAAGAATGTTTTACGGGTTGAATGGTCTGGCCCCTTTGTCACTGGGAGAAATAGGCCTTAATTACGGACTGTCGAGAGAACGTGTCCGTCAAATTAAAGAAAAAGGATTAATGAAACTTCGAAAAAATCCATATAATAAAACCCTAAAAAGTTTTTTAAATATCGAAACCTGAAAAAATAATTAAACTTATATACAAATTTAATTATGACACCGGTTCATAAATACAAATAATCATGAAAATTTTATTAATTTCTCCGGCAAGAGATAAACATGCTTATACTAATAAAGGTATAATGATTCCCCAGCTTGCTTTATTTATTCTGGAAGGCCTCACTCCAAAAAAACACCAGGTCAGGATTGTTGAAGAGGAGTACATGCCTGTTGATTTTGAAGAAGAGTGCGATGTTGTTGGCATTAGTTTTATGACTTCAAATGCCTATAGAGCTTATAATATTTCAAAAGAATTTAAAAAAAGGGGTAAAACCGTCATTATGGGAGGCATACATCCCACTATCCTGCCCGATGAAGCAATTCAATATGCTGATGCTGTGGTTATAGGCGAGGCAGAAGGCGTATGGGAACAGGTATTAGAAGATATTGAGAATAATTGTCTAAAGAAAAAATACCACGTAAAGGATCCTGATCTAACCCGATATGTCCCAAAGAATTTTTCGGCCCTTAAATCCAAAAAGCTGTTTAATTTAGTCCCAATTCTGACAACCAGGGGATGCCCCTATAATTGCAGCTTTTGCTGTGTTTCAAAAATATTTGGGAAAAAGATAAAACATATGCCTGTTGAGAATGTTGTCAGAGATATAGTTGAATCAAAGGCAAAAAGATTTATCTTTTTGGATGATAACATCATAGGTAATCCGAATTATGCCAAAAAGCTCTTTGCAGCAATAAAACCTCTTAAAATTGGCTGGCTTGGACAAGCTTCCATATCTTTTGCCAAAAACACCGAATTAATGCAACTTGCAAAAGACAGCGGCTGTAAAGGATTATTTATCGGACTGGAGACTGTTGATGAAAGCCAGTTAAAAAATATGAAGAAATTAGATGGTACCATTGAAAATATGGAAAAAGCGCTAAGAAAAATAAGAAAAATGGGCATCGTTATTCAGGCTTCGGTTATATTTGGATTCGACAATGATACCCACCATATTTTCGGGAATACTCTTAAATTTCTTATAAAAAATCATGTATGTTCAGCATCGTTCAACATTTTGACACCTTATCCGGGAACAAGTATATATGAGGAGTTTAAGAAAAATGGCCGTATAATAAATGACAGATGGGAATATTATGACCACCATACTGTTGTATTCAGGCCTGCAAATATGACACCTCTTGAACTGCAATTAGGAAAAATTAATGCCAAGGAAAAATTTTACAGCATTCATTCAATAATTAAAAGATTCCGGGGAAATTTGTCTAACCCGTTCATTTACCTTATGGCCAATCTTGGTTATATGAAACTTGCCAAAGCCGAAAAGAAAAGAATAGCATATATTGAATCAACTCTGGAAGGGAAAGAAATTAGTGATTCCGCTTTTCTTGAATCAATGAAAAAGGAAATAGAGGTGGAGAGCCTGATTTAACGATAATCCAAAAAAGGTATAAATATTATCTGGCAGAAAATAATTCATGATATTTTATTATTTTTCGTAATGTTTAAACAAATAAACACTGAATCATGAATAATTTTCTTTCCATACATGACATGGCACAACGGGTCTTTGCCGGCATGAATACCAGAGATTTTACAGAGCTTGAAGATATCATGGATGAAGAGGTTGTTTTTGATTTTCCGGGAGTTGATCGTATTGAGGGCCCCAGGAAAGTACTTATATTTCTTAAAATCCTGTTGAGAAAATACCCTAAACTGAAATTTACAATATCAGAAATAATCAAGGATAAAAAAAGGGCATGCGCCGTATGGTCAAATGAAGGAGAGCACATAGATGGCAGTCCCTATAAAAACAGGGGTATAACACTCTTGCATTTCTCAGGCGGTAAAATAAAACTTATCAGTGATTACTTTAAAGACACCTCATTTGTGAAATGATCATTAACTGCTATACAGTTTTTGGCATATGAAGAAGATACTGGCATTAAACGGAAGTATGCGTAAAAATGGCAACACCACCATCCTGCTGCAGCATTTTCTGAAAGGTGCAAAAAAAAATACCGCCGATGTCGAAGAAATAATAGCAAAAGATATCAACCTGGAATATTGCAGGGGTTGTCTGAGATGTAACCTCACCGGCAGGTGTTCCATAAATGATGATGACTGGCAGGAGATAAGCGGTAAAATCCTTGGTGCCGATATTATTGTATTTGCATCGCCGGTTTACTTCCACCATGTCACAGCTGCTCTAAAAAAACTTATTGACCGCTTCCGCTCTTTTGTCCATGTACAAATTACCGAAACCGGACTTATTCATACACCATGGGAAAAGTGGAACAAAGACTTTGTATTGATTATGTGCATGGGTTCTTCAGATGATGGGGATGCCCGTCCTGCCATAGAGCTCTTTAGATTCATTACGTCTCTTCTTGGTCCTGGCAACAAACTGCACATTATAACAGCAACCAGGCTTGCCGTTATAAACCAGGTTTTAAAAACAGGGGAAGAACTTGCGACCCTTTATCCAAAAATAAATCTTCCTGTACACCTGGCACAGGAAGATTTCAGGAAAAATCAAAATATTTTAAAGCAATGTTTCGGGCTGGGAAAATCCCTTGCTCATTGATATTGATCTTCTATTAAGTCCTGTTTATTTACTGAACGGTTTCCGGCAAAAAGAAGTTAAAGTAAAACCAGCCCACCCTGACATGCCATCCATCAAATATTATAAAACATAAATTTAAGCTTCTTTCACGGTATGAAATAATCATTAAAATCCTCCACTGGCAAGTATCCCAATGATTACTATAATGTAAATAACCCAAATAACAATACCAATTATCGTCAATACAAATTGAATAAAAAAGAACCGTCTTTGCCTTTCTATAGCATTGGAAAGATCATTAAAATCTCCCGAAGCAGCATACTTTTCAAAATTAACCGCTGCTTCACGCATGCGAACTCCCATAAATATTACAGGTATACCTATAATTGCAGTGATAATACCTAAACAGGATATTGCTCCTCCAATAATTGTTATAATTCCGACAAAACGCATATATGATACCAATTGTGTAACATTATGCTTGAAAAATTGATCATTCTGGGCCCCTGTGGCAACATTTTTTGTTTCTCCATTTGTCATAATTTGGTCCTCCGATATTAGATTAATTTTTAGGATTTTAATAAATGAGAAATAAGATAATCCAATAAAAATAAAAAATAAGCGCTAAAAAACAAACAGTAACCAAAACATATTAATTTTCTTTATAAATATTTTTTATTTGAAAATATATACTTAATTTTAAAAGTAAATTTTACTTTTAAAAGCATCTTGAAAAATCTTATTATTAACACTTATCTTAACAACCATTTAATTTCGTTATGAAAGAAATAATATTCAGCGAAGTATGGTTTGTTACGGGAAGCCAGCATCTGTACGGAGAAGAAACCCTGAAAAAAGTTGAGGCAAATTCAAAAGAAATTGTTTCAGGCCTGTCAGATTCTATTAAATCGCCTGTAAGGATCATATTTAAGTCTGTTCTGACAACCCCTGAATCTATTCGCAAGATATGCCTGGAAGCCAGCAGCTCTGAAAATTGTATAGGGCTTATAACATGGATGCATACCTTTTCCCCTGCAAAAATGTGGATCACAGGCTTAAAAAATCTTACAAAGCCTTTTCTGCATCTGCACACGCAGTTTAACAGGGACATACCATGGAAAGATATTGACATGGATTTCATGAACCTTAATCAGTCGGCTCATGGCGGAAGGGAATTCGGATTTATAAATGCCGCGATGGGTATTGACCGGAAAGTTGTTGTAGGCCACTGGAAAGATGCAGAAGTGATAAATGAGCTTGAAATATGGTGCCGGGCAGCAATAGGCAGGCACGAATTGTCGGTCCTTAAGGTTGCTCGTTTTGGTGATAACATGCGAAATGTAGCAGTAACCGAAGGCAATAAGGTTTCCGCCGAAATCCGGTTTGGTTTATCAGTCAATGGATTTGGAGTAGGTGATCTGGCCGAATCAGTAAATGCCGTACCTGAAAGCACTGTTGAATCTTTGCTGGATGAATATAAGGAGCAATATATCATTGCACCGTCAATACTTAAGGACCCCGGGTATATCAATTCAATAAAGGAGGCTGCCAGGATAGAATCAGGTCTTGGATCATTTCTGGAAGAGGGCGGCTATAATGCATTTACTACAACATTTGAAGATCTGCACGGACTCAGGCAACTGCCCGGACTGGCGGTTCAGAGGCTTATGCAGCAGGGATACGGATTTGGAGCAGAAGGTGACTGGAAAACTGCCGCTCTTGTGAGGGCAATGAAGGTAATGGCAACCGGACTGGAAGGTGGGACTTCGTTCATGGAAGATTATACCTATCATCTCGACCCAAAAGAAATGCAGGTGCTGGGTGCACATATGCTTGAAGTATGTCCTTCCGTTGCGACCGGAAAACCTTCGCTGGAGGTACACCCGCTGTCTATCGGCGGCAAAGCTGACCCGGCACGCCTTGTATTTAAAGCGGCAACCGGCCATGCCCTGAATGTAGCACTCATGGATATGGGGAACCGTTACAGGCTGCTGGTTAATAAGTTAAATGTGGTTACCACTCCCGACTTGCCTAATCTTCCTGTAGCCAGGATACTGTGGGTACCCGAACCTCATTTGAAAGTCGCTGCCGCTGCGTGGATATTGGCAGGCGGAGCACATCACACAGCATTTACCCAGTCTCTATCTATTGATCATATTGTCGACCTTGCAGAAATGACAGGTATTGAATGCCTGGTTATCGACGAAAATACAAACCTCAGAGATTTTAAAAAGGAAATAAAGTTAAATGAGGTTTATTATTATATTTCAAAAGGTATACGATAAAAAAATATTTACAATCGTGCTTAAGGAATTAAAAAATAAAGTATTACAGGCGAATCTGAGCCTGGTAAAATACGGGCTGGTTTCTTTCACATGGGGAAATGTCAGCGGTATTGACCGTGGAAAGGGACTTATAGTTATTAAACCCAGTGGTGTCTCATACGATGATATGAGAACAGATGATATGGTAGTTGTTAACCTTGAAGGAGAAATTGTCGAGGGCGGGTTAAAACCTTCATCAGATACACCTACACACCTTGTTTTATACAAAAGTTTTGATAAAACAGGCGCGGTTGTCCATACTCATAGCCAGTGGGCAACAAGCTGGGCACAGGCAGGAAGACCCATCCCCGCATACGGAACCACACATGCCGATTATTTCTATGGAGAAATTCCATGCACACGCAAACTAACAAGAAAAGAAATAGAAACAGATTATGAAAAAAATACAGCCAGGGTAATTGCCGAAAGATTTAAAGAACTGGATTATATTGCCATGCCCGGAGTTCTGGTAAACGGCCATGGCCCTTTCGCATGGGGCCCCAATCCTGATGACGCCGTCCATAATGCCATAATTCTGGAAGATATAGCAAAAATGGCATTCAATACTGAAGTGCTTGGAAACATCAAACCCGTTGATAAATATCTTCTTAATAAGCATTATTTGCGTAAACACGGGAAAAATGCCTATTACGGGCAGAATTAAAAATTTAAATAAAATATACAGCCATGAAACTTTATAAGAAATTATTCTTAGTTCTGTTCCTGGTCAGTATGGCCTTATCGGCCTGTACACAGGAAAACAGTATAGTTATTAACTCCGGAGAAGGAAAAGACACGATAAGCAGGTATATATACGGGCATTTTGCTGAACACCTGGGCAGATGTATTTACGACGGATTATGGGTAGGTGAAAACTCACCGATTCCCAATACCCGTGGTATAAGAAATGATGTTGTCGAGGCTCTGAAAGAGATTGAAATACCTGTTCTGAGATGGCCCGGCGGTTGCTTTGCAGACACGTATCACTGGAAAGATGGTATAGGCCCAAAAGAAAAGAGGCCTCCTATGATTAATATTTTTTGGGGCAATGTTACGGAGGACAATAGCTTTGGCACACATGAATTTCTTGATTTATGTGAGATGCTTGGTGCAGAGCCCTATATCGCCATAAATGTGGGGAGCGGAACGGTCCGGGAAGCTACCCAGTGGGTGGAATATGTAACATCTGGCAATGACAGTCCCATGACAAGGTTAAGAAAACAAAATGGCAGGGAAGAGCCCTGGCAGGTAAAATTCTGGGGTATTGGCAATGAAAACTGGGGGTGCGGTGGAAATATGGATGCCTCTTATTATACATCCCTGTTTAAAAGATACTCCACTTATTGCCAGGTTAATTGCAAAATAGCCAGCGGAGGGACAAATGACGATTTGGAATGGACTGAAACAGTCATAAAGAATACCAGGTATCAGCAACACCTTATCCATGGATATTCATACCACCATTATACCGTCTGCCATAACTGGGACGTAAAAGGATCTGCCACCGACTTTAACAGGGACGAATGGTTCCTTACCGTGAAAAAAAATATAATGATGGAGGACAACTTAAAAGAACATATAGCTATCATGGATAAGTACGATCCTCAAAGAAAAATAGGATTAATGGCCGATGAGTGGGGAAACTGGCATGATCCCGAACCGGGAACAAACCCTGCATTTCTTAACCAGCAAAATACCCTGCGCGATGCAATATCAGCATCACTGTACCTTAATATCTTTAACAATAACTGCAGCAGGGTGAAAATGGCAAATATAGCACAGACGGTCAATGTCCTGCAGGCTATGGTCCTTACCAGTAAAGACAAGCTTGTAAAAACCCCTTCATTTTATGTTTTTAAAATGTACAAGGTACATAAGGATGCTTTGTTGCTGCCTCTCAACATAAAATGCGAAAAATATAAAAACAACAATGATAGCATTCCTGCACTTTCTGCCTCAGCATCTGAAAATAAAAACGGGGAGATTAATATTACAATCACAAATGTGAATCCTGATAAAAATATTAAGATGATCCTTGGCTTAAAAAATGGCAGTAAAATTAGTGTTATCTCTGCAAGAGTTGTTACTGCTGAAGAAATGAATGCATATAATGACTTTGATAAAGAGGAGACTGTCAATATACAGGAATTTTCAGGCTTTAAACAGGCGGGAAATAATATTGAGATAGATTTGCCCTCAAAGTCCGTTGTACTGCTTACCCTTAAACCCATATAGATATTGATATAGCTAATTATGAGTTCAGCAAAATATACAATTGGAGTGGATTACGGAACCGACTCAATAAGGTCGATCCTTGTAGATGCTGCCAATGGCAAAGAAATCGCCAATTCGGTTTTTTACTATCCGCGCTGGGGAAAAAGCAAATACTGTGTCCCTGCAGCTAACCAGTTCAGGCAGCACCCGCTTGACTATATTGAAGGCCTGGAATATACCATAAGGCAGCTGACTGAAAAGTGTGGTCTGTCTATAGCAAAGAAAATAGCAGCTATATCTGTAGACACTACAGGCTCAACGCCGGTGGCAGTTGATGAAAGAGGCGTGCCCTTATCGTTGACTGCGGGATTTGAAGATAATCCGAATGCTATGTTCGTGCTGTGGAAAGACCATACTGCAGTAAAGGAGGCAGAAGAAATTAACATCAAAGCAAAGAACTGGGGCGGCACTGATTACACTATGTATGAAGGCGGCGTATACTCCTCAGAGTGGTTCTGGGCAAAGATACTAAATGTGCTGCGTGAAGATAAAGAAGTGCGTAAAGACGCATATTCGTGGGTCGAGCATTGTGACTGGATACCTGCATTGTTAACAGGTGTTGGTTCGGTCAACGAAATAAAAAGAAGCAGATGCGCAGCAGGGCACAAAGCTATGTGGCACGAAAAATGGGGCGGACTGCCGTCCGTGGATTTTCTTATAGCTGTTGACCCTCTTTTATCAGGACTAAGGGAAAGGTTATATAAGGATACCTATACTATAGACAGGCAGGCAGGAAAAATTACCGCAGAATGGGCAGAAAAACTTGGGCTTCCTGAAGATGTGACAGTCGGCATTGGCGCTTTTGATGCCCACCTGGGGGCAGTGGGCGCTGAAATAAAACCCTACTATCTTTGTAAAATAGTAGGTACCTCAACCTGCGACATCTTAACTGCGCCCAGGGAAGAGGTTGGTGACAGCCTTATCCGTGGTATATGCGGACAGGTAGACGGTTCCGTTCTGCCCGGTTTTGTTGGTCTCGAGGCGGGGCAATCGGCTTTCGGTGACGTGTACGCCTGGTTCAGGGAACTGTTATTATGGCCTGTAGAAAACATTTTACAAAGAAACACTAAACTTGACGATAATCTTAAGAACGAACTTATTAAGGACATTACAGATAAGCTTATACCTGAATTGTCGGAAAAAGCTGAAAAAATACCTGTTGACGAATCTGGCGTGCTCGCACTTGACTGGTTGAACGGACGCAGAACCCCGGATGCAAATCAGGCTCTCAAAGGAGCTATTTCCGGCCTATCCTTAGGTTCGGATGCCCCCCGGGTATTCAGGGCGCTTGTTGAAGCTACCGCCTATGGGTCCAAAGCTATTGTTGAAAGGTTCATCGAACAGGGAGTAAGAATAGATGGCATTATAGCACTTGGAGGTGTCGCAAAAAAGTCAGGTTTTGTAATGCAGGTACTGGCTGATGTTTTAAATAAGCCAATACTGATTGCTGCTTCGGAGCAGGCCTGTGCCCTTGGTTCAGCTATGGCAGCCGCTGTTGCCGGAGGTATTTACAGTACATTCGATAAGGCAAAAGAAAAAATGGGAAGCGGTTTTGAAAAAGAGTATCGCCCTGATCCCGCAAACGCCCAAAAATATCAGATGATTTATGCCAAATATAAAAAGCTTGGTAAATTTGTTGAATCCGCGCTTTGAGAACGAGCGCAGCGAGTGGCTGAAGACGTTCTCAAATTTTTAAATAAAATATTCTTAATTAGTTAAAAATCT
>Ga0307435_1000881_pt1 | contig 13123 bp, 11 predicted proteins | sample SalMarWE160470MG_FD_202164 | JGI IMG/M metagenome (GOLD analysis project Ga0307435, IMG submission 202164) | Salt marsh sediment microbial communities from the Plum Island Ecosystem LTER, Massachusetts, United States - WE1604-70 | ecosystem: Environmental > Aquatic > Marine > Intertidal zone >... | reverse complement strand
TTTACAGAGAGTATAGTAAGAAGTATTTTATTAAAAAAAGGATGGCCCTGCAATTTGGTGGATAATGCTTTGAAAAAGAATAATAAATAACTATATCTATTTCTCTTTTTATTAACATTAGTTTTTTAAAGAGGTATGAATTAACAGAAATAGAATGGACATTAAGATAGCGCCAGAATGCGGATTTTGTTTTGGAGTGAAGAAGGCTTTGGAGAGGATAAAGGCTATTCCAGACAAGAAGAATATTTATGTTCTGGGGAAACTAATACACAATCCGCAGGTTATAGAAGAGTTAGAGAAAGAGGGCGTAAGATTTGTTGATAATATAGAAAAGGTAAGAGATGGTACTTTAATTATTTCTGCACATGGTGTTAGTGATAAGGTTATTGAAAAGGCAAAAAAGAAAGGGTTAAAAATAATAGATACAACTTGCCCTTTGGTAAAGAATGTCCATAATATAACAAAAAATTTAGAAGGGCAGGGCTATAGGATAATTATTTTTGGGGATAAGGAGCATACAGAGGTTAAAGGGATTGAGGGTAATCTGAAAGAGCCTTTGATAATGAGTGATATCTCTGAGCTTGGTGGTTTAGAGGAAGGAAGATATGCTTTAGTCAGCCAGACTACACAGGATATTAGTAAATTTAATTCTATAAGTAAGAAATTAAAAGATAGGATTAAGGAGCTGGTTGTCAGCGATACTATTTGTTCTGCTACGAAGTTAAGGCAGGAGAGTGCTGAGAAAATTGCTAGAGAGGTTGAGCTGATGATAGTTATTGGGGGGTATAACAGCGCTAATACTAAAAGGCTTTTTGAGCTATGCAGCAAGATTGTAGAGACAAAGCATATAGAAAGGGCTGATGAATTGAAGGGAGAATGGTTTTTTGGTAAAAAAGATATTGGTGTAACGGGTGGTGCCAGTACTCCTGAGAGTGTTATTAATGATGTTGTTAAGAAAATAAAAGATATCTCAATGCAATAAGTGCAATATTTTCATAAGATGCCAGAATATTCTTGCTTTTAGGGGTGTTTTCCCTTCCAAAACCATGAGCTTTAGGTCTTTTTCTTTTGGAATTTTGAAGAGTTTTTTTACGACATTTTTTCTTATTGCAAGATATAATAAATCCCTGAATATTATCCCTGATTTCATTGAATTTCCGATGGCTTTTTTCCATTTTGTTTCATAATTTTTTAGGAATTTAGAGGAGAAATTATTTTTTTCTATTGCTTTATTTGCTGTTTCGGCTGCAATTTTTCCTGACAATAATGCAAAATGAATCCCTTCTCCTGTTCCTGCGTAAACAAAACCAGCGGCTGTTCCGCAAACTAAGATTCTGTTTTCGTAGGTTTTTTGGATTGGGCCTGAGACTGAAACTATTCCAGCATACTCTTTGATTTGTTTTGATTTTATATTGTATTTTTTTAATAGTTTCTTTAATGTTGTTTTTGGGTTTTTGTCTTTTAGTGGACCATAGCCTATATTTGCCTGATTTTTATTTTTAGGAAAGATCCATAGGTAGCCGTATTTGTTTTTTTCAAAGAAATAATAGAAGTTATTTTTGTTTATGTTTTGGATTTTGTAAATACCGCCATATCCTATTATAAGATTAGGGTCTTTTTTTATCAGTTTTAGCTTTTTCTGCAGATGATAGTTTGCTCCATTTGCCAATATTACAAGTTTGGATTTTATTATTCTTTTGTTTGTTATTATTTCTGCATGTTCTTTTTTTATTTTAATATCCCTGCAGGTTGTGTTTAGCTTTATTCTTTTTCTTATTGGTTTTGCCAGGAATTGTTCGAATTTTGGCCTATCCAGTTCCAGGAAATTTACTTTTACTTTTCTTTCTAAGTTATTGTAGATTATTTTGTGGGTTGTTACTGTATTCTTTACGAATTTGTGGTTTTTATGTTTAAAGAATTGCAGGAATTCCTTTTCCCTTACTCCTTCGCCGCATCTTAAGGGAAGTCCAATTGTTTTTTTTGAATCAATGCAGATGAAGTTAATATTTTTGTTTAGTGTTCTGGCTGCCATTAAACCAGCAGGGCCTGCTCCTATTATGACAATGTCATACATTTTATTCTGTGAACATGCCTGCTCTTTTTGGGTCGTATTTCCAATCTGAAGATAGTTTTCCTGTTTTTTTGTAGTGCTTTATTATTTTTCTTATTTTTGATTCTGTTAATATTAAACCTCTTTTTGCTGTTTCGTCTTTTTTGTTTGTTTCTAAATGCTTGTTTACTGCTATGCTTTTTCTTATTAATGCCAATAAATCTTCCGGGATTTCTGATAAAAGCTTTTTTTCTTTTAGAATGGAGGTTATTTGTTTTTTTGTGATTAGTTTTGAGTCCGGAATTCCATAGGTATCTCTTAGTACCAACCCTATCTGTGAGGGGCTTTTGCCTTCTTTTGCTAATTTTGTGATTAACAGTTCTATTTCTTTTTCTTTGTATCTTACCCATGAGGGGGTAGATTGTTGTGAAGGTTTGTGGGAGCCTGCTTTGCCTTTTCTTCTTGAATACATTCTTGCCATTTTATTTTCACCTTTGTTTATTATTTGGAAACAAATAAGAAGTCATATTTGTCTCCAGTATAGCCAAGCAGTATTTACTACCGGACTATCTATTGATATATTAATTAGGGTTATTATGCCGTTTAAAAAGTTTTCTTTTTAACAAATCTTTTCTCCGTTTAAGGCTCTGTTTCTTAATCTCCAGTATAAGCTCCAGTCTTCGTCTTCATCATAGCCGTAGAATTCTCTTTCTCTTTCGTAGAAGGGAGAGCCTTCATCATGGAGCCATTCATTCTCTTCATCATCGTAGTATTTATTGTAGGATGTTTTATAATAGGTTCTTTTCCAGTTTTTGGTTATTTTTTTAATACATTTTTCTATTTCTTCATCTATTTGCTGGTATTTTATGTTTCTTTGTCTTGCTGGTTGAGTTTGTTTGTATGTATTAATCAGGTTAAAATAGCCTGATGGTTCTTGAGGGATTGTGTAAGTGTTAAGGTTAGTGTAGGATGTTTCTGTGTTTTCTTTATTGTTTTCTATTATGAATGTTTTAAGTATATTAGAGGTTGATTCCTGGCTTATAGCCATATAACTAACCAATAGAATTAATGTTAATGCAATTATTACTAAAATAACCTTTTTCATACTACCCCCAACCTGTTAAGAATGAAACTGTGTTTTTAAATTTATTGAAAAAATAGCCCCAGGCAGATTCGAACTGCCGTCTCCGGCTCCAAAAGCCGAAATGACTTGCCTTCTCTTAGTTATTACTCAGAGAATTTGACCACTACACCATGGGGCTATGAGCGTTAAGAAATTATGTATATATTTAAATTTAATGCATTTGATTACCAGTTTATATACTTAAGTATGAATTTGTTTCCTTTTCTTACAAAAATCTTCCTGAATTCGTCTCCAAACAGGATTAGCAAGGCAAAAGGTATTGACAAGGACAATTCAAAAAAGGTAAGCGAATGTGTATTAAAGAATATATTAGCTATTGGGAGATGGACGATAATGGACAATAATAGCAGTTCTGTTATTATACCAAGAAGTACAAGCTTGTTCTTTAAGAAACCTGCCCTGAATACAGACTGCCTTCTGGTCCTGCATATCAAAACATCTGCAATTTGGCATATCACTATGCTGGCAAAGAAAGCGGTTATGGCTTTTTGATAAAGCGGGTCTGTCAATGCAAGCTGCTGGCCCCATACCCATCCGCCCTTATATAGGACAACAAAATAAGAGAAGAAACCAGCTGCTGCCTGAAGCATACCAATTATACCATAAGACATAAACAAGAGCTGAGGCGTTAAAAGTCTTTCTTTCCTTGACCTTGGCTTTCTATCCATAACGTCTGATTCGGGCTTTTCTGTACCAAGACCTAATGCAGGAAGTATATCTGTTCCCAAGTCAATTGCCAGTATTAGGACTACGCTAAGAGGTAAGGGGATTCCTAAAAGCACGAAAGCAATGAAAGGAAGTATTTCGGGAATGTTGCTTGTCAGAATGTATGCTATGAATTTTTTTATATTTTCAAATATTGTTCTTCCTTCTTCTACGGCATTGACAATGGTTGCAAAGTTATCATCCATCAAAACCATGTCACTGGCTTCTCTTGCCACTTCTGTTCCACTAATCCCCATAGAGACTCCCATATCTGCATTCTTTAAGGCAGGAGCATCATTAACGCCGTCTCCTGTTACTGTCACAACTTCGCCCATTGAGCGCAATGCCTGCACTATTTTAAGTTTTTGAATAGGGCTTGTTCTTGCAAAGAGGATGTTATCTTTTTTTAGTTCCTGCTTTAGCTGTTTTTCACTCATCTTCTCCAACTGGGCCCCTGTTATTATTGTTGGCTTATCTGATTCTATTATACCTACCTTTCGTGCTATTGACTCTGCTGTCAAACTATAGTCCCCTGTTATCATTATTACCTTTATGCCTGCTGTTTTGCATTTTCTTATTGCCTCTGGGATTTCCCTTCTTGGAGGATCAAGCATTCCTGCCAGAGCAACAAAGATAAATCCTTTTTCCTCTGCTTTTTCTGTTTTAGTCTCTTTATAGGCAAAGGCCAAGACTCTTTCGCCCCTTGAGGCAAGCTTTTGGTAGTATTTATTTACAGAAAAGATGTCTTTTTTTCTTAAAGTCCTTATTTTGTTATTAACCAGGATTTTGCTGCATTTTTTTATAATAACTTCCGGAGCACCTTTCATATAGGCAATTTTTATCCTGCCTGAGCTATTTGTGGTTATCATCCTTTTTGTTTTCGAATCAAAAGGCGATTCATGGAGCCTTTTTTCTTTTTCAATAACTTTTGGGATATCGATAAAATTCTTTGAGAAATTCATCAAGGATGTTTCTGTGGGATCCCCAACATAAGTTTTTCCTTCGGTTGATAATTTTGAGTTATTACAAAGGACCATTATCCTGAGGAGAAGATTAAATCCATCTATTTTATCTATTCCCTTTTCATAAACACTTGATCCCTTAAAATTCATAAAGAACGTATTGACAGCCATATTATTCTCTGTTATTGTTCCTGTCTTGTCTGTACAGATTACTGTTGTTGAGCCGAGAGTTTCGACTGATTCCAGGTTTTTTATGAGGGCTTTTTTCTTTGCCATTCTTTTTGAGGCTATACTAAGACATAATGTAACAGTGGGGAGAAGACCTTCCGGAACATTTGCGACTATTATACCTATGGCAAATATCATGCTCCCCATTAAAGGGTTTCCTATAAAAAAACTTGTAGCGAAGAAAACTATGCCGAGGATTATTGCTATCGAGGATATTATACTTATAAAATGCTTGAGTTCCTTGTGCAAAGGTGTTTCTACTGATTTTGTCTCTTTTGTTAATTTTACAATATTTCCGATTTGGGTGTTCATCCCTGTGCCGTAAATAAGCGCTTTTCCATTTCCAGACTGGACAAGGGTTCCTGAGAAGACCATATTCCTTGATTCTAGGATATTATCATGAGTGCATATCACTTTTCTTAGTTGGGGCTCTGATTCGCCTGTTATAGAAGAGTTATCAACCTTTAATGCGTTTTGCTCGATAAGCCTTCCATCAGCCGGGATTTTGTCTCCTTCCAAAAGGAAGAGAATATCCCCTGGGACAATATCTTTTGATTCAATCTGGTAAATTTTGCCATCTCTCAATACGTTAGATTTTTCAGGCAACATCTTTTTGAATTTTTCCATTATTTTCTCTGACTCATATTCTTGTATGAATGTGAAGATTGAATTTAAAACGACAACACCTGCCAATGCTATTCCTATATAGAGATTTCCTTGCGCTGGTGCCAGGTATTCTGCAATAAAAGCTAGAATCGAACCTGTGATAAGGAGTAAAGCAAAGAAATTTGTAAATTGTTTTAGGAATTTAAAGATTGCAGGAGTTTTCTTTTTGGTTTTAAGTATGTTAAGGCCATATTTTTCCAGCCTTATTCCGGCCTCTTCAGAAGATAAACCTATTTCTGAGGATTTTACCCTCTTATAGAGCTTCCCTAAAGGTATTTTATGCTCTTCCATATAATCTATACCTCTAATTTAATTTTAATGAAGCTACTATTTAACTTTATCTGAAAATTTATATAGAAAAGTATTTATACTAGATGAGTTAATCTTAATATAGAATGAAGATATTTATTTTAACATTATTGATTATTTTCAGTCTAGTTCTGATTGGGTGCAGTGAGGAAAGTATTACCAGTGATGCTGTTGTTGATTTAGTTATTGGTTGTGAGGATAGCGATGGAGGCTTAAATAAGGATGTTCAGGGCGTAGTTACAGTTGGAGATGAAGATTATAGTGATGAGTGTGTTATGGGATTATTAATAGAGTATTATTGTAATAATGGAAACAAGGCCAACCAGAATATAAGATGTGAGAATAAGTGTAGTGGCGGGAAGTGCATTTAAGCTTTGTATTTTTTTAATGCTTCTTCTTCCATGAAGTGCAGTTTAGAAACCACTATTAAGCACTGAGGGAATTTGGTGAATTTTTTCTTTAGCAAATCTTTCGTTTTTGCTACTTTTATTATTGGATCTTTTCCTCCTATGCCACCACAACCTATACATAATTGGTTTTTAGGAAGACCCTGATTTAACAGATAGGTTATCCCCTGGTTTACAGTCATGTATTTATTATGTGCGGGGTCTAAGTCAAGAAGAATTAGGGTATGCATTTTGTTTTTTAGGTTATTTTTTACAACATGATAAGGAGATTTAATATTTTGGTTATTGAAAGGGATGGTGGTTGTTCTTCCGAATTTATAAAGGTCCAGGCCTGTAATGCCTATGGCGTTTATTATTGAGGTATTTGGGATTATTTCTGTTTTAATACCCAGTTCATCTGCTCTTAGTTTTAGGTCAACATGAGTTGTAGCGGAAAATGGGTCTCCTATGATAAGAAAGGCTACATTCTTATTTTTAGCGTCTTTTAGTATTGTCTGTTCTGCTTTGTTTTCTACCAGATTTCTATCTGCTGAGATGATTTTTTTTCCATAGAATTTTTCCAGGTCTTGTTTTGTGGATTTTACTAGTTTTGATGTGTATTCTTCTAGGTAGAGCTTATCTGCTTTTTTTATTGTTTCCAGACCTTTAACTGTTATATCTTTTTCATCTCCCAGGCCTATACCGATAAAGTAGAGTGTCATATTACTTTAAAAGTTTCTCTTTTATTTAAATCTTATCAAAAAAAGAAAAAAATTGCCTTCATATAAAAACGTTGGGGGTGGTTTCAAATGAAGGCAAAAGAACTTTCTCACCACAAAGACTAAAGGGGTGAAAATGAATCAAACAAGCTCTATGCCTAGCTCTTCTGAAATGTGCTGAGCCTGCGCTGATGGTTTTGTGTAGTCAACTTTGCCTAAAATCCATGGTGATTTTACTCCTGTGATTATTGTCATTATGGTCATCTTTCCTTTCATGTTTTCATCTACCCTTGCTCCCCAGATAACATTTGCATCCGGGTCCAGGGTTTCGGTAACCAATTCTCCAGCTTTGCTAATTTCATCTAATGTCATGTCTGAACCTCCGCTTACGTGGATTAGAGCGCCAGTTGCTCCTTTATAGCTTATATCCAGTAATGGGTTTGATAAAGCGCCTCTTACTGCTTCATCTACCCTATTGTTGGTGTCTGATGAGCCAACTCCAATTGCTGCTACGCCGCCATTTGTCATAATGGCTTTTACATCTGCATAGTCCAGATTGACTAGAGACGGGACTGCTATTGTTTCTACAATTCCTTTTATCATAGTAGCAATTAATTCGTTTGCAACTGCAAATGCTTGTTGGATAGGTAGATTTCCAGCAATGCTTACTAGTCTGTTATTATCTATTACAATTACAGTATCGGAAACCTGTCTTAATTGTTGTAAACCAAATTCTGCCTTATCTACTCTTGCTCTTTCTATTTTGAAAGGCATTGTTACTGTGCCTATTACAATAGCCCCACAATCTTTTGCTACCTGTGCTACTATTGGGGCACCTCCTGTACCTGTCCCTCCTCCCATACCTGCGCATATAAATGCCATATCGCAGCCTTTTAGGGATTCTTTTATTTCCTGCAGAGATTCCTGTGCGGATTCTGCTCCTTTTTCAGGAAATCCTCCACAACCAAGACCTCTAGTAACACCTCTTCCCAGCAGAATTTTTCTATCAGAATTGATCATGTCAAGATGTTGTTTATCGGTGTTTGCGCCTATAATTTCAGCACCTTTAACACCTTTTGTATATAGCCAGCCGACCATATTATTGCCAGCTCCCCCAACACCAAAAACTTTTATGTTTGCCTGTCCTACCTCTAAACCGAATTCATTTTTTGCATTTATGTCCATTTTCACATCCCCCTTTTTTGTGGTTTTTGTTTTGTATTGTTGTTATATACTCTAATATAGATATTGGAGTATCGAAATATTTATATTTAAGTTTATTTTGATTACTCCTTAGAAAACGTTAATTGTTCGCGCCAACGAATAATTGATTCAAGGTTTTCAAATTACCAAGAAATTTGCTTTCGCCAAAAAGCATATAATCGATGTGAGTTTTTGCCAAAAAACTCATAATTCTAAAATTTTTATATTTATATGAAAGGCGCTTATATTTAAAGGTTTCTTAAAACTTTTGAGTAGTAAAGAAGCAATATTTATAAATGAACCCTAGTTTGCTTTTGAATTATGGTTAAATTTGATAATCTGATTGATTTTTTGAAAATAAATTCAAATCATAAAAAGTCAGGAAAGAGTCACCAAGGATTGGTAAATAGCGTAGTGGATAGGCTCCATACTTATAATATAGAGGCTAATCCTAACCGTATTTATACATATATTGTTTTGCCCAGAAAAAAAGGTGAGGGGGTTCCTGGTAGGTTAGATATCGCTGCTTTAACTGAGAACGAGGATCTAGTAATCATACAAGCCGGAATAGCAGAATCTACTAATGATTTGGTTTCTGTTAAACATAATATTAAAGGAAAATTAGTTGATTATTCTAATTACATTTGGAGTAGATTTAAAATTAGCCCTGTTAGCTATGGTGCTTGTCGTATTAGGGGGCGTGATGAAATTAGAATGCATTATTTTGGAAGATTAGCCTCCCAAGCTTATGCTATGCAAAAGTGAAAGATTTAGAGATTTTATTAAAAGAATTATTTTTTCTTTAATTTCCTAGCAACCCTCTTTAGAGCTTTTTTTGTGTTTTTTATTGATTCCTGTATGGCAACAGACCTATAGCCTTTTGCTCTGTAGCCTTGGCCTTTTGCCCACCATTTATCCAGGTAGACCTGATGTTCCAGTTCTATTTTTGAAGGCATATCTGGTTTTTCGTCTGAATAGCCTATTGTTATTATTGCTTGGGGAATCGGGTCTTCTGGCATGTTTAGGGCTTTTTTTACCTTTGCTTCGTCAAATGCACCTACCCAGCAGGAGCCCAGGCCTAGGTCGGTAGCTGTTAAAAGCATGTTTTCAACAGCAGCTGCACAGCTTTGGATTGTATAAAGCCTTTGTCCTCTTGCTCCATAAAAGCGCTCTGCTTTTTGAGGTTCTCCTGCTATTACAATATGGACAGGAGCGTCTTCCATCCAATCTTGATCAAAAGCGGCTTGGGCTAATTTTTTCCTTACTTCTTCTTTTCTTACTACAATGAATTTCCAGTTTTGAATATTCCCTGCAGAAGGAGCTAATTTGCCAGCATCCAGTATTTGGGTTATTTTATCCCAGTCTACTAGCTTATCTTTATATTTTCTTATTGAGCGTCTGGTCTTAATGCATTCTTGGGCTTCCATTTTTCTATAATAACATTTTTATAAGAGTACTTATATTTAATATTTTTGATAATTAATAAAGGCCGAGCGAAGTGAGGGCTTTACTTAATTAGGGAAATTTCATCTTTATCCTTATTAATTTATTTAAACAAAGTGAAAACTTTATTAAGTAGAAGGTATATGAATTTTCCCGTATGGAATATATAAAATTAGTTGAGATTTATGAAAAATTAGAAAAAACAAGCAAAAGATTAGAGAAAACACATATAATATCAGAATTCTTAAAAGGTATAGATATAACCAATTTACCGATAATCATTTTATTATTACAAGGGAAATTATTCCCAAGCTATGATGAAAATAAAACAGGGGTTGCGTCGAGGTTGGTATTAAAAGCGATCAACACTGCAACAGGTATATCAGCTTCCAAAGTAGAGCATGAATGGAAAAAAACAGGCGATCTAGGCACAGTAGCAGAAAATTTGGTTAAACAAAAAAAACAATCCACCTTAGTCTCACACCATTTAACTTTAATAAAGGTTTTTGAAAATCTAAGAAAATTAGCCAAGCTAGAAGGCGTAGGGACAGTAGACAAAAAAATAAAATTAATAGCAGAGCTTTTAACATCTGCTAAACCCATAGAAGCAAAATACATAACAAGAACAATCCTGGAAGAATTAAGGGTCGGTGTAGGAGAAGGCGCTTTAAGAGATGCTATAGTTTGGGCATTTTTCGGAGATAAGATTGGACTAAAATATTTATCAGAAAATAAGATCGAAATAAAAAGCAGAGAAGAATATAATAATTATGTTAGTGCTGTGCAGAGAGCTTATGATCTAACAAATGATTTTTCGTCTGTTGCAGAATCGGCCAAAAAAGGCAGCTTAAAAGGATTAAAGGAAACAGGCATTAGTATCTTCAGACCATTAAAGGTCATGCTGGCCTTAAAAGTTAAGGATATAGAAGAAGGTTTTGAAAGATGCGGAAAACCAATGGACATTGAATACAAGCTAGACGGCTTCAGAATACAAGCACACAAAAAAGAAGATAAGATAAAATTATTTACAAGACGTTTAGAGGATGTCACAAAACAATTTCCAGATGTTGTGGAATATATCAAGAAAAACGTCAAAGGAAAAAGCTTCATAATTGATTCAGAAGCAGCAGGCTATGACCCCAAAACAGGAAAATACCTGCCATTCCAAAAAATCTCCCAAAGAATAAGAAGAAAATATAATATCCCAGAAATGGCAAAGCAATTCCCGGTTGAGCTAAATGTTTTTGATATTCTTTATTACAACGGCGAAAATTTAATTAGTGAAGATTTCAAAAAAAGAAGACAGATTATTGAAAAAATAGTCACAAACAAAAAAAGAAAGATAGTTGTTGTTAAAAACCTGATTACTTCTAATGAAAAAGAGATTGAGAAATTCTATAAAGAAAGCTTAACTGCAGGTAATGAGGGGGTAATGCTAAAGAAATTAGACAGCCCATATAAACCAGGATCCAGAGTTGGCCACATGGTAAAATTAAAGCCAACAATGGAAACCCTCGACTTAGTTATTGTTGGAGCAGAATGGGGCTCAGGGAAAAGAGCAAGGTGGCTTTCAAGTTTTGTGTTAGCCTGCAAACATAGAGGAGAATTTTTAGAAATAGGAAAAATGGGAACAGGAATTAAAGAAAAAGCAGAGGAAGGAACTAGTTTTCAAGAATTAACAAAGGAATTAAAGCCATTGATAATATCAGAAAAAGGAAGAGAGGTTAAAATCAAACCGAAAATAGTTGTAGAAGTAACATATGAAGAGATTCAAAAAAGCCCAACCTACTCTTCTGGTTATGCCTTAAGGTTTCCAAGACTTAGAAATCTCCGCCCAGACAGGAGTCCTTCTGAATGCTCTACTTTATCCATGGTTGAGAATCTATATAAAAACCAGTAAAAGAAATAGATTTATAAAGAGATTATAATTTCTTCTGGGTAAGATGTCAAAAAGCAAACACTGGAAGGCTTATAATACCAAGCATCCTGACAAATATACTGTAAAGGAGATTAGTTGTGTCAGTAATAAGTTTCATCATACTAAGAAGATTAAGGTGAAGAATAAGTAGATGCCCCTACCGGGAATCGAACCCGGGCCTCAAGATTTTAACAAGGCAAATCTCCGATTTGCACTGACCGCAATCTCGTGTTCTAATCCACTATACTATAGGGGCATAGTATGTAGAATTCTTATTTTGTTTATTAATTTTCTTATTAATTTTATTTAGGAAAAATCCAACCAACTAATGGCGGCAGACGGTCAAAGCTCACTTCGTTCGCTTTGCCCTACCGACCACCCCGGATGGGGCAACCCCCGGTCGGTCTGCGCCATTGGTTGGATTTTTCCTTGAAGTTAATAATCATGTAAGCTAATCTGCCCTTTTCTTTTGTTTTCCTTTACTTTAATCTTATCAAAATCCTGTCCAACCTGTTTTTTTATGTTTAAAGCTATATTCTTACCTAGTATTTGGGTTATTTTTGTTAGGTCTGCTTCCCTCACGTCTTTTATTGTTTTGATTTTATTATGGTATAGTTTTCTTGCTCTGACTCTGCCGATTTGTTCTAATTTTAATAGAGGGATTAATTCCTCTTTTACTCCATTCTTAAGCCTGATTCTTAGTTTTATTAATTCTTTTAATAATGGCTGAAATTTTAGTATTCTGGTCAGTTCTTCTGCTGTGTACAAGAGCCAATCTGCTATATTTAGCTTTACTCTTATTTCTCCTGGTCTTATGTCATAGTTTTCCAGAAGATATTCTTCGTCCTTTTCGTTAATCCATTCATGGAAGAAGAGGGCTGTTTTTACTGAATTTAGGAAATCTTCATATTCTGGTTCGTATAAGCTTGGCTCTTGTTCTAATAGAAATGGGTCATATTTTATTAACTCTTCCTGTATTTTGTCGTATTCCTTCATTTTTACTTTTAGCAGAGGTCTTAATTCTAAAGTATGGGAAATCATTTGCAGGAATGAGAATGGGATTATTTTTTTGTTTGTTGCTTTTTTTATGGATTCGGTAAAGTTGTGGGCTGTTAATGGGTCTATATAAAGTTCTGCAATTCTTTTTCCTAATATGGTAGATTTATATTTTTCATTTTCAAATTCGTCTGCTGATGTGAAGTCTTCTTTGTTGCTGATTAAGAATTCCCATTCTTCCAGCAGGTTAAGCATTTTTTCTATTATTTGCTGCAGTTCAAAGGTGTCTGCAAACTGGAATGCCCAAAAGGTTTTTGAGAAGAAATTGAAAATCTCTTTTCTTGTATTTACAAAGTTTGAGGCAATTAGACTTAGAACGTAGGTTCTTAAAACA
>Ga0307435_1000879_pt1 | contig 13131 bp, 10 predicted proteins | sample SalMarWE160470MG_FD_202164 | JGI IMG/M metagenome (GOLD analysis project Ga0307435, IMG submission 202164) | Salt marsh sediment microbial communities from the Plum Island Ecosystem LTER, Massachusetts, United States - WE1604-70 | ecosystem: Environmental > Aquatic > Marine > Intertidal zone >... | reverse complement strand
ATCAGTAAAGCCAAGCAAACCCTGGCATGGCAAGCCTTGATGAAAGAGGAACTTGGTATCGAATGGTTAATGCCAGATTTGTTCCGCATAGGTGCTAGCAGCTTGCTCACCGACCTGGAACGACAGCTCTACCATTACATCACAGGTCACTATGCCGCCCGCCATCATATGCCGATGGGTTAACATCTGAAGGGTGAATCCAATTGGAGTGACACATGGACATATTACAAATCTTCAGGACGATGGAATACGGACCCGCTCCCGAATCTGCAGCTGCTGCCAACGCCTGGCTGGATGAGCATGGGCGGGAATTTGGGCTGTTTATCAACAATGAATACATAACCCCCAGAGATGCCCAATACTACCCCAGTTATGATCCAGCCACCGGCGAAAAACTCGCTGACACAGTCCAAGCCGGACAGCAAGATGTTGATGCCGCAGTGGCAGCCGCTCGGCAGGCCTTTAAAATTTGGAGGGAAACTCCTGGTCTCATAAGGGCGCGCTATCTTTATGCCATCGCTCGCAATATCCAAAAACACCACCGCTTGCTGGCGGTGCTCGAGTCAATGGACAACGGCAAACCCATTCGCGAATCGCGTGACATCGATGTGCCTTTGCTCGCCAGGCATTTTTACTACCATGCTGGCTGGGCACAGTTGATGGAGACCGAATTGCACGATTACCAACCCGTTGGCGTTGTCGGGCAGATCATCCCTTGGAATTTTCCTTTATTGATGCTCGCTTGGAAGATCGCCCCCGCTATCGCTATGGGCAACACGGTGGTGCTCAAACCAGCCTCATACACACGTCTCACGGCCTTGCTCTTCGCTGAAGTCGTTGCTGAAGCTGGGCTGCCCCCGGGGGTCATTAACATAGTTACCGGCAGCAGCAAAGCAGGCACGATGATCGTCACCCACCCGGATGTTGACAAGATTGCCTTCACCGGCTCAACAGAAGTTGGCCGGATACTACGCCGCCAAACGGCAGGCTCAGGCAAGAAGCTTTCCCTGGAATTAGGCGGTAAGTCACCCTTCATTGTCTTCGAGGACGCAGACCTTGACAGTGCTATTGAGGGCGTCGTCGATGCTATTTGGTTCAACCAGGGACAGGTCTGCTGCGCCGGGTCCCGCTTGCTCGTTCAAGAAAATGTCGCAAACCGCTTCATCCACAAGCTCAAGGAGCGTATGAAACATTTGCGCGTAGGTGACCCGCTGGATAAAGCTATCGACATTGGAGCCATCGTCGACCAGACTCAGTGGAACACCGTCGATGGATGGGTCAAGATAGGCGTTAGAGAGGGCGGTGAGTTGTTCCAGCCAGACATCAAAATGCCCGAGAAGGGTTGCTTCTATCCTCCTACGCTCATCACCGGCCTCGACCCAGCAGCCCAGACCGTGCAGGAAGAAATTTTTGGACCGGTACTGGTATCCCTGACCTTCCGTACACCTTCTGAAGGAATTGCCCTGGCAAACAATACTCGTTACGGTCTTGCTGCCAGCGTCTGGAGTGAAAACATCAACCTGGCTCTAGATGTTGCCAGTAAGATCAAGGCCGGGTCGGTGTGGGTTAATAGCACTAATCTCTTCGATGCGGCTTCTGGTTTTGGCGGCTACCGCGAGAGTGGCTTTGGGCGTGAAGGTGGAAAAGAAGGTTTATTCGAATACCTTCGTCCGGCCTGGCAAGAGCGCCCCCGCCCTGACTTTGATTTATCTGAAGCAACCAAAGGGTCATCCAACTGGGGAACGCACACACCCTCCCGTCCAAGCATGCCAACCAATGGTAAGGCCAATAGTAATTTAAGTCCGCAGGTTGATCGCACACCCAAGATGTACATCGCTGGCAAGCAGCTAAGACCCGATGGGCACTACACCCGGGTTGTAATGGGTCCAAAAGGAGAGATCGTCGGGCAGGTAGGCGACGGCAACCGCAAGGATGTGCGTGATGCCGTGGAGGCAGCCCATGCTGCTCACACGGCCAAACCCGGTTGGGCCATGCGTCACGGTTACAACCGCGCTCAGATTCTCTATTTCATCGCAGAGAACCTGAACGCTCGCAGCAACGAATTCGCCAGGCGTATCAGGGCTATGACAGGTCGCTCGCTGAAGTCAGCCCAGGCTGAAGTTGAAAAGGCCGTAGAGCGGCTTTTTACCTATGCCGCTTGGGCGGATAAGTTTGGTGGCAGGTTGCAGGAGACCACCCTGCATGGTGTCACCGTGGCGGTCAACGAGCCAATCGGCGTGATCGGCATCGCCTGCCCGGACGAATACCCGCTGCTGGCGTTCGTCTCGTTGATGGCACCGGCCATCGCCCGCGGCAACACCGTCATCGTGCTCCCAAGTGAGAAATACCCGCTCAGCGCCACCGATTTTTATCAGGTGCTGGACACCTCCGACGTGCCCCCCGGGGTGGTCAACATCGTCACTGGCGATCGCGATCACCTGGTGAAAACCCTTATCCAGCATGAAGATGTGGACGCCGTCTGGTACTTTGGAACAGGTGAGGGCAGCTACCATGTTGAGTATGAATCTGCGGCTAATATGAAGCGCACCTGGGTTTCTTACGGCATCAAGCGCGATTGGCTTGGCCCTGAGCAGGGCGCAGGTCACCAGTTTCTACACGAAGCTACTCAGGTTAAAAATATCTGGGTTCCTACCGGAGAGTAAAGAACATCGCAGCGAGCTGCGACAATCCCTCACAAAGAAAAAACCCGAGCGGGATCAATCCCATTAAACCTATTACCACGCGGCACCTGGCATGCAGTGCGGCAGATAGGCTTATCTCCGTAATCGCCTTTACTTCGCACAGGAGCAGGAAAACGCTCGTCAGATGCTGGCAATAATCAGTAAGCCGTAAAATTTACCTGGTTGGACCAGTTCTTCGTGCTCGAATACCTTTAAGAAAGTACTTTACCATCTCAGTGTTTCCCCAGGCGCCGTGGTTTTTAGAGCCTCTTTAAGTGTGCTGCAAAGACAAACTGGCTGCCCGTTTTTCCAGGACCAAAGGTAAGGTTGTATGGGTCTATTCTCCCCCGACTTTTACAAGGTTACGCAACATGATTAACGCCAGCAAATTGAAGAGCACAGCCGCCAGGGCGCTTACCGATATCCCCGGCAAAGAAGGAAACAATCCGCTCAACCCATAAATTTGGGGCGACAACAATGCCCCCAGGGCGCGTCCTAAGGACAACCCGGCCACGTTGGCTGCCATCAGGGTAGCACGGGCAGATGGTAGGATTTCAGTCATGAGGGGGATACAGCTCACCAAGGTAAATTCAAAAGTCACGTAAAAGCAGAATAGCCCCGCCAGGGCGCCCATCAAGCTGCGCCCGAGATAAGGTAAGGCTAAAGCAGCAAGACTATTGAGCAGCACTCCCAGCATGACGGCACGCAATTTGCCTAAACGATCGGTGAAACCTCCCACCATCAATTCACCGCTAAGTTCGGACAGGCCAATAACCGCGGAGGCTGCTCCCAACGCGGCGATCTTCATCCCAAACGAATCCTCCAGCCATACACCGAAGATTAAATTTACAATTTCATTGGCGGTGCTGATCAGCAAGCCGATGGATAGGCCTGCTAATGCCGGTGGTGAAGTCAATACACCGCGGAAGTTTTCCCACAAAGTGGGCATGTCAATTGTTGGTGCGGGATCGCGCGGGAGCATCCAGGCCAGCAGACCGAAAGCAATGAATCCAAGTAAACCCAGCAATGGAAAAGGCGCCATCCAGCCAATTCGGGCTATCAGCAGGCCCACTAGGGGGACACCCAGGATAAAACTGAGTGACCAACCAATTTCTGTGGCCGCCATTACCGTACCGCGCCTGCGATAAGACACCCGGTCTCCAATGTAAGCCTGCAAAGATGGATCAAAAACATACTTACCGATCAGCGTCAAGGCTAAAGTCAGTAGAAAGGTAAGGTAAGTTGGTTTGAAGGTGACCAGACCCGCGCCGAAAACAAATATAAAAAGCCCAAGGAGCATGCCCGTTTTACGGCCTTTGCGGTCTGCCACTAAAGCCAGGAAAGGACCGAACGCTCCCACCAAAGCGCGAAACGATAAGGCCAGCGAAAGCACGACCAGGTCTACCCCCAAACCCCGCCCGAAAACCGCCAGGAAGGGATAGATCATTCGATGCATAGTATTAAGCACCGTTCGCGTAGCAGTGAATGCTATGATCTGGATCCGTAGGGGATGTTCCAATGCTCTAGCGATTTGAGGCTTCAACTGCACGAATTCCTAACCCCATTCATCCAAGGTCCAATTTACGCCACCAGCGAGCTACCTGCAATGCGCCCAGCAGCGTGAGCACCAACAAGGCTCCAAAATAGGTTTGGATACGCCAGGCATTGGAGGTCAACATAGGAGCAGGAGGGTGCATCACTTGCTGCGTATTCTGCAAAGCCAACATTAAAATAGCCGCAAATACCAGGTTGAGCGCAGAATCCCAAATGGCTTCATCCAGCAAAGCCAAGCCAATTTGCAGAACTAATCCACCAAATGCGAATATCACCGCCAGACGCCAGCGAGGTTCAGCCAAGAAGAGGCCGTTCCAGTTGGTCTGCATTGCCCATAAGGAGATGGGCAGGTAAGTGATCCAAAAGAGCAAACCAGTGCGCCCACAAGCTCTTGACCAGAGGTTCAGGCTGTGACGTCGGGTTACCATTCCTGCCAGGCCGGTAACACCCGCGCACACGAAAGCAGCCAATGCTGTCCACACCCAGGTACCGTGCAGGTATACCACCCTGACATTAGCGCCTAGTGTTTTTTCCGCCGGACCAAGCGCGGTCATAATGGCGATAAGTCCAAGAATAACGAAGAACAAGGACAAAGGAGATTTCTTTAGGGAACTCATATTTTCCCATGATATCGTGATTTCGGGTTTAGGGCTGACTTACCATAGAGAGAAGTGCTGCGGTGATATTCACTTGAGCATAGGCATCTTGATACCGTGTCGTTTGGCAGCTGCGATAGCCTCTGGGTAGCCGGCATCGGCATGACGCACAATGCCCAAACCCGGATCCGTGGTCAGAACGCGCTTGAGACGGCGGGCAGCAGCCTCGGTACCATCAGCGACGATCACTTGCCCGGCGTGCTGGCTGTAACCGATACCCACGCCACCGCCATGGTGAAACGATACCCAAGTCGCTCCCCCCACCGCGTTGATCAAGGCGTTTAAGATAGCCCAATCGCTAATGGCGTCGCTGCCGTCAAGCATCCCTTCGGTCTCACGATTGGGAGAAGCCACCGAACCGGCATCGAGGTGATCGCGCCCAATCACGATGGGCGCTTTGACAAGCCCCTCTGCCACTAAATTATTGAAAGCTTGCCCTGCCAGAGCCCGTTCGCCATAGCCAAGCCAACAGATGCGTGCAGGTAGACCCTGGAAGGGGATTTTATCCCGTGCCATCCGCAACCAGCGATGCAAGTGCTCGTCCTCAGGAAAGAGCTCCTTGACGACTTCATCGGTCATATAAATATCTTCTGGGTCGCCAGAGAGCGCCACCCACCGGAAAGGACCCTTCCCCTGGCAGAAGAGCGGGCGAATATAAGCAGGCACAAAACCCGGATAGTTGAAGGCGTCCTTCACGCCATAATCATAGGCCCGCTGGCGTAAATTATTGCCATAATCAAAAACCTCTGCACCCCGCTGCTGGAACGCCAACATCGCCTCCACCTGGCGAGCCATAGATTGCATGGAGCGGCGGGTATATTCGTCCGGATCCTCCATGCGTAAGCGTTCTGCCTCTGCAAGGCTTAGGCCGGTGGGAGCGTACATCATGACATCATGTGCCGGTGTCTGGTCGGTTACAACGTCAGGAATCACACCTCGCACGGCTAGTTCAGGGTAGATATCAGCTGCGTTAGCGACTAATCCAATGGATTTAGGGATTTCTTTCTCTACTGCCTCTTCGACCAGGGTCATAGCCTCTTCAAGGGTGTCCACTACCAGATCGACATAACCCATCTCTTTCCGGCGTTGGGCGCGGTCTGGATCAACCTCTACAATCAAACCCACCCCTTCGTTCATGGTGATAGCCAATGGCTGGGCACCGCCCATACCACCAAGTCCTGCGGTCAGCACAAATTTGCCTTTTAACGAGGGCCAGCCGCGCTGTCCGGCCAGTGAGCCCAGCGTCTCGTAGGTTCCCTGCAAGATTCCTTGCGTACCTATATAAATCCAAGAGCCTGCCGTCATTTGCCCATACATGATCAGACCCTTGGCGGCCAATTCATCAAAGTGTTTCTGGGTAGCCCAATGGGGAACCAAGTTGGAATTGGCTATCAGCACTCGGGGCGCATCAGGATGGGTTTTAAAAACCGCCACCGGTTTTCCCGACTGCACAAGTAGAGTCTCATCGACCTCTAGACTTCTCAAAGCTTCTAAAATCGCCTCAAAACTTTCCCAGTCACGGGCTGCCTTGCCACGACCACCGTACACCACTAGATCTTGGGGCTGTTCGGCCACTTCTGGATCTAAATTATTTTGAATCATGCGGTAAGGAGCTTCAATAAGCCAGGATTTGCAAGTTATATTTGATCCTCGGGGAGCGTGCACCGTTCGTGCTTTGGACATAATGACCTCCTTTATAAAAAGAAATCCCCTCTCAGGCAGATTATAAGCCCGGAGGGGATGATCCGACAACAGTGATTACAAATAAGGCGATATTTATAAACTACTAATAAACGAAGGAAATCTTACCTATAAAAGTACGATTCTTTAGAGAGAGTCCTACCAAACTGATAAAATTATTACGTAAAGGGTTCAATCCAAGGTACGGTGCGGCGGTTCCGGCATAGAAAAAACGTAAACCTGACCTGCATCAAAACGCTCAACCCTGCCAGCACGTTTCAGCATCTCCAACTCATTATCCTGAATGGGGTGGCTGATGTCATTTTTTTCGTAGTCGAGAAAATCTCCACTCATCAGGTCTTGAGCCAACCCGTCTCCCCAATCAAAAACGGGAGTACCATTTCTGAGGATATAAATCCATTGGCGGTTGATAGGCATTCCGCTAGGCATTCTGCACCTCGCTCTGCCTACATCATACCGCAAATTTCATCTCGTGCAAGTGCCCCAGGGCTAACCTATCTATTTAGACAGCTACTGGTTTACCGTTTGTATGGGCAACTTTATCAAAAGTAGTCCGCTCAAGGCGATTGACCAGCTCAGCCTGGGCGTCACAAAAGACTGGGCGTAAGGCACAGTTTTCACCAAATACACAAGCGCCACTATCAACCACGCACTCGTTGAGCAAAATAGGACCATCGATCGCCTCAACGACCTCCAATAAGGAAATCTTATCTGGAGGACGTGCTAACGAAACACCGCCACGAGCGCCGCGAGAAGTCTGAAGCAACCCTGCCACCGATAATTGGGAGACAATCTTTGCTAGAAACGAAGGCGGAATGTTTTGTTCTTCAGCAATTTGACTTGTCGCTGCCCGGCGCTCAGATCCTAGATCGACCAAGTAAAGAACCGCACGAAGGGCATAATCGGCTTGACGTGTTATCTGCATATGAAAATCTCTCCGTTTTTGATTTTAATGATAGAATTTGTCGTTGATATTTTAGAGTATTTTGAGCCGATTTACAAGTGACAGAGGTCATTGCTCAAAGATGACCTTTTACGTAGAAATATGGTTGATCCATGGTAAGATTGCCGCGAAAATTTCAGGCTCGGGATGAAATTACCAGTTAATACCCTGTTTACCCCTTTGATTGATTGCTGCCCTAATCATTAATACTGTAACGAAATATCGGGTAAGTCGTTTCTATATCTAGGAATTCAGGCCTGGTCACTTTATCGTTTACTTAACAGATGATCCAACAGAGAAGGAAGAGGCCATCGCACTTCCCTTAGAGGCCTATTCCGATATGATGCCAAATAAATAAAAAGAGCCAAATTTAGCATCAGGAGCAGCAATCAAAGATGTTGTAACCGGTGAGAACGACAGAGTCTACGTGTGTGGTCAAGACTCCACAAGTAGTATAGAATGGAGGCGATGAGTCGGTGGTCGAAATTGGTCGCTTATCCCACCTTCAAACGGGGGTGTGGGAAGATCATCGAAGAGCCAGTAGCGAAACCGGCCATTTAGGTCGGTTTTTACATGTCGAGACAATCATAACTGGACGTCGAAGCAAATCGAGGTAGAGTCATCTTTACCAGATCCCTGGACTGATATCCACTTATCCAAGAAAAAATATACCAAAAGGACGGAGGCTTGACTTATGAAACAAATTTGTGTAGTCGGCATCGGGTATGTAGGATTAGTAACCGCTGCCTGCTTTTCCGATTTAGGCAATCGGGTGATTGCCTTAGATATCAATGAAGAACGGGTCGAAGGCTTGAAAAGGGGTAAAATGCCCATTTACGAGCCCGGGTTGGAAGAACTGGTAGAACGTAACGTGCGTGCAGGACGCCTTTCATTCACCACTTCTTACACCGATGGTCTGACTGATACTGAATTTGTATTCATTGCCGTGGGCACCCCTTCCGGCGTAGATGGTGAAGCGGACCTCCGCCACGTAGCTGCTTCAGCACGCACTATCGCTGAAAACATGCGAGCCCCGTTAGTTATCGTTAACAAATCCACTGTACCGGTGGGTACCGGAGATTGGGTGGCAGAAATCATCCAAGAACACCAACCCGAGCCTATTCCCTTCTGGGTAGTATCTTGTCCCGAGTTTCTTCGTGAGGGCGCCGCCATCAGCGATTTTATGCAACCTCACCGGACGGTTTTAGGCTCATTTGACACTGAAGCCGCCGAAAAAGTCGCCCAATTACATCTGCCTTTGCGAGCCCCGATCGTGATCACCGATTTGCGCACGGCTGAAATGATTAAATATGCCTCCAATGCTTTCCTGGCGACTAAAATTTCTTTCATCAATGAGATTGCGAACATTTGCGAGGAACTGGGTGCCGATATTAAAGAAGTTGCCATCGGCATGGGTTACGACAAACGCATAGGGCCTCATTTTCTGGAAGCCGGGCTCGGCTACGGGGGATCATGCTTTCCCAAAGACGTGAAAGCCCTCTCACACATGGCCGCCGAAAAAGGTCGTCACCCCCAGTTGCTACACGCGGTTATGGAGATCAACAGCGACCGCCGTCCAATGTCTATCAATCGCCTGATAGAAATGGTTGGCGATTTACACAATCGCACGATTGGCTTGCTGGGTCTCTCATTCAAACCCAACACAGACGATATGCGCGAAGCCCCCTCGATTGAAGTTGCCAACGCGCTTATCGCCCAGGGAGCCCACGTGCGAGCTTATGACCCAGTCGCGATGGCAAATGCCAAACCCTTATTGCCCGAAGTCGAAATGGTGGAAAATCCTTATAAATTAGCAGAAGGGTGTGATGGTCTGATGGTGATTACCGATTGGAATGAGTTTAAACAATTAGACCTGCTACGCATTCGGGATATCATGAAAAAACCAATTCTCTTCGATGGTCGGAATATTTACGATCCGGAGGAGATGCGCAATTTGGGCTTCGAATATCGCGGTATAGGTCGTGGTTATAACGGCAGCCGCTTGACGATCAAGGACGTAGATCACGAGATCATCCACACTATAACCTAATTCCCATTGCTTGAGCGAAAGGACCTGCCTTACCAAGGCGATTGCCCCGCATCTCATCAGCTCCCAACACATTGGAAAACGATCCGCGCTTATAATAAAGAACACGGACATCTCATGAACCTGTCTGTGTTCTTTTTCATTGGCACTGATGAATACAGTGAGACAAATCCAACGTGAGGTAGAGGGATCGCAGATGTACTGGAGTGTGTAACCCGTACTTCCATATCCGCCCTAATCTTTCACTCATGTGACTTTTTTTGAATATCCCAAATGCACAGCGATTATCCACCTATCTGCGATTACGAAGGATCAGACTACCAAACCTCTTTCTGGGAAAAGGGAGGGCGCGCCTATGAAGACTTGTCTGAAGCATCGGCTTTGCAACGCCTTTTACCAAAAAGAGGGGATTTATTGCTCGAGATAGGCGCTGGAGCTGGGCGCAATACCCCTCGCTATAGCGGATTCAAGCGTGTTGTCTTATTAGATTACTCTCTCAGCCAGCTACAACAGGCGCAAGAACGGTTGGGGCAAGATGCTCGTTACATTTATGTGGCCGGTGACGCATACCACCTGCCTTTCGTCCCAGGCCTGTTTGAAGCTGCTACCATGATCCGAACCCTGCACCACATGGCGGACCCTGTCCTGGCTCTCGACCAAGTCCAGCAAGTGCTTAAATCTGGCGCCATTTTTGTGCTAGAGTTTCCCAATAAGCGCAACTTGAAAGCAATCCTGCGTTATGCTTTAAAACAACAATCATGGAACCCCTTCTCGCCTGAACCAGTCGAATTCGCCGAACTTAATTTTGACTTCCATCCAAAAGCAGTACGGCAATGGCTAAAGGGTATGGGGTTTGTTATCGAGCGACAGTTGCCCGTTTCGAATTTCCGATTGGGGGTGCTCAAACGCCGGTTACCCTCAGGTGTGCTCGTTGCCATGGATTGGATAGTTCAGCTAAGCGGAAATTGGTGGCAATTCTCTCCCAGCGTCTTTCTTCAGGCAAGAGATGTAACGGTTTCTCCCTCCGCACCCTCGGGAGCGTTTTTCCGCTGCCCAGAATGTGGTCATTACCCCATAGATGAAGAATCAGAGGCGATGGTATGTCCTTCCTGTTCACGGCAATTTGCAGTTCGAGCGGGTATTTTCGACTTCCGCCCGACTAGAGATGGTCCAAAATAGAGCAGGCCTATATTTTTTCCACCACCCAAAAATGTGATAATCCCAATCTACATAAGGGAGTACGCTCAAGGGATTGTAGAATCGACCGCAAGAGATGCCCAATGCGTGGAAAGCGTTCGATGATGTTGTCGTATGCCCCAAAAATTATCTTCCGCTCCACGACACGCACCGCCAGCCCGGTAAATAAGGTTTCCAGATCGTTACGATTATAGGCGCGCACATGTGGCGCCAGGCGATCACGCAGACTGCGCGGCAAATAGTTCACCAGAGGGATATTCCCAAAATGGTAGCGGCCTCGCCAGTAAACGCCATGGGTCTCAAACGGGTAACCCCGGTTTGGAACAAAGATCACCATGCATCCGCCAGGCCGCAACACCCGCATCATCTGCAACACCGCGACCCGATCATCGCCCACGTGCTCCAGTACTTCATGGCTGAGGATCAAATCGAACACCTCATTGTCAAAAGGTAAAAATTCACCAGCAGCATTGACCACATGACTGGAACGTTCTCCCGCCTGCTGAGCGCGTTCGAAATCATATTCCAAACCGATCACCGTCCCACCAAAAGGAGCGAGGTGCTCAATATACATGCCTACACCACAGCCGTTTTCAAGCAGGCGCCCCTGTATTCGCTTGCCCGCAGCCTCAATAATCATTCCCAGGCGTCGCTCCTGCCCAGCGCGCCATACATAAGAAGGCTCACCGCAACGTGCAGCTTTTTGCAAATCCCGTTCATCCATTAAATCCCACCGGCAACCAGCTTTTTATCACGTTTCAAGATCTCTTTCACCTTTGTAACCAAATCTACGTCTGTTATCAACCAAACGCAGCCACCCGGGGGTAAATAGCTAGGACCGATTGCTAGAAATAACCTGTTCGAGATCCGCTACGAAAGGAAATTTGGCCTGGTACAACTCCTAGGCGTGACCCCATTCCAACCCGGGTTCAATCGGACGTGCTTCTGCTCGCATCCGCAGACCTCGGATATCCTGCCAGTGTCAACTTTCAGGGTAGATAACAGAGGCAACCTGGGGATTACGGGTCACATCTTCAGCGTGTTGGCTCTGTGAGTCAGAGAAAAAAACTGGTGATGCCTGCTGCCAGACGAGGTGGTTTCCTCCATCAGCCTCCCTGGTCGGTTTTGATCCCGGGTTCGCAAACCTCGAACGCCCTGCACGATTATCGCTCTTGCGTCCCCAGTGGATTGCCACCGAATCGAACATCAAACGACGGAAGCCCACATCTACAAAGCCTGCCTTTTGGATATGAACAGCCAGCTGTTCGGCCCCTAAGAAATCCTCCATCGAATCCGGGAGATAGGTGTAAGCTTCTCGGTCACCCGTGATCACTGCGCCTAATATTGGGATGATATAGTGCAGATGAAAATCGATCAGGGGAAAGAGCGGAGTTTGAGATGGGCGGGTTGTGTCAAGTGCGACCATTCTACCCCCTGGCTTGAGCAGGCGATAACTTTCCGCTAATACTTGCTGGATATCAACAACGTTACGCAGTAAAAAACCCGAAATAACCGCGTCAAACCTGCCGGAGGGAAAAGGCAAACACAACCCATCAGCTGCAGACCAATCCACTCGAAAGGCATCCGGGCGCCGCCGACCCACCTGCATCATCGTAAAGGTAAAGTCTACCGCGATTGGATGTGAGGCGGGGTAATGCCTTAAAGCCTCTTGAGACAGATCGCCGGTACCAGCTCCCAAGTCTAGTAATAACCCTCGGGTAGGCAGTGCAGCCCGCTGAACGACCTCACGACGCCAGCGCACATCCTGACCAAAAGTCATCAAACGGTTCATCAAATCGTAGCTAGGAGCGATTCGGGCGAACATACGCTGGACGGAGCGGGAGCGTTCAGCTGCATCCAAATTGGACATTTCAAGCCTCAGCGACTTCTTCAAGCACCACGGTATCCTCTGCCCGGGCGACCCTGCGCCCTTCAGCCACATTCACACGAGTGAGCAGAAAACCTCCAACGATGAAAAAAGCGATGATACTCAACACCGCTGGCCGGCTACTTCCAAACGTGGTCGCGGCGAAGGCAAATACCAGAGGCCCCAATATCGCCGAAAATTTTTCCATGATCCCAAAAAGGCCGAAAAACTCCCCACTCTTGGATGCAGGCGACATAGATGCAAATAAGCTGCGGCTCAACGCCTGGCTGCCTCCCTGCACTACTGCCACCATCCAGGCCAGGAACCAAAACTCGATCACCGAATTGAGAAAATACCCCCAAATGGCGATGGCGGCGTAGATCAGCAGGGCTAACAATATGCTTCGTTTGGTATCTATCGTCTGTACCATGCCGGAGAACAGCGCTGGCCCCAAGAGCACGGCCAATATCAAGCCGATGAGTTCC
>Ga0307435_1000876_pt1 | contig 13181 bp, 10 predicted proteins | sample SalMarWE160470MG_FD_202164 | JGI IMG/M metagenome (GOLD analysis project Ga0307435, IMG submission 202164) | Salt marsh sediment microbial communities from the Plum Island Ecosystem LTER, Massachusetts, United States - WE1604-70 | ecosystem: Environmental > Aquatic > Marine > Intertidal zone >... | reverse complement strand
AATATTAATCCGCAAATAATTTCGGATGGCGATTTCTACCCGGCATCTTTAACCTATGATGGAAGGGAACTATATCTTGTTAAAAAAGCCAGTGGCGGAAAAGATATCTACATAAGTCATCTGATTGACGGTATATGGTCAGAAGCCGAGAAACTTGGGGACAAAATAAATTCTCCGTCAAATGAGACTCACGCATGCATATCAGAAGATGGCAAATTGTTGTATTTTACCAGTGACAGGCGAGGAGGTGAGGGAGGATTGGACATCTATGTTTCTGAAAAAGATAAAAAAAATCAATGGGGTAAGCCTAAAAACATGGGGAAGGTTATTAATACAAAGTTTGATGAAGATACTCCTTTTATTTCCAGCAATAACAAAAGACTTTTTTTCAGTTCAAAAGGACATTATAATATGGGAGGTTTTGATATTTTTTATTCCGATAAAGATACAAGAAAATGGTCCATTCCGGTTAATATAGGTTATCCGATTAATAGCACAGGCGATGACCTGTTCTATGTTCCCCTTAAGGGAGGGACAATAGGATATATCTCGGCATACAGCGATGAAGGCAAGGAAAATAAAGAAATATACCGGCTTGAGGTTCTTTCAAATATACCGCAGGTAAAAAATCATGGCAGGAAGTAAAATAGGACCACTGAAAATATAAAATAACATCCCCGGACAGTAAAATTTCAATTTCTATCTCTAATTCCCGATTTGTAAATCATGTGAAAAATAATTAATAATTGTTGAAATTTATTACTCCTATCCATTACAAAATATTGTACTTTTGTGTTATTGAGCCATTTAGGTCATCACAGCTATTAACTTCTTAACAGATCAATTTGGTACTATTTATAAATATGCAGTCAAAAGGGCGGATTATCCTGTATATAACAATGCAAATATTTTTATTTAACTCTTATTCACAGGATAATTACAAGCAGTTAAAAGATAACTACTTTTACGGTGAATATTATTTATCAAATAATCAACACCGGGAAGCCCTGCCTTTTTTCCAGTCAGTATTTGACAGTGACAGCTCAAATGCAAATATTAACTATAAAATAGGGAAATGTTATATAAATATCAGGGGAGAAAAATTGAAATCCATTCCTTACCTTGAAAGAGCTTCAATTAATATTACTGCGGATTATATTAGCGGGAAATACGAAAATGATGCGGCTCCCGTTGAAGCTTTAATACTGCTCGGTGAAGCTTACCAGAGAAACAACGAACTGGACAGGGCATTAAAAATATATAATGATTATAAAGGTTATCTTAAGCCAAAAGAAGATAAAAAACTGGCAATAGCAAATTTAAAAATCCAGAGTGTTGCTACTGCAAAGCAAGAAATGAGCAATGCCCTCGATATTGCACTAATAAACCTGGGGGACAAGATAAACTCAAGATTTTCAGATTATAATCCGGTAGTATCCTGTAATGACAGCGTAATGTTTTTTACTTCCTTCTGGGAATCTTCAGATTTAATTTTCCAGTCATATAAAATCAACGGTGAGTGGACAAAACCCGTTGATATCACCCGGGAACTAGGTTCCCTGGGTGATTGCTATACAAGTTCGATATCAGGCAATGCTAAAGAGTTATATTTAATAAAGCAGGGAAATTACAACAGTGATGTATATATAAGTAATTTTCAGGGTGGAAAATGGTCTGTTATGCAAAAACTTGGTAAACGGATAAACTCAAATGAACATGAAACGAGTGTATCTATATCAAGTGATGGTAATGCACTGTACTTCAGCAGTAACAGGCCGGGAGGAAAAGGTGGCTTTGATTTATATAAGTCCGAAAAGAAAAATGGCGAATGGGGTAAACCCGTAAACCTTGGCAACACTATTAATACAAGGTATAATGAAGAAGCCCCGTATATATCGGGTGACGGTAAAATATTGTTATTCAGTTCTGAAGGTCACAGAAATATGGGAGGAATGGATATATTTTCCTCAACGCTTGACCGGAAAGGGCAGTGGACAGAGCCCGTGAATTTAGGCTGTCCGGTTAATACAACGAACGATGATATTTTTATTGTTCATGTCAACGATGGAAAAATATTGTATATTTCAAAATTTGACCCCGAAGGGTATGGCAAGCACGATATTTTAAAAATAGAGATGCCAATAGATGAAATAATCAAAAGAAAAGTGGCAGATATGCTCATTGACTCCGATACAATAATAACAGGCACTCAAGAACCTTCGACAGCCGGTTTGAACAGCGATGAATTGTTGGAAAAAACTGTTTTCGACACCCTGATGACAGCCGCGGTTCCTGATATTGAACAACAGCATCTCAGCGAAATACCTTATTATACAATACAGATAATGGCATTAAAAAAACCGGTTCAGCCCCAACATTTTAAAGACCTGAAAGACATTATAGTTACCAAAGGGAATGATGAATATTACAGGTATACTCATGGCATATATTTAGGATATACACTGGCGAAACAGCAACTCGAACAGGTTTATGAACTGGGTTATGAAGATGCTTTTATCAGAGAAATAAATTCTATTTCCAACTGTTATGAAAAATAATCCTGTGAATCAAGAATCAAATAGTCCGGAAATAATTCTCAGGGCTCTGGAACCATCTGATATTGAATTACTTTATAACTGGGAAAATGACGACGAAATATGGAAAGTCAGCAATACAATTGTCCCGTATTCAAAGTATATTCTGAAAAAATACCTGGAAAACTCGCACCTTGACATTTATCAAACCAGGCAGCTGCGCCTGATGATAGACCTTAAAGATGATAAACAGGGTAACCCCAAATCTATAGGCACCGTGGATTTATTTGATTTTGATCCATATCACAACAGGGCCGGTGTCGGAATTTTAATTGGTGATAAAAGTGAACGTAAAAAAGGATTTGCTTCTATAACACTCAAAAAACTTATTGATTATGCATTCCATACACTGCAACTTCACCAGATTTACTGTAACATACTTACAGACAATAAAGAAAGCCTTAGCCTGTTTCAAAAGCATGGATTTAAGTTAATCGGGGAGAAAAAAGAGTGGATAAAAATGCCCGGTAAATTTATGGGCGAGTATATTCTTCAGCTAATAAATCCAATAGACTGAATATTTTAGTGTACTTTTTTCTAAAAATTATTAACTTTAGTATAATCTGAAATTCAAATATTTATTAAGTTTAATTAACAATTATGAATAAAATTTAAATTGTTAATTTACAAATAGGGTTATATTTTGTTGATTTTTAATTTTGTATATATTTCCCACTTACTATTTTTTTTCTTAAATTGGTTTTAAATACAATTTTTGATTGAAAACAATAATAATTCATAAAAATGCCAGCATACATCTTTTACTTTATCCATTTATCATAATACTTTGTTTACATTTTTCCGGACTGGCTTACAGTCAGCAGGATAATCCTGTGTATTCCGTTTTCAGTAATGCCGATATAAAAAAGCTTGACAAGACAAAAGATTATGAAACTGAGGCAGAGGGACTTATTGAAGAAGCAAATGAATTATATATGGAAACATTTGCTGTGCAGGGTAATTATGAGCTTGATGAAAAAACAATAGAAAAAAAAGTTAAGCAGCTGGAATCGAAGGCTCAGAAAAAGCAAATCGAGGCCGCCAAATATTACGAGTTGATAAACCAGACCAAGTTTGGCATATATAAAAGCTATATTGAGAAATTCTGGTCGGATTTTGAAGGTGATGAAACAAATTATGTAAATGCAAAGCTAATTGAAGAACAGTCTAACGATTACTATTTTCAGGCAAGTACTCTGAGGGCTGAAGCTGCCAGATTATCGGATGTCAAAGAGCAGGTAGATAAACTTAATAGTGCCTACGAGCTGGAAATTAAATCCCTGGAAAAGCAATTAAGTGCTTTAAGTATCTATTACAATATTGATTATACGGCAAGTGAAAAAACCAGAGAAACTGTACCTGCTGATATTGAAGTAACTGAAATCGAGCCTGTACAACCGCAGATATCTTACAAGGAATCCACCTACCAGCCTGCCGGGGTACCTGAAGTAACCGAAACTACAGGCAGTGAACAAACAATGGCCCAGCTAAAAGAGGATATTATGGTGAATCAGATGATTATAAATATGTATGACCAGTATATGGCAGATAAAAACAGATATCCGGCAAATGTTTTTACTCCTGAATTATTGTCCGGTTTAACATCTTTTGACTCTGATAAGATACTGAATATATGGTATTCCTATGCCTTTGACACACTCTATAAAGGTACTCCGGAGCGTCCTGTGGAAATGTATGCAGCCACCGATTCAATAAGTGAGGAAATGGCTTTTGAAGATCAGACATCAGTAACCGCCGGCGAAGAACAGATGGTGCCATCCGAGTATGAAGAAAAAATCGCTACCGTCGAAGGAGATATTGGTGAATCTTATCATTTACCTGAAGGCGATGAAATTATTTACAGGGTACAGATTGCTGCCAACAAAACACAATTAACACAAAGAGCACTCAGTAAAATGTATTATGGCAATAAAAAAGTTGAAATGTTAAATGAAGACGGATGGTTCAAATATTCAATAGGTGATTTCTATACTTATGAGAATGCTGACAAATTCAGAAAACAATGCGGTGTAAAAAATGCCTTTATCGTTGCCTACAGAAAAGGACAGAAGTTTGTTCCCGGCGGAATAAGTGAAACATTATCTGCCCAGTATTCAGAGACAGCATCTGATTTAATTACATCAAGATATGATATCGGACTTATGTTCAGCGTCCAGGTCGCTGCCAACAGGGTACCCCTGACCAAGGAACAGCTTTCAAGAATATATAAGGACGATTATGCCCTGGAAATGATAGAGGAAGACGGATGGTATAAGTATCAGGTTCTGGGTGTCAGGCTATTCTCAGATGCTTTGAGGATATTAAGAAACGCACAGGTAAAAGGTGCATTTATTGTTGCATACGACCAGGGTGTCAGGCATAACCTCTATGCGGCTGTTTCACGTTCAAAAACAATGGAAAAAGAAGTACAAACCTATGGAAGGAAAGGAAGACTGAACGAGGTGGAATGGCACGTTCAGATTGCCGCCTCACGAATTCCTCTTACACAAGGAGAACTCTCACAGATTTACAGCGGGAATCACGAAATATCCCTGGTAATTGAAGAAGACTGGTATAAATACAGATTGAAAGCCGGCAGCTCATATACAACAGCAAAAGAAATAAAACAAAATTGTAATGTGCCAAAAGCCTTCATTGTATCATATTATAGAGCTAAAAAGGTACCAATAACCAGTGCAATTAATGAATCTAAATAGAACGTAAATTTATTAACTAAATATTATAGCTATGAAATTTGGAATAAAAAACCTGACAGGAACAAGTATAAAAGTACTACTTGTTACCAGTATAGTGTTTTCATCTTGTATATCGCAAAAAAGAGTAAGATTGTTGCAAGAGAAAACAACAAAAGAAGTAACACAGCAATTTGAGAATCCTAAAAGCACAACATACAGGATTCAGATAGGCGATCACCTCTATATAAAAGTATATAGTGTTGATCCGAAAACAAGCAAATTTTTCCAGACCGACTTTCCAAATTTGATGAATCCAACTTATTTATATTTGAATAGTTATATGGTCGATGAATTTGGATTTATTAGCTTTTCATTTGTTGATAAAATGTATGTAAAAGGACTGACTATTAATGAAGTTAAAGATCTGGTTCAGAAAACCCTTAATGAATATTTTAAGGAATGTACTGTTGTCGTTAAGCTGGTTAACTTCCAGGTCGCTGTCCTTGGTGAGGTTAATAATCCGGGGGATTTCACCGTATACCGTGAACATATAAACGTTCTGCAGGCAATCGGACTGGCAGGAGGTATTAAATCATTCGGGAATATTAAAAACGTTAAACTGATCAGACAAACCCAGACCGGTTCTAATATGTTCTTCCTGGATCTAACTGATAACAGGGTACTTGAATCACCCTATTTTTTCCTTATGCCTAACGATGTTATATATATAGAGCCTTTAGGCAGTAAATCAAGGGCCTACGAAACATTCCCGTATCAAACACTTTTTTATGCACTTACAACTATACTGTTAGGAGCTAATTTATATTTTACACATTTTTGATTAATAACTTATAATTTTGTAAAATAAAGCAATTATTCATAAATTGATAAAGACAAACTAGCATGTTATGGATGAAAAATATCAATATCTTGAACAGGAGGACACAATTGACATAAAATCGTTTATAATCAAGAACCTCAGGTATTGGTATTTGTTTGTCTTTTTTCTGGTGATTGCTTTTTTCATAGCTTTCCTAGTTAATAAATTTACCGCTCCTGTTTATAAAGTAAGTACATGGATCCTGATAAACGAGAAGGAAGATCCTCTTGAACTTGAAACTACTATAAGGCCTTCGCTATACGGGAACCCTTATAAACTGGAAAATGAAATCGGGATACTTAAATCAAAAAATCTTACAAAAAGGGTTATTGAAAATCTGAATTTTACTGTCACTTATTGTAAGGAAGAAAGGTTTAAAACAATAGAATTGTATCATGATTGTCCATTTATTGTCGATTATGATACGGTCTATGATCAGCCTCTCGGCATCAAATTTCTGACTACCATTTTATCTGACAGCCTTCTGCTGATAGAAGCTGAAGGTGAAAATGTCCTCTTACATAACTACAGCCTGAAAAGCGATACTAAAGTACTTCCATATTTTGTTTTTAATGATACCGTAACATTTGGTGATTTAACAGGAAATCAGTACTGCCGGTTCAGAATATTGCCTAATTTTCTGGTTCCCTTTAATAAGCTGAAACAAAAGAAATATTCCTTTAACTTTTATAGCTATAGCCAGCTCATTAAGAAATACAGAGCCTTTGATATTGAATCATCAAAGAGCTCGTCTATACTTCAGCTATCTTTAAAATGCACCAATGTTGAAAAAGGAGTTGCCTTTCTGAATAAGCTGACTGAGATATACCTTCTTAAAGGTATTGAAAGAGACGATAAAATAGCTACTAGTACGATTAATTTTATTGACAGCCAGCTTCGGGAAATTTCAGATTCGTTAAGATATTCTGAGGACCAGCTTCAGGATTTCAGGACATCAAAGAAAATTATGAATTTTGACTTCCAGGCACAGCAGGTTTATTCCAAACTTGAAGATCTGCAGAACAGGAAAGCTGAATTAATTGTCAAATCGAAGTATTATGATTATCTGAAAAACTACCTGGGAAAAAATAATGATGTAAACGATTTGATTGCCCCCTCATCCATGGATATAGATGATCACCTCCTGAATAGCCTTATCATTGAACTTACAAATCTCTATGCCGAAAGGACGGAGTTGTCTTTTAATTCAATAAAGGACAATCCTTACCTGAGCTCTCTTGAATTGAAAATAAAAGATACCAAGGCAAAGCTAACTGAGAATATAGATAATATAATCAAGGCATCAAATATTTCAATAAATGAAATAGAATCAAGAATCAATGAAATTGAAGGCAGAATAGATAAGCTTCCAAAAAGCCAGAGAGAATTGCTGGGTATTGAAAGAAAATTCAAATTAAACGACGCTATATATACTTTCCTGCTGACCAAACGCTCGGATATTCAAATCTCCAAAGCATCAAATTTACCTTCGAATGAGGTTCTTGATAAGGCCTCGGCCGAAGATTATTCAATTGTAAATCCGAACAAAAAACTGAATCTTATAATTGCATTTTTACTCGGCATTTTTATCCCCGCAGGGATTATTTACCTCAAAGATATGTTTAGTAACAAGGTCATAGATAAAAATGACATTCAAAAATTAACAAACTACAACATCATAGGCCATATTATTCATGATAAACATAAAACAAATACCGTGGTTGATGAATTCCCCAACTCCCTGGTGGCTGAATCATTTCGATCGTTGAGAACAAATTTCCGGTTCATTTCAGGTGATGACCAGAAGAAAATAATTTTAATAACATCAATAATTACCGGTGAAGGTAAGAGTTATACCTCTCTTAACCTGGCCAGTGTTTTTGCACAGAATCAAAAGAAAGTAATTCTTATAGACTTTGATCTGAGAAAATCAAAAATACAGGATTATCTGAACATAACCACCAACAGCGGTTTAAGTAAATTTTTAAGTAATAATTCAGGGATTGATGATGTTATTCAAAAATCCAGTATTGAAAATGTAGATGTTATTGTTGCCGGTTTAATACCCCCTAATCCGACAGAATTGATCTCATCGGCAAAAACAGGCGAACTATTTAACATTCTTAAAAAAAGATATGATTACATTCTTATTGATACGCCTCCTGTCGGAGTTGTATCCGACGCGCTCTTACTGTTTAACCATACTGATATTAATATATTTGTCCTCCGGTATAATTTTACACCCAAAAATTTATTGTCATCTATAATGGATGATCTGTATAAAAGAAAAGTTGGAAATATTAGTCTTCTGTTTAATGATATAAAAGTATCCAAGGGAGCATATGGTTATGGCTACGGTTATGGCTATGGATATGGATATGGATATAGTCACTCAGATAATAAGAATTCAATTAAAAAAAGAATAATCGACTCCCTCTTTAAAAACTGATTTAATCAGTTACTTATAAATCGCCGTATTCCGGAATCTCCCCCGTAAAAGAAAAGCTTCCAGCCTGTTTATTGTACCTGCAGCAATAATGTTTAAGTCCGTTTGTGACAATTAAGTAATCAACATTAAGATTTCTGTTATAGAGACTTATCTGATCGAATGCAACCTGACTGATTATTATGGAAGGAGATTTGCATTCAACTATCAAATTTGGCTTTCCTGACTTATTAAAAACAACAATATCACATCTTTTTACCAGCTTTCTGATTTTAAATTCCATTTCAATTGATATCAGCTGCCGTGGATAGTTCTTTTCGTTTATTAAATATTTTATGAAATTCTGCCTTACCCATTCTTCAGGAGTCAGTAAAAGATATTTTCTTCTTACTTCATCAAAAATATATTTTCTATTATCTTCAGATTTTATATTAAATGAATAAGTTGGTAAATTTAAGGGCTGCATATTATTTTGTTCGTAAAACTGTGTTATAAACTGAATATAAATAGATATATTCAATTATTAACGTATTTAAAGATTAAAATTATAAAAAATGACATTCAGGCAGGTTCTTACAGATTTAAAAAATAAAAAATATAAGCCTGTATATTTCCTAATGGGCGACGAACCTTACTATATTGATGAAATAACCAGCTATATTACCGATAATGTACTAACGGAAGCTGAAAAAACATTTAATCAGGCAATATTTTACGGAAAAGATACAACAATAGCAGATATTATTAATGCAGCAAAACGTTTTCCTATGATGTCAGAATACCAGGTGGTTGTTGTCAGGGAGGCCCAGAATCTGGCAAACATAGGTGATTTGACATATTATACAGATAATCCCCTGAAATCAACCATACTGGTTATTAATTATAAATATAAAAAGCTTGACAAGAGATTAAAATTGTACAAATCTGTTAATGAAAATGGTATACTGTTCGAATCCAGAAAATTGTTTGATTACCAGGTTGCTGACTGGATAAATTCATACCTCGATAAGAAAGGTTATAAAATTGAACCAAAAGCGTGCATCCTGTTAATTGAATTTCTGGGAAATGAACTTGGCAAGATTGCAAAAGAACTGGAAAAGCTTATAATCTCTCTGAATGCAGATGAAAAAATAATAACGTCTGTAACAATTGAAAATAATATAGGCATTAGTAAAGACTTCAACAATTTTGAACTGCAGAAAGCCCTGGTAGAAAAAGATATCTTAAAGGCAAACAGAATTGTAAATTATTTCGATAAGAATCAGAAAAACTATCCCATAGCTTTTACAATAACATCACTTTATTTTTTCTTTGCCAAAATATTATCCTTGCATTATACTGAAGACAAATCAGAAAAAAACCTGATTACCGTATTAAAGGTTAAACCTTATTTTATTTCCGACTACATGAAAGCTGCCAGGGTTTATTCCGTTGACAGGATCAAACAGATCATACCCATTCTGAGAGAATATGATTTGAAATCAAAAGGAGTAGGTAATTTAAACACTTCACCAGGCGGGCTTCTTAAGGAGTTAATATATAAAATACTTCATTAAGCCGGTTGAATGTTATCCGGTATTAATATACCGGTAAAATCCAGAATTAACAATTTTATTTATATCCAGTTTGATACTTTGTAAAAAATTAGTCGCCAGATATTTTTATATTTACAATATTTTTAAGCCATGACTTATATAATAATTGCCTTTACTGTAATTATATCTTTTTTAGCGTTCAGAAATTCAGCCTATTTCTCAAAATTTCAGTTTAATGCCTACCAGGTTTATCATCGAAAAGAATGGTACCGGCTGTTATCTCACGGATTTTTACATGCCAACTGGATTCATCTTATTGTCAATATGCTGGTTTTATTTATTTTCGGACCTGTAGTTGAAGAACGTTTCAAATATGACGTCTATCCGGGAGTATTTAAATTTCATCCGATCATTTTCCTATTATTCTATTTGTCTGCCATTATTCTGTCTTCGTTATTAAGTATGCTAAAGCAAAAAAATAATGCCTGGTATAATTCTGTGGGTGCATCGGGAGCTGTTTCGGCAGTTATATTCTCTTATATATTCTTTTATCCCTGGAAAAAGTTATATATCTATGGAATCCTTCCTGTGCCCGGGATTATATTAGGTGCCGTTTATCTTATTTATTCGCAATACATGAGTAAAAGAAATGTTGACAATATTAATCACGATGCCCATTTTATCGGTGCGGTATATGGATTTATTTTCCCTGTAATACTTAAATTCTCATTGATGGGTGGTTTTATCAAAGATTTATTAAGGTTTTAACCCAGCAAATGTTTTTTTATCTCTTTAAATCTTAACAAAGGTAATGCCTGTAAGCAAATATATATGTCTGAACGGAGGTTTTTTTAAATCTGACCAGCCTGTTTTAAATATTGACAACAGGGCCTTCAGTTATGGTGATGCATTGTTTGAGACCATTCACGCTAATGGTACAGAACCGCAATTTCTTAACCTTCATATAAACAGGCTTATTAACAGCATGAAGATTCTCAGGATGAACATCCCTGCCACATTCAGGTTTGAATATTTTAAAAAGCTTATAACAAATATTTTAAATAAAAACAGGCAGCTCCAGGGTGCACGAATAAGACTGACCGTTTTCAGAAATCCCGGTGGATTATATGCGCCTGCCACCAATGATATTTCCTTTATAATTGAATCTTCTCCTCTTGAACACGATAAATATGTATTGAATATAAAAGGCTATGCGGTAGATATTTATGAAGAAATACTAAAACCTGTGAATGTGCTTTCAAATGTGAAATCGACAAATTCGCTGATTTATGTACTGGCCAGCATATACAAAAACGAAAAGAACCTGGATGACAGTCTTATCTTAAATGAAAAGCAAAGAATCGTCGAATCCGCAAATTCCAATATTTTTATTGTTAAGGATACCAAAGTATTCACTCCGGCAATAAATGAAGGTTGCATCGACGGCATAATGAGATATAAGGTAATTGGCATATTAAAATCTGCCGGCTATTTTATAAATGATAACTGCTCATTAACAGTACAGGATCTTCTGACGGCTGATGAGCTGTTTCTAACGAATGTCATCTCTGGGATAAGATGGGTGGTGGCATTCAGACAAAAAAGATACTATAATAAATTATCTAAATTACTTATTCAGAAATTAAATGAAACATCATTTAATGATTATATGATTAGTTCTTAGTTTCAGCAAGATTATCCCGTTTGGTCTTTATTAAGGATTTTTTAATTCATCTGGGGATTCTCAGGGAAATTAGACCACATTTCATATTTTTTACCCATCCTCTTCAGCGTGGTTTTCCAGAAGTGTTTGCTAATAGGAGCCATAATCTCCTGCGGGCTGAGCTCAGTAACTACCCAGGCATTATCCGCCAGCTCATCCTCCAGCTGGTGCTTGTGCCAGCCCGAATAGCCCAAGAAGAACCGTATCTGCTCCTTGCCAAGATTACCTGATTCCATAAGTCTTTTCACTATCTCAAAATCACCACCCCAGTAAATGTTCTCCAGCACTTTGACGCTACCCGGAATAATATCACCTAATGTATGAATATAATGTAATGTATTAGTATTTACAGGCCCCCCAAGAGAAATAAGGGCATCAGTCTTTGGAAAATCATTTATAACCTCACTGGCATTCAAATTAATTGGCTTATTAAGAACAAATCCCACAGAACCTTCTTCTGAATGCTCTGTTAATAAAATAATTGAGCGTTTAAAATAATTATCCTGCAGAAAGGGTTCGGAAATAAGTACTTTGCCCTTTGCAGGCAACATTTCATTCTCCGGATCAAAAAAGTTATATTCTAAACTCATCTTTGAATTTTTAATTTTCCTTCAAAAATTATTCCAATATACTCAACAATAAAGTAAAATTATAATAAAATATGTTAAAAAACCTTTTGATGATCTTTAATTTATTTGTGTACTTTGGCAAAAAAATTAATCTAATAATGATTTAGTCAATATAATGAACAGTACAAAATCTCCGACACTCCTTCAGGCTTTGCTCCCCGTTATTCTGTTAATTATCCTTCTGTCCCTTAATGTTATAGTCTTTAAACAAAACACCCTTCACGGAGCAAATCAGATAGTTCTATTGTTGTCCGCAGCTGTTGCAGGACTGATTTCTATGCGGTTAAATGTAGACTGGGATAAATTATTAAATGCAATAAACAAGAGTATAAGTATAGCTATGCCCTCCGTTTTGATCTTATTAATTATCGGCTCTCTTGCAGGAACATGGCTAATCAGTGGTATTATTCCCGTTATGATTTACTATGGATTACAGATTATTCATCCCAGTGTATTTCTGCTTACAGCCGTTGTTGTAAGCGGAATAATATCTTTGATAACAGGCAGTTCATGGTCAACAATAGCAACCATAGGCATAGCTTTACTGGGAATAGGGAAAACTCTGGGAATTAATGAGGGACTGGTTGCCGGTGCTATTATTTCCGGTGCATATTTTGGTGATAAAATGTCTCCTCTTTCGGATACCACCAATCTTGCCCCTGCTGTTGCGGGGACGGA
>Ga0307435_1000870_pt1 | contig 13257 bp, 9 predicted proteins | sample SalMarWE160470MG_FD_202164 | JGI IMG/M metagenome (GOLD analysis project Ga0307435, IMG submission 202164) | Salt marsh sediment microbial communities from the Plum Island Ecosystem LTER, Massachusetts, United States - WE1604-70 | ecosystem: Environmental > Aquatic > Marine > Intertidal zone >... | reverse complement strand
TCATGAACCAGGATAATGTGCGTTTGAACTTTTATGTGCAGGACCTCGATCAGACTAATTCGTCGGCAGAGCTCGTCAATGCCCTCGAGCTTAATGAGAAGTTCAAGATAACCACGGTTGACCCTGCCATCAACGCCACGCAGTACGCCAGGAAAAACAAGCTAAACCTGGTCCTGGTTATTCCCAAAGGCTATGAAAGTTCCCTCATACAAAGGATGACAAACAAAGACCTCAACGCATCCGCTACCATAACATACATATACGACCCCAGCTCTACTTCGGTGGACAGGAAGATACAAATCCTGAATTTGTTTTTCGCCGAGGTAAACCAGAGGATGTCCGAGAAGCCGCCGTTCATCACGCCAGCCGAGGCATCGATACTCAGCAGCAAATATCGGTTCATCGATTTCTTCGTCCCCGGCATCATCGCGATGGCGGCGATGTCGGCGAGCCTGTTCGGTGCGGTAAACGTTAATGCGGAGCTTAGGCAGAAAGGCGTCACCAAAAAGCTATCCACCACCCCCATCTCCCGTACCGACTGGATACTGTCGAACGTTCTGTACCAGTTTTTGCTTTCAATCTTATCCACGATTTTGATACTATTAGTGAGCTACATCGTGTTCGACGTTAGCCTTCATTTGAATTTCTGGCTCCCTGTATTTGTTGTGCTTGACGTCTTCGCATTCGTCGGAATAGGGATGATACTCACCCGCGTCGCGAAAGAAGCCGAGAGCGCCGCCGCCGCGGCAAACGCCATAATGTTCCCAATGATGTTCCTCTCGGGGACCTTCTTTCCCGTCGAGATGATGCCCGGGTTTCTGCAGAAGTTCTCCAGAATACTGCCTCTGTACTATGTGAACGAGGGTCTCCGAGCATCCATGATATTTGTGGACAACATAATTGCGTTGCGTTGCTCTGTAATAATAGGGATTTTCGCCGCCGTGGTCTTCGTCCTGGGCATAATGACCACCAAATGGGAAGATGGGTAGGGATATCAAAGTGCTTCCTTCGTGCCATTACAGCCTTGCTTGCAGAGACGCTCGCTGTCCTCATCGACCCCATTTTCAGGTGCAACGATTACGGATTAAAGTGACGCATTTAAGGTCGGCTATTAAAAAATTATTGTAATTCGAGGAAAAGTTTTTGTATTATCGTCGCATTGAAATGCCTGGCGGCATAGCCAAAGAAAGAACAGCCGCTTCTACAAGTCTGGTGGGCAGATTTGAAACAGAATTACTCTCACAATCCCAAATTTGTGATTGAACCGATCGGTAAAACTCGTATAATAAAATCGCTGCGGCAGGATGTCGCAACGGCAATCGAGACAGAATCAACTTTGGTTGAACAGCCGAAAGACGCGGAACTCGAACATCGCGTTATAGCAATAAATAAATCCGGCGAAGGTCAGCCGAGCAATACGGTGATAGTAGTTTTGTAAAAAAGTAAAATATGAAAGGAATAACGATGGCAAAGAGCGAACAAACCTCAAAACGAATGGGCAAAATCGCTTCCCAACAACTGCGAAGCAAAAGTACCTCAAAAAAGGCCAAGAGTACCGCCGCCTCTGCATTAGCCCAGCGGCCAGACAGAAAGAAACGCAAGAAATAAGCTTTACATCATGATATTGTCGCCTTACAATGTGGCGTTGCACCTGCCTGCAGGCAGGGAACCAGAAGTAATTGCGTTAGCGCTCGCCTCGATGACGACCCGAGTCGCAGCGGGCAGGCAATAGCCTCAGGACTTACCGGCGACGCGGCGCTTTACCCATCCCCTTTGATTGCGCCGGCGGCTTTGACGACTTTGGTCAGTGCATATACGACTGCCAAAAATACCGCTGTCGCTCGTAAGCAATTCGGTTCCTAAACGACGGCGGAAGGTTCGAATGAGAAAAAAAATATTTTTCATTTGTGGTTCGATGAATCAGACAACCCAGATGCATCAGATATCCAAGCACCTTGACGAGTATGAGCACTCTTTCTCGCCTTACTACTGCGACGGCGTTGATGAGATTCTTCGAAGACTCGGGTTGATGGAGTTCACTATCATAGGTAACAAGCTGGCGGGAAGATGCCGGATGTATCTGCAGAATCATAACCTTCCCATCGATTACCAGGGGAAGAATAAGCCTTACGACCTTGTAGTTACCTGCTCGGACGTGTACCTGCAGAAGAACATTCGAGACAATAGGATAGTGCTGGTTCAGGAGGGGATTACGGATGCAGAATCTATCTTGTTTCGCCTCGTCAAGCGGTTCCGATTTTTTCCTCGCTGGCTGGCGGGTACATCGGCTACCGGCCTTAGCGATGCATACCGTGCTTTCTGCGTCGCAAGCGAGGGGTATCGCGATTTCTTCATCCGCAAAGGCGTACACCCCGATAAGATCATCGTTACGGGGATACCCAATTTCGACAACTGCCAGCGATATTGCAGCAACGACTTTCCCTACAGGCACTACGTGCTGGTCTGCACATCGCCGCTGCGGGAGATATTCCAGGGCGAGGACCGTGAGGCTTTTCTCCGGAAAGCTGTCGAAATCGCCGGCGGCAGGCAACTCATATTCAAGCTTCACCCGAACGAAAATGTAGAGCGTGCTACCCGGGAAATCCGCCGGTATACACCTGGAGCCATGGTGTTCACAACTGGTAACGCCGAAGAAATGATAGCGAACTGCGATGTCCTGATTACTCGTTTTTCGTCAACCGCCTTCGTCGGCATTGCGCTTGGCAAGGAAACCCACTCAGACTTCGACATGGAAGAATTGCGTCGGCTGATGCCGGTTCAGAACGGCTCAGCGGCCCTCAACATCGCGAATGTCTGCCGCCGGTTTCTTGAAGAGGACTGACGGCCGTTCATCCTTATTTTACGCTATCGATTCCGCTAAGGGTGTAGAGGGCCGAGTTTCAATGATTTCAAGCTGCGAACTGACTGCTTAAAATTGGCTTTACCGCATTTCAAAGAGCAAAAACCTGCCATTTTTTATGCGAAGGCGGATAAATTCTTGTTTACTTTTGGGTTAATTGATGTATATTATTTATTACTTTTAACGAGCAAGCTAACGTAGTGAGATACATAAGTGGGTATCCACTATGCAAAGGCGTCAGTACTAACCATGGTTATGGTTATAGAAAATACATATGTCACTTTACACAGAAGCACATATTAGTCCGGATCAGGTTCCCAGTAATCTGATCCGTATGCTACGCCGCCGCGCCAAGAAAAGTCCGGATCAGACTGCTTTTATTTATTTGCTCGATGGCCAGTCTAATCAAGCCGTCCTGACGTACGCCCAGTTTGACAGGCGGGCCCGCGCCATCGCTGCCCACTTACAGAACATGGGTTTTGCCGGTCAGAGAGTGCTGTTGGTCTATCCACCCGGCCTCGATTTCATTACGGCCTTCTTCGGCTGCCTGTACGCCAATTGCGTGGTGGTGCCAACCTACCCACCGCATCGTCACCGTATGCTAAACCCCTTCTACGCTATCGCCGCCGCCGCCGGGGTTCGTGTCGCCCTGAGTACTGCTTCTGCCGCGGCCCAGTTCAAATCCATGATTGAATCCGAAAGCGTCCAATCGGCCACTTTTTTGCAGATACCGTGGCTTGCCACAGATGAGATTCCAGATGCACTGGCTGTACAATGGAATGAACCTTCCATCGTCCCCGAGATGCTTGCCATGCTCCAGTACACCTCTGGCTCGACAAGCCAGCCAAAGGGCGTCATGCTCAGTCACGCAAACCTCATTGATAACATCCGCGCCATCGACAGGGCTTTCGAGTTGCATCGCGAGGACATCTCTGTATTCTGGCTGCCCATGTATCATGATATGGGGCTGGTGGGCGGCGTCCTGGTCCCAATGTTCGCCGGCGTCAAGACCATCCTCATGTCACCGGTCACATTCCTTCAGAAACCCATCACCTGGCTGGCTGCCATCAGCAAGTATCGGGCGTCCATTTCCGGCGGGCCTAACTTCGCCTACGACCTGTGTGTTCGCAAGATTACGTCGGAACAGAAAGCTGCACTCGATCTGTCTTCCTGGAAACTGGCATTTAGCGGCGCCGAGCCAGTTCAGGCGGCAACACTTAAACGTTTTGTCGCTTCGTTCGCTCAATGTGGCTTCAACCCGGCGGCACTGTACCCCTGCTATGGCCTAGCGGAAGCAACGCTGATGGTCTCCGGCCCAAAGCGAGGCAGCGGCGCGACCGTAAAAACCTTCCATAACACAGAGTTAACCGGAAATCATGTCGAGCCTGTGCCCGACGGTAATGACCAGGCTCGTCCCTTGGTAGCCTGCGGATCGCCCGTCGACACTGTGCGAGTGGTAATTGTCAACTCAAAAACGCACACCGAGGCCCCCCCAGGCTGTGTGGGTGAAATCTGGGTTGCCGGAGCGTCAGTTGGCCAAGGGTACTGGCACAACCCTCGCCTGACCGAACGTTCCTTCAAAACCCACCTGAGCAACACGGGCGAAGGCCCGTTCTTACGCACGGGCGACCTGGGTTTCATGAGTGATGGCCAGCTTTATATAACCGGCCGACGGGAAGACCTTATCATCGTCCGCGGCATGAATCGCTATCCACAGGATATCGAGGCCACAGCTCGTATGAGTCACCCGCTGCTGGAAGTCGGCTACGGGGCCGCTTTTGCCATGGATGACCACGGCAGTCAGCGACTCATTCTGGTACAGGAGGTCAAGCACAACGGGAAGATGGATTTAAAGCTGGTGTTGGATGCAGTTCGCATGGCGGTACTTGATGAGCATGACTTGGCACTGGACAAAATCGTGCTGGTACGAAGTGGCACGATTCCCAAAACCTCCAGCGGCAAGGTACAGCGTCGCGCCTGTCGCAGGGCATTTCTTGGCGGCGAACTTAAAACCCTTGCCGAATACAGCGGCCTGATGGTCGAGAATGCTGACCCAGGCGACACTATAAGCCCCGGCATCAAAGGCACTGATTCTTCCATTTCGCATCCGGCACTGCATTCTTCGCAAGCATCCGCTTTTGCTGCCATCTGCCAGCACGTCCGCACCTTGGCAGGTGCGGTTCTGCCCGACCTGACACCAAATACACCAATCATTGCTCTGGGCCTCGATTCGCTGCAGCATCTGGAACTCGTTGCTGCGATAGAAAAAACCTTCGGTGGTTATATGCCCAATGTGGCGTACTGCCAGGTGCAAACATTGGGGGAGCTGGCTCAGGCAGTACAGAAGCACCTGATCGATTGTCCCAAGTTAGACGTTCCATCTGGCGAGATTCTGCCTGAACGCTATGACTTAGCCAAGTTCCCCGAATACGCTCAGTTGAAGCGTCAAGAGCAAATGCTGCTGGCAGTGACCGGTGACAACCCGTATTTCCGTGTTGACCAAGGTGGAGACGGAAGCGCAGCATGTATCGACGGGCGCCAGCTCATTAATTTCTGCGTCTATGACTATGTCGGCATGTCCCACGATCCGGAGGTCGCCGCTGCTGCCAAATCTGCAATAGACCGCTATGGCACCGGTGCCGGCGCCAGTCGGTTGATATCAGGCGAGAAGCAGGTGCATCGTGATCTGGAGCAGGCCCTGGCCGCGTTTCTGAATGTCCCTGCTGCTATCGTGTTCGTCTCCGGCCATGCTACCAATGTCACCACAATCGGTCACCTGCTTGGACCGGATGATCTGATCCTCCATGACACTCTGGCGCACAACTCAATTATCGAGGGTGCCGAGCTTTCCGGCGCGACCCGTCGAGCCTTTGCCCATAACGATTGGATGGCGATGGATGCGATGTTGTCCGAATGTCGCCGCCGATATCGCCGCGTACTGCTCGCCATCGAGGGCGTGTACAGCATGGACGGTGACTTCCCCGAACTTCCACGTTTTGTGGAACTTAAGAAGAAGCACAAGACGCTGCTGCTGGTCGATGAGGCGCATTCACTGGGAACCATGGGGCCAACCGGCCGGGGCATCGGTGAGTATTGGGGCGTAGCCCGGGCTGACGTCGATTTGTGGATGGGCACGCTCTCTAAGTCGTTGGCCAGTTGCGGTGGATACATCGCCGGCTCAGTCGAACTGGTCGAATACCTCAAGTACACAGCCCCGGGGTTTGTTTACAGCGTGGGCATTTCCCCACCAAACGCAGCGGCGGCTCTGGCATCGCTAACGATTCTGCAGCGTCAGCCGCAGCGTGTGGACCTGTTGCACGAGTTGTCAGCGTTGTTCTTGAAACTGGTTAAGGAGAGAAGTCTGGACACAGGCTTGGCCTCTGGTACACCCGTGATTCCGGTAATCGTAGGCAGCTCGGCCAAGAGCGTGCGTCTGGCAAAAGCTTTGTTCCGGCGAGACATTAACGTACAACCAATTCTGTACCCCGTTGTACCTGAACACTCAGCCCGCCTGCGATTCTTCATCACGACCAACCATACCAAGGCACAAATCCACACCACGGTTAGTGCCATTGCAGATGAACTCAAGGCACTTGACTAACACAACGGGACTTATGGGAGAATAACCATTATGAAACCTAATACCGACCAGCCGGAAAAAACAGAACTCGAATCCGCCAGACGTATTGGCGGAGCAATCAATAAAGCAGGCATTGGTTCGTCGAGTAATATGGTGATGGTGGTTTTGTAAAATATTTTTTTAGACACGGATTACACTGATTTTTTTAAAGAGAACACGGAGAGAAAATGAAACTGAACAAATCAAACTGGTTATCGAATGGATATGTTATATTTGCAACACTTTTTTTTGTGTTTGGTCTCATTTTCATTGTGAATTCCATCTCGTCTAGTCGTGTCTCGAAGCTTGGTATAGTGAGCATTGCTCCTGAAAATCTAAATCGTGCCTTGGAATCATTTAGGCTCAATCTGATAGTAGAATCTCGAGATTTTCCTACGGAAGAGATGATGAATACAAAATCTTGGGGTGAATTTCAGAGTACTGTTTCTGCATATGCTCAGCGGTTAGAACTTATAGAAAATCAGAATAGACTAAGGTCAATCACAGAGTCGTTTCTTTACCTATTCTCTGGTATTGGAATGGCCATCTTTGCAACAATAAACCGAAAAAAACAACAAAAATATAAAAATGTCCAACCAAGCACTGAAATCTAATATAGAGAAATATGAAACAACCGCCATGTATGGCCAAAAACAGGCATTGTTGGCTTACAATGTGGCGTTGTCGGCTTACATCGAGACATTGTAACGTTACATCGTGATATTGTAAGCTTGCATTAAGGCGTTGTAAGCTTACATCGTGGCATTGTTGGCTTACATTGAGGCAAAGTAAACGTTACCTGTGGCAAAGTCGGCGTGATATGCCGTGGATAACGAGTGATTTGTCTCTGGTGAGGCGTGAGTTGTGACGGATAACAGGTGATTTGCCGTAGATAACGCGTGAGTTGCCGTAAGTGAAGCGTGATATGCAACATATTAAACGGGCAAACTTGTCCTCGCGCAGGCGGGAAAAGGCGGGCTCGTGCTTCGTAGCGAGCTTACTCCGCCATAGCGGCTGCGAAGGCTGGAAGTCGCTACTTCGCAGAGTAGCATAAGTCATTTATTTTAAGCTCGCCCACCCTGCCCTCGAATCCCGATGTATCGGGATTGTCGGGGGAGCGTAGTCGAATGGGGCAGTTAAGCGAAAAAGTAATGCTTTCAGGCAAAGAAGCAGCGTGTTATCTGGAAACCATGTAAACAGTAGTTATGCACTTTTGGGAAAGGAGGTGATTCGGATGCCGAGGCGAGATAGCAAAGGCCCCCCAACCGGGGCGAAAGGGCCTCACGATGGTCGAGGCAGTGGTAAAGGCAAAGGCCGAGCAACGGGCAAGGGTGTTGGTCGGCGCAAGGGCGGCAAGAAAGGCCCCTGCAAGTAAAGCTGTGTGTACTGCGAGGTTCCAACCCTTCCAATAACAAAAGGATGAATGGTGACTGGGGTACACTCGCTGTGCTCGTGACCCCAGCGCTTTATCCCTGCCGTTCGGCGGTGGAAATGGCGATAGAAAAAAGCGAAACAACCGCTAGCTATGCAATGGCTAAAAAAACAGACCAAAAACAATTGATAACAATGTAAAAGAAAAATACAAGACAAGTGTAACCACCAAAAGATACGGGTAAAGGATGAGTAAAGGGATTTTAGTCAGACCGGTGATATCGTGGCGAGATCGCCGGCGTTTCCAGCGCCTACCCTGGTCCATCTACGCTGGTGACAATAACTGGGTGCCGCCTGTCCTTGCGCAGGAACATGAACTGCTGGGTTGGGGACATCACCCCTTCTTCGACAATGCCGAGATAGTGACACTGTTGGCCGAGCGTAAAGGTCGGGTGGTCGGACGGCTGGCGGTATTGATAAATCACGTGCACAACCGAAAGTACAACGAACAGCGAGGGTTCTTCGGATTCTTCGAGTGCGTAGACGAAGCGGCTGTTGCCGGGGGATTATTCGAGGCCGGTCAGGATTGGCTGCGTAAGCGAGGCATGACAGCGGTGCGCGGGCCGGTGAATCCATCTCTAAATTACACGTGCGGTCTGCTCATCGATGGTTTCGATTGCCCCCCTTGCTTCCTGATGACCTACAATCGGCCCTACTACGCGGCACTGCTGGAAGCCTGCGGGTTCGCCAAGGCACAGGACCTGTATGCCTACGAAATGGACATGAACCTGCTGCAGGTACTGGTCGATCGCTACAAGCCGGCGGTGATAGCGGCGCTTAACCGGCCCGATCTGGTGATCCGGTCGATCGATGTAACGAGGTTCCAGCAGGAAATAGAGACATATCTCGACATCTACAACCGTTCGCTGGACGGCACATGGGGCTTCACACCCCTGCAGCCGCGAGAGGCACGCCATATCGCCTGTGAACTTCGGCACCTTATCGTGCCACGGCTCGCTGCGTTTGCCGAGATCTACGGCCGGCCGATAGGCGCGGTTTTCACTCTGCTCGACTACAACCAGATTCTTGGCAAGCTCAACGGTAGGCTGTTCCCATTCGGCTTCGTGCGTTTGATGACCGGACGACGGAAAATCACTACGGTTCGCGCCATGGCGATGACGATGGTGCCAGGCTACCAAGATGCAGGACTGAGCGTAGTGTTGATCGACAATCTGACGGCGGCGGCGGCGAAGTGGGGCATCCAGCGTTGGGAATTATCCTGGGTGCTCGAGAGCAATAACCGTTCACGCGGCACCCTGGAACACGCCGGTATGAAGAGAACCAAGACCTACCGGATTTACGACAAAGCTCTGTGACGTTGTTAAGATTTAACCAGAGTCGAGCGTTGGCGGCGGATGCGCAAACGGCGGATACCACGCCCCGTTGCCCGCCACAGACTAAACTGGAGTGTACCCCAGATGCTGAGCATAGCATGAAGCGGGCGCAGCGATGCCTTCGGCCAGACGCTGAAGTAACGGTTTTCGCACCGGGGCCGGAAGCGAGTCTTGAAGTGATAGATGCCCGGCGTATCAAGGATGAAGTTTAGATAGCGATGCGTGATATGGATATATGTGTGGATCAGCCAACTGTCGCCCAGACGTCGCTGGTCACAGCGGGCTGCGGGCATCAGACAGAGCGACACCTCCTCGACGCCTTCGTCCGTGAAGGTTTGCATGGCCCGGCGCATCAGAAACGGCACCGTGCCCCGCACGGCGTCCTGCCGCGAACGGTACATCTCGATTGCCCACGCCGCTCCGTCGCGATAAGGCGTGCACACGATAAACCCCTCCACGCGGCCAACTCCGCCGTCGGCTATTGCGGCGAACACCCGCCGTCGGTACAGACGATCGGGATCAAATCGGCTGACGAAGTAACGCATCGTATGGCCGTGCGGTGAGCGGTCAAGGAACTGTTTGGAGATATCCACAAGCTCTGAGATGCGATGTCGCCACTGGCCGGTCGTTATCGCCGGGCAGCCGATCTCCTGACACACCAAGCCTTGCCGCTGACAGTAGTTGGTCTGCCGTCGCACCCATTCGTAAGCCTTTCCTTGCCACGTGCAGTGACGCAGGTCGATGAGGGCGTCCTCACCGATTTTGGTGGACTGGAACCCATACCGGTCGAACAAGGTCAGGTCGTGTTCGGACACAAGCCCGAAACAGGCCGTCCATCCGTGCCGTCGGCAGTGATTCATAAATTCGGTCAGCAATGCTTCTCTGACCTCATCGGGTCCAATCAGTCCGCCGATGACCACCGCCTGCAACCCTTGCAACACAAAGCCCAGTACCGCGCGACCGCCCGAGGACCAAAAATACTTACGATCTAAATCCATCACAAGATACGAGTCATAAGACCGGCCGAAACGATAAGCCATCGCCTCCAGACTCGCAATCGACGCAGCGTCCATCGTGGTGGAACATTCAATCAGTATGGGTGTACATGGTTCAGTCATGGCAACATCCTATCACGTAATTGGCTGTTTCGTGCAGACGATCAGCCAGAGTGGCCGCTGGAGACCAGCCAAGATGCGTACGAGCTTTAGCCGATGAGCATGTCCATGACCCAGCCAGAGCTTCGGCGATTTTGTCACTGTTCACCCAATAGGGACGCCGCCGAATCCGCCCTATCGCGTCACCGCAGAGCCCGACCAGTTTCACCAGTGGCCTGGGTAGGTGTATCACGGTTGCACGCTTCTTTCCCAATGCTGTGGCCATTGCCTGCCCGAGTTCGGCATATGTCGGATAGTCATCCGCCGCCATGAAGTAGATGCCTTGCCCAGGCGATCCGCTTTCGTGCAGACGCTCGCCTTTCTCGGCTACAAGGAGCAGACCCTTGACCAAGTCGGCTACGTGGATCAGCGAGAAGCATTGCTCGCCCTGACCAGGTACAGCATGAATACCCCAGCGTGCGATTGGCCGGAACATTTCAAGCATGCCGCTGTCGCCGGGACCAAAAACTATAGGCGGACGCACGATACTAATAGGCACTACTTCGGCGTACCTGGCGGCAGCCTGTTCTCCAGCAAGCTTGCTGCGACCGTAAGCTGAAACAGGTGTCGACGCATCGCTTTCTATACGAGGTCGGCCAACGGCGCAAGGCCCTGCTGCGGCCAGCGAGGACACCACTACTAACACCGGCTTGTCAGCGCGGTCAGCGCAGGCGGCAACGACGGATTCGACACCACCTGCGTTCACACGCAGGAAATCGTCTTTCTGCAGCGCCTTCGTCAGCCCGGCCAGGTGGAACACAATAGTGGCCTGCGACACCGCTAGTGCCCGTTCAATGCTGACCAAATCGGTCACATCCCCAGTGACCAACTGAGCGCCAGCCGACATCTGTTCATCGACGCACGAAGTGGCTCGCACCAGACATGACACCCGATCGCCAAGTTCGACCAGCCGTCGCACCAGGTGCCGCCCGATGAAACCGCTGGCTCCTGTCACCAGCATAGATTGTGGAACCACATTGTTCATAGTCATATTTCAATGGTTCACTATGAATTGGACATTTATCCCAATCCTGTTCGACACGAAATTTGAAATTTGCAATTTAATACAATATTCATGTCCTCAATTGTATTATATAAGGTGCTCAAACATGCGGCAACTTGTTTTTGTGCAGTACAAACCGCTGCGGCGGTTACTACAGCAACCGGCCTTGGCAGGTTAATCCTGTGTAGGCAAAAATTCATCGGACGCTAATAAATAACTTCAAGATTTTTCACTAACTACATACTTTCTGCTATTTTCAATTACTCTATCCGTTTGCTTGGAAACATCCTGCACATACCTTGTTGCCATCTGCAAATCAGCATGGCCGAGGAGTCTTTGGACAGTGAACGGATAGCCTGAACGTGCAGCAATTGTGGCAGCGGTTCTGCGAAGTGTATAAAAGCCTGTTCCTTTGGGAACATCAAAACCTGACTTTTTAATCAGCCTTGAAAATTTTGTCGTGATTGTATTTAAAGTTGTATATTTGCCGTTGCCATTGCCATCGCTCTTGAGAATGGTCTGTATATATGGGTTACCTCTGGAAGTATAAAAAACCAGCTTACCTGTTTTAGGAATCTTCTCAAGTGATTCAACAGTTTCCGGCCATAATGGCAAATCCCTTGAAATCCCTGTCTTTTTTCTTGCCAGTTTAACTCTGGCATTGATAAGATCCAAATCAATCCACTTGAGCTCCGAACAATATCATGGCTCTCATCTTTACATCAGCGGCAGATAGCAATTTGTTGATCTGTTCCGGATCGAAAGTGAATCTTTCCTGATGAACGATCTTACCTCTTGAGACAGCATCAATATTTGGGATGTTCGCAAGAACATCATTCTTTCTTGCCCAATGAAATAACGCCTTCATAATACTTATATGCAGGTTCAACCTGCAAACTGATACATAGCTTTTCTGTATTCTTCTTTTGTAGTTCTGCAAATCCAAGGTTGAGATGTTATTGATATCTATATTTTGACCCAGAAAAGCCATCAGTTTACTAAGGCTACCAACTTGTTCGTTGTAGTGGCTCGCAGTAAGGTCGTTTGCCTGAAGCTTTGAATACTGATAATTTAAATACCTATCACAAAGTTGCTTAAGTGTCATATGTTCTTCTGTTGGTTTCTGTACATTCTCTTGATGTCCATGCAGATAAGTAGCCTGATCCAGATATCTTTGAAGAGCCTCTTTCTTGTCGGAGCCGAAATAATACATTTTCCCTTTAATCTTTTTACAATACTGGCCTGTCGGATGCCGCGTCAGTGGAAATTTGTCTGAACGTGTTTTTCTTTTTAGAGTTTTCATAATCCTGCCTCCTAAAAAATGGTTTACAATTTTTGGATAATCCCGAATTAGTTGTAGCTATAGTTGTTATTTTTCAGTGAGGTGACAGTAATTGATAATTACAACTAACTGTAATATATTGGCTTATGATTATTATACGAAATGAAAGTCAAAAGGATATATAAACCTGTATATAGCACCGCAGGTAATTATCAGGATAAATCTTTCGAGCTTGTAAATGACATCGGTGTTCTCGGCCATTTTGCAGGCTTTGAGACCAGCCCGAACCAGCGCAACCTCGACGATGATAATAATAAGACAACTCTTTACGGCCTCATCGAACCATACGAAAGAGTCAACAAAATAGTAACAGCAGAAGGTATTGACGATGCTTTTCTTGACGGTTTTACAATTAAATCAGCTTTTCATAAAGGCATTTATATCGATGACAGCAACGTCGCAATCGTAAACTGCGAATTCTGGTATAATCCTGATGGTATTTATTGTGAGAATTCCTGTGAGCTGGATATACAAAACTGCCTGTTATTTGATAATCATAATAGTGGTTTAAGTG
>Ga0307435_1000859_pt1 | contig 13345 bp, 9 predicted proteins | sample SalMarWE160470MG_FD_202164 | JGI IMG/M metagenome (GOLD analysis project Ga0307435, IMG submission 202164) | Salt marsh sediment microbial communities from the Plum Island Ecosystem LTER, Massachusetts, United States - WE1604-70 | ecosystem: Environmental > Aquatic > Marine > Intertidal zone >... | reverse complement strand
TTAATCAATTTGTCTTAACAGGCGGTTCAAAGCGTGGGTGGACGGCGTGGTTGACCGCTGCGGTCGACCCGGATAATCGCGTAGCCGCCATAGCGCCGATTGTAAGCGATTTATTAAATATGAAACGGTCATTTGCACATCACTGGGCCGCTTATGGATTCTGGGCCGATGCACTCTGGCCTTACGAAGAGCTTGGAATCTTTGACTGGTTCGATATACCGCAGGCATCGCAGCTTTTGGAGATAGTCGACCCTTATGAGTATCGCGACCGCCTGCAGATGCCCAAGTTTATTATTAACTCGGCTGGTGATGATTTTTTTGTTATGGATTCGATTCAGTTCTACATAGACGGGCTTTCAGGAGAGACCTATCTGCGCCACGTACCGAACACCGACCACTATTTGACTAATGCGTATGATGATGTTTTGAGCAGTATGGTTCCGTATTACGACGCATTCTTAAACGGCTATACCCGGCCTGAGTTTTCCTGGTCTCTGCAGCAGGATGGTTCCATTCGAATAGAAACCATCGACACTCCCAAGGCCGTTAATCTATGGCAGGCAAGCAATCCGGTAACAAGGGATTTCCGGCTCGTTACGATTGGAGATGCGTGGTCAAGTTCCCCGTTGCCGGATGAGGGGGGCGGGATTTACATTGGACAGGTTGATGAACCTGAGAGTGGATGGACGGCCTTTTTCGTGGAGCTGATTTATGAAAGCCCCTTTCTGAATCCGGATGAATACGATTATCACTTTACAACCCAGATGTGTGTTCTGCCGGAGATTCTGCCCTTTGAAGCGGACTTCAACAGGGACCGTGTCACGAATATTTTCGACCTGAGTATTTTGAGCGAAGTCTGGCTCACCGGTAACGTTTATAGAGATATTGCGCCACGGCGGGGTGGTGATGGTATAGTCAATTTTTACGACCTGGAGGTATTGGCACAGCACTGGATGGAGGATTATAGTCAGTAAGTGGAGTCCGAAATTCTAACGGGGTCCACGCGCAATGACATTGCAAAAAAACCGCTGGAAGCCGATACAAACGTATGATGGCTGCCAATCGCATCCGACGCAGGCTTTGCAGAGCTTGAGCTTTCGGTCCACGCTGCGGACTAAAGCACTATCTTATAATAATACGCCAACTTGTTCCTGCCCTGAGGTTGACCGTTTGGTCTTTGGGCTTTGAGGGTGCGCCTGCTGTTCTGTTTCTTCTGATGTGTCCCATGAAGACCACAAACTCCTGGCTTTATCTACAATATCTATCATACGGCTGATAACAATTTCCGGGCTGTCATCGAACGGGTCAACCACAAAATTTTTGAGCCTGTCATAGAGCTCTTCTGAAATTTCAATAGTCTTCACGATTTTTCCTCCGGATTATAAGCTGGTGCTTAATACAGATTTATCCCGGTCCACAGATAAACAATGGGACCTGCATCCTGCCCAAATAACGTCATATTTCCACACCCACATCCACACACATTAGCATATAAAATATACAATAAATCCGCCGTATAGCCAAAAAATTGGGGATAAAACAACCGTGATAAAATCAGGAATATGCAGGATTCAAACGTGGTCAAAAAGGCAGTAAGAACTACGAACAAAAATTAAAAAAACCGATTTTATAAAAATGGTCGTCCTGGCCAATTATGGAAATCCAGGCTCGCAAACGAACTGCCTTGCTTAAAGGGCTGTGAGCATTATGCTTACAGCTTTTTTTATTGGATTTGCGGGGATTTTGATGTGCAATTTCTTGACTTTTGGGGTGGTCGCAGTTATTTTATCACGTATAAAAAATGATTTAAGGATAGCAAAAAAGTATTATGAAAAAGAAGAAAGCCAGGAAGGCAAAAGAGATACCGCAGAACGGTATGGAAGCCGAGACAGCCGTGGAGAACCACGCTGGTGTTGAGGATATGCGTATCCTCGACGAGCTGAAAAAATCATACCTGAACTATGCGATGAGCGTAATCGTTTCGCGGGCCCTGCCGGACGTTCGGGACGGCCTAAAACCTTCGCAGAGACGAATACTGACCGCGATGAACGATTTGAATCTTGGGCCGCGAAGCAAGCACCGCAAATGCGCGAAAATCGTCGGCGATACGGGCGGTAACTACCATCCGCACGGCGACCAGGCTATCTACGATACACTTGTGCGGATGGGCCAGGACTGGAGTATGCGGTATACGCTGATTGACCCGCAGGGCAACTTCGGCAGTATTGATGCAGACCCGCCGGCCGCTATGCGATATACCGAGGCGAGAATGACTGCACCGGCCATGGAGATGCTCGAAGATATTAACCACGACACCGTCGATTTTGTCCCCAACTATGACGAAACCCGTAATGAGCCGACGGTACTGCCCTCTAAATTCCCGAATCTATTAGTCAACGGCTGCACAGGAATTGCCGTGGGTATGGCGACCAATGTCTCACCGCATAATGTCGGTGAGGTCTGCGACGCACTGCTGCTGGTCATCGAAGACCCGAACTGCGGATTCAAGGACATTATCAAGCGGCTGCCGGGGCCCGATTTCCCAACGGGCGGTATCATTTGCGGCAAAAAAGGCATCCTGGATGCTTATATGGGCGGCAGGGGACATTTGACGGTCCGAGGACAGGTGGATGTCGAAACGACCAAGAGGGGCAGGGAGCGTATAGTAATAACCGAGATACCCTATATGGTCGTCAAGACCACGATTGTCTCGAAAATCGCAGCCTGTGTTCAGAATGGAACTATAGCGGAAATTGCCGACGTCAGGGACGAATCCGACCGCCATGGCATGCGGATTGTCGTGGATGTAAAAAAAGACACCGACAGCGTAATCGTATTGAACAAGCTGTACAGGTACACGCCTTTGCAGAACACGTTCGCTATCGCCAATATCGCGCTTGTCAATAACAGGCCTGAAACGCTCAATATCAAGCAGATGCTCGATTGTTTCATCGAGCATCGCAAGGTGGTTGTACGCCGGCGAAGCAGCTACCTGTTAAGACGATGCAGAAACAGGGCGCATATTTTAGAAGGCCTAATCCTGGCGGTTAGTGACATCGACGATATCATAAACCTGATAAAGAAATCGCCCGATGCGCCGACGGCCAAGCTGAACCTGATGAAAAAGCCGCTCAAGTTGACCGAGTCGGCTGCGCTGCGGGAACTTTTGCCGAAGGCTTTTGTCAGAGAGAAAAAGAAATCGAAACATTTCCTGACAGGCCCACAGGCCGATGCGATTTTGACAATGCAGCTTCAAAGACTGACCGGCCTGGAGATGAAAAAGCTCGCCCAGGAATACGCCGGCCTGACCGAGCAGATAGAAGGCTACGAAGCGGTGCTGGCCAAGGAGCAGGTTCTGCTCGATATCATTCGCGAAGACATCTACGAGATAAAGGAAAAGTATGGGGACAAAAGGCGGACCCAAATTACCACCGAGATTGAGCAGTTTGATATCGAGGACCTGATTGCCGAAGAGGAAGTGATTGTCACGGTAAGCCACAGCGGATACATCAAACGTATGCCCCTCGATACCTACCACAGGCAGGGTAGAGGTGGCAGGGGGATTATCGGCTCCGATACCAAGACGGGAGATTTTATCGAGCACCTCTTTACCGCTTCCACACACGATTATCTGCTTATTTTTACAAACCGCGGCAAATGCTACTGGCTGAAGGTCTACGATATTCCGAGCATGTCACGGCAGAGCAAGGGAAGAAATATTGTGAACCTGCTTAAGCTGGGCGACCAGAAAGTGGCATCTATTATCAATGTGCGAAGGTTTGATGACGACAGCGACGAGGGCGGGCAGTGCCAGCTTATTATGGCCACGAAAAACGGGCTGGTTAAAAAGACAAAACTGTCGGCCTACGGCAACCCGAGGTCGGTTGGCGTCATTGCCATCAAGCTCGACCCCAACGATGATGTGATTGGCGTGGCATTGACAACAGGCAGCGACGAGATTGTACTGGGAACATCTGATGGGATGGCTATACGGTTCAACGAGGAGCAGGTCCGGTCGATGGGCAGAGTGTCACGCGGGGTCAAAGGAATAAAGCTGCGTTCCGGCGACTCCGTCGTTGATATGGTGGTTGCCGAGGAAAAGGCCGCGCTGCTTACGGTTTGCGAAAACGGCTATGGAAAGCGGACCGGCCTTGATAATTACCGAACACAAGGCCGGGGAGGCGTCGGCCTCAAGAATATAAAGACGAGCGACCGCAACGGCAAGGTGGTGGGGCTCAAAGCCGTCCAGTACAAGGACGAGCTGATGCTGATAACGGCCAGCGGGATGATTATCCGCACGGGCCTGGACGAAATCCGCTCGATTGGCAGGAATACGCAGGGTGTGCGGTTAATCAAGCTAAAGCCCGATGATAAGCTCGTTGCGGCTGCGAAAATTGTATACGAAAACGCGAATAATCAAAAAGAGAAATCCAACGGTAATCAGCAGCCAAAATCAGAAACGAAACCTAAACCGGAACCGAAAACAGAGCCTCGAACTTCAGTGAGGGGTGGGGAAAAACCTAAACGCAAGGCAAAAAGGCGGAGGTAAAAGCAGAATTCTGTCCGTTATCTTTTTGCCGGCCGTTGTATGTTATGAAAAAATTCAAACCCATTTATGTCATAGCCGGCAAGGAGGAATCGCTTGTAAACCAGACGTGCCGGGAAATGCTCGACGAGCTTGTAGAGCCGTCGCAAAGGGCTACGGGCCTTTTTAACGCCGACCCCAAAGAAGTCGAGGCTGCCGATATCCTGGATGAGCTGAGGACGGCCCCGTTCTTAACAGACAAGCGGGTTGTTGTTATAAAGGGCGCCGACGATTTCGTATCCCAAAACCGAGAGCTGCTCGAAAAGTATTTCGATAATCCCTGCCCTACCGGCATACTTATATTGAACGTAAGCAGTTGGCCGAGCAATACAAGGCTGGCCAAAAAGCTGCCCAACACGGGTAAATTAATCACCGTTACACAACCCAAGACCTGGCAGCTGCCCGGACGTCTCGTGCAATATACAGCAGATGCACACTCGAAAAGATTGAGCAAAGACGCCGCTGAACTTCTTGTTGAACTGACCGGTGACGACCTTGTCCGACTGTATAGCGAAGTCGATAAATTGGCCTTGTTTGCAGATTCCGAAAAGACAATAACGGTAAAGCACGTTGAGAAGCTGATAGGCCATAATCGGCTGTACAATGCCTTTGCGGTGATTGATAAATGTTTGGCCGGCGACGCCGGCGCGGCGGTGGAGAGGCTGAGAAGTATGTTCGCATCGGACAGATCGACCGAGTTCACGGTGGTCGGTGCGTTCGCATTTCATTTTCGCAGGATGTTCAACGCCAGGGTCTTGCTTGATAAGGGTGTTCGCCCGGATGCGATTGCGAAAAATTTGCGAATATGGGGCAATAAAGACAGCTTCTTTGCACAGCTTCGCAAAATGAGCCTGAAGCAAGTCGGCGACGGCATAGAGCAATTAGCCGGCATTGATTACGCCATAAAAACCGGCCGAACAAAACCACAGGTCGCTATAGAACAACTGGTACTCAAACTCGCTGCCGTCTACGATACCCGTTAAAGTGCGGCCAGAAACACGCAGGTTTGGCTTAGGCATATTCGTAATAACACGGCGACTGTTAGAACATTCTTGATTGCTCATAATCATCTCGTGTTTTGCGATTTTGGATTTCTGCAAGCCATTTGTCTGATTGGGTTTTTGTATAGCCTAAGAAGACGCTGGTTTTGTCGTGGTTTTTGAAGGCTTTGTTGGCCTTTTGTTTGTTTGTATTTGCATAGCAATATACGCAGCCGTGGGGGCAGGTATCATACGTGCCGATATCAGTGCTTTCCGTACAGCCGCACTCAGCCCTTGTCGGCTTATGTTTATAAGAGAGACCCTTCGGGGAAAATAGCTGCTCGATAATCCGTCCATCGATGCAGTGTGCTTTTTGAATCCCGTCATTAACTAAATAATCTCCACAGCAGGCAAACATCCGGATTCCATAACGGGCGGCGATAGCTGCCAGTTCGTTGGCCAATTCAATCTTGAAATCGGTGCTGCAATCGAAGATTTTCAGGCTGTGCGACTTTTCGAATTCGGTGAAATTGTGAATGACTTTGCCGTACCTGGCCACGAAGCTGAAATAACAGCGCTCAACGTACCCCGCGAATTCGGAGGCCAGCTCTTCAAAGGCCCTGATGTAAAAATCGCGGCCACAGATACTTGATATAACGATTGGGTCGAATCGTAAGTTTATATGCTTTGGCGAATAGGTCTTGCTCAACTGCTTCAGGCTTTCGATGGCTGCCCCCTTTTCTACCTTGCTTTCAAAAACAGACGGCAGGCCGGTAACGGTATAGTTAAAATAGAATTTATAGCCCATATCCTCAATCGTCTTGAGGTTCTCAAGGAATGGGGTGAAGTTCTTGGACCAGAACACAAAGCAAACAACGTCTTCGGGCTTGAGTGAGACAATATACCTCTGCCCGCCGAACGGATGGACTACGCCGGCAAAACCTTGCTTTATTCGACCCATAAACCAATCGCCGTAGAAGGCCGGGATATCTGTTCTGCGCGATACCGAAATAATCCTTTTCATTTCGCAATCCTGAAAACGCCGGAGAAAATAGCTTTTGAACCTATCGTTAAATACTACAAAATAATGGACCGGAATTTAAGTTTTTTCCGGCGGCGAATTGCTGCTTTGCTGTTTGACTCGGCAAAGATGGATTGTTATCCTGAATCTATAGTATTGTGAATTGATTGATGTCGAAAGGTCGATGGAAAAGAATATATACAATTATTTTGAAAGGAGGCAAAAATGAAAACGGCAAAACAAATATCGGTATGTTTGGAGAACAGGCCCGGCAGGCTGGCGGGTTTGTGCAAATGTCTGGCACAGAAAAAAATCAATATCATTGCCATCTCGGTCGCTGAAACAACCGAGCAGGGCGTGGTAAGGATGGTCGTCGATAAGCCGGCGGCCGCCCTGAAGGCAATCGCTGAGTGCGGCCCGATGACCTGTGCCCAGATGGATGTGCTTCTGGTTGACCTGCCCAACAAAGTTGGCGTTCTGGCCGAGCTTGCCGCCGGGCTGGCTTCGAAAAGAATCAATGTGAACTTTGTGTATGGCAGCACCGGCACAGGCCGTGGAAAAACCAATATTGTCGTAGGGACGCCCAACATCAAGAGCGCTGCCAAGGCAATTAGAAGCAGAAAATAGAAGTTCGGCCTGTTTGGTTATGACAAAATGCAAAAAATGCAACAGGAGTTCACCGGAAGTGGCAAAAGTCCTATCGCTTTGTGCCGAGTGTATTCGCAAGGCCGGTGACGAATACCTGACGCATTTTAGAGAAATTCACGCCCGAAGTCGAGAGAGGTTTGGCTTGGCAGGTTCGCCGCCGTCGGCTGTCGGAGGTGTTCGCTGCGGCCTGTGTCAAAACGAGTGCAAAATACCGGCTGGCGGGCGGGGCTACTGCGGTGTGCGAAGAAATGAACAGGGACATTTGGAAGGAGGCACGGCCGAAGGGGCTGCCGTATCCTGGTACTTTGACCCCCTGCCGACTAATTGTGTAGCTGATTGGGTGTGTGCAGGAGGCACTGGGGCCGGGTATCCGAAGTGGGCATATCGCAAGGGTGCCGAACACGGCTACGTGAACCTGGCGGTATTCTATCAGGCGTGTACCTTTGACTGCCTGTTCTGCCAGAACTGGCATTATCGCGAGCGTTCGCTTACCGAACAAACACATACAGCCGCCGAACTTGCTGAAAGTGTAAATGCAGGCACTTCCTGCATCTGCTTTTTCGGCGGCGACCCGACGCCTCAGATGCCTCATGCTTTGGCTGCTGCGAAAATGGCACGCAAACAGAACAAGAAACGCATCCTGCGAATCTGCTGGGAAACGAACGGCTCTATGAGCCCGGAGAACCTGGAGGAGATGATGAGTTTATCTCTGGAAAGCGGCGGGTGTGTAAAGTTCGATTTGAAGGCTATGGACAAAAACATTCACTATGCTCTCTGCGGCGTAGACAACACCCGGACGTTGGAAAATTTTGCAGTGGCGGCCAAGCACATACCCAAAAGGCCTCAGCCGCCATTACTTGTTGCCAGCACGCTGTTAGTGCCGGGATATATCGACGAGCAGGAAGTTAAGGCGATAGCATCATTCATCGCCGGTCTTAATCCTGACATTCCATACGCCCTGCTTGGATTTCATAGCGATTTTCTTATGACGGATTTGCCGGCCACCTCTTTGAAGCAGGCCGAGGCATGCCTCGAGGCTGCCAAGGCCGCAGGACTAAAACGTGTGCGATTAGGCAACGTTCACTTACTTCGTTAGCGGCATTAACAACCACGACCGGTGAAAAGTTGGTGCTGTTCGTAACATTACTTCGGTCGAACAGCTTTATTTCAAAGCTCAATTTCCTGCCTCTGGAAAGATTTCTGCCAGCCAGGGGCCTGTTTCGACGATTTTATGTTTTTTGCCGTCCCAGAAAAGTAACACCGATTTTTCCCCGCCGGCCTTATCCTTCATCACGCATCTGAGCAGGACCATCTTGCCGTTGGGCGAGATAGAGAACCTGCCGGGTCCTTCAATGTCAGGAACTTTGGAAACCTCAAACACAACCTGCGTTTTTGAATCCTCAAGGTTCATACTTATCAAGTTAATTTTCTCTTTGTCGGAATTAGGGTCTTCTTTCTCATATCCGGCAAGGTAATACAGCTTATCACCCTGTGGCGAAAATATCCCGTAAGCGATATGTTCGGGGTCGGGGTCACGATATTTCCGCACCTGGCCTGTCATGGCGTTGACGACACATAATTGTTCGTTGGGCGCAATCAGGATGCGTTTCGAATCGGGCGACCACATTAAAGTGATGAAGAACATCTGCTCCTTGTCTATTTTAAGGTCGAGCCTGTAATATTTGTACTCGCCGCCATCGACTTGTGCAACGGCCAAAAGGGCTTCGTCTGAACCATTAGGGCTTAATAGAGAAGCGACCCATTTGCCGTCGGGTGATACGGCAGGCGTACCTATCGAGCTGAACATAAGAGCTTCGGCCTTGTCTGTGCTTAGGTTTAAGCCGGCTATATAGTACACTTCTCCGTCATCAAAGCTGCGGGCATAGAAGATATGGCTGGAATCGGGGGACCACTGTGGCTGGGCCAAGATTATCCTCACACGACTGTCTTCATCACCGGCCCACTTCATAGTTCGCAGGACCTTTTTATCCTGGCCATTCGGCCTGACAACTATCAACTTCACATCGAAAGTCTCGACGTCTTCTTCGGACATCTTTTCTTTAACAATCTCCCACAAAAAAGGAATCAGGGTTTTGTCTTCTTCACTAAAGAGCTCATCAGCGGTTTTTTTGTTCACCTGAGGTGAGGATTCGGATTCTTCTTTGGTTGGCTCTATTTTGCAATAGGCTACCCACTTGCCGTCGGGCGACCAGGAGGGGACTGACAGGACCCCATCTTTTTGGGCCTTGTCCAGTAACAGATGCTTGCCCGTTGCGATATCATAGGTAAAGATGGCGAACACATCCGGGTTGTCGCCGGGAGGTGTAACGAGCAGAGCTATCTTAGAAGAATCCGGCGACCACGTTACAGGCGACATAACGCAGGCCAGGATATAGATTACAAGGCACGAAACCGCTGCAATCGCGGCTATCAGAGCTTTACTGTGGCTCACTTTTTCAATTTTTTGCGTATCCATTGCTTAATCCTTTCAAAATGATATTTCTTTTTAGACGATTATATAATATTATATCGATTTCCCTTATATATCCCACAACATAAATGTGGAGAGCGGTATTTTTTTGATTCTGAAACAGGTTCGACAAGCTCACTACAGGTTGGGTTCGTTTTGGGTTCGTTTTTACACGGTTCGCAATTGGCTATATTTTCATAATCCTTTACTAATACTTTATTTACGTTCATTTTGGCCTTTTCGAATTTGGGTTCGTTTGGGTTCGTTTTGGGTTCGTTTTTCCCACGTTCACCAAGTGTCCTTTTTTCATATTCCATTGTAATATAATAACTTACGTTCATTTGACTTTTTCGAAAATTGGGTTCGTTTTGCATAAAAAGGTTGATTTGTAAAGCGCTCTCTACAAGTGTAGAGGGAAAGATAGCTAAGAGTGAGCTAAAGTGTCTAAAATGCCTAAAGTGAACTAAAGTTGGATTCTCGATGCTCATAACTGGTAAATGGTTACTGGTAATTGGTAACTGGTAATTAGCTGCTGACTCCTGATCTCTGATTGCTCAATTTTACATTCTAAATTCTCAATTATACATTACTGTTTACATTATACCAAACTCCGCTTAAATGTTCAATATTAATCTAACTTTTTTTGAAAAAAATTTGCCACAGATTTCACAGATTACGCGGAGGGATTTTGCCACGAATTGACCCGAATGAACACGAATTGTTAACCGCGGAGGACGCAGAGTTTTTCGTACACTGTCCCCAGCCATTAATAGGTGGCTGTCCCTAGTTTATACTCAGGTTTTTTATTACTTCTTCGCCACGCTATGCTTTGACAAGTTTTATTTGGTTTTCACGATTTTATACGGGAAATAGGGTTCGAGATTAAAGAGGCTGTGATTTTTTTGATCAAAAAGACAATTATTACGAGCAGGCAAAGCAGGACGCAGAACAGGCCTGTAAGTGCAAGGATAAGGACAACGTAATAAAGAAGTGTCGATTGTATTGGAAACCAGAATGGGAGCGTGTTTAAGAAGGCAAAGAGTGCAAAAAACCATAACGTTGAGGTTTTTGTATATTGGCCACGAACCCTGCCTTGGTTGTATATTATTGAAGTGGCGGGTAACAGTAAAGAAACGACGGCGTTTCCGTAAATCAGGCCGCTCCAAAACCGCCAGGCCGGGCCGGGGTCAAGTAAATGAAAACCGAATACCGGCATTATCAGCAGGCTTGCAATATTTACATAAATGACGCTGAGTGATGGCAGACCTTTTTTATAAAGGCCGCTTACAAGCAAATAAATAAAACTGATTCCAAGGCCGACATATAATCCAGTGCACCTCTGGCAAAACGGCAGGATGTGGCCTTGGATAGTAAAAGACCGTAACGGGTCCTGTGAGCAAAGAAAAGAGAATAAATAATTAAGAGTGCTCACGAGTCATACCATTTTGGCTTACGTGAATAGATTGTCGGCTTATTGCTGAACGGCCGTAACAGCCTGTCGGCAATATGTCTGGCTGAGATTTTCATTCCGTATTTCAGTAACGACCTGAGAACACTTTTGCGCCGCTTGTCGCGGACGGTAAAAAACTGCCTTAAATCGGCGGCCATCCTGTTGAAACCTGCTCCAAAAAGCAGCTTGAAATAAAGCCTTTCGAGCTGTTTTGCTGAGAAGTGCCTGGTCCGCATAACCGGCGTGTGAAAGTTGTAGCATCGGTAGTCTGTAACTTCTATGAGCCCTCGCCTGCAGGCATCTTCATAAAGCTCGGTGCCCGGATTTGGAGTCAGCGGGATGAAGAAGCAGTAATCCATACCTATCTTATATTGATACGTTGAAAGCCGCTCAAGCGATTTTTCCGTTTCATTCCAAAGCCCGAATATGACCGAGCCGATGGTAAAAACGCCTGGATATTTCTTTCGAAATATCTCGAATGCCCTGGCGGTAATATCCGGGCCGTTTGAATGCTTATTCAGCGCTGCCAGTCCCGGCTCATCCGTCCTTTCAACGCCGAGCATAACCTGGCAGAGACCGGCGCGAACGGCCTTTTCAAGAATACCAAGCTCCTCGTCCCGAACGACACAGTCTGCCCTGAGCCACGCGGTCTGTCGTATTTTGATATTCCGCTTTAATAACAGGTCGCAAAATACGTCCGTCCACTTTGGGTCGGCGTTCCACGTTGGGTCGACCCAGCCAAAAGTGGACCTGTCAAAATCGCGAATGAGTCTTTCGACTTCTTCCAGCGACCTTTCGGCGGACTTTGTGCGAAAGTAAGGCTTTATGGTTTTGCCGTCCTTAGAGAGTTTGCCCATAAGTTTCCAGAGGTTGCAAAAATTGCAATTGTCCGTACAGCCTCGGCTGTGTTCTATCGAGACCAGGCCCGGATGGTTTTTCGCGCCCAGGCCGTAGAGGTGCATCGGGACCTTCGACCATGCAGGCATTGGTAAAGTGTCCATATCAGATATTGGCGGCCTGTCAGGAGTCCGGATGATTTGGCCATCCTGTTTGTAAGAAATGCCTTCGACCGTGTTCAGGTCGGTTCCGTCGGCGAGAGTCGTGAGCAGCTCCTGCAGTGTGATTTCACCTTCGCCGTGGACGATATAATCTATACAGCCGGCTTCAAAAGACTGCTCAGCCGCGCTGCTGAAAAACACACCGCCCGCGATGACGATTGTATCGGGGTGCTGCTCTTTGACATAACGGGCCAGTCGCATTGCTTCATGGGATGAGACCGTTTCTTCACCGAGGCAGATTACATCGGGCCAGTCGGAATCGAGAAGGCGGAGCAGTGACTTCCACCCAATCTTGCTTGCCGCACAGTCAATTATTTTGACTGAAATATTCGGGCACATCGCTTCGAGCTGACCCGCAAGTGACATAAAACCCAGCGGCTGCCAGAAGGCGCTTGTCTCGCTATTAAACGGCCAAACATATCTCGGCGTTCGTACAAACAGCACTTTCATGATGTTCCCTGCTTGCTATGTGTTCGGATTTACAGAAATCCGATAGTGATAGCCCTTGTCAACATCTATAGCTTATTCGATATCGTTGTTTGAATCCAGCTTTTTAGGTTGTAATGTATAAATGGGTGCGGTAGCATTATTCCATTATCGCTATGTTGAAGAACAGAAAGAAGGGAATACATTATGGACAGATGGCCGGACAAAAACGAAGCAGAGCAGATTTTAGAGGATTGGATGAAAAACAAGAACCTTCGAAAGCACGCCTACGCCGTTGAGGCGGCGATGCAGGCATACGCTGCTAAATTCGGCGAGGACCCTGAGAAGTGGGGTATTGTCGGGCTTCTTCACGATTTCGATTATGAAAAGTTCCCCAGCCTTCAAGACCATCCGTTCAAAGGCGTGGAATATCTGAAAGAGCAGGGATACAGCAACGAATTAACGCAGGCAATTTTGGCCCACGCCGAGCACACGGGGACAACCCGTGATACGGTTCTCAAGAAGTGCATTTATGCCGTTGATGAACTTACCGGGCTGATTGTAGCCGTGGCGCTTGTTCGGCCATCGAAGAAGCTGGCGGATGTCGATGTCCGGTCGGTCCAGAAGAAATGGAAAGAGAAGGCCTTTGCCGCCGGCGTGGACAGGGAAATAATCGAGCGAGGTGCCGAGGAGCTTGGCGTTGAGCT
>Ga0307435_1000857_pt1 | contig 13362 bp, 9 predicted proteins | sample SalMarWE160470MG_FD_202164 | JGI IMG/M metagenome (GOLD analysis project Ga0307435, IMG submission 202164) | Salt marsh sediment microbial communities from the Plum Island Ecosystem LTER, Massachusetts, United States - WE1604-70 | ecosystem: Environmental > Aquatic > Marine > Intertidal zone >... | reverse complement strand
ACCCTATCAGCTATGGCAGGCGATGGGTGACCAGGATGTCCACGAAGATCGCAGTGCTGCCCTTGGGTTACGCTGACGGCATAGACCGCAGGTTCACCAATAATGGCGAGGTACTGATTCGGGGAAGGCGGTTCCCCATGGTGGGCACCGTCACCATGGACTACCTTATGGTGGACGTGGGCGATGAACCGGTAATGCCCGGAGATGAGGCGATTATCTGGGGCGAATCCTCTCAGGGGACCATCCAGCTCCTCGAGGTGGCGGAAAAGATAGGAACGATACCCTATGAGCTTACCTGTGGGGTATCAAAGAGGATAAAACGGGTGTACCTCGGGGATCGTGAACCATAAAAGGTATGCATGACCTATCGGTACCAGGCTCCACAGTTCGAGACACAACTGAACAGGAAGCCATCGCTTTACGAGAGATACCGCGCTTTTTCACGGAGGGGGCAATGATACTAGGGATTGTGAAGGAGATAAAGGCCGAGGAAAACAGGGTTTCCATGACCCCTGCGGGCGTGGAGGAGATGGTGCAGCACGGTCACACGGTGCTCGTGGAGAGAAATGCCGGAAGGGCGAGCGGTCTTGAGGATACATCCTATAGAAAGGCCGGGGCTGAGATCGTCGATACGGCCGGGGATATCTACGGCAAGGCCAATATGATCATGCACGTGAAGGAGCCCCTTGCCCAGGAGTATGGGCTGATCAAGGAGGATCAGGTCATCTTCACCTACCTCCACCTGGCCTCAGCCGGAGAGCTCACCAAGGCCCTTATCAAGAGCCGGTCCATCAATATCGCCTATGAGACGATTCAGAAGGATGACGGCTCCCTGCCGCTGCTCACCCCGATGAGCGAGGTGGCTGGCCGGATGTCCATCCAGGAGGGAGCCAAGTACCTGGAGATGGCCCAGGGAGGTGAGGGCATTCTGCTGAGCGGCGTACCGGGTGTTGCTCCGGCAACCGTGATCGTGATCGGTGCGGGAACGGTGGGAACGAATGCGGCCAAAACGGCCTGCGGCCTGGGAGCCAAGGTGTACCTGCTCGATATCAATCTGGATAGGCTTCGCTACCTGAGCGATGTCATGCCCAGGAACTGCTTTCTCGTGATGTTCAGCCCTGCAACCATCCGCAAGCTCATCAAGGAGGCCGACCTCGTGGTGGGAGCTGTGCTCATCCCAGGAGCCAAGTCCCCTAAACTGGTAACGCGCGGGATGGTAAAGACCATGAAGAAGGGCTCGGTTATGGTTGACGTGGCCATTGATCAGGGTGGATGTTTTGAAACCTCGAAACCCACCACCCATACAAACCCGATCTATACCGTGGACGGGGTGGTGCATTACTGCGTGGCGAACATGCCCGGTGCCCTGGCCAGGACCTCCACCCTTGCGCTCACCAATGCTACGCTTCCCTATGCGATCGAGATAGCGGACAAGGGATGGAAACGGGCATTCCAGGAGAACCCGGAGATCAGGAGGGGCGCCAACGTGGTCAGGGGCAAGGTTACCCACCAGGGCGTTGCGGATGCCCTCGGTCTTGAGTATGTCCCGATCGAGCGCCTGCTGGAAAGGCAATAACGCTTGTAGTTTATTGCACATGCTTTGCACTACTATGAGGGGCCTAATATGGATCTGACGTTAACAACACTATGTGAAAATACCGCCGGCAGATACGGCTTTATGGCTGAATGGGGTTTGAGCATCCTCGTTCAGGCCGACGGCATGAATGTTCTGTTCGACACGGGAGCAAACTATGCAGCGGTCAGGAATGCCGATAAACTCGGGGTAGATCTTCGAGCCGTCGATAAGATCGTGCTCAGCCATGCCCATGCCGACCATACGGGTGGATTGCGCGAGGTGTTGATGAGGACCGGCCCGAAGGAAGTCATCGCTCATCCAGCCATATGGGAGCTGAAATACACCAAGAGGGCATATGAAAATAGGGAGGCATTTATTGGTATCCCTTTTACCAGGGAAGAATTGGAATATTTCGGGGCCTCATTCACTTTTAGGAAGGAGCCCGTCTATGTCTCCGAGAATATTGTCACCACAGGCGAAATAGTACAAAAAACGGATTTTGAGGCCATAGAGCCTACATTCAAGGTCAAAGTTGAGGGCGGCTTTCGCCATGACCCTGTACCTGATGACCTAGCCCTGATCGTACGAACTAAAGAAGGCCTCGTAATTGTGCTTGGTTGCGCTCATCGGGGGCTGATAAACACCATTCGACACGCCCAGATGATTACGGGCGAACAACGGGTCCACACCGTTGTTGGAGGGACTCATCTTTACCCTAAAACCGATGAGCAGGCAGAGAAAGCTATTTCAGCCTTGCAAGAGATAGGGGTGAAAAAGATCGGCGTTTCCCATTGTACGGGATTCCATGCCTCCGTGCGTCTTGCACAGGAATTCGGGGATAGATTCTTCCAGAACAATGCTGGAACAATATATACCCTCGAATCATTCTGAGTAATAGCCGATTCTCATGACTCCTCGCCAGAGAGCCAGAGGCTGCATCACAGATCTTGACCCTATTTTCCTTGAAAACTCGGTGAATCCCTTTGTAATTCCACCTTGATGCCTGCCCTGATATGTCTCTGTGTGACGGTCGTCATAGAATATTTGCCAATGTTCGCATGTTTTATTAAGGTTATAGTAATCTCATGCGTTTTTCAACCAACTCTCTGGGATAAGAGCGATGTCCGCTGCCTTCAGCCCAATCAGAATAAAAAATACGGAGGTTAACAACCGGTTCGTACGCTCCGCCACCTACGAGTGTATGGCGAAGGAGACCGGCGAGGTCACCGACGATCTCGTGAACCTCTATCGCCATCTCGCCCGGGGCGAGGTCGGCCTGATTATCACCGGGTACACCTTTGTACATCTCCTGGGAAGGGCCGCTGCATATCAAACCGGAATCCACAGCGACGACATGATCCCCGGGCTCAAGAGGGTGGTGGATGCCGTTCACCAGGATGGGGGAAAGATCGTATTCCAGCTGAATCATGCGGGAAGGCAGACCACCAAGGAAACTATCGGACAGACACCCATGGGGCCCTCAAGCACAGGGAGGGACCCGGTCAACTTCGTCAAGCCCAGGCAGATGAGCGAAGAGGATATCCGGACGGCAATCTCCTCCTTCGGGCACGCAGCAAGACGAGCCCGTGAAGCGGGTGCCGACGGGGTTCAGATCCACGCTGCACATGGATACCTGATAAACCAGTTCCTGTCTCCTTTCTTCAACCACAGGCACGATGCCTGGGGAGGAACGGAGGAAAACCGCTTTCGTTTCTTACGGGAGACCGTCCTTGGAGTGAAAAAGGCCATAGGCGATGAAATGATTGTCCTTGTGAAGCTCAACACCAACGATTTCACCCCCCAGGAAGGCATCACACCGAGCCTCGCGGCGAAATACGCCGGTTGGCTTGCAGAGTTGGGCATCGACGGGCTGGAGGTAAGTTGTGGCACTATTCTCTACTCCTTCATGAACATGAGCCGTGGAGAGGTTCCCATAGATGAGCTCGTGAGCGGCCTTCCCTTGTGGAAGAAGCCCTTGGCAAGGCTCACGCTTAAAAAGCTCGTGGGAAAATATGATCTCGAGGAGGGTTATAACCTCGAGGCCGCGAAGCTCATCAAACCGGTTCTCGGTGAAGCCCCGTTGATTCTTGTGGGCGGGCTGCGGAACATCAGGCAGATGGAGGACTTGTTGGAGAGTAGATGGGCTGATTGTATCTCCATGAGCCGTCCCTTTATCAGGGAACCTTATCTGATAAAGAGGTTCAAGGAGGGCAGGGCTGAGGTTGCCTCATGCGTCTCCTGCAACCGATGCTTGGCTGCGGTAAGCAATAACATGCCCCTTCGCTGCTACTACAAGGGCTCTGCTTCTGTATGAACCGCCCTGCAGGACCCTGAGCATACGATTTGATATTGATCTTTTTCTGAAATCAAGGTACGGCTAACCTTATAAGTTCAGCTACTTTAGATAGTGTGGGAGGAAGGAAATGGCCTTTGGCTTCATGGGTAAGATCCTAAGGGTGGATCTCGCAAGCGGTACGATTGAAGAGGAAGAGCTGCGCGAAGACATGATGAGAACCTATATCGGCGGGGTGGGCATTGCTACCAGATACCTCTATGACGAGGTGCCGAAGGGGGCCGATCCCCTGGGACCTGAAAACCTGCTCATTTTCATGACAGGGCCGCTCGCGGGAACGGCTTCTGCAAGCGCGAGCAGGTATTCTGCGGTGGCCAAATCACCGCTCACCGGCATCTGGGGCCACGCTAATTCGGGAGGAAGCTTTGGGCCGGCCTTGAAGAGAAGCGGTTACGACGGCATTATCTTCCAGGGCATATCCCCCAAGCCCGTGTACCTCTCCATAGAGGCAGGCACACCGGAACTGAGGGACGCTGCCCAGCTCTGGGGCAAGGCTGTCCCCGAAACTGAGGACCTGATCAAGCAGAGCTCGGACAAACAGTTCACTATCGCATCGATTGGCCCGGCAGGCGAGAATCTGGTGCGCTTTGCGGGCATCATGAACAACACGCATCGTGCGGCAGGCAGATGCGGCCTGGGGGCCGTGATGGGCTCCAAGCTCCTGAAGGCCGTTGCCTGCGCAGGGAAAATCCCTATACGCCTCGCAAACGAGGAATCCTTCAGGCGGGACGCAAAGCGGCAGATAGAGCTCTTGAATGAGTCCATGCTTAAGGTCGGCTTCGAGGCGTTCGGCACCAACATGGTATCCGATATGGTGAACGCGCGGGGAGGGTACCCCACCAGGAACTGGCAGGCAGGGGTGTTCGATGGCATTGAGGATCTCAACGGCCAGGCCTTGACCGACAAGGTGCTGACCTCCAGGGTGCACTGTTTCGCCTGTCCTATATCGTGCGGGAGAGGCTCGGAGATCAGGGAAGGGGTCTGGAAGGGCCACAAGGGCGAGGGCCCTGAGTATGAAACGGTGAACACCCTGGGCGCCCTGTGCGGGGTCTCGGACATGAATGCGGTCACCATGGCCAACTACCTGTGCAACGAATACGGGCTTGATACCATATCCACCGGCTCAACCATTGCCTTTGCCATGGAGTGCTACGAGAGGGGCATCTTGACAAAGGAGCAGACCGGAGGTCTTGCCCTTCAATTTGGAGATGCGCTCCTGGTGGTTGAATTGGTGGAGAAGATCGCAAAACGAGAGGGGATAGGAGACCTCTTGGCTGAGGGGACGAAACGCATCTCCCAGAAGCTGGGCAGAGGATCGGAGGCCTTTGCCATGAACGTGAAGGGGCTCGAGCTTCCGGCCTATGATCCGAGGGCGGCCAAGATCTGCGGCCTGGGCTATGTGACTGCCAATCGGGGCGGCGATCATATCACCGGATACATCGAAGGGCCGACCTTTATCGATACGCCCTTTCTCCTGGTGGAGGACAGCAAGATTGAGGACGTGTTCGTGGCAAACCCCAGAGAGGCCAAGGTGCTGGTGGACATGGAGAATGCCCTGAGCATGTTCGATGCGATCGGCGGGTGTAAGTTCATGGGGATCCTTTTAAAGGCTGAGGACTTCATTGACCTGATCACCAACGCCACGGGCTGGGAGATGAGCATCGATGAGTTCAGAAAGAACGGCGAGCGGATCTACAACCTTATCCGGGCCTATTGCGTGAGGGAGGGTGTGAGCAGGGAGACAGACACCCTGCCGTCCCGCCTTATGGAGGAGCCGCTTCCCGAAGGCCCGGCCGAGGGCATGGTAATCGATAGGGACACCCTTGAGATGATGAAGGATGCCTACTACGAGTTTCGTGGATGGGACAAAGAGACGGGCATACCGACCCGCGAAAAGCTGCGGGAGCTGGGGCTCGATGATCTCATCGATGACCTGTGGGGCAAAAAATAGGGCCCATTTATATCTCACAGAGCCCACAGAGATCACAGAATTTTTTTAGTATTTATCTTTTTCCTATGGGGCGGAGCAATGAACTACTCTGATAAACCGTGGCTTAAGAGCTATAAGCTCGGTCCTTACAGGCTCAGGGAGAGCTTCGAGCCCTTTCCCAGGGTTCCTGTGTTCAAGGCCCTGGATGATGCGGCAGCGAATCATCCCACTAAGACGGCGATCCTCTTCAAGGGAAGAACCCTCACCTATAGGGAGCTCAAGGCCCAGGCGGACACCCTTGCTTGCGCCCTGTCGGATATCGGGGTCGGGAGAGGCGATACGGTCTGCGTCTTTCTTCCCAACTGCACCGAGTTTATCCTGAGCGACTGGGCGGCAATGAAGGCCGGTGCAGCCGTTGTTCCCACGAGCACCCTCAGGACCGACGAAGGGCTTCTTTACGAGGTGGGGAGCTCACGAGCAAGGGTAGTGGTGTGCAGGGAACATGACCTTGAGCGCGTCAGGGCGGCACAGCAGAAGAGTGATATCGAACACATCGTTGTCACCCCGGATGACGGCTACGATAGGGGAGAGCTGAGATCCAAGGCTCTGCCCAAGGCAGTCCATGACTTCAGAGAACTCCTGGCCCGCTATGAGGCAAAACCGCCTGATGTACGGATCGATCCCGAAGAGGACCTGTGTGAGCTGGCCTTTACGGGTGGGGCCACGGGCATTCCCAAGGGGGTGATGATCAGCCACTTCAATCGATACTCGAACATCATACAAGGCCTCCCCTGGCTCCTGGCGCCCTTTTCCGCCTCGGTGATCGGCAAGGCCTCCATCTATATCACCGTGCCCCTGTTTCACGCATTCGGGCACTCCATGGCCCAGGTGGCGGCATCCTGGGCGCTCCGGATCATCCTGGCACCGGATCCGCGGGATAACGAGGATATCGTAGCAACGATGAGGGAGCACAGGCCCTTTCTGGTGCCGACGGTTCCGACCCAGCTGATGCGTATGGCCCAGGGAAAGGTGGGGCGGATGAGCGTGCTGTGCATGTCGGCAGCGGCGCACCTTCCCATAGAGATTCGCGAGGCCATAAAAAAGGAGATCGGCAACCCCGTTGCAGAGGGCTATGGCCTGACTGAGACAGGACCCATTGCCCACATCAACCCCTCTGCCTTCTCCAAGATTACAGGGTTTATGGCACAGGAGAAATACAGCCTTGGGGTACCTGTGCCCGATACGGAATGCAGGGTGGTAGACCCCGAAACGTTCGAGGATGTGCCTGTCGGCGAGAAGGGAGAGGTCATCGTCAGGGGCCCACAGGTTATGAAGGGGTACTGGCCGGAACCCGGTTCGGGATTGGATGCAGGGGGCTGGCTCCACACCGGGGACATAGGGAGTATGGACGAGGACGGCTACTTCTATATCCACGACAGGGTCAAGGATATGATCAATATCTCGGGGATGAAGGTTTACTCCACCACTGTGGATGAGGCCCTGTTCAGACATCCCGGGGTGCTCATGGCGGTTGCCATCGGGATTCCCGATCCCTCAAGGCCAGGAAGCGAACGGATCATGGCCCTGGTAAGGCTCAAAGACACGTATAAGGGTAGGGTAACCCCGGAGGAGATCATCACCACGTGCAGGGAGCACCTTCCTCCTTATGCGATCCCCAAGATCGTGGAGTTCAGGGATGACCTTCCCCTTACCGTCACCGAGAAGCTGTGGAAAAAGGAGGTACGGGATGAGGTCATTGCCGCGATGAAGGCAAGAGGCGAGATAAAGGAATAGTATGGAGAGATGAAATCATAGGAAGGAGTGAGAGATGGCTGTCTATCAATACTGCACGCCCGAGTGGCTCGAGGAGCTCGAGAAGGCATACCGGGCCGATCCCACGTACGAAGAAAAGTTCAAAAAAATGACGCTCGTCCTCTGTTTTAGGGTTCTGGCCGAGCCCTCATGGGGGATAGACAAAGACATCATTTTCGGGACCGGCCTGGATGAGGGAAGGCTCACGAGGCTCAGGTTCTTCAGCGAAGAGGAGGCCGTAAGGGATGCCACCTTTATCCTTGCGGCAACCCCTCAGAACTGGAAGAGGCTGCTCAGAAAAGAGGCCAAATTCGTAACGGAGTTCATGCTGGGGAAGATCAAGCTGGATCAAGGGAGCAAGATCACCATACTCAAGCTGGCGCCCCTCTCCGATAAGCTTATGGATTTCATGACCGTCCACGAGATCCGGTTTCCCGATGAGATGCCGCCTGATGAGCTCGAGAAGTACCGATCGCGCATGGGGCAATTCAGGGCAGAGCTCGGTGTCTGAGTACCGGCTGTCTATATGAGCTAAGATCTTTCCGTTTGTGTCACGTTTTTATTATTGATGTAGGATGACATGGGAACAGGCTAAAGGCTCAAGGCCCAAGGCACAAAATGAAAGGCGTAGGGCGTAAGGCACAAGGCATAAGGCCATGCGCCATGCGCCTTGTACCTTACGCCAGATGATTAAAGCAATTTGGGTCATGTCTTAATCCATTCGTTACTTGTCGGTTTGAGGCGAAGCTTCGCTAGTAATAGTGATGGAAAAGCGGAAAGGCGGCTTGAGCTGTTAGGGGCTGTCCGCTCCTGCTGTAACCACTGCCGAACACCCGCCCGGGTCCATGATCCCGATCGGCTGGACCTCGATGACCTTCATGGTTTTCCATGTGCCCTGTTGGTAGCGCCACATAAACGCCAGCCCTAGGACACAAATATACAGTGTAGCGATTGTCCAGGCCACATAAAGGCCCGCGCCGAGGACCTCCACAGCCAGATAGATGGGGATGATCATCACCCCTATGGACAGGGCCCCGATGGTCCACATGATAAACCTGGTGTCGCCGGCCCCCTTGATCGCCCCTGAGAAGACCAGGTTCAGGGCATCAAAAAAGCAGAATACGGCCACGAATCGCATCAGGACGATCCCCAGATCCGTTATCTGAGCATACTCGGAGGGGGTGTGGTGATGCGCCTTGAACAGATGAAGGAGCGGCTCGGGCGTAAAGATGAAGGCAGCTGCCACGAACATCATGTAGGCCATGATGAGGTGGAGCGCGCTTGTGGTCGAATAGGCGCCCTGCTCCGGCCTCCCCCGGCCTATGGCCTGACCGACTAAGGTGGCGTTTCCTACGTGAAAGCCGATCATGGGCATAAAGGAGAGCGACTCAATAGAAAGCACGATATTGGATGCGGCCAGCTCTATATCTCCCAGACGTCCCAATATCTGTATGAAGAAGGTAATCCCGAAGATCTCCAGAAAGAACTGAATCCCGCTGGGAAGTCCGTAGTGCATCAATCTTCCGAAGAGCTCTCCATCGAAGGCCTTACTGTCCCAGGTGCCGAACCTCCTCCGATTGGCAGGCCGGAAGATGAGTATGACCAGGATAGCCACAATAGCGGCGGAGGCGGTCACTGTGGCGATTGCTGCGCCTGCGATACCCAGTTCCGGAAACGGACCTACACCATTAATCAGACAGTAGTCCAACGGTATATTGATAGCCGCCCCTGCCATGTGGACCACCATCACCGTCCAGGTAAGGCCCCTGCCCGTATAGAAGCTGGCCAGCGCCGCGCCGAGCACTACCAGCCCTGCCCCCAGGGTAAGTATGTTGAAATAGGTCACCTCCAGGGCCTGTATGTGCGGTGAGTGGCCGATGAGCCCAAACAGCGTTCCGGAGATGAAGTAAAGCGATGCCAGCAGGCAAGAGGATCCCAGGGAAAAGTAGATGCCTTGCCACAGAGAGGCCCCGACCCGGTTATAGGCATGGGCCCCTATATACTGGGCAACAAAGGCATTGGTGTAATTGGCAACTCCCATGAAGAAGGCAATACAGGTAAAAGAAGCGATCCCGGCCGGCAGGGCCGCGGAAATGGCATCGACCGAGTAGTTCGCCAGAAATATCCTGTCGGTGAACTGCATCAGGGTGATTGAGCCCATAGAGGCAACCAGCGGCAGGCTGATGGCCAGGACATCCCTGTATCCGTTCTGTTTTGACCAGCGCTCAATCATGATCTCGTGGACCTCGCTGCCTCAGGTATTTCCTGGTGCCCGGTGATCCCAGGTTTTCCGTCCTTCTCTTTCATCGTTGTTTACCTTCAGCTTTTCGGGGCACCTGAGACATGATGTACTCGGCCATTGCCGTGATGGTGAGCGAGGGGTTCACGCCGAGGTTCACCGGCACATTGGAACCATCCACCACGTAGAGGTTGCGATATCCGTGGACCTCGCCGTTGAAGCCCGCCACCCCTTTGTCCGGGGTTTCCCCCATCACGGCGCCTCCCAGGATGTGCGCGGTAATCGGCACATCGAACACCACCTCCGGCCAGGAACTCATGGGCTGACCATTGATTCTCTTGGCCATGCGCCTTGCGATCTCGTTAGCCACGGGGATATAGGAGGGGATCTTCTTGGCCCCGGGCGCGAGCCTGGAGTTCATGCTCTTCCTGCCAAGGCGCCACCAGCGCCTCCCATAGCCGAAGCGCAGGTAGCTCTCTATGGTCTGCATCACCAGGAGTATCGGGGTTCGCGCAGCCCAGCCGAAGGGTGACAAGGACTTCAGGAACTCCCACGGATGGATAAGCGCATTGCCGAGGAATCGCATCCAGCGAGGGATGCGGCCCCCTCCATCGATGAGCAAGGTGGCCAGAAATGCCAGCACATCGGAGCCCTTGTTAAAGCGCACCACCTCAACAAGGGTATTCTCATCCGGATAGATGCCCGAGGTAATCGAGATCTGATCGGAATAGTCGGCGTTTCTGTCCCTGGCAGTAGCGCCCACCAGGGTCTCGGAGTTGGTGCGGACATAGTTCCCCAGTTGATCGGAAAGATGAGGGAGCAATTCCTCTGCCTTGCATCTGAGGAGCAATTTTACCGAGCCCATCACACCTCCGCTGACCACTACGCCCTGTGCCCGAAAGATCCTCTTGCTGTGGAGAACCCCGGTGGATTTCCGGGCGAGCACCTCGTATCCCTTCCCGAGGGGCCGGATGCCCGTGACCTCGGTTTCAGGGACTATTTCTACGCCGTGCTTCTGTTCCGCGAGATAGAGGTAGTTCTTATCCAAGGTGTTTTTTGCCCCTGCCCTGCATCCCACGATACACGCGCCGCAGAACGTACAGCCCGTCCTCTCCGGTCCCTCTCCGTTAAAGTAGGGGTCGGGGACGGGCTTGTTGGGTTCACCGAAGAATACGCCCACATCATTAATATGGAAGGTATCCTTTCCCCGGATCTCCCTGCCGATCTCGGCTAGGATCTCATCCGCCCTGCCCACCCGTGGGCTTGGGTTTGCACCCAGCATGCGTTGGGCAACCGCATAGAAGGGCTCTAATCTCGCCTTCCAGTCGCCAGGGCCCCATTCGGGCTTTTCGAACACTTCATCAGGCGGCACCAGGAGCTGGTTGCAGTAGTTAAGGCTTCCTCCCCCCACCCCCGCTCCGTGGAGCACGAACACGTGTTTGAGGAAGGTGAGGGCGAAGATTCCGTAGAGCCCGAGCTGTGGCATCCACAAGCTTTTTCGAACGTTCCAGTTAGTGCGGGGGAAATCCTCGGTGCGGTAGCGCCTTCCCTTCTCAAGTACTGCCACCCTGTAGCCCTTCTCCCCGAGGCGCAGGGCCGAAACGCTCCCGCCGAACCCCGATCCAATGATTACATAGTCGAAGTCAAATTGTTCCTTCGGTTCCATGGAACCCCTCTATAAAGGCTTCAGGCAAAAACCTCGGTATATTCATCATTCTCTATACGAGATGCAACCAAATCTTATGCCAAGTTGCAATCATGTCATTGCGAGGAGTGAAGCGACGTGGCAATCTATCCTATTGGGATTGCTTCACATTCGTTCGCAATGACTTTCATCAATAGTAGCGGTTTGAATGCAATTTGTTATTAGATAGCAATCCAACAGCCTGATGAATCATAGTTGCTTCATGGGATCATAGTCAAGACAGAATGGCCCTTTCCATTTTGTGTGGCTTCCGACATATGCCCGAGATGGGATGAAGTCGTTCTGATCTCCACCTGTCTCGGTATATGCAGAATTCTTGAAAGGATGCGGAAGTGATGTGACAAAGCTACGTATCTGGTATCCGTAGGTTTTATGTACAAAGATTTCTTGATTTACGGGGATTGTTGAACTATAGTTCAGCCGGTTTCGGGAATGGCGAATGGGAGATCGAATCGTAGTACCGAGATAGGATTTCAAAGGGTAGGGGATCCATGACAAAGGGAACATTTAAAAAGATAGGGAAATCCGGGCAAAGGATGTATGGCCCACGTGGGATCCTGGCGTGCGGGTATCTGCCGGGAGAGCAATCCTCCCTGCTGTGCCTCTTGGAGCAAAACGGATTCAAGGATATGCCGGTGATCTTCGCCACCGATGACGACTCAGCCAAGACCCTCAAGGAGTTATTAGATTCAGATGATAAGGCAGGCCTTGGAAAAAGATCCGAGATGAGAAGGGCCGTCATCATGTCCGGATTAACCCAGAAGGAGCTCTATCGACTGATGGCAATCTATCGCCTCTCGGAATTCCCCGCCCCCCTCTGGGCATCCCTTACCCCCATCTCGGAAACCTGGTCTATCTCCCATCTGCTCAATGAACTAGCCGCCGAATCAGAGGCCATGAAGAAGCGAAAAGAGGGGGTAAAGGGCTATGTTCATACCTCTGAATAGGGCCTATTCGTCACAGAAAACTCTCATGAAACTTTCGAAAAAACATCCTGGTCTGTTAAAAATCCACGGGCTTCGGCAAGCGGCATGATGCGTTTTCGAATAGCCTCAAACTGGCTAAGCCGTAACTGGCGCTTTAAAGCCTCACGGGCGATGTCACTCCGGTTTCGCCCTGATTTTTTAGCGGCATCATCCAGTAACCTGCTTAGGTCTTCGTCCAATCGAATTGTGAGTGTGGATGTTTTCATGTTTTACCTTGCAATACATACCATGGATCGTGTCAAGCATGATATCTGATTCGGCCAATAGGGTTTTGGTGAATAGCGGGCGTTATATATAGAAATATGAGCGAGTTTAGCTTTATAAATACTATTTTTGTCTTGAAAAGCCTGGAGCCATGCACTAATTCTAAGTGCACAAAAACGTTAAGCGACAAATAATTCATAGATACAGTCTAATCACCCAGTTTTGGAGAAAGGACTGCATTGGGGACTATGCCTACTTTTAACAGTGAAAGTTTAGAACCGCTTTTCTACCCCACTTCCATTGCGCTCGCCGGGATTACGGTGGATAATCCTCAGCATTGGACGAGAACTTTTTTAGACTCGCTCCTCGAATTTCAATTTGAAGGCCCGCTCTACTTAGTAAATCCAAAGGGCGGTGAGATTAGGGGAATCAAGGTCTATCGAAGGTTTGCGGATATCCCCCAAGATGTTGATTATGTAATCGGCACCGTGCCGGCCAAAGCGGCTCCAGGGCTTATTGAGGAATGTGCTCACAAAGGAGTGAAAGCAGTCCATTTT
>Ga0307435_1000854_pt1 | contig 13380 bp, 6 predicted proteins | sample SalMarWE160470MG_FD_202164 | JGI IMG/M metagenome (GOLD analysis project Ga0307435, IMG submission 202164) | Salt marsh sediment microbial communities from the Plum Island Ecosystem LTER, Massachusetts, United States - WE1604-70 | ecosystem: Environmental > Aquatic > Marine > Intertidal zone >... | reverse complement strand
GGTAACCGCCAACTTTGCCCTGAAGTGGTATAACCTGACGATTGATAGCACGGCTGGTGGTAACGTAACTGATCCCGTAGCGAATGTGTCTTCCTATGAACATGGCACGGTGGTGAACCTTACCGCCGAACCTGAAGCCGACTATGCCTTTCTGGAGTGGACAGGGGATAACGACACGATAGCTGAAGTCTACTTAGCAACAACAAACATAACCATGTATGATAACTATTCCATCTGGGCCATCTTCGGCCCTCACGAGTTTGATGTTACCCCGAGATCCCTCACCTTCACCACTGTTGAAGGTGAAAATCCGCCAAGCCAGACGCTTGAGATTTGCAACACGGGAAATGGCACACTGAACTGGTCGGTGAGTGATAATAAAGGCTGGCTCGGGGAAAGCCCCAAAAAAGGCAGCCTTCCTGAACCCGACTGTGAGGACGTGAAGGTGTCGGTTGATGTTGCCGGAATGAAAGCCGGGGATTACACGGCAAAAATCACCTTTACCGGGTCTTCTCCTACGCAGGAAGTCCCGGTCAGGTTGCACATAGAGTCGGCAATGGAGGCAATGCCAGTGCTGCCAGCGGGTCTCTCTGCCTCTGCACTGAGCATCTCGCCGCAGCAGGTTCAACCTGACCAGGAGGTGACAATCTCGATCAATGTGGCTAACACCGGCGGGGAGACTGGCAGCTATAATGCCGTTCTGTATATCAACAGTGTGGTTGAGGATAGCCAGACGGTGTCTGTTGCCGCGGGGGCAAGCAAGAACGTGATATTCACGGTGAGCAAAACGCAGGCAGGCGTTTATGACGTTTCCCTGGCGGGGCAGAGCGGACAGTTTGAGGTGGTGGGTGGCGGCGGCTGGTTTGGTGGTGGCGGCGGACTGGGCACCGGCGGCATAATAGCCATTGTGGTGGTGGTGATAATCCTCATCGTGGCCGTGATATTCATAATGAGGGGCACGGCGAGACCGGAATAAATTAAGCTGTTATGTAATACAGGGGCGGCTGCAAAGCCGCCCTTTCCTTTTTGGGATTGCGAGAGAGTCCTCCCCGACCAGCCAGAAATCAGGACTATTTTCCTATTGAGGAAACCAGGCTGCACGGCTATAGTGAAAATTGGCAGGCAGGGTTCTGTTTTGCCTGCCACAAAGTTCACCTCGGTGATTTATACGGGGGAATTTACGCAGGGTATGGATTGGAGTAAAATGGCTGAAAAGGGGACTCAATGATAGGAAAAGCGGTGACAGGCAGGATACTTCGTTCAGGATGGCAAACCTGGCGTAAAGGCCTCTTTCTGGTCATCAGCATATTCGCCCTCATAAGCTCAACCGTCTGCTGTGGCTATCTGGAAGGTCACGGTACTTTCTATCCCAACGACGAGTGGAAGGCTGAAATTTCCCTTTCGCTCACGCCTCAACAGCTTGTGCTGTGCGGCGGAGAACAGGCGGTGGAAGCAGAGCTGCAGGAGGAGACAGCTGCGATGCTGGAGGGCAAAAATATCCGCTACACCTGGAAAAGAGAGAGCCAGAGGGACGGAGGTGCTAAGTACATTATTGCCATGGAAGGGGAAGGCCTGGACGAGTTTAGTCAGGTAGTCTTTAGCAAGATTTGCCCGGCTGAGCTGCTGGGAAGCCCGGCTTCCTTATACCTGACCGGGAAGGTCAGCGAAGGGCAGGTGCTGGTCTTCAGCCTGGACAGCAACCCGTCTACCGGCTACTTGTGGGAAACAGCGGAAATGGATGGGGAAATCCTGAGTCAAACCGGAACGGCTGAGTTCAGGCAGGAGGCCAGACTGCTTGGTGCCCCGGGCAAGCAGATTCTGCACTTTGAGAGCATAGGCACGGGCCAGACGAATCTCGAGTTGATATATCACCGTCCCTGGGAAGAGGATAGGGAACCAACCAGGGAAATGTGTATCCAGGCAGGTGGAATAGACCTGCCAGACTTGGTTGCGCACCTCGACAGTCAAACTCTAGACCGCACGCCAAGTTCATCTACAGAGTGTGGATGCCAGGGGGATATGGCTACTCCCGCAGCGGGAGAGCATCCAATCGCTTCCCCCAATCTGGGTCTTCCGGAGGCTTTCAACTGGTGCGACAACGGGGGATGTACTCCGGTAAAGAACCAGGGTGGCTGTGGGAGTTGCTGGGCCTTTGCTACGGTGGCTCCATTGGAATCCAATATCAAGATCAAGAACGGGGTTGAAGAGAATCTTTCGGAGCAGTATCTCGTTTCCTGTAACACAGACGGCTGGAGCTGCGATGGTGGCTGGTGGGCCCACGATTATCACTGGTGGAAGATACCGCCAGGTGAGTCCGAGGCCGGGGCAGTGCTTGAAGAGGAGTTTCCATATCAGGCTAACGACGTGCCTTGCTGCGGCCCTTGCCCGTTCAGTCACCCATATGCGCTCGATTCCTGGAGTTGGGTAGGGGAAGGATCGGGCGTTCCATCCGTTGAGGACCTGAAGCAAGCCATTTACACCTACGGACCCGTCTCGGCAGCGATTTGTGCCGGGTCGGCATTTGGGAGCTATGGAGGCGGCATTTTTGAAACCGATGAGACATGTGCGTTCAATGTAAATCACGCCGTCGCCCTGGTCGGCTGGGACGATAACCAGGGGACGGACGGCGTATGGATTTTAAGGAATTCCTGGGGCTCAGGCTGGGGCGAATCTGGCTATATGCGCATCGGATATGGGGTCTCTAATGTGGGATACTCTGCCAACTACATCGTCTATGACCCTGATCCGGCACCAAATATGCCATCAGCTCCCTCCCCGGGGAATCACACCACCGGTGTTTCTGTGGATACTGATTTGAACTGGAGTGGAGGAGACCCTGATGCCGATGATACAGTGAACTATACTGTTTACTTTGGCGCTAACTCGACGCCGCCCTTCACGGAAACCATCGGCCCTTACCCTGCCAACCAGACTTCCATAAGCTATAGTCCAGGGACATTAAGCTACAATAGCACCTACTACTGGCAGATAGCTGCCACCGATAACCATGGAGCCTCCACAACTGGACCTGTTTGGGATTTCACCACCCAGCAGGCAAGTATCGGTGCAACCCTGGAAGGGCATGTTAACTTCACAGGAAGGGGCAGCAATAATACCAGGTGGGCAGAGCTGTTTAATGTGTGGCTGTTCGAGCCTGGCAACCTCAGCAATGTGCTATGGACAGGTAATGCTACCACCAACAATACCGGGGTGTTCACCCTCAGCGGTCTTACTGCGGGCAGCTATGACATTGGAATTAAGAACTGGACGTGCCTGAGCAAGATGGCATACGGAAAAGATTTCACCGCAGGTAACATTACCGCGATTGACTTTGGTTTGCTTATTGAGTCTGACACCGATAACGACGACCAAATTAGGCTTGCTGATTTCAACAGGATACTGAATAGCATTGGAGCAGAGCCTGGTGATGGTAATTGGAATGCGATGTATGACTTCGACCGCAGTGGAAAAATAGACCTTGCCGATTTCAACCTGGTGCTCAATAACTTTGCGAAGAAGGGCGACCTATATTATTATTAGGGTTAAATAAACGGGGCTAGGAAGCTCATGGTTTACTAGGGGGAAAATGAGATTCCCTGTCATGGTTGTTACTATAGTGGCATTGATGGTTGTTGCCGTTATGCCTGTGGCGATAGCTATGGCGCAGGAAGCCAATCCAGTCAGGGTTCTACCTGACACGGTGCAAAGGAGAGAGACGTTCAATGTTACCGTGACCTTCACCGCTCCTGAAGATAAGTTCAATGCCATCTCCCTCACCGACTTTTGCCCTGATGGCTGGAATGTGACTGTTGATGGAGCATGGTGCACCCCGAATGCCGATGAGGTTTTAGCTACGGGCAATAGAGCGGAGATTGCCTGGTTTGGGGAGATTGGTGTGGGCTTTGACAACGGCACTTCATTTAGTGCGGTGTATAAGGTAACCGTGCCTGATGATGCCTCGGCAGGAGTTCATACCTTTGATGGTTTTCTCGAATACTATCTTGCTTCTACAGGACCTTACTACGAGAACATAACAGGTGATTCTGAAACCGAGGTAAATGTCCCTACCCTGGAGGGGCATGTTGACCTTTTCCGAAAGAAAGCTGCAGGTGATCTTATCTGGGAAACCTCACTTGTGGTGAGGTTCTTCGCTAATAGCACCAAGCTTGAAATGGCCTGGTCACCAATAAATGTCACCACCGATGCTTACGGCAATTTCACCATCGGGGATATTGAGATTGGCACCTATGATATTGGGGTTAAGAATTGGACTACCCTGAGCGAGATGGCATATGGCAAAGACTTCACCGCAGGTAACATTACTACCATTGACTTTGCTTTGCTTATTGAGGGTGATACCGATAACGACGACCAAATTAAGCTTGCTGATTTCAACAGGATCCTTGCTAACTTTGGAGCAAAGCCTGGTGATGGTAATTGGAATGCGATGTATGACTTCGACCGCAGTGGAAAAGTAGACCTTGTCGACTTCAACCTGGTGCTCAATAACTTTGGGAAGAAGGGCGATATATACAACTATTAACATTAGATAAACGAAGGCAAGCAGCCCATAGTTAAGAAAAAATGGGGCTCCTGTTGGTTACCGCAGTGGCATGGCGGTTATTGCCCCGAAATCCCTCAAATCCGATTGAAATCCTTCCGATGGCATTGTAACAGTCGTTATTTCCCCAGTATTTGGAGGTTAAGTGAAGATAATGCAGTTGGCCTCTCCCTTGCCGGAAGAGGAATAAGGTGAGGGTGAAATTCCCCCTCCCTCTAACTCCCTCCCGCCAGGGGAGGGAGAATCTCGGTGGGGCAGGAGATTCCTTGGTCGCTGGTGCTCCTCACAATGACAAAAGGGGGCGTTTTTTATCGAGAAAAAACCAAATTTTTGGAGCTAAATGTAACTAACGGTAACTAAATGAAAGTTGACAGGATTGAGTGGGGGTGGTAGCATATAACTAAAGTACCAGTACTAATATACTGGTGCTAATACGTATAGGTACTAAAAAAATAAATACGGGAGGTGACCTGTGGTCAAACGTGGTACACTCTTATCTGCTTTTCTTGTCCTGACGCTTCTAATTCTTCTTGCTCCTGCGGTGGTGCTGACCGGGCAAAATGTTGCTCAGGGTCAGGTATGTAACAACACCCAGCAGATCGAAGCAAGTTTCAATTTCACTCAAGAAGCTGATCCTGATCCCTGGGAGAGCTTTACGGCAGGTGGTGCTGGTATCGATCCAGAAGGTCTTTACCTGGCGCAATTCACCAGAGATGGTGATACGATAGCGCAAGGGGGAGATGCGGTTTCCGACTGCGAATTTCGCAACTATACCACTGGCTCGGGGACTGTTTCCGGAACGGGCCTGAACGGAGTCGCCAGCATGGATTTAATGTGGATCACCTGGAAGTTTGGTAAACAATATCCTGGTACTCCGAAATACTACACCGGGAACCGTTTCGGCACTATGATGGGGCGAGGTCACATTGATGAAGGTGAAGGCGATAACTTCACCTTTGTGTTCATCCTCGATTACGACAGTAATTCCGATATGAGTGCTGCCGGCGGGAAAGGGTACATGGTGAGCACGGAGGAGAACGGGCGGTTCGGCAATATGGCTGACCCTCCGGAGCTGAGGCACAAAATAATCGGAGATTTTGGGATTAACAAGACCGGTGCCAATTATACCGGTGAATTCCACCTGAGAAACTATGACCCCAGCGAGGTGTTTAACCTGAGCTATCTAAACGTCACAGGCGCTGTTGTCCAGGAGGTGACAGACCCGATTCGCTTTGGGCTGGAACTTCTGAACTTCACCCAGGATGGTCCTAAGTCCACTCCCCTTACTCAGGCGACCGGCTTTGAGGAAGTTGCCTGGGGGAAGGACCCAGCGAAGACCGTAACCAGCGGTCACCTGGGGCCAAACGGCGATATGATCGTGATCAGGAACACTGCCCTTTATCTGGGATTGAACGAACCTGAGTTTGGATATGTTCACATTATGGGGACGACTGCCAATAATATATACATAGACGATAGAGATACAGGACCCAGGGCTGGCGATGGCACCAAGTACGGCGAACTATGGGAACTCCTGCTTCTTTTCATCCCCGACCAGACGTTGCCTGTGGGGGAGTTATTCTGGCAGAGTGGATATACCTTCACCCCCTTTTATATGCCTAACGACAATACTGGAGTGTATGTCGGGTCGGAGAACTTTGCACTTGCCGATATCGCCATTGAGTCATCCCTCGAGGATGCGCAGCAGTACTCAGTTGACATATCATACGGCTTATATCCCCACCCCAAGGTGGACAATGTCACCCCCGGTAACGGCATGCCTAATACGACGATGGATGTGACCATCTCGGGGAAATACTTCCTCAGGGCAGCCGGTGAAAAGTCCGGTGGGACTCCCAATACTGGTAACGTGAGCTTTGGCCCTAATATAACGGTCAACAGCTACACCATAAACGGCAACGACCCGATTGACAATACGATAACGGCGAGCATCACCATTAGCCCTACCGCCGGTGCCGGTGTGGAAGTTGTCAACGTGACTTCCTGCTTTGGCTACTCAAACGGTAACGGTACTGACCCTTACTTGTCCGGGCTTGGTGAGTTCACCGTTAGCGGGGAAACGGGTACCCTGCAGGGTCATGTTGACCTTAAGCGAAAGGCGGGTGCAAGCTGGGTAACGGGACTTGTGGTGAGCTTCTTTGACCCCGGCACCAACTTTGAGGCGGGCTTTTCGCCGAAATATGCCACCACCGATGAGAATGGTAATTTCACGGTTACCGGTGTTGGAGTTGGCACCTGGGATGTCGGAGTTAAGAACTGGACTTGCCTGAGCAGGATGTCCTGTGGAGAAGATTTCACCATAGGTAACATTACTACCATTAACTTTGTTGGTGGTAACCTTGTCGAGTCTGACACTGATAACGACGACCGCATTAAGCTTATTGATTTCAACAGGATACTGAATAACTTCGGAGCGCAGCCTGGTGATGGTGGTTGGGATCCAAACTATGACTTCGACCGCAGTGGAAAAGTAGACCTTGTCGACTTCAACCTGGTGCTCAATAACTTTGGTGAGGATGGAGATATATATGACTATCCACCTTGCCCCTGACTTCGATAACTTTGGTGGGAAAGGGGATATATATGTGTATCAACATAACGATAAAGGAGGTTGTTTATGGGGAGATGAAAGCAATTGTCGGTGGAGGAGGTAGAGGAGAGGATAGAAGAAAATGAGAAAGGAGGTAACTGAAACTAATGAAAAGTAAATTTATTACTGGAATCTTGACCTTAGCGGTGGTTCTGGGGCTGCTGTTAGTGCCGGCGGTGGGGGTTTTCGCTCAACCTCCGGCAGGTAAAGCAACCTTCCAGCTGCCCGCAAATGTCTACGTGGTCGAAGATCAAGCGTTCGCTGTGAATGTGACCATCTGGAATCCTAACAGCATGGTCATGACTGCGGCGGGAACCGACCTGCAGATCAGTGACCCCAGCAAGCTTACCATATCTGCTATTGATGGTGGTGACTGGCCTACATGGTTCACCCCTGGCTGGGACAACACTACTGGAGAAAGTTGGACCAACGCGGCTGGCAGCTTGGCTTCTCCCAACATAACCACAGATGCCCTGCAGTGCGTTATCCATTTTGTAGCTGGGAGTAGTTCGGGGGTTGTCACGGTGAACTTCGTCCCTTCAGGGGATGAAGGAGAGACCCTGATATTTGACCCCGCTTCAGATGACATATGCGACTGGGGCTCGATCCAGAACATGACCGTGACAATCGGTACTCCCGAGCTGTGCGTAGATGTAAGCCCTGCTGGCACGGGAGATGTGAAGATAGGTGGAGCAAGCCCTCCAGCCACGTATCCGAACTGCACTGACCATAGCTGGAGTGCGGTAGTAACTCTTGAAGCTGTCGATCCAGCGCCGGGTTGGCATTTCAACGAGTGGATTGGCGACGTTGATAATACAACCGATAATCCCACCACTATAACCATCAGTGCGCTGGAGAATAACGTAACTGCGGTCTTTTGTGAGCTTCCATGCGAACTGGATGTTTACCCTGACACGGTTCCTCAACTTAAGGCCAGGTATGCAGCCACAGGCGGCAACGAAGACAGTGATACCGTTACCGTAAAGAACGCTGGTGGAGGCACCCTGCGGTGGCAGGTAGGCTATCCGCCAATCTGGTCGTTAGGCGACACCTGGACGTACATGAATACCTATGATTCCGTACCAAACGCGAGTAGCGGTGGGTTCGACCCTTATCCAAATCCGTACTGGCAGAGTTGGGTTCCCTGCCTTGAGAATAACACACCGTTAGTCCTGGCAGTGGTGGCTGAGGACAATTGCACTTATACCGCTGTTGCCGACTGGCCTTATGCGGACCCTCAGCGTACCGATTCGACGCTCTCAGCACCTCTTTGCATGCACGACGCGGTCGTAACGGTTGACAAATGTAACCTGGATTATATCCAGCAGGTCGCGAACCTGACGCTACATATGTCACCGACGGAGAGTATGCCCGTGACGGCTATTGTGAACTGGGCATACGATGGCTGCCACGGCTGGCCTTACTATATGGGCAAGAGCTGGTCGTACAACATGACCATAATTATGCCTGCCCCAGTTGGTACGAAGACTGTCCCGGCCCATGCTATGGTGACCGCTGTCAATCAAGTTGACCCGCAGACAGGGACGACCTTCAGTGACTGCGCCATAATAACCCATTACCTGACCAACCCGATGGTTGATACATTCATGATGCAGTGGTGGTCGGACACGGCAAGGAACATTGTGTTCCAGTGGGATGGTGGCACGTTTAAGGCTCCTCCGGTGGACGTCAGGGCGCTGATAGACATGTCTATTACTGGTGCGCCTGCTCCCGCTTGTTGTGATGCACCTTCCTGGCTTAGCTTTGACAAGCTGTCTTGCAATCTTGGTGCAGATGAGACTGCAGTGATAACCGTGACGGCTAATACGACAGGACTGGCTTCTAACTCATATCATAACGGCAGCTTCTGTATCAGTAGCTGCTGTTGCACTGGTGTTCACTACGAGTGTGTCAACGTTAGCCTGTGGGTACAGCCGGCGACTACGCTCACGGACCTTGTCAGAGTCCTGCCCCCTGATGCTCTGCTAGCTGACGCCGAGTATCCGGGAGACTCGTTCTACGTCTACGTGAACTTCACTTCACTGGGAGATGACTTCAACAGTATCGGTGTGACCGACTATGCTCCGCCTGGTTGGCTGGTTGAGACTAATAATACCTGGTGCGAACCTGACTCAAGCTATAACAAGAGTAACTACAACAAGGCAGAGTATGCTTGGGCTGGACCTTTTAACGCAAGCGCCACCTTCAGCGCCAAGTATAAAGTCACCATTCCGGCGACTGCTAGCCCGGGATCCAATTTCTGGCCCGAGTGTAGCGCTATGCCATGTCCTCCATGCGGTGGTAGTCCTATCATGAATTATCCAGCCTGGGTTGACTACTGGATTGGTCCCGACGGACCATTTGAAACCATGATATGCGAGGATCGTGAGAAGATAGTAACAGTCCCTGGCTGTGAAACTGGAGAGACTCGCGATGTTCTCGGGAACGTGCTGGATACTGTAACTGTTAACCTGTACGAGGACGATGATGTCTGGGAGGACCAGGATACAAGCAGTATAGTAGGCGGCATTGCCGTGTATGAGGATTGTGCAGATGACACGGGAATGTACTACAAGATTGCTTCAAAATACTGCTACTTCTCTGTCAACACAAGGCCCGTGGGAGATGGTGGTAGTATGCCAGCAAGCCGTAATCCGGCTTATCCCGACTACATAGACTGGTCAACGCCAGAAAAACTGGCTGCAGGGAACGTTTTGGACTTCGTAGGTGACTACGGACTTGTCTGTAGGGCAGCCTCGCTGTCCATGGCTATGGAAGCCGTCAATCACATGCTGTTTACTCCGGAAGAGCCTATTGGAACGCAGCATCCTGATTGGAAGCTTTCTAGCTGGAAAGTCACGCAGGTGGTAAACTCCTGGCAATTCCCCGCCGGCTGCGGCTGCAGCTAAACTGCGACTAAAGTTAAGTTAGTCAGTAGTTGGTTTTACTTAGCCCCCTTCCATCGGGAGGGGGCTAGGTGTTATAATATATGAAAAAGGCAGGAACGAGGTAGGAAAGTGAAGTTATTCAGATTGGTTATTTTATTGGCAGCGGTGGCAATCGTTGTATTCCCTGCTGGTATTGCTCTGGGGCAGCCACCGGTCGATGCATTCAGGGCTTTGCCTGACACGGTGGAGAGGGGAGAGACGTTCAATGTTACCTTTAACTTCACCGCCCCTGCCGATAATTTCTCTGCTCCTGCCCTTACTGATTTTTGCCCCGCTGGTTGGAATGTGACCGCTAGTGGCTCGTGGACCCAGCCACCAGCAACGGCGACTGCTACCGGCAATAAGGTTGATTTCATCTGGTGGCAAACAGCCTATCCTAATGGCACTAATTTTACTGCGCTGTACAAAGTTGACGTTCCCTGCGATGCTAATCTGACAAATTATACTTTTGACAGAGATAATTGGGCATATCTGACGTATTTTATTGGAGGAAACTCAAGCCAGATTTGGGGAAATGTAACGGGTGATTTTAATGTGACGGTTGTTCCGCCGGCCATTTGCTCTACCTCGAGCATTGACTTCTATGCCGCTTGTAATGGGACAAACCCCCAAAACAAGACTCTGGACGTGTGGAGCTCAACTAAGTGCTGGCTTAACAACTGGACGGCGAATATAACAGGTACCAATGTGACCTGGCTCAGCATGAGCCCCACAAACGGCAGCTGCAACTATACTGAGCATAGTTCTGTGAATCTGTCGGTGAACATGTCAGGCATGCCTCTCGGGAATTATACCGCTAATATAACCATCGAGTCCCCTGACGCGAACAATTCTCCCCGGATAGTTCCCGTTACCTTGCATGTGAGCCTCACTGGCTTCCTGCAAGGGCAGGTTAACCTTTGCCGGAAGCAGCCTCAGGGTGACCCTACCTGGGAAACCCCGCTTGTGGTGAGCTTCTTCGATAATAGCACCAAGCTTGAGATGAATTGGTCGCCAATAGATGTCACCACCGATGCCTATGGCAATTTCACCATTGGGGATATTGTAGTTGGCACCTATGATGTTGGGGTTAAGAACTATACCACACTGAGTAAGATGGTATATGGAAAAGTTTTTACCGCTGGTGATATTACTCCGGCTGACTTTGGTACGCTTATCGAGGGTGACACCGATAACGACGACAAGGTTAAGCTTGGTGATTTCAACAGGGTACTGAATAACTTCGGAGCGAAGCCTGGTGATACTGGTTGGGATCCAAACTATGACTTCGACCGCAGTGGAAAACTAGACCTTGGCGACTTCAACCTGGTGCTCAATAACTTTGGTGGGAAGGGAGACATATATAATTACTTGGGTTAAATAAACGAGCCTGGGAAAGATCATAGTTTGGTAGGAAGAAAATGGGATTGCGGGTAGTTTTTGTTATAGTAGTGGCATTGCTGGCAGTTGCCCTCATGCCTGTGGCGATAGCGCTGGGGCAGGAAGCCAGTCCGGCCAGGGTTCTGCCGGAGGCAGTGCACAGGGGGGAGACATTTGATGTCACCGTGAACTTCATCGCCCCTGTCGATAAATTTAATGCTATCGGTCTCACCGACCTCGCCCCCGATGGCTGGAACGTCATCGCTGATGAAGTATGGTGCACTCCGAATGCTGATGCGTTTACAGCTAAGGGGAATAAAACGGAGATTGTCTGGTATGGCGAGCCCGAGGTCGGCTTTGATAAAGATATTTCGTTTAGTGCGTTATATAAAGTAACTGTGCCTGATGATGCCGAGCTGGGAATTTATACCTTCGATGGCTATCTGGGATATTTTATTGGCCCTGAAGGGTCTTTCTCGGAAAACGTAACCGGCAGCTCTCAAGTAGAGGTCGGTGAAAGAAGTGTTATAGGTGTGTGGTGGATAGTTGGCATCGTCATTGTTATAGCTATTATCGTGGCTGCGGTTCTACTGGTCAGACGCCGCAAGGCATAAGATTGGTTTGTGTGATTGGAGAAGGGAGCAAATTGCCCCCTTTTTTAGTTGGGGTTGGGGGATTGCTTCGCCTCCAGATTTTGTAGTTGCCCAATTTATTGGGCAGCCTGATGAATCAGGCAACTACATTGACGAAAACTTAAAAATCAAAAGGCAAAATGACAGAGCAGTCAGCGGTTAGCTAATGACTGAAGGCTGAAAGCTACTAGATTGAGGGTGCTCCTCGATGAGAGAAGGAGGTAGATATTGTAATGATAAAGGAAGCGGAATTTCATTAATAATATGAAGGTATGGTACCTCTGTTATTTTTACAAAAGCAAAATTGCTTGGATGATTTAAGGAGGTTGAAATGAGAAAACTGGAATTTATGAAAAAGTCGGGATTTATTATCGGTATTATCGTGCTCCTGATGGCGGTGATGCCGATGAGCGATGGTTTAGTTGTTCAGGCGCAAGACCCACTGGAGTATGGCGATGCCCCTGATGGCGCATGGGGAACATACCCGTCTCTCCTTGCCAGCAATGGCGCGCGGCATTGGCCTACTACCAACGAAATCCTTGGTCTGGGCCTGAGTATGGGCGAATGGAAGGACTGGGAGCCTGATGCCTGGGTCCCTGATCTGGATGCCTTCGACGATGGCCTGAACACCTTTATAATAGCGGCCGGTAATCCGGCGGCAACGGTCACGTTTGAGGTGACCAACTGGCTGATGGGCTATCCCGACCTCTTTGTTAATATCCTGATTGACCTGGATGGGGATGGCACCTGGAATCAGCCTTCAGACCACGTGGTTCAAAATCAGCCAATATTCCTACAGCCTGTTGCCGAGGCCCCCTTTGTGTCCCTGCCATTCTCAACCGTGGGGGCAACCCCTGGTCCAACGTGGCTGAGACTTACGCTGACCAGGGTGCCGGTTACCGTACCGTGGAATGGCACGGTGCTGTCGCCGTTCGAGTGCGGTGAGACCGAGGACCACGAGATATTGATAGAGCCGTCTGGGGACCTCCCTGACCTGGTAGTGGTAGAGAAGTGGGAGGAGGTTGAAGGCTGCATGTACTGGGTAAACTTCATGGTGCAAAACGTTGGTAACGCACCTGCTGGTGCAAGCACGACGTGCATTTACGCTGACGGTAAGCAGGTGGCAACTGCCCCCTGCCCGGCACTGCCAGCCGGCGGGAGCAACACCACATATGTCGGGCCGTTAGAGTGCCCGGGCAACACCACTGTGTGGATTGGGGTCGAAGCCGACAACTACAATGATGTTGTCGAGGAGGATGAGGAGAACAA
>Ga0307435_1000851_pt1 | contig 13418 bp, 9 predicted proteins | sample SalMarWE160470MG_FD_202164 | JGI IMG/M metagenome (GOLD analysis project Ga0307435, IMG submission 202164) | Salt marsh sediment microbial communities from the Plum Island Ecosystem LTER, Massachusetts, United States - WE1604-70 | ecosystem: Environmental > Aquatic > Marine > Intertidal zone >... | reverse complement strand
TACCTGTTTTCAAAATCAGGATAATCAATAACTTTGGCATTATGAAAAATAAACTTTTTATTATCAAACAGTTGTATGGCGGTTGTCGCTGCATAATAATCACCTACCGGCTCGTTGCCTGCAAGAAATACAAGATTATTGATATCGCTGTTCGTATAAATAAAATATGATTGTCTTTTGTCTTTTATTTCACTTGCCGGGAGTATTTCCCTGAATCTCCTGTAGAGTTCATTTTTCCCTATACTAAAAATAAGTCCGGTTGATTTCAAATCATCAGAGGATATTTTCGTGGTAATCTGAATCTTATAACCAGATTTATCACTGCCTGAAAGACTTTTAAAAATGCTCTCCAGTCTATTCCTAATTAGCAGGGCAGCATGTTTTGTTTCTACAGACATATTCTCAGGAACGACTATTTTTGGCAGGCCCCTGTAATCGGTCCCGGGTTCATAGTAAATTATTGATTCTAATTTTTCAACTTCCTTTGGTTGCGGTATGATAACATCGTGTTTGGAAAATATGGTATCAGTAAGATATTTCATTCTTTCAGATGCTGTAAAATTTGATTCCGTATAACGAAAGTCAATATTATCAAGCCACATAGTCCCAATGCCTTTCATCCCAAAAAATATTTTAACATATCGCGCTTCATCAGGTATATCACCTTCCGGACAGTTATAGTTGTGCGATTTGCCTTTGACTTTACTCCAGTCAAATTTGTCAACCCGCCAGTAATTTGAAAATGATATTCCTTTGAAGGAGTTGTTGATATATATATCATTTTGGGGCAGGTATAATCTTGAACTTATTGCTATCTTATTCTTATCGTAGTAATAGACTCTTATATTTACTGCATCATAAAGCCTGGTACCCAGCCTTTCCTTATTTGAGCATACATCTTCGAGCCTTATATAATATGATAATGAGTAATTGCCGGGAATAACTTTTATAAAATCACTAATTACACCCTCTCCCTTATCATCGGTCTCATCAATGTATACCCTGTGTATCTTAACTGAATGCAGGGAGTCAGCAGCTTCATCTGCATTATATATTGAATCAAATTCAATATTCACCCACTCAATATTATCTCCGACTTTTTGCCAGCCGTCAATTCTGAAAGTAGTACCTGTAGTATCAACAATTAGGGCTTTGCCGGATTCAAAAGAGCTGTTCCTGACAAGATTGGCACGCTGGAATTTCTGCAATCTTATCCTCAAAGGTATTGACAGGGGATCGTTACTGGACCAGCTGACTGCTGCGGGAGCATTTTTCCCCGATTCTTTGCAGGAAGATAAACAGCAGCATAATAAAGCTACAAGTAGTATTATCAGATTCAGAGTTCTCATGCTAAATCTAAAATTAAAACCAATGATAAAAATATTTAGCAAGGTATAAAAAAAGTATTAAGATTTCTAATTAAGGCGCTATTAAGCTTCGTAAATTTTCCCGGCGGATGCAAGGAGTGTATTCCTGAGCAATGATACTATTGTCATCGGTCCGACACCTCCCGGCACAGGTGCAATGTAGCTGCATTTAGGGGCCACTTCGTCAAATTCAACGTCTCCCATAAGTTTCCATCCAGATTTTGTTTTATCGGATTTTATCCTTGTTGTCCCCACATCAATCACTACTGCACCTTCCCTTACCATATCTGCCCTGAGAAACCCGGGTGAGCCCAGTGCAACAACAATAATATCAGCATTATTACATATATCTTTAAGGTTTTTTGTCCTTGTATGACAGACAGTAACCGTGGCGTTGCCCATATCACGTTTCAGTGACAGTAATATGCTGAGGGGCCTCCCCACAAGTTTACTACGGCCAATTATTACACAGTGTTTTCCTGAAGGATCGATATTATATCTTTTCAGAAGCTCAAGTATGCCTGCAGGCGTTGCCGGGATAAACGAAGGCAGTCCCTGAACCATACGTCCTACATTTACGGGGTGGAAGCCATCAACGTCCTTTTCCGGATCTATTGCTTCAATAATTTTATTCTCCGATATATGGTCTGGCAGTGGCAGCTGAACGATAAAACCGTCAATGTCGTCATCATTGTTTAAATCTTCAACTTTTTTAAGAAGTTCCTCCTGGGAGACCGTATCCTCCAGCCTTATAAGAGTAGATTTTACACCTACCAGTTCACAGGCTTTGATTTTGTTTGCTACATAAGTTTCGCTTGCCCCGTCGTGGCCTACAAGAACAGCAGCCAGATGCGGAATCTTACCGCCACTTTGCTTAATTTTCTCAACCTCACCGGCGATCTCCTGTTTAATATCGCCAGCTATTTTTTTACCATCTATAATTTGCATAACAGTATTATTGTAAATATTAGACATTTCTTTAATTCGGTGCTCTGTTCCTCATAGCCGACATGTTACCTATCACACGCATCATGTTTTTACCTCCTGACATCATTTTCATCATTTTACGCGTATCATCAAACTGCTTAATAAGCCTGTTTACATCCTGAACACTGGTACCGCTGCCAGCCGATATTCTTTTTCTCCTTGATCCGTTTAAAAGGGAAGGATCTTCACGTTCCTGGGGCGTCATAGAATATATTATTGCTTCTATACTTTTAAAAGCATCATCATCTACATCGAGGTCTTTAATAGATTTTCCAACTCCAGGGATCATTCCGGCAATATCTTTCACATTACCCATTTTTTTGATCTGCTGTATTTGCTGAATAAAGTCGTTAAGATTGAATTGATTTTTTGCAATTTTCTTTTTTAACTTCCTTGCCTGGTCAACATCAAACTGTTCCTGTGCCTTTTCAACCAGCGACACGATATCGCCCATGCCAAGTATCCTGTCTGCCATTCTTTCGGGGTGGAATAGCTCTATGGCATCGAGTTTTTCTCCGGCACTTATAAACTTTATGGGCTTATTCACAACTTCTCTTATTGATAAAGCTGCCCCACCACGTGTATCACCGTCGAGCTTGGTTAATACTACTCCCTCGAAATCGAGCCTTTCATTAAACTCCTTTGCTGTATTTACGGCGTCCTGGCCGGTCATTGAATCAACGACAAACAGTGTTTCACCTGGAGTTACTGCTTTTTTAATGGATTCTATTTCATTCATCATCTGTTCATCTATGGCCAGTCGTCCTGCTGTATCAATTATTACCGTATCATAACCTGTTCTTTTGGCTTCTTTAATTGCTGCCTTTGCAATTTTCACAGGATCTTTATTACCTTCTTCGGTATAAACAGGAATATTTATTTGGTCACCCAGCACTTTAAGCTGCTCAATAGCAGCAGGCCGGTATACGTCACCGGCTACAAGCAGCGGTGTTTTGCCCCTTTTGCTTCTCAGCTGATTTGCCAGCTTACCTGCAAATGTTGTTTTGCCTGACCCCTGCAGGCCTGCAATTAACACAACTGCGGGACTGCCTTTTATATTAATATCTTCATTTGCCCCTCCCATAAGCCTGGCGAGCTCATCATGGACAATCTTTACCATCATTTGCCCGGGCTTTACGGCAGTTATAATTTTTTGTCCTATTGCATTCTGCTTAACCCTGTCTGTGAAGTTCTTAGCTATTTTATAGTTCACATCGGCATCAAGCAAAGCACGACGCACCTCCTTAAGCGTTTCGGCAACGTTTATTTCTGTGATCCTCCCCTGCCCTTTCAGGATTTTAAAAGAATGATCCAGCCTTTCTGTTAAATTATCAAACATCGTCGTTTATTTTTAATCCGTGAAAGTACAAAAATAAGCATATCTGGCTAAATCTTTCCAAAAAATATTTTCAGATACCGGCTACATTCTCTCCGGCAGCTCAATTCCCAGCAGTCCGAATGACGACTGAATTATTCCGGCGGTCACATATGACAGAAGGAGCCTGAAATTCCGCAATTTCTCATTCCCGGCTTTAAGGATAGAGAAATCGTGATAAAACTGGTTATATTCCTTTACCAGTTCATAAGTATAGTTGGCAATAATTGCAGGGTTGTAACTCTCCCCTGCATTTTTGACAATTTCAGGAAAATCGTAAATGAACTTCAATATGGATTTCTCCTTGGATCCAAGTGCGACAGATATGTCAGTTCTTTTGGGAAGAGCTATGTTACTGTCTGCTGCCTTTCTCAGCACTGATTTTATCCTGGCATAGGTATACTGGATAAACGGACCTGTGTTTCCGTTAAAATCGATGGATTCTGAGGGATCAAAGGTCATGTTCTTAACAGGGTCTACCTTAAGTATAAAGTATTTTAATGCTCCAAGGCCTATAATTCTGAACACGTTTCCCTTTTCTTCAATTGTTAATCCTTCCAGTTTGCCGAGCTCTTCAGACATATCCCTTGCTATATTTACCATCTCATCCATGAGATCATCAGCATCAACTACCGTGCCCTCACGGGATTTCATTTTGCCTTCAGGCAATTCCACCATTCCATAGGACAAATGATATAAATCTTTGGCCCAGGGGAATCCCAATTTATCAAGAATAAGCGCCAAAACCTGGAAATGATAATCCTGTTCATTACCAACAACATAGATATGATTATCAAACTTATAGTCGCGTTGCCTCATCTGTGCTGTTCCAATATCCTGGGTAATATAAACCGATGTGCCATCGGAACGTAAAAGGATCTTCTCATCCAGTCCGTCTCCTGATAAATCAATCCATACCGAGCCATCATCCTTTTTAACGAAAACCCCTTTCTTAAGTCCGTCCAGGACTGTATCCCTGCCCACAAGGTATGTTTCAGACTCATAATAGATCTTGTCAAAATCCACTCCAAGTCTTTTATAAGTTATATTAAAACCATCATAAACCCATCCGTTCATTTTAGTCCATAATTCCATGACAAAGGGGTCCTTTGATTCCCACTTCCTTAGCATTTCCTGGGCTTCAAGTATTAACGGCGCATTCTTTTCCGCATAATCTTCCGAGTGGCTCCTGTCTTTTAGCTCTTTTATCTGTTTTTTATATTCGATATCAAACTTAACATAATAATCACCAACCAGGTGATCTCCCTTTTTACCTGACGTTTCGGGTGTTTCACCCCTGCCCCATTTCTGCCATGCCAGCATAGACTTACAAATATGTATTCCCCTGTCATTGACCAGATTTGTTTTTATTACCTTCTTACCGTTTGCTTTAAGGATATTTGCAATTGAGCAGCCTATAAGGTTATTGCGTATATGACCCAAATGCAAAGGTTTATTTGTATTGGGTGATGAATATTCAATAATGCAGGTTTCAGCGCTCTTTTTTTGCTGCCGATATCCGTAATTCACCTGTGAATTACAAAAATTAAGATACTTAATATAAAAGTTGTCACTTATAGTAAGATTCAGGAATCCTTTAATAACATTATATTTTTCTATTTCTGAAAGATGTGACAGCAAATACTCACCCAGCTCCTGTGCCATGGTTTCGGGTTTCTTTTTGGATATTTCCACGAGGGGAAAAACAACAAGTGTAATATCTCCTTCAAACTCTTTCCTTGTGCTTTGAAGCTGTATTGACTTCTTATCGGCTTCATGTCCGTAAAGTGAACTTATTCCTTTTAAAAGAGCATCTGTAATAATAGAATGAATATTCATTTTTTGCCTTTCGAGTACTTTTAACCTGAGACAAAAATAATATTTGAAAAATGAATTCTAAAAGAAAAATGAGAATCAATTTCAATATGCCGGAAAGATTAATGGCTGAAGCATATAATTATTTAAGGTACAGATTAGTTGATAGAACACAAATAACCCAGTTTATAAAGATCAAAGAATAACAAACGCGGTTTATTATTTACCAGGTATTTGTATAATCTCTTTTCGGACTTTCTGAAAAGGAATCTTAAAAACCTGTTAATTCCCAGCTTTTGCAGGAATTTAAACCAGTAAAGCAAGGTTATGTCCCTGAAAAACACTTTTTCATAGCCATTTTGCCTCATAATCTGATTTAAGTTCTCTACGCCCTCTTTTGTCTTCTTAACAAACTCTTCGTTAGTCTCAAGTCCCAAATGGACCAGTGGATTATCTATGTGATTAATAATTATATTATTTTTCTTCAATTCATAGCCAAAAAGGGTGTCTTCATGGCCATAGCTGGCAATTGTCTCGTCGAATCTTACCTTGTTGAATATTATTTTTGAAATGAGAAAGTTGTTGGTCATAAAAGATTTATTCGGCTCTGAGTTCCTCACTTCAGCTGAAAACTGTTCGCGCCTTATTCCGTGCAGCCACCGTAAATAGTAACTGTTCTCAGCCGGCAGTTCGGGCAAATAAGATCTGCCGCCGCAAATAACAACTTCACTGCTGCAATATTCCAGGTATTTCTGAATATAGTCACTATTGCAGACCTTTGAATCGCAGTCCACAAACAGCAGGTGTTGATATGATGAAAGGTCAGCAAGCTTATTTCTAATCCTCGATCTGCCAAGATTCTCCTTTTCTTCAAAGTATTTAATATGAGGTATATCAGCAATCCGCCTGTTAGTTTTTTTATACTTCTCCTCGGAAGCATCGTCAATAACAATGATTTCAAAATCGACCTTTGCTTGATTTGCCTGAGAATTTAAGCTTTTTACCAGTTCAACAACATTAAAATTATATACCGGGATGAGTATTGAAAGCATATGTTAATAAGTGGGTTTGCAATTCATCAATTTTGTATAACGATAGAAAATATATTTTATTGTATCAGATGTTATTTTAAATAAAAAAATTTACATTCCAATAAGCATAATTACCCTGGATTAGTAATGTGTAATGAATTATATAGCTTTAATGAAGCTTATTTCTGAGGACCGTTTTCTTTTATCAGGACTGTAAATATAAATAACACAACTGCTGAGGCTGCAAAAATTATCAGCAAGGAGGACATAATTTTCCGTATAACATCTTCAAATTCAATAAATCCCCACACGCCTAACACAGCCATAACAGTAAAGAAAAGGACCAATCCGATTAGAATATAGGAGACTATTTTTTTTACAGACTTATCCATAATTTTACGAATTAATTAGTAAAACCTGTTAATATTTCTAAGATGCAAAGATAAATTATATATTGAATTACATTTAATTTCATTTCCCTTTTTCACTAAAATCCATTCTGTAACTTTATTATCGTCATTTATTTGAACACTAATATCTGCATCAGCTTCATCACATATGTCATAGCCCATCCTTTCAAGGGCCTTCCGTGTCCAGTATTTTAAAGTTCCTTTACCTTTAAGGTTAATTTTATCTATTCTTTTGCGGGTTAACCTGATATCACCGCTTTCGAGGTTAAAGGTCAAGTGCGAATTATCAAACAGGCTATAAATATCTTTGTTGAGTATTAAATCCTCGGGGGCTCCCTCGGTAATTTTGTTATTTTGCATAAGCCATATCTTGTCGGTTTCCTGCAATGTAATACTGAGGTCGTGGGATGGAACTAAGTTCATTAAGCAATCTTATAATCTCATATTTGCTTGGCAAATCAAGAAAAGCAGTGGGCTCGTCCAGTATAATGATTTCAGTATCCTGGGCCAGGGCTCTTGCTATCATTGCCCGTTGCCTTTCCCCGTCGCTCACCTCATTTATTGATTTGTATTTCAGATTATCAATACCTGCCAGATGTATAGAATCATTAATAATATTATGATCATTATCGTCCAGTTTTCCGGTCCAGCCTGTATAAGGATATCTTCCCATAGCAACGAGGTCAAGCAACCTTAAATTGCTTATCCGTATTATCTCTGTTGATACAAAACTTATGAGCCTGGCAAATTCCTGCCTGGTATAATGCCTGATATCCCTGCCCATAATTTGTATCTGTCCTCCTAGCGGTTTTTGGAGCCTGCCAATAGTTCTCAGAAGAGTACTCTTGCCAATGCCGTTTCTCCCTATGACAGCAATATTCTCCCCTTTTTTTGCCCGGAGGTTAATGCCGGAAAAAACCAGCTTTCCGCTGATGTGTGAATCGCCATATCCTACATTGAGCTTTTCAATCATTAATATGTTATCGAACATGTTCATTATCAATCAGGGCTTGATATTTTCTTATTTTCCAGGATAATCCATATTACAACAGGTATCCCCAATAATGCTGTAACTGAATTTACAGGCAGGACAGTATCATAACCTGGCAGGAGAGAAACGATATCACTTATTAACAGCATAATAGCCCCTGCTATGAGAGACCCGGGAATAAGATAATAATGGTTGGCAGACTTCATAATGATTCTTACAATGTGAGGTACTGCTATCCCGATAAAGCCTATAGGTCCGCAAAATGCTGTAATGCTTCCCGCGAGTATGCTTGTTGAGATAAAAAGCATTATACGTGAGAGTTTAATATTCACTCCCAGGCTTTTTGCATATGTTTCTCCCAGTAAAAGGGCATTCAGAATTTTTGAAAACATGAATGAAAAGAGAAGGCCAATGATAATGCAGGGCACAAGTATGTTAAGCTGTTCTTTGGACAAATTGCCAAGGCTCCCCATAGACCAGATAACAAAAGCTTTTAGCATCGACTGATGGCTAAAATACTGTAATATGCTTACAATTGCTGATGTTGCACTTCCAAATAAAATACCCAGTATAAGTATGGTCATGATATCCTGAACTCTTGTTGATACGGCCAGTATCAGGAAAAGTACCAGTCCGGCCCCTATCCATGCCGCCATTATCTGAGCCCAGTTTCCAAAATAATGTATTGACTGATTGGTGATGCGTGACGTAAATCCCAGTACAAGGAGGGCAACACCAAGGCTGGCTCCCGAACTTATTCCAAGAACATAGGGACCTGCCAGCGGATTACGAAAAATAGTCTGCATCTGCATTCCGCTTACTGATAGTGCGGCACCAGCCAGTACTGCAGTTATTGCTTTTGGTATCCTGAAATTAAAAAATATAGTTGCCCATATCTGGTTATCACTTTTCCCTGTTACCAGCATTCTAAAAATCTCCGTAGCAGGTATTTTGGATGAACCGACAAAAAGGTCCGCAATAAACACTATTACCAGCAGGACACCAAGAATAGCAAGAATTAATAATATTCTTTTATTGAACCTTGTATCCAATTTGAGTCAATTTAGCTGCTTCCCTTACCGCCTAATTTATCAAGAGCAGGTATAAGCTTTTCATTGATATCTTTTATAATGTCCCTGTAATACTTTTTAGGATTAACATCCTTTTCACTTTTAATATGGTTTATTTTATATATGATATCACTGCTCTTATTTATAATATCTTTAAGTATTGAATTAATCTTCTCAGGTTTAACATCAGGATGAAAATGCTGAAAAGCCAGGCATTCGTTCACTAAATCCTGCGTTATCTGCTTAACCTCTTTCTTAAGTCTTTTAATATTTGCCATTTTCTGTGTTTTTTAATTCATTTGACTGTAATATTTTAGTTTATGATCAGGCAATAATTCAGGATGCAAAATACGAATAATATCTGAAAGGATAATATCAGGTTCAACAACACCTGTCTCAAAATATGCATTACCGCCGAAGCTATTAATTTTATTATTATTGTTAAAGACTTTTCTGTTCTTTAAAGCAGGCAACTCCTTAAACCGTTCATCGGCCATTATAATATCGTCTATGTCATTTACCTCCCCAATGTTAAGCCAGAAGTCAGCCATAAACGCTTTTTCAAATACCGATTCGAGGCTTAAGGGCTGGCTGTCCTTATAGTTCAGATCACTCCATATATATTCACCGCCTGCATCTTTAATGATCTGTGCGGCATAACTGCTGCTTCCTGAAATATACCATGTTCCTCTCCAGGGAAGGCCCAGCAATACTTTAGGCCTGGAAGAAATATCTTCAGTAAGAGACACCAGCTGGTTATAATTGGCAGATACCGAATCAAACATGGCAGTAGCCTTTTGCTCAGTTTCATAAAAGGCAGCTATAAATTTAATCCACTCCATCTTTGCAAGCGGTGTTTCTTCAAGGTACTCTCCTACCAGTACCGTACTGATATTAAGCTCCTTCAGTTTATTGATGTATGATGCTATGGCACCCGTAACGCCATATAAAAAGACTATATCGGGTTTTAACTCGATTATCCGTTCATAGTTAAGGTTTTCATCAAATCCCACATCTTTAATTTCACCTGATTTAATATGCCTGTTAACATATTCATCTGTAATATAATTTTTACCCGATATGCCGACGATGGATTCTTTTGATCCCAGGAAGCCGATAAAGCCTATATGAGTAGTTGACAGGCATATTACGCGCTTGACAGGGATTTTTATCAATTCATATCCCGGGGGGCAACCGTCATCGGCACTCTTTGCCAGGGCATATTTAAATTTAACATTATCAGCTTGTTGCCATGGATTTCTTACTGTCAGCAGAGTGTATTCACCATAATATTCAATATCAAATCCCGAAGCATATTTAACAGGGACTTTCTTTATTTCTGAGGAATTAATGCTGTTATCCCTGAACCTGACAGATTTGTTTTTACATCCTGGTAATATCAGGAGAAGAAGAACCAGATAAATATACCTGCACATTAAAACTCAAATTCTTTATAGTATTCGCCGGATCGGGGTGATATTTGCGATTCAAAATACTGGCCTGTTATAGGTTTTCCGTCAACCGAGTATTCTTTTCCTCCCCAGCTTGTAAAGTGCACCATACGAAATTCGTGTGCCATACCCTGCCTGATTATTACATACCTTTTTGTAATTTTAAACTTTTCCGCGTATGTCTCAAGGGTTATTCCTTCAGGGTACCTTGTTTTAAGTCCTGCCAGATACCTGTCTCTTTCATTATCGTCTTTAAAATTCAAATCAGCCAGTTTAGGTTTTGAAGCTGTTCCTGCCGAGGTCTGTGACTGGGCCTGGGACTGGTAGGATTTTGATGTTTTTTCCTGTTTTGCCAGTAGTTCAAGTATATCGTTGATACGAGCTATTTTCTGTTTAGGGTAGAGTTCATCAGGTTTAACATCCAGTGCTTTTTCGTATGATGTCTTTGCGTTATTATAGTCTGCTGCATCAAAGGCCCTGTCGGCCACCGCTATAATAGATTGATACTCCCTATCCCTTGCCAGCTGGGCCTGACGCGTGCTTTCCTGCTCTGCCAGGATATCATCTATCTTTGAGATCTGCTCCTTCGGGTAGCTGGCGTCTGGCTTATAATTCAATGCTGCGGTATAACCCGTCCGGGCCTCATTATATTTTTTCTGCGCAAATAAATTATCTGCCTTCGTAACAGAACTGTTGTATGCATCATTTTTAGCTTTGGCATCAGCCTGGGCCTTTAATTGTGCCTGCACTATCCCGTCTATTTCATTTATCTTATCCCTGGGATAAATCTCATCAGGCATAATTAACAGGGCGTTATAATACTCAGCTTTTGCCTTTTCGTATTCTTCCAGGCGAAAATAGCCGTCGCCTTTACTTATTGCCATATTATAACTGTTTTCTTTAGCCTTCCTGTCAGCCAGAACCTGCTCCTGTTCCCTGAGCAACCTGTCTATTTCAGTAATTTGCTGCTTCGGGTAAACCTCTTCCGGAAATATCTGTAATGCCCTGTTATATTCAAGCTTTGCATTACTATAATCCTTTGAATTTTTCAACCCGTCAGCCTTAGCAATTAAGTCATCATATTGCTTTTTCCTCGCCTGTTCTGCTGCCGCCTTTTGTTCTGCCTCAGATAAAAGCCTGTTTACTTCCGAAATCCTGTTCGTGGCATACAGATCACCCGGTTTATAACCCAGGGCCTTCTCATATTCGTCCCTTGCCAGGGCATACTGATTATTCGTGAACAGCCTGTTTCCTGAAATAATAGAACTTTTATAGCCTGCTTCCATCTCCCTTTCTTTTTCAGCTTTTTTTATTGCCAGCAACCTGTCTATTTCCTGTACCTGTCCCCGCGGGTATTGTTCGGCCGGATTTATATTTATGGCAGCCTGGTAAGCTGTTTTTGCAGCATCAAATTCCTGCATTTTGAAAAGGCCGTCAGCTTTTGCAATGGCAGCCTGGTATTGTTCATTCCTGGCTTTATCTGCTGCAAGCTGCTGCCTCTGAGTCTCTGCCAGTCTTTCAATTTCAGAAAGCCTGTTTTTAGCATAGTAATCATCGGGTTTATATGAAAGTGCCTTATTATACTCCTGCTTTGCCAGGTCATATTGTTTTGCTGCCACATAATTTTCTCCTGCAGCAATTGCATCACTGTAGGCCTTGTTCAGGGCCTGCTGCTTGCTTGCCTGTTCAGCAGCAATCAGGCTATTAATCTTCTCTATTCTTTGCCTGGGGTACAGTTCATTAGGCTTAATATTTGAGGCCCTGTTATATGCTGTTTTCGCAGCATCATACTCTTTCAGGTTGAAGAAATTGTCTCCCTCAGCGAGGGCAGCCTGGTATTCCTTATCCAGGGCATCTCTTTTGGCCTGTACCTGGGCTTCCTGCCTTTCTTTTATGAGGTTATCTATCTCAGCTATCTTTTGCCTGGGGTACAGTTCCTGCGGATTTGCAGCCAAAGCATTCTGATATGCTGCCTTTGCGGCTTCATAGTTCTGTTCCTGCAACAACCTGTCGGCCTGGCTCACTTTGCTGGTGTATTCCCTGACCTGTTCCTGCTGCTTTGCTTCTGCCTGCGCTTTTTGAGATACCAACACATCAATTTCCTGTATTTTATTCGCCGGATAATTATTGGCCGGTTTAATCTCCTGGGCCTGTGAATAAAGCTGCTTTGCCAGTTCATAGTTCTTTTCGGCCATAGCTGAGTTACCTTTTAATATAAGGTTATTATACTTGGTATCTGCATCACTTTTGGCTTGCTGCTCTGCCTCCAGTTTTGCTGCATGTGATTCTATCTCACTTATTTTTTGCTTTGAATACATCTCCTGGGGCTTAAGCATCATAGCCCCTTTGTATTTTATCAGGGCTTCATCGTACCTGCCCTGGGCATATAAAGCATCCGCTTCGCTAATAGTGTTATTATATAAATTGTCTATATTCATATCCTTAGTAATCATATCAGCTATTTTATTTATCTGCTCTCCGGGATACTCTTCATTGGGGTATATTTCCTGCGCCTCTTCATACCTGCTTTTTGCCTCGTCATACTTTTTTTGCTCCAGCAGCTTGTCAGCTTCATCCAGGGCTTTATTATACTTGTCTGTTATACACTGGTCAACTTCCATATACAGATTCTCCAGCCTGGGTTTAGCCTTGTAAACAAAGGTCTTGTCAGAATCAAAGTCTTTTCTTTTAACGCTGTACTTTATCACATCCACGGGCTCATTTAATACCGAATAATTAATCCCTTCGCAGTATTTAACCAGCCCGACAGCGAATTCCCTTACCCATATTCCTGTCTCTTCATCGGGAATATTTGTTATAAACCTGATCCTTTTTGGTATATATCCCTTTTTAGCAATCTCAATGACATAATCCTTATTCATTTCAAGCTTAAATGAAAAAAGTCCGCTGGAACCTGTTTT
>Ga0307435_1000850_pt1 | contig 13435 bp, 10 predicted proteins | sample SalMarWE160470MG_FD_202164 | JGI IMG/M metagenome (GOLD analysis project Ga0307435, IMG submission 202164) | Salt marsh sediment microbial communities from the Plum Island Ecosystem LTER, Massachusetts, United States - WE1604-70 | ecosystem: Environmental > Aquatic > Marine > Intertidal zone >... | reverse complement strand
CATCGACGCCGTCAGAGAGGAACTTCATCGCATCCTGAAAGAATCTCAGCTTTGGGACAGTAGAGTCTGTGTGCTACAGGTGACTAATACGACTGAGCGTGCTGTCGAGCTGAGGGCTCTTATGAGCGCTGCGGACGCATCGAGTGCATGGAGTCTTCGCTGCGAGGTAAGAGAAAAATTGATAGAATTTGTACGCAATAAATATCCACAGGCCCTGCCAAAACTGAGGATAACGAATCCCGCGTAAAACGTGAGAAGAACCCCGCAATTGGGTTCCCGCGAAGCGGGGTCCCATTGCAGGATTGTTACAATGTACGATGCGAATTAATCTAAAAAGTATTTGGAGCAGATTGTTGCAGCTTCTGCGACTGCGGCCTCTTTCGTTGGCGGTGAAGTGCCAACTAATGTTCGGCCTGGCGGTAGTCTTTACCTTAGTGCTTGCTCTTATTCTGCCCTACATCTGGATGCGGCAGCTTATAAAAACGGATTACCTTGATACCGAGCGAGCAAGGGTTGAAACATTGTTGTTCAGACAACACTTTCAGCTCAAAGAGAGAAGCGGTGATTCCCTTGCTCCGCTGGACAAAGCCGGTCATGTCTTGGACCCCAACTACCCCCGAATTAACTGGATTCGCTTTGCTAAGGAAAGTGGAGAGGCCAAAAAACAGCTTCAGCAGTTAACAGAAAGGCAGAAGCAGACCATTGAATTGTTAAAAGACGAGGAGACCAGAAACGACACTATCAGTTTTGAGAAAAAAGACGACATTTACTACAGCGAATATGTAAGAATCATCAGAGCAACCGATAATTGTATAAGCTGTCACAACCCGCAGGGTTCAGCGGGGACCTTTTCGTCGAACGAAATAATAGGTGCAATAATTATTCAAAGCCCTGCAGGTGAAATCAGTAAAACTCAGCTTCTGAATTGGGTCTGGGTCGGCGTGGCCGGACTTATAGCGGGCACGGGAGCGATCATTGCGTTTTACTGGATCACGCAGCGAGTAATCCTCAGCCCGATTCGTCAGCTTCGGGCAATGGTGAATAATGTCGCTGAGGGCAATCTCGACATAAGAAGCACTATAAAAACCGGTGATGAATATGAGAAGCTCGCCGGCTCTTTCAACCACATGCTGGATGGCCTTCAGGCGGCACAGGAAAAACTGCGCCAGACAAACCAGCAGCTCGACTCAAAAATAGCGGAGCTTTCCGAGCGAAATATCGAGCTTTTCAAAGCTAACAAGCTAAAGGGCGAATTTTTAGCCAATATTTCGCATGAGTTCAGGACACCGCTCAATGCGATAATCGGCTTTGCACAAGTGCTGCGTGAGAAGCCGGGCATACTCCACAAGGACAAGAGCCGAAGGTACGCAGAGAATATCATCACAGCCGGAAACAGACTGCTGGGTATGATTAACGACCTGCTGGAGCTGGCTAAGACCAGAGCGGGCAAAGTTGAGCTGCATATTGAAAAAATCTCTCTGCCGGAGATTATTGATGCTGCAATAGTGTCCTTCTCGCTGCAGACCAGGAACAAGAAAATCAAGGTCAAGGTGGTGACAGAGCCTAACCTGCCGACTCTTATAACCGATGCTGGCAAGGTTCAGCAGATAGTGTATAATTTTTTAAGTAATGCGGTGAAATTCACACCTGACCACGGTAGGATTGAAATTTGGGCCGGCTCCTCACCGGTAGCGGGTAACATGGCTTCTGTAAGTTCAGATGAGCAGACTTTGGTCGGCCCGGGGCTTGAGCCGCGGTTTGTCCGGATTACTGTAAGCGATACCGGCTGTGGCATCGCGGAAGAAAACAAGGAGAAGATTTTTGAAAAATTCCGACAAATTGACGGCTCCCTGACACGCGAGACAGCCGGCAGCGGTCTGGGACTTACAATCTGCAGGGAGTTGGCTGTTCTGCTGGCAGGAAGTATTGGCATGGAAAGCGAGGTCGGCAAAGGCTCAAAATTCTGGCTCGATATTCCTATTACACTCACTAATGAACAGGATGAAGGTGGTACAAAAATCCCGCAATGAATTGTGGGCTTCCAGTAAACAATATGAATTCGCCCAACTTCATTGAGACTGAAGATTTAACTAAGGTTTATTCGACAGGCAGGATTGAGGTCGTTGCTCTTCAAGGTGTAAATCTGTCCGTCGGATGTGGTGAATTTCTCGGTGTAACAGGACCATCCGGCTCAGGCAAATCTACGCTAATGAACCTCTTGGGCGGCCTCGATACACCATCAAACGGTCGCATCAAGGTCGAGGGCAAATTCATTTCCGATTTGAGCAAAGAAGAATTGGCCCTTTATAGGCGTTTCCAAGTCGGGCTTGTTTTCCAGTCGTTCAACCTTATTTCTTCCTACACAGCCTTGGAAAATGTGGCCTTTCCGTTGCTTTTTGCAGGTGTTGCCAAAAAAGAAAGAAAAATTAGAGCGGAGCAGGTGCTGGCAAAGGTGGGTTTAGGAAATCGTAAAGACCATCTGCCAGCGGAGCTGTCCGGCGGAGAACAGCAGAGAGTAGCCATTGCACGAGCGCTGATTAATCAGCCGAAAATCCTGTTAGCTGATGAGCCTACGGGCAATTTAGACAGCAAAACATCGCGAGAGATTGTGCAGGCACTGTCGGACTTAAATAAAAATCAAGGCCTGACTGTGGTTATGATATCGCATGAAGAGTCTTTATTGGCTGAATTTGCAGATAACGTTATACACTTTTGTGACGGCAGAGTTACCGGAGAGGTAAAGCATAAATGAGGATTTCCGACTACATTGAACAGTCTTTTGCGAATTTGTGGAAGAGGAAGCTCCGCACATTTCTTACCACTTTCGGTGTGGTGATAGGAATTGGAGCACTTGTATCGATGATTTCTTTCGGCAAGGGTGTACAGAAAAACGTCACCGACCAGTTCAATAAGCTGGAGCTTTTTAATTATATAAGTGTTACCACGTCCTCGTCCTCACGGGAAAATCATGCAGACCCAGATCAACAGCCATCCGCAGAGGACGTAAATTTAGCCCCCCGATTTATTGCAGTGGTTGATCCTAATATCCTTGATGACACCTTCATCCGAGAGGTCACTGGCCTAAAAGACGTAGAATATGCCTTTCCAGAAATTCGTTTTCCGGCCATGATTAGATTTAAAGGAAAAGAGGAGTTCAGTTTCATTCAGGTCCTGCCTGCCTATGTTTCCGACTTAATGAAGCTGCGAGCGGGCGAGTCCTATACTTCCGATGAGGAAAACTGCCTTATAATAAGTGATTCTATGCTTCATCGGATGGGGATCAAAAATTACGAAGAGGCAATTAGACAGCAAATCGAGCTTTCTACGCTGACCCTTGACTTTAGTATTTTTAATCTCGCCAATATTGCATCTTTTTTTATTCGAGGCAGTAAAGACCCTAACGGCACCAGGACTGAAAGGCTTCCCTTTGCCACCCGGAGCTATACGTTTACTATTGTCGGCGTGGCCGAACGGATGGGATTCGGGGGTGCCATACCTTTACGCAGCGATGTTTATATTCCGCTGGGGCCTTCGCAGCGAATGGAAAAGTTATCGCTGACGAGCATCTGGGATTTTTTCCAATCACCGGGACAGATTAAGGGCTATTCCTCAGTGAGTGTAAAGCTCTCATCAGCTAAATACGTTGAGCCTGTTAAGAAAAAGATACAGGATTGGGGTTTTAAGACCTTTGCTCTTATCGATCAGCTTGAGGAGATGAAAAAAGCCTTTATATTTATGGATATGTTTTTGTTCGCGGTGGGGATGATAGCCATTGTTGTTGCTTCTCTGGGCATTATTAATACGATGGTAATGTCGATCATGGAAAGATACAAGGAGATCGGCGTTATGAAAGCAGTCGGAGCCAGTGACAGGGACGTGAAAAAGATATTTTTCTTTGAGTCTGGCGTGATTGGCTTTTTGGGCGGCGTCTTCGGCCTTATCTTGGGCTGGGCTGTGAGCATGATAATCAATTTAATTATCAATTCGATTACGTCCAGAGAGGGAGTCCCGTATGTAAATTACTTTAGTTTTCCGTGGTGGCTGTGCCTGGGTGCAATTCTTTTTTCGATACTTGTCAGCCTCGCCGCCGGTATTTACCCTACTCTTCGTGCCGCGCGGGTTGACCCCGTTGTGGCACTGAGGCATGATTAAATGAAAACGAAATATTTAGCCACGCGATTTATCGCGGGGGTTTTGTGTGGGGTTTTCAAGGAGAAAAACATGCGTATTACGTCTTTATTATTGATTTTATGTATTAGTGTCCAGGCTTTCGCAGCAGAGGACATCGACAAAACGCATCCGTTTTCCATTCATGATATGTTAGCAATGGATAGAATTTCTGACCCACAGGTCTCGCCGGATGGTAAATGGATTGTTTTTGTTCTGCGAAAGACCGACCTCGAAGCAAACCGTGGCCGAACCGACCTCTGGCTCGTCGGCAGTGACGGTACTAACCTTAGGCAATTGACAACTCATCCGGAGGCAGATACGAATCCGAGATGGTCACCGGATGGCAGCACGGTCTATTTTGTTTCCAGCCGATCGGACTCAACGCAGGTCTGGCGAATCCGAATCGACGGCGGCGAGGCTGAGCAGGTAACAGACCAGTTGTTCGATGTCAGTAATTTAGCTATCTCGCCCGATGGCAAATTCATCGCTTTTACGATGGAAGTTTTTCCCGACTGCAACGCAGCAGCTACAAAGACTCGGCTTGATGAAATCAAGCAAAGAAAAGCGACCGGACGAATCTATGAGCGGATATTCGTTCGGCACTGGGATACCTGGAAAGACGGCAGACGCTCGCACTTATTTGTGATGCCGACAAGCGGTGGACAGGCGGTTGATATTATGAAGAATATGGATGCAGACACACCCTCGAAACCTTTTGGTGGGCCGGAAGAAATCACATTTACGCCGGATAGTAAGGGAGTTGTTTTTACCGCTCGTGATGTAGGTCAAAAAGAACCCTGGTCAACCGATTTTGACCTTTATTACGCTCCCAGCGACGGCATAACTGCCCTGAAATGCCTTACAGAGAAAAATGAAGCTTGGGATACTCATCCGCTCTTTTCGCCGGATGGTAAAATCTTAGCATATCTTGCGATGTCACGGCTTGGGTACGAGTCCGACCGATTTAGAATTATTCTGCGGAACTGGCCAGATGATAAGGAAAGAGTTTTGACGGAAGATTGGGACCAAAGTCCCGCCTCTATCTGTTGGTCAGCCGATAGTAAAACAATTTATGCTACAGCGGCAAATTTAGGCCAAGATTCGTTGTTTGCCGTTGATGTCGATTCTGGGAAAGTTAACACTATTGTTCGGAACGGTCGTGTGACTTCACCAGGTATTGCTGGTGACAGAATTGTTTACGGATTAGATAATCTATGCTCGCCGGTAGAACTGTACTCGGTAAATCCTGATGGAGGTGATGTGCAGAAACTCACAGAGATAAACTCTCAGAAGCTTTCTACCGTACAGATGGGAGAATTTGAGCAGTTTACTTTTGCTGGCTGGAACGATGAGACGGTTTATTGTTATGTAGTCAAGCCTGTTGATTTCGATGTTAATAGAAAATATCCGGTTGCATTTTTGATTCATGGCGGGCCACAGGGTTCGTTCGGCAATCATTTTCATTACCGCTGGAATCCGCAGGCTTACGCAGGGGCGAGCTACGCTGCGGTGATGGTTGATTTTCACGGCTCGGTTGGCTACGGTCAGGCCTTTTGCGATTCGATTCGCGGCGACTGGGGCGGAAAGCCGCTGGAGGATTTGCAGAAGGGACTGGCTGCAGTGCTACAGCGCTATCCGTGGATGGATAGTGACAGAGTCGCGGCACTGGGGGCTTCTTTCGGCGGATATATGATTAACTGGATTGCAGGCAATTGGTCTGAGCGGTTCCGATGTCTGGTCAATCACGATGGTAGTATCGATGAGCGGTTTGCTTATTTCGATACGGAGGAGCTTTGGTTTCCGGAGTGGGACCACATGGGGACACCGTGGGATAATCCGGCAGGTTACGAGAGGCATAATCCGGTAAATTTCATAAAGAATTGGCGGACTCCGATGCTGGTTATTCATGGGGCTTTAGACTTTCGTGTAGCTGATACGCAGGGACTTGGCACATTTAACGCGTTACAGCGTTTGGGGATACCGAGCAAATTGTTATATTTTCCGGATGAGAATCATTGGGTACTCAAGCCCGCCAATTCCATTCTCTGGCACGAGACGGTCATTGACTGGTTAGATAAATGGACTAAACGGCCATGACATGAAAACCCCGTAATAAATTACGGGGCCAAATTAGAGTTCAGTTAGGAATATTTGACCTTCCAAATGCTGACATTATAATATTATGCTTTCACTAAATTCTATTCAATGAAAAGGACAATCAATGGCTAAAAAGTTTGTCAGGGCGATTTTTCCAGGTTCATTTGACCCGATTACTAATGGACATCTGGACGTTATCAATCGTGGCTTGAAACTCTTCGACGAGCTTATTATCGCCGTCGGTCGAAGCCCGATTAAAAACCAGCTATTTACCCCTGAAGAACGCGTCGAAATGATTGCGGAAATAATCCGTCAGAGGAAGATGAATGGTGTTTCGGTAGAAAGCTTCGATGGCCTAACCGTAGAATACGCCATGAGCAAAAAGTCCGATGTAATTCTCCGTGGCCTGCGAAGCCTTACTGACGTCCAATATGAGTTCCAGCTCGCCATGACTAACCGGGCCGTGGCCGGCATAGAAACAGTCTTTGTATTGACCAGCGAGCAATACGGTTTTACCAGCTCAACGCTTATCCGTGAGGTGGCTTCTTTGGGCGGCGACCTGTCAAAACTGATTCCGGAGAACGTCCAATATCGTTTGCGACAACGATTTAATAAAAACCGCTCGTGACCCGTCGCTTGATGCACGGAACATGAGCTACGAGAGACGAAATTATGTTCACAATCAGTGTCCAAACAAGCTTTCGAGCATCGCATCGATTAGCCCTGTCGGACGGCTCAAAAGAGCCTGCACACAGCCATAACTGGGTCGTAACCGCCAGTGTCAGCTCGGATACGCTCAACAATATGGGAATGGTAATGGACTTTGGCCAGCTCAAATCGGCAGTTGAAGCAGTCGCATCTGAGTTCAATAATATATCGCTGGACAGGATTGATTACTTCAAGCGGAACAACCCATCTGCTGAGAACGTAGCTAAATATATATACAATAAGCTTGAGCAGATACTGCCGAAAGGGCTAAAATTACGAAGCATCAAGGTCGAGGAAGAACCTGGCTGCTCAGCGGAATTCAGCAAAATATAGTTGTAGTGATTAAACAAATTTGACGATATTTTTCTGGAGAATTTTGTTATAATATACGAAAACATACAGGATTCTCAACTTCCGTGAAGGAAACGATTGGGAAACCGGAGTCAAGTATAGAGGTAATTATGTTATGTCAGATTTGTAACAAGAAAACAGCGACTATTCACCTAACAGAGATTACCGACGGTTTACGCAATGAGATGCACCTGTGTGAACGTTGTGCCGTCGAGCAGGGTATAGCTGCCCAGGGCCAGGTTTCGATAAATGAACTGCTCAGCAGTCTGCTTGCTGTTCAGCCAAGTGACGAGGAGCTGTTTGAGCCGTCGGAAGGTGAGATGAGCTGCCCACAATGTGGTTTTACACTGGACAAATTCCGCAGAGAAGCAGTCTTAGGTTGTCCCAACGACTATGAGTATTTCGAAAAAGCGCTTCTGCCGCTTATCGAAAGAGCCCACAACGGCGGTACAAGCCACTGCGGCAAAATACCTTCAAAGACGCCGCAGCAGACAAAAAAGCAGATGAAGCTCGTTAATCTGCGCCAACAACTTGATGCCGCTGTGCGAAAAGAAGATTATGAATCGGCGGCCAGATTGCGGGACGAAATAAAACAACTGGAATCTTGAATTTGATACTCACCGAGCATCGAGAATCCAGCATAGAGACACGATAATGAAGCTGACTGATATAAGTAGCGATATAAACGAATGGCTTAGCGGCACGGGCCCATTGTCCGACATCGTAGTTTCTTCACGGATTCGTTTAGCGAGGAATCTTGCCGGTCATAAATTCCTCAGCCGTTGCTCGGCCGCTGAAAAAGCCGAGATATTAGCAAAGCTGAAAGACGTTTTAATGTCGCTCGACTTCGGTGACGAAGTCTTTTATATCAGTGTGGACAAAACTTCCGATTTGAACAGAGATTTTCTGGTCGAACGACATCTTATCAGCCGACACCACGCAGCAGGCCGGGGGCCGCGAGGCGTTGTTATCGCCCGGCGGGAATTCTTCACAGCTATGATCAATGAAGAGGATCATTTGCGGATGCAGGTGTTGAAAGCCGGCTGTCAACTGTCCAAGTGCTATGAGCAGATAAACCATATTGACGATATGATAGAGCAGAAGATTGACTTTGCTTACAGCCCTCGTTTCGGATACCTGACCGCGTGCCCCACTAATCTTGGCACGGCAATTCGATGCTCAGTAATGTTGCACCTGCCGGCTTTGAAGATGACCGGCCAGATAGAGAAATTCTTCAATGCCGCAAAAGATATGAGCTTGGCTGTGCGGGGCCTTTTCGGCGAAGGCACTGAAGCAGCAAGTGATTTATACCAGTTATCCAACCAGGTCACCCTTGGAGTCTCCGAGGAAGCTATTGTCTCGGAATTTGAGGGTAACATTATCCCTGAAATTGTCGAATATGAAAACGCCGCCAGGAAAGAGCTGCTCAGCAAGAAGGTGGATACCCTCGATGATAAAATTTCTCGGGCGATGGCACTTTTGCAACATGCCCATTTAATAAGCTCACAGGAGGCGTTGTTTCTGCTGAGTCATTTGCGATTGGGCATTAATATGTATGAGCATATGGGGGCAACAACACCTGCATTGAAGAGGCTCCGCGATCTGGCTGGACAGCACCGAGATAAGTCGAACCATGTAACAGATAAGGACAAAGGACTGTCTATTGCGACCATCAATCGCCTGTTTATGCTGACCCTGCCTGCTCATCTGCAGTTAAATTACGGAAAACCGCTGGATACTACTCACAGAGATGCACTTCGAGCCAAAATCATCCGTTCAGCTCTGAACCAGGAAACTTAAAAACATTTAGCCCCCAAATTTATTTGGGAGTTTTTACCTGCCAAAATGGCACGATGTATTGGCAATTCAGGGCATCTTTCTACAAGTAAGAGATCGAAAAACGGTGGCGGGGAAAATATAACCTGCTGATATCCAAAGCGTTAAGTGTTTCAGACGGTATATCTATCCAACTGGCACGTCTTTTGCACGTTCAAATTTTTAGCTTTTTACAGAATTTTTTTGTCATTCCCGCGGAAGCGGGAATCTATTATGTTTATGTTTTTCTGGATTCCTGTTCACACAGGAATGATATTATGACAATACCGAAAGGAACTTAACGATGGCTAAAATCATTGGAATAGATTTAGGAACAACGAACTCTGTGGTGGCTGTAATGGAAGGCTCGGCACCGAAGGTCCTTATAAACTCATCCGGTTCTCGGTTGACGCCTTCAGTGGTCGGCTTTACCGACAAGGGTGAAAGACTTGTCGGCCAGATAGCACACCATCAACAGGTAACCAATCCGGAAAATACGGTTTTTTCGATAAAGCGTTTTATGGGCCGACGCCATAACGAAGTTGCCTCTGAAGAGAAGTTAGTGCCTTACAAAATCGTCGGTGGGCCGGAAGAGCTGGTCAAAGTCGAGGTGCGAGGCAAACAATACACGCCGCCCGAGATTTCAGCTATGGTCCTGCAGGACTTGAAAAAGACCGCGGAGGACTACTTAGGCGAAAAAGTTACCAGCGCTGTTATTACAGTACCGGCTTATTTCAATGATTCACAACGTCAAGCGACCAAAGACGCCGGCACAATAGCGGGACTGAAGGTCGAACGAATTATCAACGAGCCTACCGCTGCTGCCCTTGCCTACGGCGTCGAAAAGAAACCGAACGAAAAGGTGGCGGTGTTCGATTTCGGTGGCGGCACTTTCGATATCTCAATCCTTGATATCGGCGGATTCGAAGAAGAAGGCGGCGTCCTCGAGGTGCTCAGCACCAATGGTGACACACACTTGGGAGGTGATGACCTTGATGCAGTGCTGATAAATTATTTAGCCGACGAGTTCAAAAAACAGCAGGGCATAGACCTGCGTAACGACCCAATGGCGCACCAGCGACTGAAAGAGGCAGCAGAGAAGGCAAAGTGCGAGTTGAGTACTCAGCTCGAAGCCACGGTTAATCTGCCATTTATCACCGCTGATGCCTCTGGTCCCAAACATCTGCAGATGACAATCACCCGAAGTAAGTTTGAGTCGCTCTGTGAGCATGTTTTTGAACGGTTGAAAAACCCATGCTACAGGGCGCTGGAGGATGCAAAGCTTCAGCTGAAGGAAATATCCGAGGTGTTGTTGGTGGGCGGCTCAACCAGGATTCCAAAAGTCCAGCAGATTGCACGGGAAATTTTCAAAAAAGAGCCGAATAAGAGCCTTAATCCGGATGAAGTAGTTGCCATTGGCGCCGCTATCCAGGGGGCTGTTCTTGCGGGCGATAGCGGTGTAAAAGACATTCTGCTGCTGGATGTTACGCCGCTGTCTCTGGGCGTCGAGACATTGGGCGGGGTTATGACCAAACTGATTGAGCGCAATACAACCATTCCGACCAGCAAAAAGGAAATTTTCTCGACCGCTGCGGATAGTCAGACCTCCGTTGACATACATGTGCTGCAGGGTGAACGTGAATTTGCGCGAGACAACCGGACCTTGGGCAGATTTCAGCTTACTGACATTCCGCCTGCTCCGCGAGGCATTCCGCAAATCGAAGTGGCGTTTGATATCGACGCCAACGGTATTTTGAACGTCTCAGCAAAGGACCTTGGTACTGGCAAGCAGCAATCCATCGTGATAAAGTCAAGCTCAGGGCTTAGTGAGCAGGAAGTTGAGAAGATGAAGAAGGATGCCGAGTCGCACGCTGCGGAGGATAAGAAAAAAAGAGAGGTGATCGACCTGAAGAACCAGGCCGACCAGTTGATTTATTCAACGGAAAAGACGCTCAAAGAACACGGTGACAAAGTCTCCGGCGAGACCCGCGGCAAAATCGAAAGTGCGGTAAACAACCTGAAAGAGGCTATTAAAGGTGAAGACGGCCAGGCGATAAAAAGAGCGATGGAAAATCTTAGTACAGCCAGCCAGGAACTGGGCAAAGTGCTTTACGAAGAAGCGGCCAAAAAGCAGGCTGCATCGGCTTCAGCCTCAACCGACGGTGCGCCAAAGGAGCATCCGCCTGAGGGTGAAGTAAAAAGAAAAGGTGGTGACGACGTAATCGACGCCGAGTTTGAGGCAAAGGATAAATAAAAAGGCAGGTTTAACCGTCACCAGAGGGGTGGCGGTTTTTTCTATATTTAGCCCCGCAGTTTACTGCGGAGTTATTTTTTTAAAGCCAACGGTTAGATTCGAACCAGCAGCTTGCCCCAACGCCAATAAAAAGCTAATATCTGTATGAGCAGCTTTCTATTTTTAAAGGTTTATTATTACAATCGAACAGGATTTGCATATTCCCGATGGCTCTACCATGAGTGAGCAGCAATACATGGATTTCCTCATTGAAGCACATAACCTGATAAAAGAGCTTCCCTCGTACCTGGCATCAGTAGAAGGTATAAACTGTCTTGAGTTAGCTCATCTGATTCCTTTGGTACCGGAAACAGTACTGTCAATTTACGCAGGCATCAACGATGCCGTCTGTAATAAAGCCCTGGTAACACCGCTGCTGCCCCGGCATGGCCACAATAATGTTTTTGTCTTTGACCCACAGGTTTACTCGGGTGGTAAGAATGTACCAGCCGGTACAACCGACGCCCGGAAGATACTTGTAGGATTTGAACCTCCCAATGAAACATGGGACAGAAACTGGACTTACGTAATGATTCAGGACCCTTCTCGCGGCTTTGAAAGCCTTTGGGCTGAGAGGGGATACATAGACATGATTCCAGCCAAGTTCGAAGATTTTACTATGCTGACAAATTCATCGAAGAGCAAGCTGTGCACTTTTATTGACGCCAAAGCTTTCGAGCATCCAGTCAACAAGTCCCGCAGATACCTCAAAGCTGCCAGAGCACGGGGTCAAAATCACGCCGCTGAATTTACTATCCCTGAAGCCATAAGAGATGAATTCAATGGTTTGGTGCCGGTTATGCTGGAGCGGGGTGAAAAACTGTATGTCGCCACAACTGATTTTAGTCCCTGTGCACATGGCTGGACCAATATCCACGAAGACAATGTCAAGCTGGCCGTAGTAAATGAAAACTCTGCCGTACCTTTGGATTTAGTAATCGCCAAACCGCCTGTGAATCCTAAGTATTCAAAGTCACTTATACCTGCCAGAGGTTCCGCTGATATGACTACAGATTGGTTTTACCGAGGCCACCTGGTTTCAAGAATTCCACTGCTGATGGGCCTGTTCAAGGGCTAATAATTTCGATTCTGATTTCTCTTGAACTATTGAAGCATATATTCTGTCGAGCTATAATCCCTTTATGAATACGAGATATCAAAGTCTGTTATCCTTTTGCGTCTATTTGGTGCTTATTGTAAACATCCCCCTTAATGCACTGAACGCTGATACTCCTTCAAATATTCACGTCTGGCAAATGAAGGAAGTCACGCTGAAAGCAGAAAAGAGCTATGAGAACTGTTATACAGATGTGACATGCTGGATAGAACTAAAAGGCCCGAATTTCTCAAAACGAATTTATGGTTTCTGGGAAGGCGGCAATACTTTTGTTGTACGTATTGTGGCAACAGAACCAGGGGTATGGCGATGGACAAGCGGCTCGAATCAGCCTGATGATAAAGGGCTTAACAACCTTACCGGCGAATTTAACGCCGTTGGCTGGACAGAGGAGGAGAAATTGCAAAATCCCAACCGTCGCGGCTTCGTTCGTCCATCGGCTAACGGACATGCTTTACAATATGCTGATGGCACAGCGTTCTTTATGGTCGGTGATACCTGGCTTGCAGGAACCACATGGCGGCTGCCTTTTAGAGGTGTCGCCTCTGCAAAAAATTATGTGCCAGGCCCAGGCATTGGGTTTGAAGATGCCGTGGCCTATCGGAAGGGGCAAGGCTACAATTCCGTCAGCATGATTGCCTGTTTTCCAAACTGGGAATCGGATTGCCACGCCAGTACTTATGCAGATTCCAGTGGTATATATCTGAGAAACGCATGGGAAAAATTCGACTATTTGGTTGAAGACGGCAAAATGACCGCAAAAAATATGCGTGATGAATATGGCAACAGGCCTTTTAAGATGTCAGATGAGCATGAAGGCGTAGCTGATTTTGACCATATCATCCCTGAGTATTTTCAAAGCTTAGACAAGAAAATGCAGTATT